>WNGA01028146.1_pt1 | contig 11208 bp, 10 predicted proteins | sample 5400061 | NCBI WGS metagenome assembly WNGA01 (sample SAMN13153366, study PRJNA577476) | soil metagenome | isolation source: 100 cm soil or saprolite under grassland replicate 2 | place: USA:California | collected 2016-06-15
CGACAAGTGGTCGCCTGCAATCACCATCGGCACGCCGGTGCTGATCCCGGAGGACTACGTCGCCGACCTGCCGGTGCGGCTCGCGCTCTATCGCCGGCTCGCCGAGATCGAGGACGAGCGCGAGATCGAAGCGTTCGGCGCCGAGCTCGCCGACCGTTTCGGCAAGCTGCCGATCGAGGTCGAGCATTTGTTGCAGATCGTCGCGATCAAATCGCTGTGCCGGCGCGCCAATGTGGAGAAAATCGAGGCCGGTCCCAAGGGCGCGGTGATCTCGTTCCGCGACAATACCTTTGCCAATCCGGAAGGCTTGATCGCCTTTATTCGCGAGCAGGGAACCGGCGCACGCGTGCGCCCGGACATGAAGGTCGTGCTGTTCGACGACTGGGAAGAGCCGGAGCAGCGGCTCAAGGGTACGGCCGCGATCCTGCGCCACCTGGTCGGCATCGCCGACCGCGCCAAGGCGGCGTGATAGGGGGCGACGAAGTCTCGATCTCGTGTCCCGGATGCGGTGCGTCGCGAGCGTCGCTCAGACGCGAAAGCGCATGAGCTCGGGGTCGGGGTCCGCCCCCAGCCCCGGCGTATCGGGCACGTCGACGCCGCCGCTGGTGATCGGCACCGTCTTGTCGTAGGGCATCAGCGCGAGATCGCAGAAGAAACGCTCGAGCGCGCTCTCGCGCTCCTTGGCGGCGAGGACGTGCAGCGTCGCCAGATAACCCGGACCGAAGAACGGCGCATGCGGCACGCAGGTCACGCCGTCGGCTTCGGCCGCGGTAGCGATGCGCCAGAGCGCGGTCAGGCCGCTGATCTTGATCGCGCTCGGCTGCACGTAGTCGACGGCGCCGGCCTCGATCATCTTGCGGAAGTCGAGCGCGCCGCTGGCATTCTCGCCGGCCGCCTGCGGCACGCCGGTCGTCCGCCGCAGCTTCGCCATGGCGGCAAAATCCTCCGGCGGCCAGATCGGCTCCTCGACCCAGAACGGCTTCGAGGGTGCCATCGCCATCGCCGCCGCGGTCGCCGCTTCTGGCAGCCAGGCGCAATTGGTGTCGACCATGATCGGGGTGTCCGCTCCCGCCACCTCGCGCGCGGCCGCGACCGTCTCGGGCGTGCGCTCGTGCAGCTTGATCTCGCGGTAGCCGCGCTCGAGCGCACGCGCCACGTTGCGGCGCACGAGATCGACCGAGCCCTGATATTGCAGCAGCGAGGCATAGGCGTGGACGCGCTGCCGCCGGCGGCCGCCGAGCAGCGCATGGACCGGTACGCCGGCGAGCTTGCCGCGGATGTCCCAGAGCGCGATGTCGAGCCCGCTGATCGCATGGATCACCGGGCCGGCGCGGCCGAGATTGTGCAGCACGCGTTCGAGGCGCGGCGTCAACTCGGCATCGTCGACATCCTGGCCGCGGGCGAGCGGCGAAACCCGGTCGTCGAGCGCCCCCTTCACCGCGGATGCAGCGCCCCAGAAGGCTTCACCCCAGCCGACCACACCGTTGCTCGCGGTGACGCGCACCAGGAACGCGTCCATGGTGGTGCGGGGCCGGCCGGCAAAGATCGGCGGTGGGCCCCAATGGTCGAACGGGATGCTGAGCGGAATTGCCTCGACGCTTTCGATGGTGACCGTCGCCATGATGTCCTGCTCGCTGCTGGTTCTCGCTGCACGTTAGCCGGGCTTGTCGCGGCGCTCCACGTCTTTGATGATGCGGCAGTCATGACAGGCTAGAGGCGATGCGCCGCTCCGAATTGTTGCCAAGAAGCTTGCTGGTCCTCGCGGCGCTTTTCGTCGCCGCTCCGAGCTTTGCCCACACCGGCGACGGGTTCTCGGGTGGTTTCAGCGGCGGCTTCGGGCATCCGATCTTCGGACCGGACCACGTGGCGGCGATGGTGGCGGTCGGACTGTGGGGCGCATTTCTCGGGCCGCCGGCGATCTGGCTGTTGCCGATCGTGTTCCCGCTGGTGATGGCCTTCGGCGGCGTTCTTGCAATCCTCGGCGTTCCGCTTCCCGGGGTCGAGATCGGCATCGCGGTCTCGGCCATCGTGCTCGGCCTGATGGTAGCGCTGGCGGTGCGACCGCCGCTCTCCATCGCCGCCGTGCTGGTCGGCGCATTCGCGATCTTCCACGGTCACGCCCATGGCGCCGAGCTTGCGCCGGGCGTCAATGCGCTCGCCTTTTCGATCGGCTTCGTGGTTGCGACCGGCCTCTTGCATCTCGCCGGCATCAGCTTCGGCCTGCTGGCCCGCTGGCCGGCCGGGCGCATCGCCGTGCGTGCGGCCGGCGGGGCAATCGCGCTCGCCGGCGTCGTCTTCCTGAGTGCGGCCGTATGAGCCGATTTTTTCGGGCGGCCGTCGTCGTTGCGTTCCTTGCGTGGGCCGATCCGGCATTCGCGCATCTGCCGATCGAGGGCATCGGCGGGTTCTATGGCGGGTTGCTGCACCCCATCCTGGTGCCGTCGCATGCGCTGAGCGTTCTGGCGCTCGGCTTGTTCATCGGCCGGCAGTCCGAGCGCCGCGTTGCGTCGTTGATCTTTGCGGCCGCGCTGGTAACAGGCCTCATCGCCATTGCGCTCGCTGTTGAAATGCCGGCGGGCAACATCATGCTCGCGAACACCGCGCTTCTCGGCCTGCTTGTCGCGGCGGCTTTTGCGCCGCTGAAACCGCTCGGATGGCTGTTCGCCGCCATCGCCGGCGCGACGCTCGCCCTCGATTCGCCGCCGCAAGCGGTCTCGGTCGCGGAGGCCAACGTCATGCTCATCGGTACCGCGCTTGGAGCCTGCGTCGCGGTCGCAGCGGTTGCCGAAATCACGAGCTATCTGACCAATGCCTGGCAACAGCTCGCCGTGCGCGTGCTCGCCTCCTGGATCGCGGCGAGCGCGATCATGTTGTTTGCGACAAGCTGGCGGTAAACTCGCTCGGATGCGACCGGACTATTCCGCGGCAACACGCTTGGCGTATTCGTCGGCGGCGCGTTCGATCGCCTGCGCGAGATGCTCGGGCGCCTGCGCGCCTTGCACGGCGACGAGCCCGCCGAAGATGAAGCATGGCACGCCCTCGATGCCGGCCTCCTTGGCGGATTCCGCTTCGCGTTCCACCCGTTCCACGTCCGCATCGCCCGCCAGCCGCGCGCGCACGAGATCGGCGTCCAAGCCGCAATCGGCGGCGGCCTTGACCAGCACGTCGCGGTCGGTGAGATCGCCGCCCTCGGTGAAATAGAGGTCCATCAGCCGTTGCTTCATGCGCGCGGCAGCGCCGATCCCGCCCGCCCACAGGATGAGCCGGTGGCAATCGAGCGTGTTGGGCTGGCGCTCGATCTTGTCGAGCGCGTAGGTCAGCCCTTCGGCAGCGGCAGCCTGCGCGACGCGCTGGGCGATGCAGCGATAGCGCTCGGGCGAGCCGAATTTGGCGCTCAGATAGTCCTCACGGCCCATCCCCTCGCGCGGCACCCAGGGATTGAGGAAATAGGGACGAAAGCGCACCTCGAGCGGGATCTCGGGCTTGAGCGCGATCGCCTTCTCGAGCCGCCGTTTGCCGATGAAGCACCAGGGGCAGACGACGTCGGAGACAACATCGATCGGTAGGGCGGTCATGGCCGGCTCCTCTGCGAACGGAGGAGCCTATTCCGGCCGTCACTCGGCGGCAACCTTGGGATAGGTCCCGACCCGCGCCACCAGCGTCGAGAGGTTGTCGCTGGATTTGAGCGTCGCCAGCGTGATCGTCGGCTTGATGGTACGGCGGTCGCGGTTGGGCGACAGCATGGTGTGCTTGAGCACGCTGGCGATCCGGCGCGCGACCACGTGCGCGCTGCGCAGGTCGGTCTCGGTGAAGGCCGCGAGGATCGCGCCGTCCTGCTCCCGGCAGGCGAAATCGATGTTGCGCACCAGCCGGCTGAACAGGCGCGCCGCATCGATATAGGCGCGGCGTTCGGTGATGCCCTCGAACGAGAAGCGCGCGATCGAGAGCGCGCCGCCGCGGTCCTCGGCCTCCTGCACGGCGCGATCGAGGTCGCGCCAGAACGCCGTGCGCTCGAGCAGGCCGGTGTCGGGATCGATGACGCCTTCGGTCTCGAGCGATTTCAGCGTCCGCTTGAGACGCGCCTCGAACGCCTGCAGGCACACGAACGGCAGCAGCCAGTCGACCAGGCGGACGGCGTCGCCCTCGAGGTGGATAAGATTGGGCAACCGCTCGTCATCCACGCCGGCATTGTTGAGCACCCCGACCGGCAAGTCGCGGAAGCGCGCGTCCTCGGCGAGCACGATGAGCAGCGCCTCGACCACGCGCGGACCCAGCCCATCGCCGATGACCACGCCGTCGATATCGCGGGCGTTGAGATAGCGCGCGGCGGCCTCGACGCTGAGCGTGCCGATGAGGCCGACGCGCTCGCCGATGGCCACCGACAGTGCCGGATAGGAGCCGCCGCGTCCGACGCAGAGCACGGTCGCGTCGTCGAGCAGATTGAGCGGCGACGGCGACGGGGTCGTGACTTTCGCCTCGCTGCTGCGGGCGCGCCGTAGCACGGTCGCGTGCAGCGACCGCACGCGCAGCGCCGAGCGCACGCGCGCCAGCACCCGGTCGAACGGGTCGTCGGCCGCGGCCGACAGCGCGAATGGGACCGACAGCACGCTGTCCGCGTTCACCCGTGCCAGCACCGGCATGACCGGGCCGCGGCGGGTCTCGATGCATTGGGTCAGCGCCCGCACCAGCCGCGGGCTCGGTGCGGCATCCGGATCGCCGAGGACGAGCGCGGCCGGCTGAATTTCGGCGATGGCGGTGGGCGCGTCGGCCCAGCCGGTCTCGACGATCGGAAAGGCGCCGGCTTTGCCGAGCGCATCGAGCAAATCGGCCGCCGAGTGCTCGGCGACCACGACCATCGGACCCAGGAGCGCCATGAGGACAAGCCGGTTGCAGTGGCGGACCCATCACCCTAGGCGAACGCTGTTAATGGTCGGTCAACAAAAGCAGCGCGTCCCGGATGCGTTCGGGACACACATACTCATGCCGCAGGCCGCGGGCGGTCGCGAAACGCGCCCACCAGCAGCGGGTTGGCGCCGAGCTTGGTGAGCGACTGCTGGACGAGATCGCGGTCGGCGGCGGTGCCGGCCAGCCGATGGCCGGCGAGTGCGTCGGGCAGCACCGCCAGCGATCCGGCGCCGTTCTCATCGGACCGCGCAGCGCCACCGTGCCGTTCGATGTCGCTGCGATCTCGCCGGCAACGATGGCGCCCTTCGGCCCGCGCGGGGCGAACACGACGCCGAACGGGATGGCGACCGGCTTGCCGCCTGCCGCCCGGCAGGCGGCGACGATGCCTGCTTCCCCGAACACATATGCGTCGATCATGCGGGTCTTGGGGTCGCGCCAGGGCAGCGCGCGCGCGACACGTTCGGGCGCGCGCCAGACGCCGATGACATTGGTGAGGCCATCGCGGCCGGCGAGATGTCCGGTTTCCGCAAGCTGTGCCACCAGTGGCCCCGGAACGATCACCGTGTCGCAGTGTAGCGTCCGGCGTTGAGCGAGGAACGTCTCGGGATCGAACGGCTGGTGCAGCGCCAGCGTCCCGCCGAGCAGGAGCCACGGCAGCATCGTGACGGCGAGCCCCGCGAACGACGACATGGTCATGGTCGACAGCAGCACCGCGTCTTGTGCGAGCCGGCTCTCGAGCAGCACGGCAAGCCCGCCGGCGATCAGCTCGGCGTGGCTGCGCCCGACCGGGAAGAGACCCGCGGCCGACACGTCCCAGGTGATGACCGCGAGATGCGCGCCGGCGTCTCCGGCGCGGTCGTGTTCGAGCGAAGGTATCGGGTCGAGCTTGACCGCCGTGAACAGATCGTCGAACGGGACCAGCCCGTCGGGCGCATTGCGCCCGAAGCCGCAGACATAACGGACCGGAAAGATCTCGGCGGCGATCTGCATGGCGAGGTCGTAGTGATCGACCGTGCCGATGCGCCCGCTCACGATCAGCGCGTTGGCGCCCACGCGGCCGAGCGCGGCGACGTATTCGGCGCGCCGCCACAGCAGCGGCAGCGGCATGGCGATCAGCCCGGCGCGCAGCACCCCGAGCAGCGCGAGCACGCCTTCGACCGTATTGGCGACCTGGATACCGACGATGGCGTCGGCATGCAGTCCCATTCGCCGCAGCCGTCCGGCGATGGCCGAGACCATGCGATCGGTTTGCGCATAGCTGAGGCGGCGCGGTTTGCCGTCGGAGAAGCTCTCGCGGTTCGGCGGGTCGATGAGTGCGATGTCGTTGGGACGCCGCTGCGCCGCCCGGCGCAACAGCTCGTCGAGGGTGGCGCGCGCGCCGATGCGGGGCGCCGGTCGGCCGCGGGGATCGTTGAGGATCACGGAAGGGACCTCATTGGCTCTTCGGCTCGCGCCACCAGGTTTCGGGAAGATAGCCGTAGATCGAAGTGTTCGCCGGACGCCCGACCGTGGTCCAGCGGGCGATCCACTGCGCCGGAAGATGGAACAGCGGAACGACGTAGATGCCCGAGATCATCACCCGATCGAGCGCGCGCACCGCCGAGACGAAGTCCGCCTGGCTTTCCGCTTTGAGCAGCGCGGCGATCATGGCGTCGACGGCGGCGCTCTTGACGCCCATATAGTTGCGGGTGCCGGGCGCATCGGCGGCGGCCGAGCCCCAGTAGAACGCCTGCTCGTTGCCGGGCGACAGCGACTGATCCCAGCGGTTCTCGATCATGTCGAAATCGTAGGCGAGCTTGCGGCCGTCGTACTGAACCGCGTCGACGGACCGCACCCGCGCGGCGATCCCAGCGCGCTTGAGGCTCTGCGCGAACAACAGCGCCAGCCGCTCGTCGTCCCGCGACGCCACCATGATCTCGAACGTGAACGGCCGCCCGCTCCGCCGCTCGATCAGCTCGGTGCCGCGCAGCTCGTAGCCCGCCGCCGCGAACAGATCGAGCGCGCGCCGCAGCGTCGCACGGTCACGCCCCGAGCCGTCGCTGACCGGCGGCGACCAGGTGCCGTCGAGCACGTCGGCGCGCACCGCATCGGCGAAAGGCGCGAGCAGCGCGCGCTCGCGCGCATCGGCCGGACGGCCATGCGAGGAGAGCTCCGAGCCTTCGAAATAGCTCGCGGTCCGGCGGTAGAGATCGAAGAAATAGCCGTGGTTGACCCACTCGAAATCGAACAGCAGCGAGATCGCCTCGCGCACGCGGATATCCGAGAACACCGCGCGCCGCGTGTTGAAGACGTAGAAGGAGCTCGGCTTCGGCAGGCCGGTCGCCAGCGCCTCCTTGAGCACACGGCCTTCGCGCAAGGCGGGAAAATCGTAGCCGGTTTGCCAGCGGGTCGGATCGTGCTCGTTGCGCACGTCGTAGAGGCCGCGCTTGAACGCCTCGAGATGCGAATTGGCGTCGCGGTAGAAGTCGAACTTGATTTCGTCGAAGTTCCAGAACCCGCGGCTGATCGCGAGATCGCGCCCCCAATAGGCCGGGTTGCGCTTGAGCGTCACGCTCTTGCCCGGATCGACCGCGCCGACGACATAAGGCCCGCTGCCGAGCGGCGCCTCGAAGCTCGTCTCCTCGAACGTCTCGGGCTTGACCGCGTGCTTGGCGAGCACCGGCATCAGCCCGAGGATCAGCGGCAGCTCGCGGTCATTGCTGCCGGCGAGATCGAAGCGCACCGCGCGTTCGCCGACCGCCTCGGCCTTGGCCACCTTGGTGTAATAGGTGCGGTGGTTGGGCCGGCCTTTGTCGCGCAGTAGCTGCCAGGAGAAGATCACGTCCGCGGCCGTCACCGGCTTGCCGTCGGAAAAGCGCGCCGCGGGATCGAGCGTGAAGGTAACGTGGCTGCGCTCGGCGTCGGTCTCGACCGAGCGGGCGATCAGCCCGTAGAGCGTGAACGGCTCGTCGTATCCGCGTGCCATCAGGCTCTCGACCACGTAGCCGCGAACCGACTGCAGCGCGATGCCCTTGACGATCAAGGGATTGAGGCTGTCGAAGGTGCCGAGGACGCCGTGGACCAGGCGGCCGCCCTTGGGCGCAGCCGGATCGGCGTATCGCACCCCGGTGAATCCCTCGGGCATCGCCGGCTCGCCATGCATGGCGATGGCGTGCCGCGGCTCGGCGGCTTCGGCGACGCCGGCGTTGCAAAGCGCGATCGCGCCGAGCAGCACGACGAGCGACGGTGCGTGCCGGCGCCGCGTGGATCGGTGGAGGGGTTTCGCTGCGGTCACAGTGGCAAATCGCTTCGGGATTCTGGCCGAGGGCGGTTTTCCCGAGGAATCGGGCAACCTTGGGCCGATCGGCGCGCTTTCAAAAGCCGAGCGCCGACGTTATCACCAATAATCCGTCATAACGGCAGCAGGCCTTGAGGCTTTATGGAGCGCCTGATTTTGGCTATCCGAGGGAGAGACAACGTCACGCTGTTGCCGTATTTGGTGCCGAAACCCTAAGTAGGGGCGACCGTTCTATCCGGCCGGGGCGCTGTCAGAACGGTTAGCAAGAGGATCTGTCTCATGGATCACCGGATCGTATCCGCGCCGGCACGGCCGGTCGCACGTGCGTTTGCCGTTGCGACGGCAGCCGCCTTGCTCACCGCATTGATCGGATCGGGAGCCTTCGCCCAGACCCCGCCCGCGCCGCAAGCGCCCGCCCCCAAGGCGAAGGCCGCGCCCAAGGCGGCGCCGAAGGCTGCCGCGCCCGAGGCCCCGGCGCCGCAGGCGCAGCAGGGGCAAGCCGAGCAGCCCCAGCTCATCTTCTCGCCCTGGACCAAGTTCTGCCTCAAGGGCCAGGAGGCCAACGCCAAGCAGGTCTGCTTCACCGGCAAGGACGGCCGCGTCGAATCGGGCATGCCGGTGGTGGCCGCCGTGCTGATCGAACCGGAAGGCGACCCGAAAAAGGTCCTCCGCGTCACTCTGCCGCTCGGCATGTCGATCCAACCGGGAACCCGGGTGATCGTCGACAACGGCCAGCCCATGACCGGGCCCTACGTCATCTGCTTCAACAACGGCTGCATGGCCGATTACGAGGCCAGCGCCGAGCTGATCGGCAAGCTCAAGAAGGGGCAGGGCCTCGTCATCCAGGGCATCAACGGCGCCGGCCAGCCGATCAGCCTGGTGGTGCCGCTCGGCGATTTCGCCAAGGCCTATGACGGCGCGCCGACCGATCCGAAGGAGTTCGAGGCGCAGCAGAAGAAGCTGCAGGACGAGCTGCAGAAGCGTGCCGAGGATGCCCGCAAGAAGCTCGAGGGTCAGGCACCGACGCGATAACGCGCGAATTCAGATCGTAATGGAAAGAGGCGCGCTTTGGGCGCGCCTCTTTCGTTTGGGAACGCCGTGCTCAGTTCAGCAGCGAATTGCGCGGCCGGTAGCTGCCCTTCTCGTCCTGCTCGAACACTTCGGCCACCTGCGGGTGGCGCACCGGCTCGCCGGACGTGTCGGGCAGCAGATTCTGCTCGGACACGTAGGCGATGTATTCGGTCTCCGCGTTCTCGGCGAACAGGTGATAGAACGGCTGGTCCTTGCGCGGGCGCACCTCCGCGGGAATCGACTGGTACCATTCCTCGGTGTTGTCGAATTCCGGATCGATGTCGAACACGACGCCGCGGAAAGGGAACAGCCGGTGGCGCACCACCTGGCCGATCTTGAATTTGGCGACGCGGGGTCTTGCTCATGCTGGGGCCGGGATAAACCAGGATTGCGGCGCGCGCCAGGGGGGTCAGAGGCCGTAACGCGTCGCCATGTCCGGGTCCTTGGCGGCGACCAGGCGCGCGAGGTCGATCAGCACCTTGGCCTGCTTCCAGGTGGCGTCATCTTGCATTTTGCCGTCGATCATGACCGCGCCGCTGCCGTCCGGCATGGCGGCGATGATCTTCTGGGCGAACGCGACCTCGGCCGGAGCGGGCGAGAACACCCGCTTGGCGATCGGCACCTGCGAGGGATGCAAAGTCCAGGCGCCGGCGCAGCCCATCAGGAAGGCGTTGCGGAACTGCGCCTCGCAGGCGTCCGGATCGGCGAAATCGCCGAACGGGCCGTAGAACGGCTTGATGCCGGCCGCCGCGCAGGCATCGACCATCTTGGCGATCGTGTAGTGCCACAGGTCCTGCTGGAATTTTTCGCGCGCGGCGCCCTGCTTCGCATCGGAGAGCACGGCGTAGTCGGGATGCCCGCCGCCGACCCGCGTGGTCTTCATCGCGCGCGAGGCGGCGAGGTCGGCGGGACCGAGGCTGATGCCGTGCATGCGCGGCGAGGCAGTGGCGATCGCCGCGACATTGTCGACGCCTTCCGCGGTCTCCAGGATGGCGTGGATCAGGACCGGCTTCTTGACGGCGTGCCGCGCTTCGAGCTGGGCAAGCAGCTGATCGAGGTAATGGATGTCCCACGGCCCCTCGACCTTGGGCAGCATGATCACGTCGAGCTTCTGGCCGACGGCGCCGACGATCTCGACCACGTCGTCGAGCGCCCAGGGCGAATTGAGGGCATTGATGCGCGTCCACAGGCCGGTTGTGCCGAACTCGTTCGCCTTGGCCATCGCTATGAAGCCCGAGCGCGCCGCCTCCTTGGCGTCGGCCGGGATCGCGTCCTCGAGATTGCCGAGCACCACGTCGACCTGCGCGATCAGCTCCGGCACCTTCGCGCGCAGCTTCTCGATGTGCGGCGGCACGAAGTGGATCACGCGCTCGAGCTTGACCGGCAGCTCGCGCAGCGGCGCCGGCGCGCCGATCGCGAGCGGTTTGAAGAAATTGCGCGGCAGCTTCATCCGGTCGGGCTCGGTCTGGCTTCGAAAGCCTTCCAGCACAACCGTTAGAGCAAGCTCACGCCTGCGCCAAGCCGCTTTTGACGGCAATGGTGGAGGCGATTGAACATCGGCAAGGCAGCCGTACCCGTTGGCAATACTTGTTTTGCCGGCCCGACTGAGCTGCTATGCTCTACAGCGGGCACGTGGCGTTGCCGAAAGCTGTTGCAATGACGACGACAGAGCAAAATCGTCTGATCGGTAATTTGATTTTTCTGAGCTACCGGCGCGCCGATACCGCCACCTCTACGCTTGCACTACGGCTCGAGCTCCAGACCCAGCTGCGAGCGGCCCAAATCTTCGTCGATACGCATACCATCCAGAGTGGCGATGCATGGCCGCATCAGATCGACGACGCGCTTCGTCTCGCCAAGGTGATCATTCCGGTCATCGGCAAGGCGTGGGCCGGCGGCGACGAGGTGGGAAAACGGCGCATCGACGATCCCAAGGATTGGGTCCACAAGGAGTT
>WNGA01015859.1_pt1 | contig 11207 bp, 10 predicted proteins | sample 5400061 | NCBI WGS metagenome assembly WNGA01 (sample SAMN13153366, study PRJNA577476) | soil metagenome | isolation source: 100 cm soil or saprolite under grassland replicate 2 | place: USA:California | collected 2016-06-15
GACGGCACAGCTCGCAGGCCTCCGGCCGGAAAAGGTGCGCAAGGTCGACAAGTGGACGGTCCGGCTCACCCTGGACAAGCCCAACTCGGTGCTGCCCGACGCCTTCGGCCAGTACTTCATGGGCATCGTCCCGGTCGGCTACAAGAGCACGAAGGAAGGCGGCAAGCAGATCGGCTCCGGTCCGTACAAGTTCGTCAGCTTCACTCCCGGCAACCGGTCCGAGTTCAGCCGGAATCCGAACTACTGGCGGCACGGCCAGCCGTTCTTCGACCGCGTCGTCATCATCGACATCAACGACGACGTCGCGCGCGTGAACTCGCTCCTCGGCGGCCAGGTCGACGCGATCAGCGCGATGCCGTTCGCCCAGATCGCGTCGGCGAAGTCGAGAGGCTTCAAGATCCTCGACAGCCAGGGAGGCGGCTGGGTGCCCATTTGCATGGCCGTCGACCAGGCGCCGTTCAAAGACGTGCGGGTCCGTCGGGCATTCCGGCTGATCGCCGACCGGAAGCAGCTGGTCCAGCTCGCCTTCTCGGGCCACGGCCACGTCGGCAACGACATCTACTCGCCGCTCGACGCCTGCTACGACTCGGCGCTGCCTCAGCGCACGCAGGACATCGCCAAGGCGAAGTCGCTGCTCAAGGCAGCCGGGAAGTCGGGCTTGAGCGTCGACCTCTACACGACGAACGGGCGCGCCGGCCAGGTGGAGTGCGCACAGGTCTTCGCGCAGCAGGCGAAGAAGGCCGGCGTCAACGTCAACGTGAAGAACCTCGACGCGACGACGTTCTACGGGAACCAGTACCTGAAGTACGCCTTCTCGACGGACTACTGGGGCACGCGCAACTACCTGAACCAGGTCGCGGCGGGAAGCCTCAGCGTTGCTCCGTACAACGAGACGCACTGGAACAACCCGAAGTTCGTCTCGCTCTACAACCAGGCGCTCAAGACGGTCAACCCGAGGAAGCGCTGCGCCATCGTCCACGAGATGCAGAAGATGGAGTACGACAACGGCGGCTACATCGTCTGGGGGTTCTACAACCTGGTCGACGCCTACAGCCCGAAGGTCGTGGGGATCAAGCCGAGCAAGGGCACGCTGCCTCTGGGCGGTTATGGCAACAACTTCCGCACCGTCTCCTTCAAGTGAGGAAGCCGGCGGCCTGAAGCGTCTTCGGCACGCTTCAGGCCGTCTTTTCTTCCAGGGAATCACCGGCTTCGTCATCCGCCGCGTCCTGCTCGGGGCGCTGACGCTCGCGCTCGTCTCCGTCATCATCTTCGCGGCGACGCAGGCCCTCCCGAGCGACCCGGCGAAGGCGCTGCTCGGACGAACGGCCACGCCGGACAGCCTGAAGGCGCTGCGCGAGCAGCTGCACCTCGACCGGCCCGTGATCGACCAGTACGGGAGCTGGGTCAAGGGAATGGTCACGCTGAACCCGGGCACGTCGATCGCCTCCGGCGAGCCCGTCTCGAAGGTGATCTCGGACGCGCTCGTCAACTCGGCGTTCCTCGTCCTCTGCTCGGCGATCATCTCGATCCCGCTCGCGCTCGGGCTCGGGATCCTGGCGGCGGTGCGGCGCGACCGCTGGTTCGATACGGGCTCGTCGCTCGGGCTGCTCCTGCTGGCCGCGCTGCCCGAGTTCGTGGCCGGCATCGCGCTCGTGCTCCTGTTCGGCACGGTGGTCTTCCAGTGGTTCCCTCCAGCCGCGTTGATCGCGCCGGGCGTCCGGCCGTGGCATTACATGAACGAGCTCGTGCTCCCGATCGCGACGCTCGCGATCGCCGTCGTCCCGTACATCGCGCGCTTCATGCGTGCGTCGCTGATCGAGGTGCTCGAGAGCGACTACGTCGAGATGGCGCGGCTCAAGGGCCTGCCTGAGCGCGAGGTCGTCTTCCGCCACGCGCTCCCGAACGCGATCGTGCCGAGCATCCAGGCGATCGCCCTCACGCTCGTCTACCTGGCGGGAGGCATCGTCGCCGTCGAGTTCGTCTTCAGCTATCCGGGGATCGGCGCGAAGCTCGTCGGCGCCGTCGCGAACCGCGACATGCCGGTGTCGCAGACCGTGGCGCTGCTGATCGCGGCGATCTACGTCGGCGTCAACCTCCTGGCCGACATCGCCACGATCCTCGTCAGCCCGCGAGTGAGGACGTCGCTCTAGCGTGTCCGCCGTCGCCGCACGGGCGAGAACCGCGCCGCGCATCTCCCGCGGGCCTGTGGCCCGCGTGCTCTCCCAGGCGATCCGGCTGCACCGCACGCAGGTCGGGCTCGCCCTCTTCCTGCTGCTGCTCGGCGTCGCCCTGATCGGACCGTACTTCGCACCGGTCTCGCCGACCGAGTTCAGCGGCACACCGTTCTCCAGCTCGTCGGCGTCGCCGTTCGGCACGGACAATCTCGGGCGCGACGTCCTCTCGCGCTTCCTCTGGGGCGGGCGAACCGTGTTCGCGCTGACGACCATCGCCACCGGCCTGGGGCTCGGGTTCGGGATCGCGGTCGGCCTCGTCGCCGCCTACGCGCGCAACCTCCTCGACGACATCCTCATGCGGTCGATGGACGTCATCCTCTCGTTCCCGCAGATCATCCTCTCGCTCGTCGCCATCGCGACCGTGGGGCCGAAGCTCTGGCTCGTCGTCGCGACCGTTGCGATCACGACGATGCCGCGCGTCGCGCGAGTCGTACGGGGCGCGGCGCTCGAGATCGTCGAGCGCGATTTCATCCGCGCGGCGGAGGCCTCGGGCGAGTCGCGGACGCGCATCCTCGTCGGCGACGTGCTGCCCAACGTGACGAGCCCGTTGCTCGTCGAGGCGTCGTTGCGCTACACGTACACGATCGCGCTGATCAGCGGCCTCTCCTTCCTCGGTTTCGGCCTGCAGCCGCCGCAGGCGGACTGGGGCCTGATGATCAACGAGAACCGGCTCGGGATCATCCCGTCGCCGTGGGGCGTCGCGCTGCCGGTGATCGCGATCGCGATGCTGACCGTCGCCACGAGCCTGATCGGCGACGGTCTCTCGCGCGCGATCGCCGGCATCGACCGGGGGACCGAGGATTGACCGAGCCGGCCGTCGCCGTCTCCGACCTGCGCGTCGAGCTGGTCTCGACGGGCGAGGACGTCGTCGACGAGATCTCGTTCACGATCCACCCGGGTCAGGTGCTCGGACTCGTCGGCGAGTCGGGGTCCGGCAAGACGACGGTCGGGCTCGCGCTGCTCGGGCACACGCGCCGCGGCGTCCGCGTCGCGCGCGGCAGCGTCCACATCGCCGGCAGGGACGTGTTCGCGCTCTCCCCGCCCGAGCTGCGCGCGCTCCGCGGGGGCGTCATCTCGTACGTGCCGCAAGACCCGTCCGCCGCGCTCAACCCGAACCTGCGGATCGGCCGCCAGCTGGAGGAGGTGCTCGTCGCCCACCGCTTCGGCACGTCCGACGAGGAGCGGCGCGGGCGGATCGCCGAGATGCTGGCCGAGGTCGTGCTCCCGACCGACCCCGCCTTCGTGCGGCGCTACCCGCACCAGCTCTCGGGCGGCCAGCAGCAACGCGTCGGCCTCGCGATGGCGTTCGCGTGCCGGCCGCGCGTGATCGTGCTCGACGAGCCGACGACGGGCCTCGACGTCACCACGCAAGCGCACGTGCTGCGGACCGTGCGCGAGCTCTGTGCCGCGCACGGCGTCGCGGCGCTGTATGTCAGCCACGACCTCGCCGTCGTCGCCAACCTCGCCCACCGCGTCGCGCTGATGTACGCCGGCCGCATCGTGGAGATCGGCCCGAACCGGACCTTCTTCGCAGGCTCGGCGCATCCGTACGCACGCGGCCTGATCGAGGCGATCCCCGAGATCAGCGGCGAGCACGTGCTCGTCGGCATCCCGGGCAGCGCGCCGCGGCCGGGCAGCCGTCCGCCCGGCTGCTTCTACGCACCCCGCTGTCCCTATGCCGTGGCGCAATGCACGACGGAGTTTCCGCCACGTGAGGCTGTCGACGCGGATCACGAGGTGCGCTGCTACCGCTGGGATGACGTGCTCGCGGACACGCGGCGCGAGCGGGAGCGCATCGGCGAGCGGGTGCGCCAGAAGGCCGAGGCGGCGCTGATCGAGGTGCGCGGCCTCGACGCGTTCTACGGCGATCGCAAGGTGCTGTTCGACGTCGACCTGCGGGTGGAGCCGGGTGAGTGCTTCGCCCTCGTCGGCGAGTCCGGGTCGGGCAAGACGACGCTCGCGCGGTGCATCGGCGGCCTGCACCGCAGGCTCGACGGCGAGATGCTCCTGCGGGGCCGATCGCTCCCGCCGGGCGCCCGCGCCCGCGATCGCGAGACGCGACGCGAGATCCAGTACATCTTCCAGAGCCCCTACGGGTCGCTGAACCCGCGCAAGACGATCGGCCAGATCATCGGGGCGCCGCTCCGCATCTTCGAGGGGCTGCGCGGCCGCGCGGCCGAGCAGCGCGTGGTCAAGGCGCTCGACCGGGTCGCGCTGGGGTCGTCGGTGCTCGATCGCTACCCCGACCAGCTGTCGGGCGGCGAGCGCCAGCGGGTCGCGATCGCGCGCGCAATCGCCGCTCAGCCGTCAGTTCTCATCTGCGACGAGATCACGTCGGCGCTCGACGTGTCCGTGCAGGCGGCGATCGTGGAGCTAATCGAGGAGCTGCGCCGCGAGCTCGGGCTCGGGCTCCTCTTCGTCACGCACAACCTGGCGCTCATCAGCACGATCGCAGACCGCGTCGCGGTCATGAGCCATGGCCGGATCGTCGAGCACGGACCGGTCCGCTCGGTGCTGGACGAGCCCCAGGTTCCGTACACGCAAGAGCTGCTCGCCGACACGCCGACCGTCGAGGCGGCCATCGCCTGAGGTCGCTCGGGCGCGCGGAGGTAGGCTCGCGGGGTTGCGCCGAGCCGCGCTCCCCTTCTACGCGTTGATCTTTCTGACCGAGGTGGTCTGGATGGCGATCGTGCCCGTGGCGCCGATCTACGCGGAGAAGCTGTCGCTGTCGAAGGTCGAGACGGGCACCGTGCTCGCGGCGGCGGGGACCGCGACGCTGCTGATCTCGCTGCCGATCGGCCTCCTCGCCGATCGGGTCGGCACGCGGGCGCTGACGATCGGATCGTCCGCGCTGGTCGCGGTCTCGGCGCTCGGGCAGGGCCTCGCTGGGGACTTCTGGTCGCTGCTCGTCACGCGGGCCGCGTTCGGCGTCGCGCTCGGCACGATCTGGACCGCCGGTCTCGCCTGGAGCGCCGAGGCGAGCTCACGCGGTCCGGCCGCGCTCGGCATTCCCGTCACGGTGGCAGGCTTCGGGATCATGAGCGGCCCGGCGTTCGCGGGCCTGCTCGCCGGGTGGTTCGGCGTCCGTGCTCCCTTCCTCGTGCTGGCCGCCGCGGCCGCAGTCGTGACCGTCGCCCTCCTCCGGGGCGGCGAACCCGACACGCCGTACCGCCACCAGCCGCTCCGCGAGACGCTGCGCGCTGCTCGCCACGACCGCGTCGTCCTCGCAGCGGTCGCGGTGATCGTGCTCGTCGGGGCGATGAGCGGCGCCGTCAACCTGCTCGTGCCGCTCGAGCTGCGCAGCGACGGCTTCTCTTCGGGTGCGACGGGGATCGTGCTCTCCGCCTCCTCCGCCATCTTCGTGCTCGGCAGCGCGTTCGTCGCGCGACTCGGCGCGCGCGCGGTGACGCTGCAACTGGCGGGGCTCGCCGCGCTCCTCTACGCGGGCGCCACGCTCATCCCGGTCGGCGCCGCGTCGAGCGCGGCGCTGATCGCCTTCCTGCTCATCCGCTCGCCGTTCTGGTCGGCGCTGTCGACGCTCGCCTACCCGCTCGGCGGGCTCGGCGCGGACCGGGCGGACGTCGGCCGCGGCGCGGTGATGGGGCTGCTGAACCTCCTCTGGGGAGCGGCCGGCTCGATCGCGCCCGTCGCCGCGGGCGCGGTCGCACAGGCGTGGAGCGAGCGCTGGGCGTTCGCCGGGCTCGCTGTTCTCTCGGGCGCGACGGGGCTCTGGCTCCTTGCCGGTCGCGAGGTGACGGAGGCTACGGCCGAGCCGGCGCCATCCGGCTGATGCGAGACCTGCGACCCCTGTTCGACCCCCGCTCGGTCGCGGTCATCGGAGCCTCCGCCAATCCCGCGAAGTGGGGCCACTGGCTGGCGAGGGGCGCTCTCGCAGGCGCCGATCGCCGGGCCGTCTTCCTCGTGAATCGCAACGGCGGCGAGATCCTCGGGCACCGCGCCTACCGCTCGCTCGACGAGCTGCCCGACGCACCCGAGCTCGTCGCGCTCGTCGTGCCCGCCGCCTCGTTCGAGGAGTCCGTCGGCGCCTCGCTGGCCGTCGGGGCGAGGGCCCTCGTCGCGATCACGGCAGGCCTCGGCGAGCTGGGCGGAGACGGGGCTGAGCGCGAGCGCGCCGTCGTCGAGCGCGTGCGCGCGGCCGGAGCGGTGCTCGTCGGGCCGAACTGTCTCGGCATCTTCGACGCCGGCAGCGCGCTGCGGCTCGTCTCGAACGAGCTCCCGGGCGGGTCGATCGGCCTCGTCTCGCAGAGCGGGAACCTGGCGCTGGAGCTTGGCCGGCTCGCCGCCGACTCCGGCCTCGGATTCTCCCGCTTCGTGTCGCTCGGGAACCAGGCGGATGTCGAGGTCGCCGAGCTCGTGGGGACGCTCGCCGCGCATCGGCCGACGAGGCTGATCGCACTGTACTGCGAGGACTTCCGGAATGGAGAGGCCTTCGTAGCGGCCGCCGCCGACGCCGGCAAGCCCGTCCTGCTGCTCGCAGGCGGCTCCGGCCGGGCGGGGAGCCTGGCGGCCCGCTCGCACACCGGTGCGCTCGCCAGCGGCGACGCGGCGGTGGACGCGGCGTGCCGCGCGGCCGGCATCCTGCGCGTCCGGACGCCGTCGGAGCTCGCCGACACGGCGCAGGCACTCCTGCGCTGCCCGCGACCAGCCGGCCGCCGCATCGCCGTCGTCGCGGACGGCGGCGGTCACGGCATCGTCTGTGCGGACATCGCCGAGCCCGCAGGACTCGAGCTGCCGCAGCTGTCCGACCACCTTACGGGAGGCCTCGCGGAGTCGCTGCCGCCGGCGGCGACGACCCGGAATCCCGTCGATCTCGCCGGCGGCGGCGAGCAGGACGTGTGGAGCTTCGCGCGCGTCTCGCGCCTCCTCCTCGCCTCCGCTGAGGTCGACGGCGTGATCGTGACCGGCTACTTCGGCGGCTACAGCGAATACGCGCCGGACTTCGCCGAGGAGGAGGTCGCCGTGGCCGGAGCGCTCGGACGCGCGGCGGCCGAGAGCGGGCGGCCGCTCGTCGTGCACACGATGTACTGGGACTCGGCGGGCGCGGACGCGCTGCGCGAGGCCGGTGTCCCGGTCTACCGGACGACCGAGGCGGCGGTGACGTCGTTCCGGCGGCTGGTGGAGCACGCCGAAATGCCCGCACCGCGCCGCAGCGTCAGCCGGCTGCCCGCGGAGACGACGACGGTCGCCGAGGGGTACTGGGGCGCCCGCGACCTGCTCGCGCCGTCCGGCATCCCGTTCGCCGACGCGCGGCGCGTGCGGACGCTCGACGAGGCGCGGGCGGCCGCCCGCGAGCTCGGCTATCCCGTCGCGCTCAAGGCCGCTGCGCTGCTCCACAAGTCCGACGCCGGCGGCGTCGTCCTCGGCATCGGCCGCGAGGACGAGCTCGAGCGCGCGATCGAGCAGCTGTCGAAGAGCGGGCCGCCGGACTACTCGCTCGAGCGAATGGCCCCGCACGACGAAGGCGTCGAGCTGATCGTCGGCGCGCGCCGCGACGCGCGCTTCGGTCCGATCCTCCTCGTCGGCGCCGGCGGAATCCACGCCGAGCTGCTCCGCGACACCGCCGTCGCGCTCGCGCCCGTCGACGAGCTCGAAGCGGAGGAGCTGCTGCGCTCGCTCGCAGGCTTCCCGCTGCTCGCCGGTGCGCGCGGACGCCCACCGCTCGACGTCGCCGCCGCGGCGCGCGCCGTGGCGGCGCTCTCACGCGTTGCCGCGGCCCGCCCCGGGATCGCCGAGATCGAGGTGAACCCGCTGCTCGTGCTCCCGGAGGGCGTGCTCGCGCTGGACGCGCGCGTCGTCTGCTAGGGCAGGCCCTTGTCCGTGTACGGGGTCAGCTCGTGGTCGTAGTACGCGGCCGCTTCCGCCTGGGCTCCTTCGTCTGGAGCCTCCTCGACCTGCGGCGCGTACTTGATCTGCTCCTTCGTCCAACCGACGCGAACCGTCTGCGTCTCCGCGTCCACCGACTCGATCGCTTCGGCGGACAGCATCAGCTTCTTGGCGAAGAAGCGCGGATCGGGGTCGAGGACCACGAAGCCGCCGTGCGCCTCGCGCGTCGCCTTGTCGACGGTGCCGACTTCGCCGTCGGCGGCCTCGACGCGGAAGCCCGTCAGATCGATGTCGCCCTCCACTGCCGCGAACGCTACCCGCTCTTCCTCCGTCAGGGGACGCGAGCTCGTGGAGTCGGCGTTGCGCGCCGCGACCACGGCCTCGGCGCGGGCGGCCACCTCGCCGGCTTCGGTGACGATCTCCTCCTCGGTCCGCACGCTGGACGTGCCGATGCGGCTCAGGCGGCACCGCGCGATCACTGCGCCGTCGTCGAGCGAGAGCTCGCGCCGGTAGTCGATCGCGACCCGCACGAGGACCCAGCTCCACACCGTCTCGTGGCCGCCGAGCACGTGCGCGAGCCACTGCGTCCGCACCTCCTCGAGGTAGCTCAGGTAGACGGCGTTGTTGACGTGCCCGAGCGCGTCGAGGTCGCGCCAGCGGATCTCGATCCGTTTCTCGTGCATCGGCGCGGTAGGTTTAGCGCATGGCGGCCGTCGCGGCCAGTGTCGACAGGCTGGTCACCGTCGCGCGGGAGTTCGCGAGCCAGGAGCTGCGCCCTGTCGCGCTGCACTACGACGAGACGGAGGAGTTCCCGTGGGAGCTCGTCCACAAGGCCGCCGAGGTCGGGCTCACCTGCTATGACCTTCCCGTCAAGTACGGCGGCGGCGGCGTCGAGACCCTGCGCGAGAGCTGCCTGATCCTCGAGGAGCTCGCCTGGGGCGACAGCCCGATCGCGCTCGTGATCACCCAGGGCGGGTTCTTTGCGGGGCCGGTTCTCGCCCTCGGCAACGAGCAGCAGAAGCAGCGGTGGCTGCCGCCGCTCTGCGGCCCTCGGCCGCCGGCGTGCGCGCTCGCGATCACCGAGCCGGAGACCGGCTCCGATGCGGCCGCGATCACCACGCGGGCGACCCGCGTGGACGGGGGCTACGTGCTGAACGGCCACAAGAAGTTCATCGGCAACGCCCCCGTCGCCGACCTCTGCGTCGTCTTCGCGACGGTCGCCCCCGGGACGCGTGCGAAGGGGATCACGGCGTTCGTGCTCGAGCACGAGCTCCTCTTCGAGGACTGCCTCGTCCCCGAGGACCGACGTCTGGGCGAGGAGGGCGACGGCTTCCACGGTCTCATGAGCACCTTCGACAGGGCCCGCGTGCAGCTTGCTGCGAACTCGCTCGGGATCGGCCGCGCCGCCCTCGAACACGCAGTCGAGCACGCGAAGCGCCGCAATGCCTTCGGGAAGCCGATCCACGAGTTCCAGGCCGTCTCGTTCCGACTCGCTGACGCGAAGCTGAAGCTCGACCAGGCGCGCCTGCTGACCCGGCACGCCGCGGAGCTCGCCGACGAGGGGAGCCCATTCGCGACCGAGGCGGCGATGGCGAAGCTGGCGGCTTCGGAGGCCGCCTGGTTCACGACGTGGGCCGCCGTGCAGACGCTGGGCGGCGCGGGCTACGTGCGCGACTCGCCCGTCCAGAAGTGGCTCCGCGATGCGAAGCTCGACGAGATCTGGGACGGGACGAGCGACATCATGCGCCTGATCGTCGCGCGGAGCCTCTTTCGCGACTGAACGCGTCGGCGGCGCCGCGCGCATCGTCGGTCTGGGCCAGCAGACCGTATGCCAGCCGCTCGATCAGGATGCCGGCGGCGCGAGACGACTCCGGCATCGCGTCGATGGCCTGCTTCGTCAGCGAGACGGCGAGCGGCGGCAGCTCGGCGAGGCCGCGCGCAAGCTCGAGCGCCCGCTCGAGCGCGGCCCCTGCCGGCACGACCTCGGTCACCAGGCCGACCGCGAGCGCCTCCCGCGCGTCGACCCGATCGTGGAGCAGCATGAGCTCCCTGGCACGGCCGGGACCGAGGAGACGAGTCAGGCGCTGCGTGCCGCCGGAGCTCGGCAGGATGCCGATCGACGCCTCCGGGAAGCCGAGCACCGCCGTCTCGTCCGCGATCCGGAAGTCGGTCGCGAGCGCGAGCTCCAGCCCGCCGCCGAGGCAGTAGCCGGAGATCGCGCTCAGCGTCGGCTGCGGCAGGGCGGCGACGCGCTCGTACACGTCGCCGGTGTCGGCGTAGTACGCGAGGACGGTCTCAGGGCTCCGGTCCCGGAGCTCGTTCACGTCCGCGCCTGCCGAGAAGGCCCGCCCGCTCCCGGTCAGGACGAGGCAGCCGCACGAACGCACGTCCTCGCTCCCCAGAGCATCCTTGAGCTGCCGCTCGAGCTCGGTCGAGAGCGCGTTGAGCTTGGCCTCGCGTCGCAGAGTCAACACGCAGACCGGCCCGTCGCGGCGGGTGTCGACGAGGCTCACCCGAGCCATTGTCCCCGAACGCGGGCGGCACTGCAGGCGAGCGGTGGCGCCACAACTAGGCTGGCCCCGCGACCCCGAGTGGCCGAGTACGAGGCATTCAGGACTGCGGCGCAGCGAGCTCCTCGGGCTTGACTGGGACGACGTCGACCTCTCCCGCCGTCTTCTGCGCGTCCGGAAGGCGAAAGGAGGGCGAGAGCGGACGATCCCGATCCACCCCGCGCTCGCACCGCTCTTCGTCGAGTACTACGCCACCCGCGTCCCGCTGACCGAACCTGCCGTCTTCGCCGGCGTGCAGGGCAACCGGCTCCACTAGGTGGGTCGGCCCAGGGCGCGGTGGTGGCCTTTCGGCCGCTCCGTTTCCCTGGGCCGCCCTCCGAACCGGACGTGCGCGTTGCCGCGCATCCGGCTCTCCACGGGCATGCCGGTGTTCATGCGGCGGTCTCGCTCGTTTGCCACGGCGTCGCGATCCGCTCGCCTCGGTAGCGGTAGCGGATGATCCGCACGCTCCTTGGGTCGTAGAGCGCGAGCCGGGTGCCGGTCGGCCGCCAGCCGGGGAGGTAGCGGCGTCGCAGCCAGCGCCAGTTCGCCTGCGGGTGTTTCCTTCGCAGCCAACAGA
>WNGA01023334.1_pt1 | contig 11207 bp, 10 predicted proteins | sample 5400061 | NCBI WGS metagenome assembly WNGA01 (sample SAMN13153366, study PRJNA577476) | soil metagenome | isolation source: 100 cm soil or saprolite under grassland replicate 2 | place: USA:California | collected 2016-06-15
GTGGCCGTGGAGCGACCCGGGCCGCAGGCACGAGGCGGCTGCCGCTTTTCGCTTCGCCATCGGTAGGTCGGGCCTCGCGACTGCGCCGCTCCGCGTCACAGGCGGGCCGGCGGGCAGGTACGCCGTCAGCTACCTGGACCGCAAGGCCGGCCGGCTGGTAGTCGCCGTGACCAACGACTTCAGCTGGGTCCAGATCACGGACTTGGCGAACGTGCCGCCCGCGATCAATCCACCGGCGCCACCCGTCGAAGGCGTAAGCGTCACGTGGCGTACAGGCCACGGCCTGCCGGAGTTTCCGCGCCTTTGGCCTTTCTTTTACCGGCTGCGGGTCATCGAAGCCATCAAAGGCACGCCGCTCAACGTGGAGCGATTCCCCGGTGGCTACCGGGTGAACGTGCCGAAGTTCTCCTTCATGGCGCTCGTGGTTGTCACGCGTGGCTTGCTTCGTCCGAGCCCGTTCCCCACGAGACGCTGAATCCGTCGATTCCTGGGCTCGTACCGAAGACGGGCAGCTGCGTCGACGGTGGAGAAGGTCACGCTTGCTTCTGACAAGGCAGACCCCGGGGCAAGCCCCTCGCCCAGAGGGCACTATGCATGTGGTTTTGACGGCGAGCAGAAGGAGACGCGGACATGGGCAACAACTTTACCGTCGTTCAGTCCCAACGCCAACACTTTGGCAATCAGCCAGGCAGCTTCAACAATATCGAGCCCGACGTTCCCTTCGTCGGTGCGGCAAAGGACTTTCCGTTCGCTTGCCCAAACGTGAATCCAGACGAAACTGCCTTTCTGCTGTTTCAGTCGCGTGGCGTCAACCATGCAAGAAACATCTTTCAAGTCAATGGAGTCCAGGTCTTCGGCGGACTACCTGTGAGCCCTTCCAGAGATACGTGGAACGGCAATGTTCTCCTCATAGAACGCCACCACCGATTGCGAGAGGCGGGTAACGTCCTGCACGTCGAGTCGCGCAATGCAAATGGCGGCGTCGGAGGCGACATCGACGACTTTATCATCGACAACGTGGTCATCCAGTACAAGACGCTGGAGGTGTCGCATCAGGGGATATTCGACGTTCGACACTACGGCGCGAAGGGCGAAGGCCAGGACAACGACCACGACGCGATTCTCGCTGCGCGTGACGCCCTCAACGCCGCGGGCGGAGGCGTCCTCTTCTTTCCACGGGGCACCTTCGTGGTCCGGAGCACCATCGAGCTCGACGCCGACACAACCGTCCTCGGTCTGGGAGCGGCCTCGGTGCTCCTGGCGAAGCCCGGCGTCGCCTGCTTCAACATGCTGCTCGTCCGGAACTCCAGCAACGTGCACGTCCGGGATCTCGTGCTCGATGGAAACCGCACCGGGACCATCCCTCCTGCCGACACGGACGACGAGAACACCGGCTGCGGGTTCCTGGGCTTGCCGGTAGGTGAGGGCCAGACGGGCCTGTCCATCAGGAACGTCATCGTTCGCAACCACCACCGATCCGGCATCCGCATCCTCGGCCCGCACAACTCTAACGATCTCTATCTGCTGAACGCGAATGAAGTCAAGGTGATCGGTTGCCAGATCCTCAACTGTGACAGCCGCGGCATCATCCTCACTCGCGTCACGCGGGCTCGTATCGCCGGCAACGTCATCACATCCTGCACGCAAGCTGGTATCCAGCTGGTGGTCAGCCGTGCAGCCGTCATTGACGGGAATGCGATCCAGAAGACCATCCAGAGGAGCAATACCCTCGGCGGTCACGGTATCGCCGCCGCCAACTGCTTCGACTACGTCATCGTCAACAACGTGGTCGGCGACAACGTGCGCTGGGGCATTGTTGCCTCGGGCGGCGTCGGGCTCTCGCCGGATCAGGGTTATCTCATGTCGCGGCGCTACGTCGTGGCGAACAACGTCTGTCGCGCCAATGGCGCGGGCGGCATTACCATCGACCCGTCCACCATCGACCCGATCACGGGAGAACCCACAGGGGTCATCCATGATTCCTTTGCCACGGTTGCCTCCAACGTCTGCGTGGCCAACAAGGGCCACGGCATTCATACCATCCACGCGGGGTATCTCGCCGTCCATGGCAACATCTGCGACGCCAACGACGACGCCGGCATCGCCATCGTCTCATCGCGGTACGCAGTGGTCGTCGGCAACGTGCTTACCGCCAACCACTACGGCGTCGGCTTCTGGGGTAACCCCGACGATGTGCCTGACGGCACGCCAGACCTGGGCCACCACCTCCTTGGCGGCAACGTTTACGAGAAGAACACGGACGGTGAGATCCGGATCGGAGAGTACCATCCTGCCATCCGGCAACTGCACGAGGTTTAATTTTGGAACACGATTACTAATTGAAACCGATCGTCCGGGAGCGCATACTCTCCAGCGAGGAACCGCATATGGCTGATGAGGACGAACTGGCGCTGCCGTTGGACATCCCATGGCGGCTGCTATCCAGGCGTGGCCCGGATTCGGCTGAAGATCCAACGTCGCTCTCGACCTTCGTATACGTCCCCCTCCTGCCGGAACTCGATGCGACCTATCCCGATGATCGTCTCGTGTATTTCAAGTTTAGCGTGTCGGTGTTTCCATTCCACCTGGATATTCCGCGCAAGCCACCTTTCGAGGTGCTCGACGAGACGTTCGCGCCGGTGTGGCGAATGGTTCTGGATGTCGAGATTACCGCGAACGGGCCGTCCCCGACTCCGGGTTTGAAGCCATATTTTCTCTCGGCGGCTCCGACTCGCCGCGCCATCGTCGAAACGGGAGTTGTGGGCGACTACTTCACCGAGGGCGAGAGCGATGAGGTCGCGATAGGCCGAAGCGGCTCTCACCTGATCGAAGGATTTCATTCCACCACGAAGACACGAAAATTCGGCATCGGCGGCGCGGCGGGAGGACTGGCTTTCGGCATGCTGCCGATCGGAGTTGGAGCGTCCTACTCCCGTGGCAGCACGTCCATCAGCGGCGGGCGGGAAGTGAGCGAGCAACTCGACCAGACGAACCGGCAGGCGAGCGACGAGCGCAAAGAGCTGCTCAGCCACATGACGAACGTGAACAACGTGCTGACCTTGCTGAACGGAAGCCTCGTCGGCACCAACAATCTGCATTTCTCGCTCTGGCCGCAGCCGCTCAGACCGCTCAGCATCGATCCTAATGACGAGAACCTGTGGTTCGCAGAGCTGCTCAAGCGCCGATCGAGCGGCATCGAAGGCATGCAGGACTTCTACGCCGTCGCCGTCGTTCCGCGGGGAGACGGGTTTTGCCTCACCGAGAATCTGCGCCGCGTATCGGTGCTCGAGGCCCCATTGCCCGAACCTCCGGTTCGGCCGTCGGTGCTCTTCGACTCCTTCCAATTCAATCTTAACGACTTCGTCAAGGTCTTTGTCTACCTCTCGGGGAAGTATCCGGAGGGCACACCGTTGGAAGAGCTCGACGTATCAGTCGAGGATCTACTCGCTCCCGACCCTTCAGCGGTTCCGCCATTTCCCAGCTCGCACACCCGAGCCGCGCTGCAAGGTTGGTTCGACGCGGTTGGAGCCGTCTGGATTCCGAACCCACTTCCTCCGCTCCCGCCGCCGTCTCCACTAGGGCCTCTCGAGACCGCGCAATTGAATGCCTGGGTGACCCAGGTGCAAGCTGTCCTCGCCACTCTTCCAACCGTAGTCAAGATCGACCCTGTGCCGCGCCCGGTGGTTTCCGGTTGGATATTTTCGAACTCGGCGGCGCCTAGCATGTTTCGGCTGCAGGCCCTCACGAACCCGCCGAGCTTGCCTGTTCCGTACAAGTGGGTGCAAGACATCTGGATGGAAGCGGCGCAGTACGATTACGAGTCGGAGCTCGCCAAATCGCCATTGGAGCGCGGCACGGTCCTCGTCGACGATCGTCAGATCGACATCTGCGCGGACCTTGATCAGGAGGGCACGATTGGCGAAGTGATCACCACGATTCCAAGTCCGCCAACAGTCGGCGTCCTGCCGTCCTTCCCTCTTTCCACAGTTCTCCGCCCGCGGGACCCGACCCAGCCTCGCGATGTGCGCAGCGAAGGCCGCGGGATGGTATCGGCGTGGGGAATACTCGAAGCGCAGCTGGGGAATCGGATCGCAGGCGCATCAAAAGTCGCGGCCGCTCCATTGAGTTTTCAAGAGCCGCGTTTGGTGGAGATCTTCCTTCGCCGCGCCGAACGGCTGGCCACCGATGATAAGCGAAACGTTTCCCTTGCCGAGGTCGTTCGGCGTTTTCGACTCGCTGCGACCGAGGCTCAACAACTCAAGGCGAAGGGTGTAGCGAATCTTTCGTCTCTCGCCTCGTCGATTCTTGCAGCACGTGAGCTCGAACGGTTGGCTCACGTGCAGCCAAAGGCAATCTTTCGGGAGCGGCGGACACAGGAGCCGATCGGTTCGCGGGCGCTTGCCCCGGGACTCGCGAACGCCCTGCTACGATCCATTGGCGCAGCGCTCGATACCTCCTTCAAGAAGCGTGCGCGGCCCCGGATACGTCCTCGCCACATGCATCGGCACGACCCTCGTCGCCGCAAGAAAATCTCGTAAGGCCTCGGGATGCGACGCAGGTCCTCTCGCCTGATCCTCGGCCCGATTGTCGGCCATACCGACGATAGTTCGACCCGAATCTGGATCCAGGCCGGCCGGGATCCGGCTGACTATAGTCTCCGGATTCCGGGGCGTGGTCTGTTTCCGTTCGTCAGTACGGAGGGACCGGAGCCCGAATTTGGCACCGCTATCGCGGTCGCTGATCAGCTGAGGCCGGAGCATCGATATCGATATAGCGTTTTGTGTCGCGGTCAGGTGGCGCCGGGAGGCAATGGATCGTTTCGGACGATGCCGAGGCCCGGGTCGATGGCCGACGTGCTCTTCGTGACCATGTCCTGCAGCGACTGGAAACGTGACGGCGCCTGGCTGGAACTGGAGCAGTTCGTCGAGGACCAGCAGCCGCGATTCATCCTCATGATCGGCGACCAGGTTTACCTGGACTTCGGCAACCCCGATGCCGAGAAGATCTGGCCGACGCACCTGAACACGCCGCCGGCAAGACGCCGCCAGATCATGGCGGAACGGTACCGGGAGCATTGGCAGCGCACATCCGTTCGCAAGGTCATGGCGAATACGCCGACCTACATGCTATGGTCGGATCACGAAGTGCGTGATGGCTGGGGCTCGTGGGCATCCGATAGTCCGACCCTGCAGGCCAAATATCCCAAAGGGGCCGCGATTGCCGCCCAGTACAACGCCTTCTTCGAAGACGCGCGCAAGTTGTATTGGCATTTTCAGATGTGCCACAACTTTGCCACTCCGATCGCCGAGCCGTATGTGCCAGGCAGTCGGATGACGATTCCGGTCCAGTTTCGATGTGGCCGACTCGCCGTTCTCATGCTGGACGACCGCGGTGACCGCGATCTCTGGCGAGACGCAGACCGAGCGCTCGGCCACGAGCAGTGGAGCTTCATAGAGAACGAGTTCCTGCCGAATCTTCCTCCCGACATCGACGCGCTCGCGATCGCCACCCAGGGACCTATCGTCGGCATGTCGCCGAACGGCGAAGTCGTACGCTTGCTGGGCGACAAAGAAGACGACGTCGAACTTTTCAGGCGCGGCGATGCCCGAGGGTTGCTCGATCTCCAGAACAAGAGCGATGACACCACCGACTACCTCTATGCGGGCGTCGACAGGCTCGTATTCAAGGGGCTGCTTCCCGACAACGATTTGCGAATCGCCGACTTCGACGATCTTCGCGACCAGTGGTCGCACCCGCGATGCCAGCCCGAACAGGAACGACTCATCCGTCGAGCGGGAGATGCCCGAATGACGAATCGCGAGATGGGCAATCCCCGGGCTGTTATGTTTGTTGGAGGGGACATCCATACCGGTGCTCTGTATGACATTTCGGTTGCCGATCCGGGATTCACCGCACCGTGCCTCATCTCCTCAGGAGTCGCGCAGGCAAAAGGTCATCTCGTCGGACTGAAGTTGGACGATGACCATACGGTTGCCGACGGCATTCGCGCCGAGCTCAAGCACGTGGTCGGCGATTTCAACTTCGGCATTACACATATCTTGTTTAATGGCGGAACTCCTGTGATCACGAATGCCCTCGGACACCCGAATACGAGCGAGGTCTACGCCGTCAAAATAATTTGAACCGCATTGGAATCCATCGCCGCGCTAAAGCTACCGCCGTGAAACCCTTGAAACGCCTCCTCCGTTTGGCGCGCCGGAGCGAATTGTCGGGGTAGTCGAGCGTTGTTTTCACGAGCCCAACAATAAAGCCAGAAGGGAACATCGCAATGTCTCGTCTACAGCGCTTGCGCCTCGGCGCATCAATGACCGGCATCGCCGCAGTTCTCTTATCAGAGAGGAATCATTTGGCCTGCATTTCACCATAGCGCCTAATCATTGAAAGCGGAGGCTCCTTTTGCAGCAGGTCCGATTGAATGTTCACGGCATCTTCTTTTCGACCAGCTTTTGAAAGCGCGGATCTTTGCGCAATGGACTCCAAGCCGGATCGAGTTGGAGCAAAGCCGGCGTGAGTGGGACAAAATAAAACCAGCTATGATAATGTGCGCTCAGCAACTGCGGCAATCGCGCGAGCGCTGAATCATTCTCGCCGAACTGCACCTCGATGCGCAGCAGAGTGTCCTGCGCCCCCGGCACCAGAAGTCGTGCGCTCCCGCGCCGCTCTGCCCATGCCCAGAGATGGATACGCCGGCTCGCTAACGGCCGCGCTCGGGCTACGGCCTTCACCGGGCCCGCTCGGTCGGCCGCGCGACGCGGGATCGGGCTCACGATCGCCAAGGCCGGGGCCGCCTCGGACGTCTGCCCTGCCGTTGCCTGATGGTCCCGTGGAGGGCTCCCGCTCTGTAACTCAGAACCCCGATTGAGCGCGCGCGTCCCGTCCCGTAGGAACTCATAATTGAGAGTTACCCTCCATTCACCGCATCCTCGCGCATCTCGGGCTGCCGGGCGCACGGGATGGCCCGGAGCCTGCGTGCTCGGTGTCTCCATCCCGAGACGACCAGCCCACGCGCCCCTTCGCGCTCCCGTAGCGATGTCCCCGGCCCGCCGGCCTGGGCGGTCGTCTGCCCGTATCCCGGTCGCGCCATGGCGTCTGACACACCCCGCCATCCGGCCGCAGCAGTTTGACCGGCCGCAGCAGTTTGACCACGCCCACGCACTCTGGCAGGATCGCTGCACGATGCGAGGGGCTTTATCCGCGCTGTGCCAAGGTCGGGATCGGTCCGCGGCGAGGTCAGCCGTGACTGACAATGGCTCTTATGTCGCCTATACTCTGGCGCTACAGGTGCCCGGTGCGACCCTGGGCCTCCGCGAGGGGGCAGCGACGCTCGAAGTGCTGGCGCGCGACGGGTTCTGGCGGCCGATCCGTGTGGACGATCGGCCGATCCTGACGGCGCCGGTGATGCTCGACTTCACGCCGCCCTCGCTCGAGGTGGTGGCCGCGACGCGCTACTGGGCGCAGGGCGGCGGCGGCCTGGTCGTGCTGCGATCCAAGGGCTCCTCACGCGTCGCCGTCACGGTCGGCGGACTTGCCTTCCGCGCCTACCCGGCCGGGCCGGCCGAATCCAACCTCTTCATCGACATCGTCGCCCTGCCCTGGAACTACGAGGCCGGGACGCCCATCACGGTGGTTGCGCAGGACGAGGCGGGCAACGTCACCTCGCGCGCCGTCACCGTCGACGTCAAGGCGCGGCGCTTCAAGACCGACAGCATCGAGATGAAGGACGAGTTCCTCCAGCGGAAGCTGCCCGAGCTCCTGCCCGAGCGCGCCGGCGCGATCGCGTCGGGCGATCTGCTTGCGGCGTTCCTCACCGTCAACCGCGACAGGCGCAAGCAGGCCGAGGACATCAAGCGCGCGCTGTCGGCCAAGACGCAGCCGCGCCCGCTCTGGGAAGGCGCCTTCGTCCAGCCGCGGAACACGAAGGTCTTCTCCAACTTCGCCGAGACGCGGACGTACCGCTACCACGGCCAGGACGTGGACACGCAGGTGCACTTCGGCTACGACCTGGCCGCAGTGCAGCAGGCCCCGGTGCCCGCCGCCAACTCGGGCGTGGTGGTCTTCGCCGGGCCGCTGTCGATTTACGGCAACGTGGTCGTCGTGGACCACGGTCTCGGGCTCCAGACGCTCTATGCCCACCTCTCGTCCATCGCCGTGAAGGAAGGCGACCCGGTCGTCAAGGAGCAGGAGCTCGGGCGGACGGGGAGCTCGGGGCTCGCTCTGGGAGACCATCTCCACTACGAGGTGCTGATCAACGGCGTCTCGGTGACGCCGCTCGAGTGGTCGGACGCCAGATGGATCCGTGACCACGTTGGCCGGCCGCTCCGCGAGGCGAGCCTGCCGCTGCTCCAATCCGTGACGCCGACTGAAACGCAAGACGATGCGGGCCAGGCGGCGGCCCGCCGGCGCCGCGCCGCCCGCTCGCGCTAGCCGGGAGCCCGCTCCTCGCCCCGCCCGTTACCGGCTTCCCTGTTCCGCCGCCACGCGTCTGAGCCGGCGCTGTAACCACTTCTGCGAGCCTCATTCTTCGAATTCTCGAAAAGCCAATTCCTACGAGCCTTGAACTGACACTTCGGTTTCCGCTAGGATGCGACCGCATGGACGACCTACCCTGGACCCTGTCCCTGTCCGCGCTCGGCACCGGCCTCATCTTCGGCTACGCCATCCAGCGGGGCGGCTTCTGCCTCACCCGTGCGCTCTCCAACGCCGTGCTGATGAGAGACGGCAACATTCTGCGGGCCTACGTGCTCGCCCTCTTGGTGGCGATGGTGGGCGTGCAACTCATCGAGACGCTCGCCCTCGTCGACATTCCGGTGCGCCCGCTGCGCTGGCTCTCGAACATCGTGGGTGGTCTGCTGTTCGGGGTCGGGATAATCCTCTCCGGCGGCTGCTCGGGCAGCACGTGGTACCGCGTCGGCGAAGGCGCCATCGGCGCCTGGGTCGTGCTCCTGGGCTTCGCCCTCGGCGCCACCGCCGCGGGCGTCGGCATCCTCTCCCCGGTGCGGACGCTGCTTCAGAAGCCCATGGTCACCGTGGGAGACGGCGGGGCGCCGACTCTGGCCAACATCGTCGGGCTGTCACCCTGGATCGTGATCGCCATGATTATCGTGCTTGGCGGCATCTGGCTCATACGCGGACAACGCGAACCCGAACACGGCAAGTGGCCCTGGCCCGTCACCGGCGCCGCGGTCGGTGTGATGATCACTGTAGGCTGGTGGGCCTCCGCCTTCGGCGACCGACCGGTCGGCATCACCTTCGCCGCCAACACCGGCCACCTACTGACATATCCGTTAGTCGGCTACCCCAACCGAGTCACCTGGAGCATGCTGATGGCCCTCGGCGTCCCCATAGGGGCTTTCGTGGCGGCATGGACAACGGATCAATTCTGCTGGAAGTTGCCAGCAGGCTGGAGCCTCGTGAAGATCTTCGCGGGAGGCTTGCTCATGGGAGCGGGCGCGCTAGTCGCCGAAGGCTGCAACATCAACCAAGGACTCACGAACTCCGCCACGCTGGCACTCGGAAGCCTTCTGACACTCGCCTCGATGACCGCCGGAGCCTGCGGCACCCTCTGGCTCTTGTTTCTCCGGAAGAGCTGAGCTCTTCCCGCCGGTCCGGAGGGCAGGGCCGGCGTAGGGTTTCCGTGAGAATATGGGGATCGACCTCTATTCCCTTCGCGGTCGCATATCAAGGGACTGCTCAAGACGCTCCGCGGGGACGGATCCCGATGACGGAGGGCGCCGGCTGCTGCTTCTGCCCGAGCAGCTGGAAGACCAACACCAGCACGGCCAGCATGTCGATGGCCCCGCCCGCTCCCCACATGATGATCCCGCCCCACGCCTGATCTTCCTGGGCGCCGAACACCAGCACGCGCGGGGCGAGCGCATAGGACGAGTAGAGCACCCAAGGGACGACGGCCAGGAGGAGCCCGAGCACCGTCTCCTGGAACGCCGCCAGAACCACGTAGACAATGCGGCTCCCGGGCCGGACCCGATTCCCAAGGCGCGGCGCCGGTCCGATCAGGGGCCACCAGAAGAGGACTCCGGTCCAGAAGAAGGCTAGATGCTCGCTGTCGTGGAGGAGTCGATCGCCCAAGGCCGCATCGTAGGGCCCGGGCAGGTGCCAGAGCCAGAGCGTGACCGTGTAGACCAGCCACGCCGCCGGCAGCCATGTGAGCGCCTGCGCGGCGATCCTTACGGGCGCGCCCGGTGCCAATAGGCGCCCAGCGCGAAAGCGAATGGGGCCGGGAAGGCCCCAGAGGATGGGCGTCAGCGGGTTCGCGAGGAGCATGGCCGGGGCCGCCACCTTGATCAGGAGCAAGTGCTGCATCATGTGGACGAAGAAGAGATCATCCGCCAGCCGGTCGATGGGAGATATGAGGGCAGCGCCCACCGCCACGATCCCGGAGATCCAGCTCAGGAGCCGCCAGGGCGGAGCGAGCGACCGGGACCGACCTCGGAGCCGCCACCAGCCAATACCATAGACCGTGAGCAGGAGCGCGAGCGGCAGGAGGACTTCGGGCCGCCAGCTCCAAGCCACGGCCACCGGCAGCGCGGTGGCATTCGCGAGCGGCGGGGTCGCCGATGAAGCTCCCGCCCACCCACTAGGCCCGTGAGCCATGGGGAGGGGCCCGGTCACTTCCTAAAGGTCAGGATCGCGACCCAGACGAAAAAGATGATGGTACCTGCCAGGAAGAGCCCGAAGGCGAGCTTCTCGATGCCGGTCATGGCATCCTCTCGGCTAGCGGACCATCGGGAGGAGCCCGCCCAGCACGCTGTACAGCGCGTCGCTCAGGAGAAAGAGCAGGTTCAGCACCGCCAGGATGTAGAGGAGCCGGACCCCGGTCATCGGGCAAGCCCCGGACCGAGGCCGCCCCAGTAGGTGAAGAGATAGTAAATGCCCCAGACGGCCAGGATCGCGTAGACGACCAACAGCCACTTGTTGACGATGCCGTGGTAGGATCGGATCTCGCCGTGGGCGTAATCCTCGATCGGCCCCTGCCTCCGCTCGCGCTCCGCCATCTCCGACGCCACGGCCGGCGAGGGCTGCGACGGCGGTGACTCGCCAAGCCTATCCGTCATGGTCGCCCCCTTCGATCTCCAGCACCTGGTATTTCACCGCCTCCACGTCGCTCAGAAGGCCCGAGGCTGCCGCCCACACGAAGAGGCAGAGCGCGCCGAGCCCCATCAGCATTG
>WNGA01012037.1_pt1 | contig 11206 bp, 15 predicted proteins | sample 5400061 | NCBI WGS metagenome assembly WNGA01 (sample SAMN13153366, study PRJNA577476) | soil metagenome | isolation source: 100 cm soil or saprolite under grassland replicate 2 | place: USA:California | collected 2016-06-15
GCCAGCGAGCGGCCCACGGGCGGAAGCACAGGTGATCACGGCCAGCCGGCCCCCGGCACGTCGACCTGCGTGGTGAGCACCTGACCGGAGCCGGGCAGCACCAGCTCCGGATCGGACATGCCCTGCCACTGGGCTGCCACCGTGAACAGGGTCCTGCCGTCGAGGCCGCCGAGGGCGCAGGCGAAGCCGCCGCGGTCCAGCTCGACGGTCTGCAGCACCGTGCCGCCCTCGGCGACACGTACGCACCGCTTGTGGGGCACGTCGGCGTACCAGACGGCGCCCTCCGCGTCGACGCAGATGCCGTCCGGGGTGCCCTCGCCGAGGTCGGCCCAGACACGTCGGCGGGACAACCCGCCGTCCGCGCCGATGGCGAAGGCCACCAGGCAGTGACGGTACGAGTCCGCGACGATCAGCGTGGAGTTGTCGCCGGTCACCGCCATCCCGTTGGGGAACGCGATGTCGTCGGCCACGTCGCGTACCGAGCCGTCCGCCGTGGCCAGGGCGACGAACCCGCGCCGGAACTCCTCACCGGCCATCGGATTGAAGCCGGCGCGATTGACGTACGCGTTGCCGCGACCGTCCACCACGATGTCGTTCCAGCCTGGCCTGCCGAGGTCCGCGTGGGTGACCAGGGACCCGTCGGGCTCCCGGCGCAGCAGCCGCCCGTCCGGGGACGACACGATCACCAACCGGCCGTCCGGGAGCCAGGCGGTACACAACGGCAGCGACTGCACGTACGCGATCACATCGCTGCGGCCGGCGAGGTCGACGGCGAGGACTTCGCCCGCGGACCAGTCGGAGACGTACAACCGGTCACCGTGCCAGCGCGGCGACTCGACCAGACCCCGGCCGGTGAGCAGCGTCCGTACCTCGTTCATGTCAGCGGGCCCTTCTCCCCCGCCGGCACGGCGCCGGCGTCTCACCAGCTGTACGAACGACCGCCGCTCGAATCGACAGGGTCCAGGCACAGCCGGCTGGCATGTCCTGTACCGGTAGCTGATTGACAGGCGCGTCCCACGTGTTGCTTGATGGCGCTACCGATACGCGGCTGTGTCCGCTCACGCCATCTGGCAGGACCGCGCTGGCCGCGGCGGATGAGCATCGGTAGTTCGACACTGGGATCCCGCATGGCTGGTCGGCAGGTTCGGACGTGGGCCTGGGTGGCGTTCGCCGCGCAGGTGCTCCTCGTTGTCAGCTGGATCGTCGCCGGGTTCTGGCAGGGGCCCCGGTACAGCGTCCTGGCCGACTCCATCAGCGACATGTACGCGGTGACCGCGCCCGGAGCCTTGTTCCTGGTGGTCGTGAGCACCCTGTGCGGCCTCGCCACCGTCCTGTTCGCCGGACTGTCGGTATGGCCGTCGTTGCGGGCGGCGGGCGCGTCGGCGGCCATCGGGTCCGTCCTGCTCGGACTGTCGATCTACGGGCTCGTCTCCGTGCTCACGCCGTTCAAGCGGGTGGCCTGCCGCATCGCCGAGGAAGGATGCACCCCCGGCGATCAGCTCGCCACCACCGGTGGCCGGCTGGACCTGATCCTGAGCACCGCCGGCATAGCCCTTTTCATCGGCGCCGTGTTCTTCCTGTCGGCGGCGATGGCGCGTACGCCTGACTGGCGCTATCTAGCCCGCCCGGGCCGGTGGGTCGGCATCGCCTTCATCGTCCTGCTGGTCGCGAGCGCGCTGGCCTTCGGCGCGTTCGGACTCGCGAACCGCGTGCTCGCCATAACCGGCGCGGCGGCAATCGCCGGACTGGCATGGCAGATCGCCCGGACACCACCGAAGTCATCTAGCTAGCTGCATGGCCTTGGCCTTTGTCCGCAGTTGCTTCATGACGTCGGCCGTCGGCCAGTTGTGAACCCGGTACCGTGGCGGGCTCACACCGTCTACCGGGGTGAGGGGGACCGCCTCGGCGACTGACTCCCATGGCACCACACATGGTTCCGAGTCTTCTCCGACGAACGCCACGCAATCCGCGCGGGGCAGCAGGGAGTCGACGTCCTCGCCCCATACGGTCAACGTTTCGTCGTTCTCCGTCACCAACAGTGATGCGACAAACGTGGGGATCAGCTCGGCCTCGTGGTGCTCGTCGAGACACGTCTTCTGCGCGTCGTACTCGGTGGCGGCCAGAATCGCCGTGGCTCGCCGTACGGCGGGGCCGGCCGGGTGTCCGTCCGGCGCCGGGTACGGGATCACCGCGCCCGACTCGTCGACCGTGTACGCCAACGGAGACAGGGCGCGGGCAGCCTCGGTGTAGTCCGCCTCCACCATCTGCAGGATCTCGGGGATGCCGGTTTCGGTGTCGGTGGCCACGATCAGCGACGCGTGGTCGGGCATGAACGCCACTGGGCGGCCACCCACCGCGGAAGCCATCGAGTCGAGCCAGCCGTCCAACAACGGCAGTGAGCTGAGGTACAGGTCGCCGTCCTCGTCGACGAAGCGCAACACCGTGGGCCCGTCGGCGGGGGTGTCCGGACGGGGCGCTGTACCGGCGAGGTTGGCACGCGCGGTCGCGAACACGTCTTCCGGGGTGACGCCCCAGTCGGTCAGGTGCGAGGCCATGACGTACTGCATCTTTGCCGGCAGATCGACAACGACCCGTTCCTCCAGGAACGGCAACGCCGGACGGGCCAACGGCCACATGTCGTGCGCCAGCGCTGTGTCGAGACCGTAGGTCGCCGCGCGGAGCACCGGACGCAACCGGTCCCGTACGGCATGCCAGGTATCGAGAGGCTCGTCCGGGGATGTGGCGAGGGAGACCAGCTTCGCGATCCGGTCGGCGACCTCGCTGGGGGCCGCCTGCTGGCACTCGGTGAAGGTGGGCCCCAGATGCAACACCAGAGGCTCGCCCTCACCCTCCGGGCAGATCGCGAAGTTCTCGTGGTCGTACCAGGCGTTGTGCATGCCTGCTCGTGTCATCGCGTCCAGGACCTGCTCGGCAAACCCCTGGCGGTCAAGAGTGACCTGCTGCTGGCACCGCGAGAGGTGGTCCTTGATAGTCACCGACCACTTGCCGGCTGGCGACTCGCGCACCGCGCCGGCGAGCATCCGCAGGTCCTCATCGCCTGACCTCGTCGCGTACAGATTCCCCCTGTCGATCGCCTTGAGCAGGCGTACGAATCGCTGCCAGTCGCCGGATGTCCACCAATCACACCAGTCCGGCTTGATCTCCACGTCGCCTCCACATGAGTCCCACAGGCCCGGGGTCTCGCCGCATGCTAATCGACGTGCTCAAGGCGTCGACTTGCCCAAGCCGCGGCGTGCGGGCGGTGGGCGATGACCGTCCCGCACTCGCCCACCGACCGGCGCGTGGTGATCGCCGGGATGCGGGTGGCGACGATGGTCACCGCCCGCCTGCTCGCCGGACAGCTCCTCGCGATGCTGGCCAGCGCCGCCACCATCGCCGGCCTGGCGGTACGCACCGGCATCGACGTACCGGCTCGGGTCGCCGCCGGCACGCTGATGTTCGCGGTGACGTACCTGGCGATCGGCGCGGTGGTCGGCGCGACCGTACGCAACCCGGTCAACGGCACCGTGCTGATCATGTTCGTGTGGATCATCGACGTGTTCTTCGGCCCTACCCTGAGCTCACCCGACGGACGCTTGATACGCGCTTTCCCGACACACTTCACGTCGCTGTGGCTGGTCGACCTGCCGTCCCTGCACGGCGGCCTGGGCCATCTACCTTCCCGGGTACGGCGCCGCCGGGTCACTATCGACGGCGCCCTCACAAACGGCTTCGACACCATCCGGCCGCTGCTGTTCGCACTGGCCTGGCTCGGCGCCCTCACCATCGCCGCCACCGTGCTGTTCCGCGGTTTCCCACCTCGGGAGGCGTCGATGAAGCGCATCCTGCTCGTCCTGACCTTCCGGCTACGTGCAGAAGACCTTCAACCTCTTCCGGGTACGCCGGCACCGAGGATTCCTCGTTGCAGACGTCCTTCGTCATCGACGACACCGCGATTACCGGCTCCTGACAATGGTGCGGGCGGCCCGGAGATGGTGTGCGGGCCGGTAGTGCCGGTGACCTTCCAGCCGTCGCTGTCGGCGACGACCACGTAAACCCTCCATCTGGTCTACGCCGCCGACCGTGATCCAGTTTCAGAGAGCGGGATCGGGCGTTGCTTGGCACGCTGTTCCTGCTGCTTGCGCCAGCCGTACCGGGTCAGGCCGCGCGGCTTGAACACCGAGAGGATCGTGGTGAGCAGCAGCACCACCAGTCCGCCGACGGAGTGGAACAGCGAGCCTGGCCGTGGTGAGGAGCTGGACGCCGCCACGTCTGCCAGGTAGCTGATGGACTGCGCCTGCTCCAGCAGCACGACGGTGGCGATGACGGTGAGCAGCAGCTTCACCAGCACCCAGTAGTGCCGGAACAACCCCCACGGGGTGCTCAGCGCGTTGACCACGCCGATCAGCACCGAGGCGAGAGCCAAGGGGACGATGGCGTACCAGACGGTCAGGTCGCGGGCGAGCCAGAGGGCGCGTACGGTCTGGCCGTCCTGGCTGGTGATGGCGGCCGCGTCGAGAACTACGAAGCCGACGACCGCGCCCAGCCAACCGACCGATGTGACGACGTGAGTGGTGAGCACGAACTTGCGTACGCCGGGCGTCGCGGCCATCAATGGCCACCCCCGCCCGGCATATGGCCCTGCTGCTCGGTGGATCGGTCGCCAGGGGTGTGGAGTCCGGGTCCGTGCTCGACTCCGGCGAGCCGGAGCAGGACCAGCAACAGGACCAGGATGCCGAGGATGATCCCGGGCCACTTCACCCATCGCGGCATGCGTGGCGGCGATCCACGGTCGGGCGGTGAGCTGGTGTCGGTGCCCGGGTGCTGCTCTGCCATGCCGGTCTCCTGTCGAGTCTCCTGATGTCCCCAGTGATGTCCCCAGTTCACCCGACGCGGCGTTAGAGCGGCGTTAGAGGCCGACTAACACCGCCCTAACGTACTGACCGGGCATGATGATCGGGTGCGGGTGCTGGTGGCTGAGGACGAGAAGCTGCTCGCCGACACGATCACCGACGGTCTGCGCAAGTACGCGATGGCCGTCGACGTGGCTTACGACGGCGACGCGGCGCTCGATCGGCTGGCGGTCAACGACTATGACGTGGTCGTACTCGACCGCGACCTGCCGGTCGTGTCCGGCGACGACGTGTGTCGCACGCTGGTCGAATCCGGCGCCGAGACCCGGATCCTGATGCTTACCGCCGCCACCGCGGTGACCGAGCGGGTAGCGGGGCTCGACCTCGGCGCCGACGACTACCTGACCAAGCCGTTCGCGTTCGCCGAACTCGTCGCCCGGATCCAGGCACTCGGCCGCCGGGCCCGGCCGGCGGTGCCGCCCGTACTGGAACGTGCCGACATCCGGCTCGATCCCCACCGTCGCACCGTCACTCGCGACGGCGAGAACGTACCACTGTCCGGGAAGGAGTTCGCGGTGCTCGCCGAGCTGCTGCGCGCCGACGGCGGCGTGGTCTCCGCCGAGCGGTTATTGGAGAAGGCATGGGACGAACACATCGATCCGTTCACCGGAGTGGTCAGGTTCACGATCATGATGCTGCGCCGCAAGCTCGGCGAGCCACCGGTGATCGAAACCGTTCCCGGCGCCGGATACCGCATCCCATGACCGGCCGTTGGCGGTCCACGATCCGGGTCCGGCTCACCCTGCTGTACGCCGGGGCGTTCTTCCTCGCTGGCGCCATCCTCATCACCGTCATGTACGCGTTTCACAGCCATTCCCTCGAGCAGCAGATGGCCACACACGTGGGTCTCGTCGAGCAGCTGCGGACACACGCGCCGCCCGGACTCGCCGACCGGCTCCAGTCCCAGTTGGAGGCCGAACGCAACCACACCCTGCGCGCCATGCTCATCGCCTCGCTGGCATCTCTTGGCGTCGTCGGCGTAGCCGCCGGAGCGTTCGGCTGGTTGCTGGCTGGGCGGGCTCTGCGGCCGTTGCAGCAGATCACGGCCACTGCCCGCCGCGTCGCTGACCGCAGCCTGCACGAGCGCATCGCCCTCGAGGCGCCCGACGACGAGATCAAGGAACTCGCCGACACGTTCGACGCCATGCTGGAACGCCTCGACCGCTCCTTCGACAGCCAACGCCGGTTCGTCGCGAACGCCTCCCACGAGCTACGCACCCCGCTGACCATCAACCGGACGCTGGTCGAGGTGGCCCTTGACAACCCGCAGGTCAGCGAGTCGCTGCGCCAGCTCGGCGCCAGCCTGCTCGCGGTCAACCAGCGCCACGAACGCATCATCGACGGCCTGCTCACCCTCGCCAGCAGCGAAGAACGCCTCACCACGCGCCGCCCGGTCGACCTCGCCGACATTGCCCGGCACACCGCGAACGAGCGCCAGACCGGAGCTGGACAGGCCGGTGTCGAAATCCGTACCGAACTCGCCCCGGCCCCGGTCGCGGGCGACCCGGTACTGCTGGAGCGACTCGTCCAGAACCTCGTCGACAATGCCGTCCGCTACAACATCGCCGACCACGGATGGGTTGCTGTCACCACCTGCTTGGAGCACGGCGACGCCGTACTGACCGTGGAGAACACTGGCCCCACTGTGCCGCCGTACGACATCCCGAGCCTGTTCGAGCCCTTCCGCCGGCTGGCCGACACGGAACGACGCGCGACTCCGGGCAGGGACCACGGGTCAGGGCTCGGTCTGTCCATCGTCCGCTCTGTGACCCGCGCCCACGGTGGCGCCGTGTCCGCGACGCCCCGCCCGGACGGCGGTCTCGCGGTACGCGTACGCATGCCAGAGCTCACCGATGATCAGATGCCCGAATCGGGTGAGTGATGTACGGACCGACGTTGCCCGCGGTCATCCGCCAGCCAACGCCTGCGTCCTCGCCGATGCCTCGGGTGCCCGGCCATCTTCGCGGGTACGCCGTCAGGCGCCGACGCGTACCGAGCAGGTGGCCTGCTCGCTGGTCATCACCCAGGCGGTGACCTTGCCGCCGGGCTTGACGGCGGCCACGGCACCGCAGACCTGTTCAAGCGGGCCGAGGCCGTGTTCCCCGGTCGCCGGGCAGGTGCCGGAGCACTTGCGGTACCAGCTGATCACCCGGTACCTGCCGGGCCGCAGCGACTTGGTCAGGCGGAGTGGTCCGGTTGGGAAGGACTTCTCCACAAGCGGCTTGGCGTGGAGGCTTTCGATCCTGACGTACAAGAGGGTGTGCGAAGGGGCGGTGCCGCGTTGGCTGACCGATGGTCGACCGTTCGCCGCAGAAGCGGAGCATCCATGTCCTGGATCTCGCCGAGGTCGCGGACGAGGCGGACCTGCTCCCCGTCGCGAGGGCCGCCCACGCGGAGCTGACCGCTGAGGGACGGGCACTTACCCGCACGGCGCTTACCGAGCGCCTCCGCGGTGCGGGACATCCGGCTGACTGACCATCGGGAGATACGAGAGTGACGGCACATCGATCATGCCGAGCGGGTTGGGGGCCGCTTGCGGTTACCCGAAGAGTTGCGGGCAGGCCAACAGGGCCGGCCACCACGGGGTAAGCGCGGCGAGCCCGAGTGGCACCAGCGGCAGCGCGGCCGCGATGAGGGAGAGCAGGATCGCCACCCGGCGGCAGGGTGGTGCCGGGGGGTTGATCAGTCGGTGTACCCGGGCGGCGGCCTCACCACCGGCTGCGCCGAGCGCAGGAGCCGGGGCCGCGGGTGCGCGGTCGGCCGGGTCGTGGGCGGTGCCTTCGGCGATGGTGACCAGGGCACGAGCGAGGTCTAGCGGGTTGTGGTGCCGGGTTGCGGTGTCGTCGGCGCGTTCCTCCACCAGGCGGGACACCTCCGCGTGGGCCTGACTGAATAACCGGCTGGCCGGGAACGCGTCACGCAGCAGGCGGAGCGCAGCGATCAGAAGGTGATGCCGGCCGGCGGCGTGCGCGCGTTCGTGCGCGATGACGGCGGCGAGTTCGCCGTCGCTCAGCGATTCGACTGCGGCGCTGGTCACCACGACCAGCGGCGTAGGCCGGGCGGCGACGAGATAGGCGTTGGGAATGGGATGGTCGACGACTGTGACGTCCGGCCGCGGTCCACCCCGGCCGACAAGGTGCAACCCGGCGATGTGGTGCCGGCGCCACCGTATTGCCCCGGGGATGGCGCGGTACGCGGTGAATGCCAGGCGGGCGAGCAGGAGGCCGGCGACGGCGAGACCGGCGGCGGCGATCATACGGCCTGCGGGGCCGTGTTCGCCGCGCAGCGCTACGACGCAGAACCACCAGATGCCGCATGCCGCGTCCCAACTGCGCTGCGGCAGCGCCACCAAGACACCTGGCGCGAGCACCAGCGCAAGGGCTACCGACGCCACGGAGGCGGACCACACGGCGATGCTGAGGCGTGGCGCTGCGGTCAGCCACTGGCTGCGGGGCAGCAGAGCGGGCGCCGCGGCGCCCACGGCGAGGGCGTACCCGAGGAGCAGCAGGACCCCGGTCACCGGGGTGCGCCGCCTGTCTCGTGGGCGTCGAGGGCGGCCCGCAGCGCGGCAGCCTCCGCGAGTGTCATCCGCCCGACCAGGCCGAGCAGGGCGGCGGCGGGGTTGCCGCTGGCGTCGAGCGCTTCGTGCATCAGCCGGGCGCTGTACTCTTCCCGGCTGGTCACCGGCCTATAGCGGAAGGCGCGGCCGGCGGGTTCCCGCCGCAGCCAGCCCTTCTTGTACAGGTTGTCCACCACCGTCAGGACCGTGGTGTAGGCGAGGCGCCGCTGCGCCGACAGGTCGGTGTGCAGCTCTCGTACGGTCGCCGGCTCGTCCCGTGCCCAAAGCCGATCCATGATCGCGGACTCCAGTTCCCCGAAACCTCTCACGGCACCACCTCTCCTAGGCGGGATAGTACTGTCCGAGACTCAGCGGTCGCGGAACCGGGACGGCAGAGCGTCGTTGACGCGCGCTGCCGCTGATGGAGCGCATTGGCGTAGGTCGTCGCGGATGGCCAGAAGCAGGGACAGCGTGTGTCCGGTCTCGTCTTCGACGGGGAACTCGGCGTTGGGATACCGACGCGCGACTGCGAGGACGACGTCGACGTCGCGGTCGAGGTGGCGCCGGTCGGCGACGGTGGTGTGCGGGTTGCACCGGGCCGCGATGTCGTTGAGTGTGTCCCGGATCCGCTTCACCTCCGCGGCCGGTGGTGTGGAGTACGACGCTGTCGCCGTAGGCGACGCGGAGTTGCTGCCATCTGCGGACGGTTTGAACAGCGTGGACGAAGCCGCGAGCGCGGCGGCGAAGGCAAGCACACCGCCAACGGTCGCGGCGAGCACAGGCAGCCACGACCGACCCCTGTGGTCGGCACGAGCGGTCACGCGGTCTGAGCCCACGTGGCGCCGCCGTCGCGGCTGCGGTAGACGTCGGCCTGCTCTCCGTCGAGGGCGCCTGCGTACACGGTGGTGCCGGTCGGGTCGTAGCCGACCGCGCTGACCCCGGCCGGCAGGTCGATGGGCTGCCAGGTCGCGCCGCCGTCGCTGCTGCGCCCCCCGCCGCTCATGCCGACCCCGATGATCTGCTTCGGGTCGGTGGGGTTCCAGGCGGCGGCCATCGCACCGTCCGGCCCACCCAGGGTGTCGTCGATGAGCATGCCGCAGCTCGCGCAGTGCATGCCTTCCACCCGAAACGTCAACGTCGCCATCGAAGCTCTCCTCAGCTGATGGCCAGGACGCCGGAGTACATGCCCATGGAGCAGCTGAACTCCAGCGTGCCGGGTCGCAGTGTGCCGAGGTTGATGCGGGTATCGCCGTTCTCGGGGAGTACCCACTGCTTGCCCAGCTTCGGGATCACGAACGAGCGCAGGCAACCTTGGCGTTCTGCGAGCGCACCACCAGCGTGGTGGGTACGCCCGCTTTGACGGCGAGGTTGGCAGGTTCGTACCCGGTGCTCGCGGTCACCACCACCTCCTGCCTCCCGTCGGCGTTGCTCACGGTGTCGGCGGTGGGTGGTTCGGAGATGATACCGACGGCCTGGGCGACGCTCTCCGCGTTGAACGGGGATCCGGCTCGCACCAGGCCGGTGTTGAGGGTGTAAAGACCCACCAGCAGTACGGCGATGCCGGTGATCGTGGCCAGCCGGCCCTGCCAGGTGGTGGCGGCCTTGCGGGCCAGGTAACCGAGCGCGGCGAACAGCGGGCTGGTGCCGATCACGAACACCGCCATGGTCGCGGCACCGGCCAGCGGCGACCCGGACGTGACCGCCAACGCCATCACCGACAGCGTCACTCCGCACGGGATCAGGATCGTGGCCGCCCCCAGCAGCGCGGGAGCCAACGCCGACTCCGACCGGGCCCGGCCGCGTACGAACCGCAGCCACGACGCCGGCGGCTCGATCCGGAAGTCCCGGAGCCCGGACACGCCGAGCTGCGCGAGCCCGAGCGCGACGATCAGCAGCCCGGCCGCGATCTGGGTCATCGCGGTGACCCGCGGGGAGAGCTGCACCGCGCTGCCCAGCGCCCCGAGCAGCAGTCCGAGCACCGTGTGCGAGACCAGCTTCCCGACCAGGAACCCACCTACCGGCGCGAAGTCGTCACCCAGCCGCTTTGCGAAATTCCGCGACGGCGCCGCGTTGGGTGCCCGTCTCGTCGCGTGCCGGGTCAGCCTGCCCGTCTTCGTCTTTACCTCGGTCCCCGTACCGCCCGATCCGCCGGTCGGACCGCCCGGCGCTGGCCGAGCCGCCTTCCCGCCGGCCCGCCTGCCGGTAGGTCGCTCCCGGGACAGCGGCAACGGTCCCGCCCCGCTGCCGGGTCACCAGGCCGGCCAGCAGCCCGCCCTGCACGGCGGCGCAGGACACCCCACCGGCTAACCGCCCGGTGACCAGAACGGCGCCAAGACTCACAAGATCTCCTCGGGGGTACGACAAGCCGCCGCCACCCTCAAAGGCGGCCCTTGGCGACCGCACGGTCAGGTCAGGTCGTCGACGTAGAACCAGTCGAACGGATGCCACGGCAGATTACGCAGCACCACTGAATACAGCACGAACACGATGAAGTAGCCGACAACAAGCCGCACCGACGGGCGAAACTGCGGCACCTTGATGCCGAAGGTCCAGTTCGCCAGCCACGCCAGGAAGGCGTACGCCACGAATGGCACGGCCACGAAGGCGACCAGATGATGCCGCGCCGCCTGCAGCAGATCGCCATGCAGCAGATACCACACCATCCGGGTCCCGCCACAGCCCGGCCCATCGATACCGAACAGCATGTGCCACACGCACGGCCCGCTCGGGTCGG
>WNGA01012039.1_pt1 | contig 11206 bp, 7 predicted proteins | sample 5400061 | NCBI WGS metagenome assembly WNGA01 (sample SAMN13153366, study PRJNA577476) | soil metagenome | isolation source: 100 cm soil or saprolite under grassland replicate 2 | place: USA:California | collected 2016-06-15
GGGGGGGGGGGCAGAGCAGCGCCGCCCCGCTCCCCGGGGCCGCCGCCGAGGTCGTCGCGATGCTGGGGCTTGTGGTCCTGATCGTCACCGGTTGGCTGTTCGGCAGCTCGCGGAGTCCCCTCGTCTACACCCCGGCCGAAACCCACTTCCTGTTCACCGCCCCGCTCACGCGCCGCCAGGTGCTGGATTTCAAGTTGCTGCGGTCGCAGCTCGCCCTCGGTCTCTCGTCGCTCCTGTCGGTCCTCCTGTTCTCCGGGGGCCACTTCCCGGCCACGCGCATCCTGCGCGTCCTGGGTCTGTGGCTGGTGTTCGCCTCCCTGCAGATGCACTCCGCGGTCACCGCCCTTGTGCGCCAAAGCCTCGAGGAGCATGGCGTGACGGCGGTGCGCCGGCGGTTGGGCGCGTTCGTCATCGTCGCCGCCATGGTGGTGGCCGCGGCGCTCACCCTGCGTGGACAGCTCGGGATCGTGCAGGCGGCCTTCGTCGACGATCCCGCAGCCGGCTTCGACACGCTCGCGGCCGTGCTGCACCGTGGCGTGCTCGGCGTGGTCACGTGGCCCTTTGCGGCGTTGGTCGGGCCGGCACTGTCGCCCGACTTGGCGACGTTCGCGGCTCGGCTCCCCGCCGCGTTGTTGGTGTTGGCGGTGCACTACGTGTGGTTGATTCGCTCTTCGATCGCGTTCGAGGAGGTCGCGGTCGAGTCCGCCGAGCGGATGGCGACGCGGATCGCCGCGTGGCGGAGCGGAAGACGGCCTCCGCCGATCGCTGGTCCCGCGAAACCCACTCGCCGCGCCCTCACCCGGCTCCGGGCGACGGGGAGTCCCGCCCGCGCCATCACGTGGAAGAACATCCAGGCCGAGTGGCGCGGCTCCGGGGTCCGCCTCCCCATGATCATCGTCATTGGCCTGATCGTCGTCGCCTGGGTGGCGAGCATGGGCAAAGAAGCGGGCTCCGGGCTGATCGTCCTCACCGTGCTGTTCCTGGTGTTCGGCGGCCTGGCGGTAGTGTTCGGGCCCTACGGGCTGCGCAACGACCTGCGCACCGATCTCCAACTCTGGGATCTCCTCAAGAGCTATCCGCTACGGGGCGCGGATCTGGTCGCCGGCGAGGTGCTCGGTCCGGTCACGGTCCTCACCGCGATTGCCTGGGGGTGCCTGCTCGGCGCGTTCACGTTGTCCCTCACCCTCGACCTGCCCGACTTCCCGCTCGCCGACCGCGTCGCCGCGCTGCTCGCGGTCGCGATCGCGACGCCCGCGGCTCTCGCCGTCACCACCACCATCCAGAACGCCGCCGTGCTGTTCTTTCCGGCGTGGATCACGCTCGGGCCGGCCCGCGCGACGGGGATCGAGATGATCGGCCAGCGGCTCGTGACGATGGTGGGCAGCGCGGTCGTACTGGTCGTTGTTTTGATTCCCGCCGCCGTCGTCGGGGCGGTGGCGGTGGCGATCGCCGGCGTGACGGGGATAACCGGGGTGTGGCTCGCCGTCCCCGGCGCGATCGCCGTCGCCGTGACGCTGGTCTTCGAAGTGATGCTGGCGTTTACCTGGCTGGGGCGAGTGTTCGAGCGCTCCGACCCGGCGACGGAGATCGGAGGGAGCGGCTAGCAGGTCTCCGACCAGTCCACGGGCGACACGCGGGCGCACCGCGTGCACTTCAGGGACTCCGGTTGCCCCGTGAAGTCCTGGCGCTCATGACAATGCGGGCAGACGGCATACGTCGTGACCACGTCTTGCCCGCCGCCCAGCGTGGGCCGCAGCACCCCCGTCCGCACGACGACGCTCCAGTGATCGGGGGGCACCTCCCGCAGACGCACGTCGACGCGGGACAGACGGACCGGCTTCTGGCGGACTTCGATCACGACTTTGCCATCGCTCGTTTGCTCCAGGACGGGATACCAGGCCCCGCGGCGGAGAATATCCGCCACGTTGTCGAGGCATCGGGCCCAGCCGATGTGACGAGGCATGGAGGGAGCCCAATGTAGCACATCCGATTAAATTCGGTTATGCACACAATCGGAACCATCACCCGCCTGCAGATCCAGCGCTCCTCGCTCAAGACGGGCGAGAAGCCGAACCGCGCGTACGACCCCACTCCGCTGCTCCCCGTCCAACGCCTCACCGTGACGCCCGACGGCGTGCTGGGTGCGAGCGCCGACGGCGGCTGGATCGTCGACGTCCACCACCGCGCACACCCCGAGACCAAAAACGAGGACGGCCTCCACGGAGTCTCGATCGGCTTCACGTCCCACTATGCCGCGATGCGCGACCGCTTCGGGGATCGCATCGTCGTCGGCTGCGCGGGCGAGAACGTCATCGTCACCGCCGACCAGATCTTCACCTACGAAGACCTGGCGGGAGGCGTAGCGATCGTCAGCGCCGACGGAACCGAACGCGTGCGCCTCAAGGTGCTCCAAGTCGCGCACCCGTGCCGGCCCTTCACGGGGTGGGCGTCAGGTGGCCGCGTCGAGTCGGACGTCATGAAATCACATCTGCAGTTTCTGGATAACGGCACGAGGGGGTTCTACTGCGTTGGTGAGCGGGCGGGGACGGTGAGTATGGAAGATCGGGTGGTACTGTTGTAAGGTACCGGGTATCGGCTATCGGGTATCGGGTGACCCGATACCTAGCTTAGTTCATCCCAGGCCAGCCCCGCCGCTTTCTTGCACCGATCGCACGTCATCTCATTACTGCCCGCCTGGAAGCCTTGGCGGTGGCGGCAGCTGGGGCAGACGGCGTAGGTGAGCGGAATGACGCGGCCCAGTTTCTCCATGACGCGCGGCTCGCACTTCACGATCGTCCAGCGCTCCGGTGGATGGTAGCGGATCTCCAGGAAGCGACGGTCGACCGGCACGTTGTGCCGGTTCACGTCGAGGACCACGATGTTGCTCGAGGAGATGCGGACGACGGGGTACCACGCGCCGCGACGCAGCGTGTGCGCGCCCGCGGGCCCGACCCGGGCCCAGCCCTTCACCTGCAGGCGCGTCGGTGTGATAGGGCGTAGATCCATGGCTCTAAGCTTAAAGGGCCAGGGAAGTCCGCGTCGTGACTGTGCTCACACGTCGCGCGGTCGCCTCACCCGCACTCGCTGAACCCGCACACGTGACATTTCGCACAACCCTCGATGAAGGCCAGCTGCGAGCCACAATCGGGGCAGGCGCCGATGAAGTCCTGATCGGGCCCCCCCGCCCGCAGGGGCGCTTCCCCGCCCGACCCCGTGGTCCCCGTCACCACTTCCCGGGCCGGAGAGGCGGACAACAGGTCTTGCTGCACCCCCTGCTTGTCGTGCATCCACTTCTCGATCGCGATACCGATCGCGTCGGGCACCGAGAGCACCTTGTTGGGTCCCAGGCCCACGGCGCGGTCAGACGAAATGCCCCGCAGCTGGCGATAGACCTCCTTCAGGGGAATCCCGGACCGCAACGCCAGCGAGATCAGCCGGCCGACGGCCTCGACGTCAGCCATGAGCGCGCCGCCCGCCTTGCCGAGCGACATGAAGACCTCGAACGGCTGGCCCTTGTCGTCCTCGGTAATCGTCACGTACATCGTGCCCAGCGGCGACTCGACCCGCCGCGTGGAGCCCTTGAGCAGCTCGGGACGGGACCGCTTAGCCCGGCGCTGCAGGTTCTCGGCCTCGACGTCGTGCAACTGCCCGCGCGTCCGCTCGAGCTCGGTGTCGAGCTCGGCGATGCGGCCGAGCGCTTCGGCCAATGCGACCTGGGCGTCTTTGGGTGCCGGCGCGGTGGCGCTGACCTTCTTCGCCGTCGTCCCGGTGGAGAGCACCTGGTTCTCGCGGGCGCCGTCGCGGTACACGGTCACGCCTTTGCAGTTGAGGCGGAACGCCATCCGGTAGATCTGCTCGACGTCCTCTTCGGTCGCCGCGTTCGGGAAGTTGCACGTCTTGGAGATCGCCGAATCGGTGAAGTCCTGGAACGCCGCCTGCATGCGGATGTGCCACTCGGGGGTCACGTCGTGCGCCGTGACGAACACGCGCTGCCACTTGGCCGGCACCGCGTCGAAGTGGATGTGGCCCGCCTCGGCGATCTGCTGCATCAACGCGTCGGAGTACCATCCCTCGCGCTTCGCGATCGCCACGAACTCCTCGTTCACGTCGGGCATCAACACGCCCGCCTGATTCCGCATGAACGCCACAGCGAAGAGCGGCTCGATCCCCGACGAGCAGCCGGCGATGATCGAGATCGTGCCGGTCGGCGCCACGGTGGTGAGGTTGCAGTTGCGGAGCCGGCGCATCGGACGGATGCGCTCGCCCTCGGCGTCGCGCGCGGCGCTCGCGTCGGGGCCCCAGATCGAGCGCTCCCACTCGGCGAAGGCGCCGCGCTGCTCCGCCAGTTTCTCCGACGCGACCTTCGACTCCTCGTCCACGAACTCCATCATCCGGCGCCCGAGCGCGACGCCCTCATCGGCGTTGTACGGAATGCCGAGGCGGACCAGCAGGTCGGCCCAGCCCATGATCCCGAGGCCGATACGGCGGATGCGCTTCGCGAGATCGTCGATCTCGGGGAGCGGGTACTTGTTCGCGTCGATGACGTTGTCGAGGAAGTGCGTGCAGAGATGCACGGCCGTGCGCAGCCGGTCCCAATCCACGGCGCCGTCCTTGACGAACAGGCCGACGTTGATGGATCCGAGATTGCAGACGTCGTAGGGGAGCAGGGGCTGCTCGCCGCACGGGTTCGTGGCTTCGTAGCTGCCGAGACGCGGCACCGGGTTGTATTGGTTCGCCCGGTCGATGAAGAACACGCCCGGCTCGCCGGTCTTCCACGCGCCGTGAATGATCTTGCGGAACACCTCGCGCGCGTCGAGTTGGCCGACGACTTTGCCGGTCTTGGGGTGGATCACGTCGTAGGACGTCCCGGCCTCGAGTGCGGCCATGAACGCGTCGGTGACCGCGACGGAGATGTTGAAGTTCGTGACCTGCGTGAGGTCATCCTTGCAGCTGATGAACTCGAGCACGTCGGGGTGGTCCACCCGCAGGATGCCCATGTTGGCTCCGCGGCGGGTGCCGCCCTGCTTGACGACGTCGGTCGAGGCGTCGTACAGCTTCATGAACGACACCGGGCCCGACGCGACACCCATCGTGGAGCGCACGACGTCGTTCTTGGGCCGCAGGCGGGAAAACGAAAAACCGGTCCCGCCCCCCGACTGGTGCACCAGGGCCATCGCCCGCAGGGTGTCGTAGATGCCGGAGCGGCCGTTCGAGAGGGCATCTTCGACCGGTAACACGAAACACGCCGAGAGCTGGCCCAGGGGCCGGCCCGCATTCATCAGGGTCGGGGAGTTCGGCATCCACACCCGCGTCGCCATCAGATCGAAGAACGCTTCCGCGAGCCCCTCGACCGCACGGTCGGACGCGCCGTACGCCCGATCGGGCGCGGCGACGTTGCGGGCTACGCGCCAGAACAGGTCCTCAGGGCTCTCGGCCGGCTTCCCGTGGTCGTCCTTCACCAGGTAGCGGCGCTCCAGGACCGTGAGGGCGTTGGCGTTCAGATCGAGCTTGGCGCTGTGGGTGGAATCAGTCATGCTGGCTCATCCCTCTGCGGTGAGAGCGTATCACTGCTCAATGGTGCAATGGTTGAAGTTAACGGAGCGCGGAAGGTCAAGGTAGGCGCGGCGCCGAGGCGGAGCAAGTCGGAGCGAGAAGCCCCGCGCGTCAAGACGATTGACAATTCACATCACAAACTTGGTCTCTCGAGTGGGAAGGCCCCCCCGCGATGCCGCTGGGCCTCCACCACGTAGTGTTGCCACGTCCCCCGAATCCGCGCCCGCAGATCGTCGTCGACGCCCCCGGTGACCCGCGCCGGGACACCCATGACGAGCGACCCGGGCGGCACGACCATCCCCTCCGGCAGCACGGCGCCCGCCGCCACCACACTGCCGGTGCCGATCACCACGCCGTTCAGCAGCACGCTGCCCATCCCGATCAGGCACTCGTCCTCCACGGTGCAGCCGTGCAGGATCACCCGATGCCCGACGCCCACACGGGCGCCGATGATCGCCGGCTTGCCCTCGTCGACGTGCACGATCGTGCCGTCCTGGATGTTGGTGGCTTCGCCGATCGTGATGGGCGCCATGTCGCCCCGGAGCACCGCCTGATACCACACGCTCGAGCGGGGCCCGAGCGTTACGTCCCCGAGCACCACGGCCCCGGGGGCGATGAAGGCGGTGTGATGGATGCGGCCTACTGTTGTCTCACAGGTTGGAAGGGCCACTGTACCCACGCCTCGACCGGCTCACCGTTCTTCTGGGCGGGGTTCCAGCGGAGCGTCCGGGCCATGTCGCGCGCTTCATTATTGAAGGTCTCGACGTTCGAGGGCACGTACACACGCGCCTCGACGGTCGTCCCTTCGCGCGACACACGGATCAACAAGATCGCCTGGCGCGGGAAGATGGGCGCGTCGGCCCCGACGGGGATCAGCGTCGGCGACAGGGGCACCGGCCGGGTGTCGAAGCAGAGATTGTCCTGGTTGTACGCGGGACCGAATTGGTCGCACGGGCCGACATCGTCCGCCCCCGTCGACTGCAGCTGGACCTTGACGGTGCTCGCCTCGCCCGGCGAGATGATGACCTGGCGATCGAACGTCTCGTACCCTGCCGCGCGGACGTTCAGCCGGTGCACGCCCGGCGGGATGTCGAGGCTCGTGCCGCGCACCTGCTGCCCATCCACCAGGACGCGGGCGCCCTGGGGGACTCCCTGCACCACGAGTCGTCCGGGCGTGCCCGGGGGGGCGAGTGGCGTGTGCGTCGTCGTCGCCCGCGCCATGCTGTCGCGCCGGGCCGAGTCGGCGGCGGCCGCCGCGAGCGAGTCGTGGCGCGCCGTGGAGTCTCGCGCCGTCGAGTCCCGCGCAGCGGTGCTGTCCGGGGCGGGCTTGGCCGCGAAGATCAAACCCTGCTTGTAGGCGTAGAAGCCACCGCCCCCCAGCACGCCGCCGACGATCAGGAGCCAGAGCACGAGGCCGGCGAGCACGGAGCGTTTCCGCTCGCCCGTGACGGTGGGGGGCACGCCGCCGCCCCCCCCCGAGGGAGCCCGGGTGCCCGCGACGCGCGGCAGGGGCGTCGTCGGCGCAGAAGAGAGACGCGCACCGGCCATCGACGGCAGCGCCATGGTGGCGTCGGTCGTGAAAGAGACCGAGCGGCCGCCCTCCAGCACGCCGATCAGCTCCTCGGCGTTCTGGAAGCGCTGCTCGGGGAGCTTCGCCATCATCTTCTTGACGATCTCGAAGAGCTGGCGCTGCTCGGGGCTCTCGAGCGGCGGCGTCGGCAGCTCCTCCATGATGTGCTTGTAGCCGATGGAGAAGGAGTCTTCGCCGTCGAAAGGCACGGCACCCGTGAGGCACTGATACGCGACGACGCCGAGCGAGTAGATGTCGCTGCGCCCGTCGAGCGCCTGCGCTTTGGCCTGCTCGGGACTCATGTAATGCGGCGTCCCGATCGACATGCCGGTCCCCGTCAGCTTGCCGCCCGAGGCCGCCTTGGCGATGCCGAAGTCGGTGACCACCGCGTGCCCGTGCTCGTCGAACATGATGTTGTCGGGCTTGATGTCGCGGTGGACGATGCCGCTCTTGTGCGCGTAGGCGAGGGCGCGGCACACGTCGGCGAGCACACGGCGGATCTCGGCGGGGGGCAGCCCCGCGCCGCGCGCGGCGAGCACGCTGGACAGCGGCTTGCCGCGCAGGAACTTCATGACGAAGTAGATGACCCGGCCGGATTTCCCGACTCGGTAGATGGGGATGATGTTGGGGTGCTCGAGCTTGGCGGAGGTGCGGGCCTCGCGCTGGAACCGCTCGACGAATTCCTTATCGAACGCGAGGGAGAAGGGCAGAACTTTGATCGCGACTTCGCGATCGAGCTCGGTTTCCTTCGCCTTGAAGACGATCGCCATCCCGCCGCGGCCCAGCTCGGAGAGGACTTCGTACTCCTTTTCGAGCTCCTTGCGCACCATCTCGATTTCCGTGAGCTCCTGCTGCTCCTTGATGGCGCCGACCGGGGTCGTCGCCGTCAGGTCGAGCCCGCAAGAGTCGCAGAACTTCGCGCTGTCCTTATTCTGGGTGCCGCAACGGGAGCAATACAATCCGGTCTCCGAAGGAGCCGGGGTAACTTAGGTCTCTGTCGGAGTTGGGTCAACAGACTACCGCGCCACGACTTGGAATCGTCGTGTCCGCGTGGCGCGGGCGCCGCTCGCCGGATCGGAAATGACGACGGTGAGACGGTAGGTTCCCTTTGCGACGCCCTCCAACGTGACCTCGCGATGCACGCGCGTGACCGGTCCCTCGGCGGCCGCGTCGAACTCGAGCAGCACGGGCGCGCGTCCGCCGCCGAACAAACTGCCGATGGCGCCGAACAACGAGCGGCGGCCCTCACGCTCGAGGCGCACGACGGTATGGTAGCTCGCGCCGCGCGGCAAGCCGTACACCTCGTAGTACAGTTCGGCGGCGCTTCCCTCCGGAAATCGACTCAGCGGATTGAGCCGCACCGTGTCACCCGACGTCACCCACATAAGTCCCGATCCGTCCCGGCCCAACACGACGTCGCTCACGGCGAATGATGCGCCGTTCAGCGGGCGGACGTCGAGCGTATCCTGCCGTACCAGGTCACCCGCTGTACCGTCGGGCGTCATGACGAGCAGCCGATAGCGGTACCGTCCCGCCGGCACCGGCAGGGCGAGGCGGCCAGTGAGGTACGAGGGCCGGCGCAGCGCCTCGCGCGCGCCAAAGACGCGCAGCGTGTCGAGTCGCGCCACCACGTGATCGGCTGAATCGGCCACGACGACCCGGAAGTGCAGCGGGTAGAGGAGCCCGCGCCCTTCCCCCGCCGGTTCCGGCGTCAGCCGGTCGCCCGGGACGGCGAAGACGACGTGCAGCATCTGGCCTCCCTCGCCGCCGACGACGAACTCGCTCGCCACCACGTCGAGCGCCTCGTCGAAGCGTTGGGCGTAGCTGTCGCTCGTCGTGCCGACGGCGATGCTGCGGCGTCCGTGCGCACGATCTTCGGCGAGCGCGCTGCCGGGGGCGTTGAGGCTGTGGCCCACGCGCCCGTACAACGATCCGAACTCGTCGCGTGACGCGTACAGCTCCGAGACGCGCGGATCGGAGTAGGCCCCCGCCTGCACGCCGCTGCGGAATCCGAGCGCGTCCACCAGGCCCTCGATCAGCTTGTAGTCCTGCACATCGCCCCGCGCCGCGAAATGGAAGATGAAGTCTCCCCCCTCCGTGGCCTCGCGACGGTACAGCCAGCTTTCGTTCGGTGCGCAGCCCTCGCCGTTCGGCTGCTCGACGTCGCGGCACGCGAAGCGCGCGCGCCGGTCGGGCTCCCCGTGGCGCAGGTAGATCACCCCGCGGTCGTCGAACTCCACCTGCTTGGCACGGTAGACCTCGGTGATGTCGTAATGGCGGTGCCGGCTGACGAGCCGGAAGCTGCGCCGGGCGTAGAACCAGCGCCGGTAATGCTCCGCCAACCGCTCGCCGACGTCCCGCGCTTCGACCACGTCGCGCCGCGTCCAGAACGTCTCGAGCCAGCGCGCGCGTGCCGGCGGATCCGGGAGCGCGTCGAAAGCCGCCAGATCGACCGAGTCCGCGATCCACGAGAGGTCGGCGCGGTACAACGTGAGGGCGCCGGCCGACGTGGCCGCGCGCGCGCCGGCGAAGTACGCCGTCCAGGCATCCGTGGGGCGACGGGCGAAGTAGAACGTGCGTGCGAGCTCGAGGAGCCCCACGCCGGAGTCGCCGCCGACGGCCAAGAACGCGCGGAAGCCGGCGAGGGCCGAGTCGGCCTCGCCGGCTTCACGCTCGACCCGGCCGCGCACGAGCTGCACGTCGGCGTGGCGCCCGGCGGGCGACGCCGCCGCGAGGCGCACCGCGGAGAGCGCGACATCGAGACGCGGCTTGATGCGCTGGGTCAGCGCCGTGTTCGCAAGGTCCACGACCGCGAACGCGAAGCTCGGATCGACCTCGGTCGCCCGCGCGAACGCCCGCGCCGCTTTGGAGAGGTAATCCTTGCCCAACATCTGGCGCAGGTTCTCGATCGCGAGCACCGAGCTCTCGCCCAGGGCCAGCTCCGCCAGCCCGAGGCCATACCAGGCGTAAGGCCAGTCGGGCCGCAGCTCGGCGGTCCACTCGAATTCGCCGGCCGCGTCGTCGTAGTGAGACTTGACCGTCAACTCCCCGAGCCGGTACGCGATGAAGCCGAGGCGGAGATGGACCAGCGGATCGTCGCGGCGCTGCCTGGCGATCACAATCGTGGCGGCTTCGAGCCTGCCGAGGCCGGCGCTGTCGGTGACCGTAGCGAGGGAATCACGCAGCGCTTCGATCCCCGCACGGTCGCCGGGGGATTGAGCCGGGAGTCGCATGGCCGTGGCGGCGGCCAGCGTGAGCAGAGGGAGGAGCGGGCGTGGCATACTCGCCTGCATTATACGCCGCCGGAAAGCACCGATTCTGGCCGCGCGGGTTCGCGCTTCGTCAGGGAGGGGTTGGGCCTTTCGACGCGTCGGTTTGCCCAATATCTTGGCGTACCTTAATTTATGCGCCCTGTGGAGCACCCCCGCGCGTGAGCGCCTGCACCTTCTGCGGCCGTCAAAACGACGCCGGCGCGCAGTTCTGCACCGACTGCGGCAAGCCCCTGACGCAAGCGGCCGCCGCGAAGGCCGCGATGGCGGCGGCCGCCGGAGGAGGCGCGGGCGTGGCCCGCACCAGCGTCCTGCCCCACCCCGCCGCCGCCGCCCCCGCCGAGAGCCACGCCTGCCCCGTGTGCGGCTCCGCCCTCGATCCCAGCATCCTCGGTCGCTTCACGCCGGACCGCCCTCCCGACCAGCGATTGACCCTCGTGTTACTCGCCGAGGGGGGCGTCGAGATGCAACGTTTCGAGCGTAAACAGACGTCGACGAGCATCGGCCGCGTGGACGGCGACATCGTCTTCAAGGACGACGTCTTCATGTCGCCGCTGCACGCCAAGCTCTCCTGGGAAGAAGGCCGTCTGGAGGTCCGCGACCTGGGAAGCCGCAACGGGACCTGGGTCTTCCTCGAGGCCCCCTACCGTCTGGTCGACGGCGACCAGTTCCTGATCGGCTCGCAGGTGATCCGGTTCCGTCGCCTCGGGTATCCTGGACCGCACGCCCCCGATGCCGACGCGACGAAGCGCATGGGCAGCCTGGCGCCGAGCGCCGATATCGCGAACCTGACCCAGCTCCGCTCGGACGGCAG
>WNGA01015347.1_pt1 | contig 11205 bp, 7 predicted proteins | sample 5400061 | NCBI WGS metagenome assembly WNGA01 (sample SAMN13153366, study PRJNA577476) | soil metagenome | isolation source: 100 cm soil or saprolite under grassland replicate 2 | place: USA:California | collected 2016-06-15
CGAACGAAACCCAGCGCTGCGCGTGGATGCGCTGGGCCTGAAGCGCTAGCTCCAGCGCCAGCTGCGCCACTGCCTGATCGGTAAATCGCCCGCCCAGCGCTGCCTCTGCCCAGGTGATCTGTTTATGCGCGGCGCCAAGATCCCACTCGCGCACCAGCGCATTCACCTGGCCGACGCTTGGCAGCAGTGTGGCATCCTGAGCGAGCGCGAAGACGATGCCTTGCTTGGGCCGCACTGCCAACAGCGCGCGGTCAAACGGAACATCGCCCCACACCAGCGCCGACAGCGCCTGCCGCTGCGCGAGCTCGCTGCCCACCACCCAGCAACCACGGTGCTGTCGGCGCTCGATCTGCAGGCTGAAGCCATTCAGCCAGGCCTCGACGGCATCCAGATCCTTCAGCACCGTCGCGCGCGCCACCGCAACATCCTGCTGTAGCTGTGATAAAATCAGCGGCTCCTGTGTGGTCAGCAGGTGCAGCGCCAGCAGCTGCTGGCGCTGCCCAGGGGTCAAGATCAGCTGAAATTTGGATTGGGAGCTGAGCTCGCGCAGCAGGCGACACTTCTGATCGGCGGCACAGATAATCTGGATGCCGACGCCCGAGGTATTGCGCAGCAGCGCGTTCCGCTGGCTTAGCCAGGATCTGAGCTCGCGCAAGCTGTAGTGAATCTGGCGCGAGGTTAGGCCTAGCTCTTCGCCAATTTTTGAAACACTCACCGCTAGCTCGGTCGTCAGCAGTAGATTCAAGAGATCGCGCTGTGTGGTCGTCAACGACACCATACATGACCCCGCGTCGCCGATGATCGTCCACCGGCTGATTTGCTGATTGTAGCTTCTTGTTCACCCCGCCAAGCGGGAGGTTTGGAGGGCTGCAAGCCCTCCAAGATCCTTTATTTTCCCGCTGGCGGCGGCAGAGCCGCCGCCAGCGGGAAAGGAGCGATCTGAGGGAGGCCCCGCCTCCAACCCCACCCCTCTCGCCCCGTGAGGCGAAAGTGGGGCGAAAAAAACGACCTCCGGCGGGTAAAGTACCAGGCTGCCATAGGTGAAAGCCACCTTTGCAGAAGTAAAGATTAGGCAGTATAAAGTATTGAACATGTGAATACGTTTATGCTACAGCTCATTTACCGCATTGTCAAGCCTTAAACGGCACTTTATTAGTATGTGTTTTATAATCAGCGTTATGACAAAAGTAGACTATTGATCGCCTCTGTCATTCAACTGTACATTTCTGCATATTATCTTTTCACCCGGCCGGGTGAAAAGATAATATGCAGAAAGCGAAAATCTGTGTGCCTGCGCAGTTCGCATACAAACAAGAGCTGTGCGGCAATATTGCCGCACAGCCCTTGCTTCTCCAAAGCGCTCAGATTCTATTTGGTATGCTCTGCGTCCAAATGCTAGCGAATCTCGAACGGGACGCCGCGCGCGACACCGCTCTTCAGGCCCTGAATTGTGATCACCCAGGTACCATGAACCGCGTCGGCCGGCGCACGCCAGCTGAGGTCGACCCGGCCGTGGCTGTTGGCGCTATCGCCCTCGGGATAGGCATCGTGGATCGCGCCATCCGGCCCGGTAAACCAGTAACTGACCTTCTCTTTGGTCTTGAAGCCAAGCGCGGAGAAAGCGAATTGGGCGCCCGGCGCCCCGCTGGTCGGCGCCACAGCAGCTTGCGGAACGGCAGTCGCAGGATCGCGCCCCTGCACCTCGAAGGTAGCGATCACCGGCGTCTTGCTGATGAAGCCGGCGTCGCCCTCGGCAAACTCAAAGTCGCCGCCGATCACCGTTTGATCCGGCGCGGTGGCCCAGATCGCCACCCGCTCACCACGCGTGAAGCCGGTTCCAATAAAGCTAATCGTCTGGCCGGCCCCGACGCTTGGCTGCGCGGGCGTCAGCGTGAACGATGCCGCCAGCGCCGCGTTGGGCAGCGCCAGCAGCAATGCCAGCAGGAAGACGATCGGCCCGGCGATTTTAGTGTGGCGTGCCATGTGATTCTGATCCTCCTCGCAAATCTAGGATTTATGCAAAAGGCAGTTTTAGCCTGCCCTTCGACAAGCTCAGGATGTACGGCAGCATGGTACTTTATTTCTATTTGTAGGTCATTTTTCGCCCTGGCGGGGCGAAAAATGACCTACAAGAGGAGTGCAATCCGTGAGATGCCGCAAGTCCTAAAATCAACCGGTTAATCTGCCGCCGGCATCGCAATCAAGGCATGGTATCCACCACCTCATCCGTATCCTGCACCGGCACATCCACCTGCACCTGATCATTCGGCAGCACCGGGGGCTCGACTGCACGCGGCGACAGCGCGGCGTCCAGCACTTCCTCCATGCGATCCGCGAACACAAACAGCAGCTCGCGGCGTGCCTCTTCGGGGATATCGTCGATGTCGCGCTCGTTGCGCTTGGGCAGGATGATCGTGCGAATGCCGGCGCGGTGAGCCGCCAGCACCTTATCCTTGACCCCGCCGATCGGCAGCACCTTGCCGCGCAACGTGATCTCACCGGTCATGGCCAGGTTTTCTTTGATTGGCCGGCCAGTCAGCAGCGAAACCAGCGATGTGGTCATGGCAATGCCGGCCGAGGGGCCATCCTTAGGGATAGCACCAGCCGGGACGTGCATATGCAGATCGCTATGCTCGAAAAAGCGCGGGTCGATCCCCAGATGCTCAGCCTCGGCACGCACCCACGAGAGTGCTGCGCGGGCCGATTCCTTCATCACATCGCCGAGCTGCCCAGTCAGTGTAAACCCTTTGCCACCGGGCATCCTGGTCGACTCAATGAAGATAATATCGCCGCCCACCGGCGTCCAGACCAGGCCAGTGACAATGCCAGGCCGATCGATCCGCTCGGACAGCTCGGCAAAATGGCGCTGCTTGCCGAGGTATTCGCGGGCTTTGTCAGCATCCACCACGATTGGAGACGAAGGACGAAGGACGAAGGACGAAAGCGGCTTGTCTGTAGAAGCGTGCTGTTCACGCGCTTCGGCGCTGCTTTGGTCTTTGGTCTTTGGTCTTTCGTCGCCGCGCGCGACCTCCACGGCCACCTTGCGGCAGATATTGGCGATCTCGCGCTCCAGGTTGCGCACGCCGGCCTCGCGTGTGTACTCCTCGATCGCTACGCGCAGCGCGTCGTCGGTCACCACAATATCATCCTCGGTCAGCACATGCTCGCGCAGCTGCTCGGGCAGCAGATAGCGCCGCGCGATCTCCAGCTTCTCGCGCACAGTGTAGCCCGAAAGCTGGATCATCTCCATGCGGTCGAGCAGCGGCGGCGGGATGGTCTGGAGCGTGTTGGCGGTAGCGATGAACATCACCGACGAGAGATCCCATGCAACATCCAAGTAGTGATCGCGAAAGCTGTTGTTCTGCTCGGGATCGAGCACCTCCAGTAGCGCCGAGGACGGGTCGCCGCGCCAGTCGTTGCCGATCTTGTCCACCTCATCGAGCATAAAGACCGGGTTGTTGACGCCCACCCGCCGAATCGTCTGGATGATCGAGCCGGGCATGGCGCCGATATAGGTGCGCCGGTGGCCGCGAATCTCGGCCTCATCGCGCATGCCGCCGAGCGAAAGGCGGATGAACTCGCGGCCCATTGCCCTCGCGATCGAGCGGCCCAGCGAGGTCTTACCCACGCCGGGAGGCCCGGCAAAGCACAGGATCGCGCCCTTGGTGCCGATCGCCTCTTCGCCCAGGCGCGCGCGCCGCAGCTCGCGCACGGCCAGGTATTCCAGAATGCGGCCTTTGATCTCCGCCAGGTCGTAGTGATCCTCATCCAGCACCTGCTCGGCGTGGTTGACATCCAGCTGGTCGGCGCTGCGCTTGCGCCAAGGCAGGCTGATCAGCATCTCCAGGTAGGTGCGGATGACGCTATACTCGGCGGCGGCCGGCGGCATCTGGGCCAGCCGATCCAGCTCGCGGCCTGCCTGCGATTGCGCCTCGGCGCTCATACCGGCATCGGCGATCGCCGCGCGCAGTCGATCGACCTCGGCGGCGTTTTCGTCGCCCTCGCCTAGCTCGTTGCGGATCGCGCGCAGCTGCTCGCGCAGCAGATACTCGCGCTGGTTCTTGTCGATCCCGCTCTGAACCTGTGACTGAATCTGCTGGCCGAGCTGGAGCACCGACAGCTCGCGGGTCAGGATTTCGGCCAGCCGCGCCAGCTTCTCGCGCACGCCGTTCAGCGCCAGAATCTCCTGGCGCTCGGCCACACTGCTGCGAAACAGCAGCTGGACCGCCACCAAATAGGCCAGGCGGCTTGGGTCATCCTCGTTGACAATCTGGGATCGAAGCTCCTCGCTCTGATTTGGCAGCAGCTGCAAGATCTGGTCGGCCAGGTTGATCACATTCCGCATCAGCGCCTGAGTCTCGATATCATCACCGGCCGCCGCCTCGATCACGCGCACGCGCGCCCGAAAGTATGGCTCGGTCTGAATGATCTCCTCGATCTGAATCCGCGCGACGCCCTGAACCGCCACGCGCAGCGTATTATCGGGCAGGCGCAGCAGCCGGTGAACCAGCGCAGCCGTGCCGATCTCGTAGAAATCGGCAGGCGTGATCGGGTCGGGCCGCTCCTGCTCGCTCTTCAGCGTCACCAAGCCGATCATACGCTCGCCAAGCACCGCTTCATCGATCAGCTTGATCGACTGCTCCTGCCCAACCGCCAGCGGAACCACTGTCTGCGGATAGATCACGACGTTGAACAGTGGCAGGATCGCCAGCTCTTCGGGAATATTGGGCGGCCGCGATTCAACCTCGTCGGCAGAATCGGCGTCGACGGCGGCAAGCTCCGCAATTTCGCTCACAAGTGCCTCCAATTGCAAATTGTATATTGTCTATTGCGATATGCACTATGCAATTTACAATTTACAATAGTGAATTATAGCACTCGCGACGGGGGGGTGACAAGGTGAGGGGGAGCTAAGGAGACAAGGAGACAGGGAGACAAAAAGATAGAGTGACAAGGTATCAAGGTGACAGATCCGCGCTCGTGTCTCCTTGTCAGGCCGCAGGTGGAGAGCCGATCTCACTAGCATTGACCGGCAGCAGCTCGCGGGTGAGCTTGACGAATTCTTCGATTACGAATGGTTTGGCGACAAAGCGGGTGACGCCAACCGTACGGGCATCCTTCCGGATGCGCACGTCGTCGTAGGCGGTAAACAGCACTGTCGGCAGATCGGCCGCACCGCGCGCTCTGAGCGCGGCGATCATCGCGATGCCGTTCATCCCACGCAGATTATAGTCTGTCAGCACTACATCATAGGATTGCTGATCCCACAGCTCAAGCCCTTCTTCGGCCGAAAACGCCTGGTCGAGCGTATAGGGCACGCCGATATCACGCATGGCGATCACGATGATGCGCGCGATACTGCCATCGTCTTCTACCAACAGGATGCGGAGCGGTTTCTTGTCCATTGTCATGCCCAGTGTTGCTTTTCTAGATTCCCCTTATTCGAGGGCGGATTCTTATGGTACCATAGCGGGGACTACAAAGGCAAGTGACGATCTTTTCACTTTTCGATGACAAAACATACAGCCATGAGCGTTGTACTGCTGAATAGTTGTGGTGTGGTGGGATGTATACTTGATTAAACGGAGCTGACACCGCTTTTCGCATATCACACTATGATGCGACACACATTCCAACGACTCGCGCTCATCCTATTTTGTATCTACCTGGCCGTCCTTCCCGGCTCAACGATCGTGGTGGCGCTGGATCGCGTGCCGGGCTGGGGCGCCTGGATGGGCGGCGCGCTGCTGCTGCTCCAGGGCGCAGCGGCGCTGTTCTGGCTACTGGGCCGGCATGGCGCGCGCGGCGGGCTAGCGGCATTGCTGGTGTTCCTGCTGGCATGGGCAGTGGAGCATGCCGGCGTGACGAGCGGTATGCCATTTGGGCACTATCACTACACTGGCGCGCTCCAGCCGCAGCTCTTCGGCACCATCCCGCTGGCGATCCCATGCGCATGGCTGATGGTCGCAGCCGGCGCATGGCAGATCGCGACGACCGACCCTTCGACGCCGCTCAGGGCAGGCGACCGACCCTTCGACACAGCTCAGGACAGGCGACCGACGACCGACCCTTCGACACAGCTCAGGACAGGCGACCGACGACCGGCCCCCAAATGCGGCCTGATTTGATCGGTGGTCGGTGGTCGGTGGTCGTGGCGGCGACGCTGGTACTGCTGCTCGATCTCCAGATCGAGACGGTCGCGACCAAGATCAACCGCTATTGGATCTGGCAGGATGGCGGGCCATACTATGGCGTGCCGACAGCCAATTTTGTGGCCTGGTGGCTGATCGGTTTGGCGATGGCGTTGGTGGTAGCGACGGTTCTACCTGAATCGGGAGGCCGGGAGACCGACAGGCTGGGTGACCGGCGGACAAAAAGCTACGCGGCACGTCTCGCGTCGCACGTCGCAGGCGGCCTGCCGGCCTACCTGTATCTGCTGAGCACGCTGATGTTCACGATCGTCAACCTGGCGCACGGCTACACCGTGGCCGGCCTGGTGAGCGTAATTGTCCTGCTTGTCGTCGCCCTGGCCGCCCGACCGGCCGGCGCTCGGCAAACACTTTTTCCAGGCAGAGAAGCATCTTAACGCGGAGACGCGGAGATGGGGAGAGGTTGAGGTTTGAAGCCAAGATCGCTTTCCTCAGAGTCTTTGCGCCTCTGCAGTGCCCAGAGGGCACCCGGCGTTAAACGGCGGGTCACTCGTCACTCGCCACTTGCCACCCGTCACTCGTCACTCAGTCCTTGCCGGTTGGCAACAGCCCGCGGGCCGCGTCGAAGATTTTGTCCGGCCCCGGTCGCCCGCGCAGTAGCACGCGGTATGCCTCCAGCTGCCCGCCAGTCACCTCATCGCGCAACGCATCGCAGGCGGCCGTCAGCCGTGCGCCGGCCTCGGCCGTGAGGGTGCGCGTGTCGATATCGGCGCGGGCGTGGTGGGTCGGGCCGGCGCGAATGAATGCCTCGGGCCGCTGCTCGCCGCGAAACTCGTAGCGCAGCGCCACCGGCCAGAGCGTGGCCCCGCCGGCGCGCTGGGCAACATGCGCTATGCCGGAGAACATCAGCAGCGGCCGCCGGTCGTTGGGCGTGATCTCGCCCTGTGGAAAGATCGCCAGCGCCCGGTCGCGCCGCGCGGCCAGCAGGCGGCTGATATACGCCACTGAGCCGCTCGCCGCGCGCGCATCCTGCCGGTTCACCGAAAACGCCCCGATCCAGGTAAAGAAGCGGTAGCGCCGCAGCTCGCGCTCATCCATCATACAGAAGGCCTGGAAGCGATTCCCCAGCACCATACGATTCAGCACGTGGGCCATGTAGCCATCCCACCAGGAAGGGTGGTTGAGGTAGAAGATCAGCGGCCCATCGTCCGGCGCCGGGATCGGCCCTTCGACCCGCAGCCACACGCGCGCGAAGTGCGACCAGATCGCCGAGCGCACCAGCGCCCAATAGATCAGCGCATCGCCGGCGCGGCTGTGGCGCGCGGGGATGCTGGGTTGGCCGGCAGGCGGTTTGCGCATAAAATGTATCCAAATCTGCAAAAAAGGAATCGTGTACTCGCCATGCATCTCGAACTCTGGCAATGGGCGCTAGGCGCGCTGGGCGCGTTCCTAGTCGGCCTTTCAAAGACGGGTATTCCCGGCCTCGGAATCCTCAACGTCGCAATCTTTACCCTTGTCTTCCCCGCGCGCGAGTCGGTCGGGCTGGTGCTGGTCATTTTGATCTGTGGCGATATCGTGGCCGTCTCGACCTACCGTCGCGATGCGAGCTGGCCGCATCTGCTGCGGCTGTTCCCGTGGGCGGCGGCGGGCGTCATCTTAGGCTACTTCGCGCTTGGCCGGGTTGACGACATCCAGATGCGTCACCTGATCGGCGTTATCCTCCTGAGCCTGGTGGTATTTCAGTACCTCCGCTCGCGCCGCCCGGCCCTGCTCGATAGCGAAGCTCAGCCGCCGCCGCCGTGGCTCGCGCCGATTGCGGGCATCACCGCTGGATTCACGACTATGGTAGCAAACGCCGCGGGACCAGTGATGGTGCTCTACCTGCTGGCGATGCGTTTACCAAAGATTGTGTTCGTCGGAACGGCGGCGTGGTATTTTCTGGTACTGAATGTTTTCAAAGTACCGTTCAGCGCTTCACTGGGGCTCATTAATCCTGCCTCGCTTAGCGTGGCGCTACTGCTTGGCCCATTCGCCATGATCGGCGCGCTGGTCGGCCGCCCGATCGTCGAGCGCCTGAACCAGCGCCTGTTCGAGCTGACCACGCTGGCGCTCACCTTCGGCGCGGCGCTGTTGATGGTTCGGTAGGCGGGATGGCCGTTCGCCTACACAGCTGCGGGCACTCGCCCGTCCGCAGCCTGTGGCACGAACAAAGCCGTTCGCCTACGCGGCGGGCGGCAAGGGGCGACCGCGCCCCCTGCACCCCCGACCAGGGGCATTCGCCCCTTGGACCCCCGATTCGATGCACTCATTCTGGCGAACGCTTGGCGCGCATGCTTACGGGAAATGATGAGCAGGCGGGCATTGATCTGGGTCGCGGCATACCAAAGGCACGCGCACACAGCGTCATGCTGCGCTCACTCCATCAGCGCCCTAACAACATCAATGTATCAGCGGTACGAGCGCCTACGCAGCCAGCCGCGCCGCACGGCGATCTCCAGCGGCCACAGCAGCGCGGCCCCCAACAGCAGCCAGGGCCACAGCGCGCGGGCCTCGCCGACGCGGGTGGGCGCAGGTGCGGTCACGGGCGCCGCTCCAGACAACTTCTGCCCGCCGGTGGCAGCGCTGATCCGCGCCAGCAGCGCCGCCCCGCCGCTGGCCGGCAGATACTCGGCCGATGGCGATTGGACATAGCCAGCCCGCGCGACGCGCAGCTGATCGTCTTTACGCTGCTCGATCTCAATCGCATACGGGCCAGCGGCCGGCAGCGTAACATCGGCAGCATAGTGGCCGGGCGCGGTCTGCCGCAGCAGGATGCGCCGCGTGCCGCCATCGGGCAGCGTGACGGTGGCGGCTGTGTCGGCCAGGTCGATCGCCTCGCCGCTCGGCGCAAGCGAATCGACCGCGATCGTCACCGCGGCCACCCCTGAGCCGGCCGAAGGGTCGGCGTGTGGTAGGATGCGCGCCTGGAGCGAGCCGCTGTCCGGCTCGGGCAGGGTGTAGCGAATGATCTGCGCCCAGAATTTGCCATAGTCGGGCCAGTTCGGCCAAGATTCGGCCCAGGGCGAATCGACGCTTGGCGTCCATGCCACCGCGCGCCCCAGGCCGTACTGCCAGGCCGCCAGAACCGGGTCGTCGTCGGGCGATTTCAGCACCAGCTCGGCATCGGGCTTGATCGTCGTCCCGACGTAGCCTTCCAGCTGCGGGATCTGATTGGGCGTGAAATCGCGCAGCAGCGGGTGTGGGGCCTGAAGGTTGGCGCGGAACTGGCCCTCGATCTGCGGCTCGGCGCTGGCGATCTGGCTCTCGATCAATGTCAGGCGCGGAATATCCTCGGGCTGGCCAGCGAAGTGATAGCGGCCGGCGCCCCAGCGCGCCAGCTGTTGCAGCAGCTCGGTGTCGGCGTCCTGGCCGATCGCGATCGCCGAGAGCGTGATGTTCGCGGCCCGTGCCCGATCGATCAGTAGATTGTATGGGCCACAGCGGCCATTCATAAACGATTGCCCGTCGGTCATCAGCACCGCGTGGCGCACCTTGCCCGGCTGCCGCTCCAGCGCGCTGAGGCCGATATCCAGCGCCGCGCAGATATCGGTGCCGCCGCCTAGCTCCAGCGCGCCAATGCGCTCCTGGATCTGGCCCAGGCTCAGGCCGCTGCCTAGCGTCTGGAATTCGACCGCCCAATCCTGCTTGTCGTCGAACGCCAGCACGCCGAGCCGATCCTCCTTGCGCAGCGACTCGGTCGCCAGCAGCGCCGACTCTTTGGCCATATCCAACTTCGAGACGCCCAGCGCGCTGCCCATGCTCAGCGAATGATCGAGGATCAGCAGCAGCGTGACCGGCGGGCGCTCCGGTCGCGGCGGCGGATCCATCGCCACCGGCAGCGCCTCTTCGAGCGGCGTGCCCTTGTACGCGCCCAGCGTAAAGCTCGATCGCCCGCCGGTGGCAACCAGGCCACGGCCCTCGCTGCGCACGAACTCGCGTAGCGTCGCCATCTGATCCAGCGTCATGTCGCCAGCCGGCACGTCGATCAGCACAATCCCTTCGTAGGCATCCAGCTCCGAAAGCTGGGTCGGCAGCCGGGCCGCCGAGCGCACATCGGCCAGCACGCCGGCCGGCTGGAGCGCTTCGCGCAGGCGCGCTGCCGCGCCCACCTGGCTCTCGACCAACAGCACTTTTGGCTGCGGCGCCACCAGCGCAGTCGCTGCGCCGCTGTTATTTTGCGGAAAGGTGTCCGGCCCGCCGGCGATGGTCGCGCGCAGCTGCATGATCCCCGGCGCGCCGGCGCGGCCACGATAGGTGAAGCGATTCTGGCCCGGCGCGAGCGCCACCTGCTGCACCTCCAGCTGCTGCGCGTTCTCGAACAGCTCCAGCCGGGCCGCGGCCACCCCGGTGCTGGCGGCGATGATTGTGATCGAGTATTCTTCTTCCGACCGTAGCGTGCGCGGCACATCTATCCCGGCGATCCAGATTTCGGGCCGCGCAGGCGGCGCGCTCGCCACCGTATCGACCGGCATGCCCAGCGCTTGCGCCTCGGCCAGCGCATCGCCACGAGTCTGTACGCCGTCGGAGAGCAGCACCACCCGCCCGGAAGCGCCCGCCAGCAGCCCGCGCGCGGCTCGCAGCGCCCCGGCGATGTCGGTCTGATCCGCGCGCGGCGCCGGGCCAGCCGGCTGGCCAGCGCCAGGCTGCTCGGCGATGGTGTTCGCGCCAAAGGCGATCAGGCTGACCAGCCCGTTGTGCTGCGCTGCCAGTGCATCGGCGCGCACGCGCAGCGCGGCCTTGCCTGCGTCGCCCAGGCTATCGGATTGATCGAGTAGCAGCACCAACAGCCCCTGCGCCGGCGCCGGGCGGCCAAGCACCGGATCGGCTAGCGCCAGCACGATCAGCGCGGCGGTGCTCAGGCGAAACGCCAGCGTGACACCGCTGACCCGCCCGCGCCGCAGCCACCACGCCAGCGCCAGCGCCGGCAGCAGGATCAGGAAGAACAGAAATTGTGGATGGCGAAAGATCATCGGTGGATATAGCCCCATTCCAGCATCAGCACGGCCAGCGCGCAAAG
>WNGA01012046.1_pt1 | contig 11204 bp, 15 predicted proteins | sample 5400061 | NCBI WGS metagenome assembly WNGA01 (sample SAMN13153366, study PRJNA577476) | soil metagenome | isolation source: 100 cm soil or saprolite under grassland replicate 2 | place: USA:California | collected 2016-06-15
AATCGAGAACTACCATGCGGGCCGGATAGAGGAGTTCGACGTGCCAAACCACCCGGCGGACCCGGCCTTCGGGACGAGAGTCGTCCGGTTCTCCCGCGAGGTGTACATCGAGCAAGACGACTTCCACGAGGCGCCACCACACGGTTTCCGGCGCCTCGCGCCGGGCCGCGAGGTGAGGCTCCGCTACGCTTACCTCGTCACTTGCCATGATGTCGTGAAGGACGCAGCAGGCCGTGTGGTCGAGCTACGCTGCGCCTACGACCCCGACAGCAGGAGTGGCGCCGGCGCCGGCGGACGAAAAGTCGGGGCGACAATCCACTGGGTCAGCGCCGTGGATGCGTTGCCAGCAGAGGTCAGGCTCTACGGCCCGCTCTTCTCAGCAGCGAGTCCGAGCCCGACGGACCTCGCAGCCGACCTGGACCCACATTCCATGCATACTCTACGCGGCTGCCTCGTCGAGCGCGCAACCGCCTCCGATCCCCACGGCGAGGCGTTGCAGTTCGAGCGCCAAGGCTATTTCAGCCACGACGATGATTCCCGCCCCGAACGGCTGGTCTTCAATCGAACCGCCTCGTTGCGCGAGAGCCCGGGAAAGCCGCCGACAGCGCGCCTCGACCTTCTCAGGAAAGAGACGGTGGTTTCCGAAAACACGCGATTATCTGAATAGGCGAAAGCCCCTGGTTGTACTTACACGGATCGAGATCAATTGGAGGCTGCAATAAAAAAGTCGATTGCGCTTATTGTTGCGGAAACGCGGAGAACAGTCGGTTGGCTTGCACGTGGCGCGGCAGCTCAGGTTCGTCGAGTACTAGCGAGCGGCAGCGACCTTGGATCGGTCACGCAAACGACTGCCACCATTTACCGCGGCGCACCCAGAGGCGAGCTGAGCTTCAGCCATTCGGCCATGCTGCGTCGCTACTATTGAGGCTCACGCGCAGCCTGGCCAGCTTCTCGCCTCGCAAGGCGTTCTCGGCCTTGAGCGATTCCATCTCTCGCCTCAGACGCGAGTGCTCCGGATCGGGAGACCCAAGCTTAATTCAGGGGCACCCAAGCTCGTCGCCAGGTGTTTGGTGGTGTTGTAGAGGATCCCCTTCATGGCCGGCGTTTGCTCACCGGTCCGACGAGCCGGCCGGCTTCATTTTATCGGCCGACACCTCGAAGATCGTCACTACGACCCTCCCCAGTTCGAAGTCGGCAGCGCTCGGCACCGCAGAGGCCACGGCGTCGCGTATCGCTGGCCCGCGGGAATGCCCCGCGTCGACAGCGACGAAGCCGCCTCCGGAGCCCGGTGTCCAACGCCTCACGTTCCGCTGCGGAGGCCCGCCTCGTCGGCTCTGGTACTTCTGGTACGCCCACGCCGAATATCGGCTGCCGTGAGCTTGAGCTTCGATGTCCGCGCGCCTTTGGAGGGGCGCGCGATGAACGAAAGGGGTTCGCAGCGGGCCTGTGCGGCGCTGATGCTCCGCGCCGGTCCTCGTCAGAGGCGAGGTTTATTTCATGATGAAAGAAGTTGCTGACAAGTGAACGTTTTAAGCCGTTTGCCGCCGTGGTGGTGGCCGCGTTCACCCTTGCGGGCGGCGTGCCCCACGCCGGCCGCCGCCGTCGCCTAGCTGATCCGAACCCCGCACATACCCGCGATGATCGCCGCCGAGATAACGGCGCTGATTGCGACGCCAGCGCCCCAAAGACGATTTGCGGCGCGTCGATCGACACCGTGCGCGATCAGCACCACCCGCAATCCCGACGCAAGGTGGCTTAGGACAAAAAACACGCCGAGCGCGTAATGAGGCAACAGGCGAATATTCCATGCGTCATGAATGAGCCCGGTCGGGGCTCCGATCGCGAAATTCCAATCGGTCGGTATACCGAGAGAGCTTCGAGCGTAGATGAAAACCGAGTTCATGTGCCCAAGGATGTACAACGAGAGGTAGGCCCCCGAGGCGACCTGAAATGTGCGATGGAAGCCCTGCGGGGCGGCACTCCAACGCGATGCCAGAAACAGGCCGGTGCCGATCTGGAAAAGCATGGCCGCGACCAACAGCGGTTCACCCACGCCAGAGCGGTAGACAACGCGGCCGATCTTCATGACGGCCGCATGTGCGTCGGGGCCGATCAACCCAAACAGGTGATTGGCTAAATGGAACGCCACGTATAAGCACAGGAGCGCCGCCGTCATTCCGTGGACGATGCGCCAGCGCCCCACGGTCGGCCGCGTTGCAGCGACGGGATTGCGGGCGGTCTGTGACCAAATCGCGATTGCGAGCCAAAGCACGCACCACACGATTTCGTCGGGGATAGGGCTGTGAATCAGGGCCTGAACGACGCCAAGAAAGACATAGAGCGTCGGGGCCGCCGCGCCGGCATAGGCGAGCCGCCGCGCCCCTGGATCGGCGTCGGGCCGGCAAGCGAGCGCGAGCGCGACAAACGGCACGGCGAACGCCACGGCCAGGATCAAGGTCGCGCCGACAATTGCGAGGGGCGAAGCCGTTGTGGCCTGCGTGCCGACGACGGCATGAAAGGCCCGGAGTAGAAAAGGGTAGCAAATGGCCGCCGCTGCGGGAGCCAGCGCCAAATAGTCGAAGCGCGGCCCGATCGTCGCGCTTCGGTCCTGCGGCTGAGCAAACGCGTCCAAACGGATGGTCACAATAAGCCCTTCAATCTTCCGGCTTGCTGCACCAGCTTGCCGGACTCGCTATTGGCCTCAGCGAAACCACGGCAAGAGCAGAGCGCCTACGCATGCGGCCGCCTAGTGACGCAGGACGGGATATCCGTTCACGTAAATCCAGTCAGTGGCCTTGGCGGGCACGTGGCACCCCTGGCAATCGGAATGGTAGTCGGTGGAGGTGGTCCTGAGCGGCTTGTCCGCGTCGAACCACGACCATCCCCACCCGTCGCCCCACAACGGGTTGCCGGGGTGCGTTCCCTTGCTGTCTCTCACCATGACGAACCAGCCCTTGAGCTTGTCGGCGTGGCTTACTGTGCCGGTGGTCATCTCGTTCGTCGAGGTCGCGAAGACCTCTTTCACCAGAACGGCGCCGTCCGGAAAGTGCCCCGCCTTCCGGTAGGCGTCGATCGCCCCCGGGGAGGCGTAGACGGCGTGGATTTCCTTCGAGCCTTGCCCGCTGTCGGCGGCAATCGCCCAGCTCCCGATCGCTTGGTAGAGGGTTCGGTAGTCTGCCGGCACGCGCAGGTGCCCGGCGGCGTCCACCACGTTCGCGGTCGGGCGGGCCGGAGCCGCTCCGCCGATCTGAGCGAGCGCCGCCACGGTGCCGGCGACCAACGAGACGGCGACAGACAGGCCGACAGTCCTCGATAATTTCATGGGGGGTCTCCTTTGTTGCCCACGCGCGGCACGGCGCAATAGCTTCAATCCTTGTCGAGGCAGCCGCGTCTGCTCGGCCGGCCCAGCAGACCCAAAGATCGGATGCAGCGGACTACTCCTGAAGGCCAGCTCGCCCGTCGCACCATACCCTCCCCTGTTCGCCGGGCGAGACGATGAGCCTCGCTATGCGACGTCTTCGATTACAAGCTTCCTCCCGTTGAACTCCACGGTCTCGCCGGCCCGTGCTCCTTCGATCGCCCCGAAAATCGGGGCCATTGTGGAAATCCCCATGACCTCTCGACCATCGCATGTGAACTTGCTGGTGGAGACGGCAATGACGAAGTATCGACCAGAAAGCCGCACAAGCGCTCCTTCAGTGACAGCCGACTTTGGCCCGAAGTCGACCTCTCTCAACTTGTCCAGCTTATCGGCGTGATCGTGGAGGGTATCGTCCAGGGCTTCGGAAAGATCACTGGCGATTTCGGCCTGGGCCTGCTTATCGTTTTCGATCGGTTCGCTTCGGTCGAGCCGAGCATCAGCAACGTAGTCGAAGTACTTTTCGCGGGCGCTTTGGAAAGCCGCACCCTCAAGCGAAAGCATTGTCTCTTTGATGATGTTCTTGTCCATCGTTACCTCCTTGAGGGCACGCACCGCGGCGAGAGCCATCGCCAAGTGGAATCCTGAGAACAGCTGAGGACCGCCCTGCTGCAGGACGCCGCCGAGCAGCGCGATGGCGAAGAGCGACTCGGGGCGCGAGACCGCGCTGTAGACCAGACGCGGTTCCGGCGCGATCGGACTCGACGTAGGTGAGGACGAGGGTCGTCAAGCGTGAAGCGTCACACATCATCGCCGACCAGGCACACTAAAGCTTGACAGGAATTGCTGCTGCAACTGCCACTGCGGGCGGACGAAGTGGCAGGTGTAGCCGTTCGGATAGCGTTCCAGGTAATCCTGGTGCTCGGGCTCCGCCTCCCAGAAATCGCCAGCGGGCGAAAGCTCGGTCACCACCTTGCCCGGCCACAGCCCTGAGGCCTCAACGTCGGCGATGGTTTCTTCGGCGACGCGGCGTTGTTCCTCGCTCGTGTAGAAAATCGCCGACCTGTAGCTTGTGCCTCGGTCGTTTCCCTGCCGGTTGGGCGTCGTCGGGTCGTGGATCTGGAAGAAGAACTCCAGCAGGACGCGGAAACTAGTCTGACTCGGGTCGAACGTGATCTCGATCGCTTCCGCGTGCGTGCCGTGGTTGCGGTACGTGGCGTTCTTGACGTCGCCGCCCGAGTAGCCGACCCGCGTCGAGACGACGCCGGGCAAGCGCTGCACCAGCTGCTGCATTCCCCAGAAGCAACCCCCTGCCAGGATCGCGCGTTCTGTAGTCGCTGGCATCGTCAGGCCTCCTGCTTTGCGAAGAGCTTCGCGTACTCGCCGTACCCCTCGCTCTCCAATTGGTCGCGGTGGATGAACCTCAAGGAGGCCGAGTTCATGCAGTACCTCAACCCGCCCTTGTCGTGCGGCCCATCCGGGAAGACGTGGCCAAGGTGGCTGTCGCCGTGCTTGGAGCGGACCTCGGTCCGTGTCATGCCGTGCGAGCGGTCAACGTTCTCGACGACGTTCGCGGCCTCGAGGGGTTGCGTGAAACTCGGCCATCCCGTCCCGCTGTCGAACTTGTCGAAGGATGCGAAGAGCGGCTCGCCGGAAACCACGTCGACGTAGAGGCCAGGCTCCTTCTTGTCCCAGTATTCGTTGGCGAAGGGGCGCTCGGTCCCGTCAGTCTGCGTGACGCGGTACTGCTCGGGAGTCAACTTCGAGACCGCTTCTGGGTTTTTCCTGTAGGTCGGCATTCGCGGTATTCCTTTTTGTTCTGCATTGAAGATAGGCACCGACTCGTCGACCGTCCAATCACCTCCGGCTATCGAAACGATGCCATGAGGATCGCGGCCCGATGTGTTTCAATCTGCCGGGCCGATTCACTTGCCTAGGCGACCGGTCTGACATTGCTGGAACAGGACTTGGAATCGGCGCTCGCCGCGATACCGAGCGGCTACGGCGAAGGCGTGTACGAGGGGCTGCGGTACGGCGTCACCGTGCGCGGAAGTCTCGCGACGGAAAGCGGACCAGTCTGTTCGCGCGAGCGCTCGCGGCTTCAACCTTTACCGGCTGAGGTCGGGCGAGGACACGCGAACGTGGCGCTTGCTCAGCGGCGGTTCACATTCTTCTGGAGGGCGTCGCTGACTGCTCGACGGGATATCGCCCGGCTTCGCCCCGCGCAGAATCTTGTCGACATAGTCGGCGGCGCCGCCGGAACAGGTCCGGGAAGTTCGGTCCATACGCCATCAGACCTCCCCCCTTCGACGTACTCCCGAGCCGCATGCATCGTCGGCAGTCGCAGGGCCAGCGCCAAAGGATTGATACGAATGCGATGGGTATTCACGAGCGGGTCGATACAGACATAACGGCGTGGCACCAATTGTTCTTAGCGCGGCTTCTGCGGCGATGGCGGCATGATCGTGCATGAAGCTCAGCGCGCTGTCGGTGATGGTGATGCGGAAGTGTTTGGCGACCTTGCGGCAATCGAGCAAGGCGCCGACGGCGCGGCCGATCTTGTCGGCCCCGCGTAACCGCTGGCGTTGGCGCACGATGCGGGCCTGGATGTCTTTGAGGTCCTGCTCGGTGGTGTCGAGCAGATCGTTGCGCGTGTGCTCTTCGGCGAGAGCGGAATTCTTACAGACGAACGAGGCGCGTTGGCGCGCCTCACCACCACCGCAGCGATGCGCTGGTTGGTCCGAAGCTGGGAGGCCGTTAGGCGCACCTGGCCGGCGCGTGGAATCAATCATCTGGTGCGGTCGCGAGCGGCTGGCATCCGGGCCCGCGCGGCGCACGGTCACGAACGCCGCGCGCCGCGGTCCCCGCCCCTAGGGGAACGTCAGGCCGAAGGCGGCCGGGTCGGGCTGCGCGCCGTCCCGGGGGACCAAGAAGCGCTCCAGCCCACCCGGCACGAAGCTGAGCAGCAGGGTCGCCTGGTCGCCGACCACCTCGATCGTATGCGGCACACCGCGGGGAAGAGCCGCGTAGGCGCCCGGCCCCACGTCGACGCGGGCATCGCCGACCCGCGCGATTAGCTGCCCCTGCACCACGTAGACCAGCTCGTCCTCGCGCGAGTGGGTGTGCAGTGGCGGCTCCTCCCCGGCCCGCACCGTCCACATGACAGCGCCATAGTCGCCTCCGGACTGGCTGCTCTCCACTTTCATCTCGACGCTCGAGCCCCCGCTCGAGGTCACCGTCTCGCCCGCGTGGGGTGGCGTGAGAACCGGCTGCTGAACTGACATTTGTAGCCTCCTGATCGTGGCTTCGGGGTTTTTCGTGTAGGTCCGCATTCGCGATAGTCTTTTTGTTCTGCATTGAAGATAGGCACCGACTCCTCGACCGTCCAATCACCTCCGGCTATCGAAACGATGCCATGAGGATCGCGGCTCGAGGTATTTCAATCTGCCGGGGCCGATTCACTTGCCCCAGGCGACGGGTCTGACATTGCTGGAACAGGACTTGGAATCGGCGCTCGCCGCGATACCGAGCGGCCACGGCGAAGGCGTGTACGAGGGGCTGCGGTGCGGCGTCACCTTGCGCGGAAGTCTCGCGACGGAAAGCGGACCAGCCTGTTCGCGCGAGCGCTCGCGGGCGGCGACGTCGTCAGCTTCGACCTTTACCGGCTGAGCACGTAAGCGCTGGTCACCCACGACGTCAGCGAAGGACGCTTCGAGCGACCGCTCAATCGCGAGACCGCTACGATGTTCGAGCCGAACATGATAAGGGGACGAGACGAGCGACGCCGTCAGCAGAACCCGGAATTTCGGCGACGCCTCGAGGCCTCGCTTGTCCACCGCGCTCGTCATTTCGGCGGGTCTCCTTGATCGTGTGTCGTCACTGCCGCTTCGCGAGATCGACCCTATCTCCTCCACGGCTCGTGCCTGGGCGAACGCAGGGTCGAACTCGCAGCAGGCCGGCCCTTCCCGACGGAGCGGTGTCAGGCGTGGAGGGTCTCGCCGCCCTTGAACCAGACGATGCTGTCCTGGGAGCCCGAGCGTATCATCTTCGCGCACGGCCCTTGGCACGACGCAAACGGCACGACTGAGCTGCGCAAGCATTTAGGTGGCTTTTGAAGCAGCCGCAGTGAACGCATGCGCCGCATGCTCTCCTCGGATGCTGGACACATTCCACGATTTCACGCCGTGCGAACCGACGACCGACCAGTCGCGAAGCCGCGCGACCTTGACGAAAGCGTCCAGCGCCGGCGAGTAGCGGCGCCCCTGCACAGCCAGCAGCCGCACCTCCCTCGAAACCGCGTCGCCTTCGAGCGGAATGGTCTTGAGCGTCGGAAGGCGCGGCATGTGCTCGGGCGCCAGTATCACGCCGAAGCCAGCCGCGGCCATGTGCTGCAGGTGCAAGTCGTGACCGCTGCAGTGACCGAGGTGGGGCGGCTCCTCAGGGAAATACGACCGTTGGATCTTCGGGGCCACGTCGCATCCGGCGCGTTCCAGCAAGACGGTCTCGCGGAGGTCGTCGATGCCGATCGAGGGACGGTTTGCGAGCCGGTGTGTCGGCGCGAGAACCGCGACGTAGCGCTCCTCGAACAGCAACCAGTCGTCGATGCGGGCGGGTATGTCCTGCACGTCCCCGACCATTGCGGCGTTGATCTCCCCTTCAAGCAAGAGGTCGACGAGCTTCTCCGCTGCGCCCTCGCGCAGCTCGATGTGAAGTCCAGGGACGAACTTTGCGGTCTCCGCGATCGGATCGAGGACGAGCGACGCCGAGATAGAGGGGGCAAGGCCGATCTTCAGTGGCGCGACCTCCTTGCGTTGGAACTCCTGGGCTCTGCGACGCACCGCCTCTGCCGAGGCCAGTGTGCGCGCCAGCATCGGAAGGACTTCCTTCCCAAAGTCGGTGAGCTGCGTCAGCTGGCGCTCGCGGTAGATCAACTGGCCGCCGAGCTCCTGCTCGAGCTTCTGCACCCCCTTGGTCAGGGCGGGCTGCGTGACATTGCACTGCTCGGCTGCACGGGTGAAGTTGAGTGTGGACGCGACGGCGAGGAAGTAGCGAACTTGATGAAGCTCCATGCGTTGTTCTCCGTCAAGTTGCTGCGGACATCTTGACGAGATCGGCGAGGGACTTCGCTCCCATCTTCCCCATGACCCGTCCTCGATGCACTTTCCACCGTCGGTTCCGCGAGCCCAATTTTGCTGCCACTTGCTTGTTCATCAATCCGGACGTCACCAGAGCCATCACTTCGCGCTCGCGACGACTCAGAGTCTCAAACAGAGCGCGTATCCCGGATGCCGCCTTATCGCCTCCCGGTATATGCGATCACGCTCAATGCCGATCGCGACGGCGTCCAACATGTCCTGCTCGCGGAATGGTTTCGTCAGGAAATCGACCGCGCCCGCCTTCATCGCTCTCGCCGACATGGGAATATTGGCGTATCCAGTCATGAAGATGATGGGGAAACCGATATTCGCGCGGGCGAGTTCGGCCTGAAAATCGAGGGCACCCATGCCCGGCCGCCGGATGGCCAGACAGCTCGCGGGATCGGGCAGCTCGCTCGCCAAGAATTCGGTCAGCGAGCCGAACACCTCGGCCTGCAGGCAACGTCCGCTTGGTCGCGGATCGAAGTTTGTTAATACCCGTTACTGCCGAACCCGGAACTCGCCGGGGACACCGGGGCTGCGCTTGCGGTCTGTGTGAGCGACACGCCGGCGATCAGCCAGGTCAACGCGAGAGCAGCGATGAATATCCTCATGACTCGTTCTCCATGTTGCCAAACATTCTCAGTTCCGCCGGATCAAGATGACAGTCGCACTTCCCTTGCCTGTAAGGGTTCGTTGATTGTCTTCCTCTACGGCGCGTTGTCCTCGCCGACGGCAGATCAGTGAGGACGCTCGGCAATAGCAGAGTTGATACTCGGTTGCTGTACGCTCCTTGTTATGACTTTTTGCATCTTGCGGTTTTGAAGCAGAGGCGTGCCGACGTCCGAGCAGCTGTGTCGAGCAGGTTACCCTGGCGGCGTGGACGTCCGCCCCGAACTGCAGAATTGACAGTTGGTTGTCGTGCGGCTCTTGTCACGCCTTTTTCCATCTGGCGGGTTTTAACCGGAGGCCTATCGATGCGGAGCAGCTGTGCACCAACTATGAGTTCGGCGTACCGCTTAGCAGTGGATGCAATCGATGACGAGCGCCAACGCTCAAGCTTTCGCTTTTGTTTGGCTTCAACTCCAATACTGAAGATGACGGTCCCAAGTCGATGGAAGACCCTAGGGCATCGTGACCGGGGTCGGTTTCCTGGGGACAGGCGTTATTGTCCGAAATAACAAAGGTCGTCAGGTACATGGCGACAGCGGCCTGTGTTTGGGTGGCCGCGTGTATCGGTGCGGCTTGCGGATGCGCCGAGTGCCAGATCGTTGTCTTGGGTGCTGCACTCGTTCTCGTCGTTCTGGTTTTTGGCGGACCGTTCGAGAAATCAATTCACCGGCCCTGGCCGCGCCAGGAATCGAATGACCTCGCGTAGCAGGCGCTCCACAAAACGCGGGTGCCTGGCTCGGTGTTTGGCGCATATTACGGACGCATCATCTAATCGCATTAGCGCAAGATTCGTTCGATCGTGGCAAAGCTCGCTAAGCAACTTTTCTTTGGATCGGTAATGTAAACGCGCGGTCGGTTACCTTCCTTTCTTCCGAAACCGGGCCTTCGCGACGACGCTGAAGCTGGCCGAACTGATCGAGCGAGAATTCGGCGGTTTCGTTCCACCAAAGAGGTTTGATGACTAGGAAAGACAATGAGCAACGACATCGACAAACTCACCGCGCTCAATCGCGAGTTCGTCGCCTCGGTGCAGAATTCCGACGTTAGGCGCTTCGATGAAATCCTGGCGCCGGAGTTCTATTCCACAAATCCCGACAAATCGCTGGTCGACCGCGCCGCCTTCCTTGAGCAGACCGCGAAGCCGGTGTCGATCAAGAATCTGCAGGCGCATGATGTAAAGATCCGCATCATGGGCGGCTTCGCCATCATCCATGCGGCGTTCAGTTACACCACGCCGGACGGACAACAGGCGCACGGGCGCTACACCGATTGCTGGGCGAAGCAGAACGGGAAATGGCTCGCGGTATCGGCGCATGCGACGCGATGATGCGCAGCCGTCATTGCCGGGCTTGACCCGGCAATCCATCGCCAACAAGGACTTCTTGGCGAAGATGGCAAAGAGACAAATGACCGAGGAGACAATTCCCATGAAGGCGATCGTGGTGACGGACCAGGCTGCGGGAACGGCCGGGATGACGCTGGTGGAGCGGCCCGAGCCGCCGGCAGCGATAAACGACGTCCTCGTTCAGGTTCACGCGTCGGGATTCACCTCGGGTGAGCTGACGTGGCCCTCGACCTGGACCGATCGCCTCGACCGTGACCGAACACCGTCGATCCCCGGGCAGGAGCTGGCCGGAGTGGTCACTGCCCTCGGCTATGGCACGACGGGGCTGTCGGTGGGACAGCGGGTGTTCGGCCTGTCGGACTCGTATCGCGGCGGCACCCTGGCGGAGTATGTGGCCGTCGAGGCACGCAACCTCGCGCCGCTCCCGGGTGACGTCGACTTCACGGTGGGCGCGAGCGTGGCGATGCCGGGCCTGACTGCGTGGCAGGGACTGTGCGACCATGGCCGTCTTCAGGCGGGGCAGAGCGTCCTCGTGCATGGCGCGGCCGGCGCAGTTGGGACGATGGTGACGCAACTCGCACGTGAGTTCGGCGCTTACGTCATCGGCACCGGACGCGCTGCCGACCGTCAGAAGGCGCTCGACTTCGGCGCGCAGGAGTTCGTCGACCTCGACAACGACGCGCTGGAAGACGTC
>WNGA01021209.1_pt1 | contig 11204 bp, 3 predicted proteins | sample 5400061 | NCBI WGS metagenome assembly WNGA01 (sample SAMN13153366, study PRJNA577476) | soil metagenome | isolation source: 100 cm soil or saprolite under grassland replicate 2 | place: USA:California | collected 2016-06-15
ATGTATCTGCAACAGTTGAATAATGTTGTGCATCAATTGTAGATTGATTAAGCAATGTTTGCAAATTTCCATTCCCAACTAAAATTGGTTTTTCAAGTGTGAAAGTTGTGCGCAAAGTTTTTAGTGTTTGCAAAATCGCATCCCCGTTGATCTTTACAGCTTGCGAAACAAGATTTTGTGAAATCGCATTATCAATTGTTTGTTGCTGAACCACCTCATCTGTAAAAACAATTCCTGAAGAAGCAATCTCCGTTAGCTGATCAATGGTTTCCCAATCACTTGCTCCTCTTAATAAATCGCCGGGCAAACCGGGTGGAAGATTCTGACGAATGAAAGCATAAAAAACTTCGGGCGTTAACGGATTAAGATGGTTAACAGAATTTGCTGCACGATGCGATAATATCAAACGCATGATATCATCTGTGCTCAAGCCCGTTTGAAGATTTAACTGAGTTACCTGTTTATTATTTTCGGTTTCTTGCAGGTCTTCAATTTTGATGTTACCAATTGCTTTTTGTAGTATATTCCTTGTTACAATAAAATCGGAATCGCCTTTGTATTCCGTTTCACTTTGTGTGAAGTTTACCCAATGAATTCTATTTACGTTGTAGTGAATTTGTGAACCAACTAATTTATCATTTGTAGGATTGTTATCTACAGGTTCACATAGTTTAACAACAAGATGAAAACTTTCTTTTGCGTGTTTCGTAACAGGATCGACCGGCGGCTCATAAGTAATATCAAAGAATCCATTCAGCAAATTCTTTTTTGTTATCAATGGCTCAGCACTTTCACCATTCAATAATTTTTCATACACTTTAATCACCATGTTGGGTTTGCGTTCCCACAATTCATCACGCACAGAACCACGCACCCTGTATTTAAATTCCAATGCTTCTGCACCGGGATTAATTTGTATTATTTTACTGTTCAATGCTTTCAAGGTATCTGCTTCAATATGACCGGTTTCAGGAAGTCCTTTTGTTTTTTGAAAAGCAAGCACTGCGCTACGCGTTGTTTTGCCAAAAGTTTGTGTTTTAAATTCCTGCTCACTTATTGTATAACCAAGATGTGCTAAGGCTTTCTGCATTTCCGCCACTTTTGCGGAAGTCATATTTAACCGGAGATTAGTCGTAACTGTTTTTAGTTCCGGTGCAGCAGGTGCTTTCAATATTTTTTCGCGCAATCCTTTGCTTGCTGCAACACTTTCTAATTTATCAAGTGTGGGCCTGTCCAATGTGCCGGTAGCAGGAAGTTTATATTTTTCCTGAAATGCTTTGATAGCTGCGGCTGTTGAATTACCAATGGCTTTGTTCTTAATTTCGTCAGGCGCTATTTCAACATTAAGTTTTGCGATACGCGTTGCACGTTTCAATGTAGTGTGCAGGTTTGCCACCTGTGTTTTAGCAGAAAAGGTTGCCTTAATAGCCTCCTCATGCAGTTTATTAATTACTTCTTCAGACACCTGGCCATCTGCAGGCAACCCGTGTTCTTTCTGAAAATTTTCGATTGCCTTTAGTGTTGATTCACCTGCAATGCGTTTATTTTTTTCTTCCACATCAACAGGTTGTCCGACTTTGGTTAACAAAGTCTGCAGCTTTTTGGTTCTTGTTTTGTTGAAAGCATAGTTTGCATGAAATATGTCTTTATTTAAAGCATCCACTGTTCGCTCATCCAACTCACCGCCGTCATTAATACCATGACGTTTTTGTATTTCTTTTATGGCAGTGACAGTAGTTGGCCCAATGTTTTTTTTCTTCACTTCCTCTTTAGCGATTGGCAGTTTCATTTTGGTGAGCACGAAATGAAGATTGGTAACTTCAGACTTTGAAATTTTTTCCTGAGAAAATTTTAGCTTGTCCATAAAGCATATTTTAGGATGAAGAATTTTTCGTTTTAGCCCCTTACCCCTGAAGGGGAATATTTTTGAAAACAATTAAACAAAATCGTTTTTATCCTGTTGCCATTTGCGCTGCAGATGAACGAAATGCGACGCAACGAAGATGCCACGAAGAAAAAAAGCTGGTGCCAAAAAATTATATAAGCACTTATACATTAATTTTTCATTTTGTACTTAGCTATTTCACTATTATTAAGCTTTGTTGTGTCACTCACTTTTACTGAAAATCTTTATTCTGCAACCCACCCGTGCACCCCTCCTGGGAGGGGATATCAAAAATGTCCCTGCGCAGTAAAACCGAATTTTAAATTGCTGGGGTTTGAGAAATCCGGTATATACCCAATAGAGAAATAATTTAAATTTCCCTGTGAATACTGGAAACGGGAAATTCCAACTGTTAACCCACTTGGCACCGATGGATCGGCAGGCAAATGATATTGCTGCCGCACAATCCCCGGTAACGGTGCAGGATCTTTAATATCAATTCCCGGTGTGTACGTTAAGCCGAATACCCGGGCTTCTGCATATATGCCCGACGTGGAACTCAAACGCGCATTGCCTGTAACATAAGTGAGCGGCGTAAAATCATAACCGCCACTTCCGGTTACTGTTCCCGTTGCATTGAATCGCAAGGAAGGAATACCAAATAAATGCAATCGTCCCTGTGCCGAAATATTTGTTACATCGCCTGTGCCCGGTCTTATCTGTCCCGTCGCATCAAGCCCTACAAGAGGAAGTCCAAAGGTTTTTACTTTTAACTGCGCATCAATATTTGCACCACCGGATTGAAGAAAATAAGTAGTGCTGCGGAAGCCAACCTGCGCCAGATTACCAACCGAGTTAGCATCGAAATTCAATTTAAGCTGCCTGTCTGCCAAACTCACATTGCCTTGCAGCGTAGCGAGATTAAAACTTCCGGCAGAAACATTCCCTAAAAAAATTCCTTCGCCTCTTCCCGTTAATGCTCCTGAGCGAAGTGTATCGGGAATTTGACCTAATTGAAGATTGTTTGAAACAGGCAACCTAAGATTGCCTCTGAAATATAAGCCGCCCCACAAACCTTCACCAACAGTACCCGTAGTAACCAAACTCTTCGTGGATAAATTTGCAGTGCCCTCCGTTCTGTTAATATTTGCGTCGAACTGTGAATGCAAGCCCCCTGTTAAAGTAAGTGACAACGGCTTATAGCGAAGTATGTATCCTGTATCATAACGACCAGCTATCGTATCGTCTGTATTATTTGTCGTTGTTGTCTTCGGCAGAAGTGGTGTAACCTCCGGCAATTTCGGTTTATCATCGGGCGGATCAGTACCCTTTGGATCGTTCAGTTTAATAGGATTATTTCTTGCATAGCGATAAAGATTTGGTCCGTCTACCAAACCCGCAGGATCACTGCTTATCCATCTGCACAACCATGGCGCACAATATCTTGCTCCATGATAATTGAAGCCACTTTCTTCATCACGTTCTTTACCTGTGTAGCGATAACGCTTTGCAGGAATTTCCCGCGAAGCATCAGTCATGCTGTATGAAGTAGTGCCAAAAGGAAAATATTCTTCGTAAGAAATTATTTGTGCTGCATCATCAAGTTCCAAAGATGCAGAGCCGAGATGATTGCTGTATTGATATCTTATTAGTTGAGATTCTGAATTGTTGTTTGGTTTTACAACAGGTGTATCCACCATTGCAATTGGTTTCTGATCGTCGAGCACATGAAGTGTTTCTCTTTCAAGTGTAACATTGCCGACACTATTTCTTTCACGATAAATCTCGATCGCTCCCAAATAAATTCTTTCAGTTTTTTTCCATCAAGCCGCTCAATTATTTTTCTCACACGCTGCCCGCCTGAATCATAAACATAATAAGCGGTTCCGCCCCCACCCAAATCAAGTTCTTTTAAGTGATCCATGAAATCCCAGATCATTTCATCAAGTTGCTCGGTCAATTGGATATTCCCATGTGCATCATAATTGTAACTAAAATTGAAAGCACCAACAGTTGTTTTTGTAAGTTGATTATTGCTGTTAGTGTAATCAAATGTTCTTGTAAAACTGCTGTTCTTCGCAATGTGTTGTTGTTGCAGCATATTACCAGCTTTATCATAACTATACTGCTCGGTATAATTACGAAAAGCATTTGCATCATTTGGATTAATGCTGTTTGAATTTGCAAAAGGAAAGTTGTGATAATTAAAATCTGATCGTTTGATGTTATCAACTTCAGTTTGTCCTGCATGTTTTCTTCCGGTTGCTTTAATGAGCCGATAGATTGCATCGTACTCATATTTGTTTAAAGCCTGCACCTGTTCGCCATCGAAGAAAACATCCGGTTGCGCATTGTCTTTTATTTGAGTGATGTTGCCAACAGGGTCATAAGTATAATTCAAATCCTGCAAAACATCGGCACCTGCATTGCGTGTTGTGAGTAATCTTGTTAAACGGAATGTTTCTTTATCATAACTATATTTTGTTGTGGTATTGTTGCCATAAAAAATTTCTGTACGCTGACCTTTTGCATCGTAGTTAATATTGGAAACAAAAACAGTTTTGTTTGCTACGCCGTGAATAATTACTTCTACTGAATTCAGCAAATTTGCTTCATTGTATTTCGGATAAACTTCACTGGCTTGCATTGCAGCAGAATGCGGCGTTACAATTTTTATTGGTCTGTTAAGCGCATCATATTCTGTGCTGCCGGAAAATATTTCTGCATCCAATAAAACAGAAGGAATGTTTGACCAGTTAATTGTATTCTTATAATCAGCGATTAATTGCCTGTTGCCGGATAGTAAATTGTTTTTAAAATCATAAGCATTATTTGTGATCACACAACTTTGATCATAATGCTTAAATGCTTTTCCGCGAAGATTATTTGATTTTGCATTGGGTTGCAATTCTCCATATTCTATTCGTTCAAACGCAATTGCATTTGCATTTCCCTCTTTCATTTTTGATTGAAGAGGACGATGTAAATCATCATACTCAAAACTGAATGCATGATCGCGATCATCCCAACTCAACAGTGGTTTGCCCGCTGCATCAGTTATTGTCCAGCGTCTTCCTGCTTCCATACTTTCCTGCAATAACTTATTACCAAGCATTCCATATTTGTATGTCATTGCTTTGCGGTTAAGCGGATCGGTAATTTCAAGTTGATTCCCTTCAATATCAAATTTTACACGTGTGGGCATTTGTTCGGAAACATTATCTGCAATGGTTAGAAATGTTCTTCCAAGCATATCAAGATTTGCAATTGAAGGTGTGTTATAATGTTTTGCTGCAAGCCATGCTGCACGCTCGTCGGCATTGGCTGGTTCAGCACCATTTGGGTCAGGGCTTCCCAAATTTGTATACCATATACTGTCTATCACAGTATCATTCGCATCATAACTAATCTGCTGCCATGGTGTAAATTCAACTTTGCTAAAAATTTGATTAGGTAAATCTGTTTCGGTCACCCTGCCCAAAGGATCATAATGCATTAGAGAAGTAACACCCAATTCAACCATTTCTTTTTCATCATCAAAGCCGGGTGACACACAGAAATAAGGTTCATATTGTTTTACAGGATTGCCTTTGTTGTTAAGAATGGTTCTGCCGTTTCCTACCCAACGAACATTCGGACTTGTATCGACTTCTGTTATACTTCCATCATTATTTACCTGTAATGCAAGCCCCGGTTCTGCCTGCACTTTCTTTAATACTTCATGTCCGCTGCCATCACTATAAGAATAGGATTGTTGAAACAAAGTATTGTGTTGTGGATTGGCGAAGTAATGGATTTCTCTAACGTTTGTTTTAACATAACAGGGCTTTGGTTTGTAATTATCGATATCAAAATTTACTGATTGTGTTTGGTCATACCATTCGAATAATTCATATTCTAATTCTGTTGTTGGTTGATCATTAGCATTTTTCATTTCTATTTTTGTGTCATCAAACACATCGCCTTTATCAATTCCTTTTTTACCGACGATAAAGGTCTTTACCACCATGCCTAATTCATCAAAACGCACGGCAGCGAGATTATCATTTATATCCTGCATCACCAAAGGCGAAAGCGTGCGATAATTAAATGTGTCAACCCGTGTTTCGTTTTGCAATGCATCAGTTGTTTTCTTTACAAAAAGAAAATAATTTGGGTCATACTCAACACTTGTAATTTTTCCAAACGGATCGGTGTATTGGGTGGAAAGAAAGAAATGAGCTGTATCATAATCAGCTGTGCCGGATGGAATCCAGAAATAACCATCTGCAAAAATGTAACTTCCCTGGGTGATATCCGTGAGAATGGTTGTAAGATCGTTTAAAGAAATTTTTGAGCTGAAAATATTATTCAAGATGTTGTTGTTAAATGCGGCTTTGAAAGATTGATGTGGCAATGCTTTTGATTCAATTGTTCCAAAAGGAAGAATTGTTGTTCCATTATTTCTTCTGTATTGTGTACGCACAAATTCAATCAATCTTTTTTGTAGTCCGGCAGAAGGCTGCACTTCATAATCAATAAACACTGCATTTGTGCATGCCGTTTTTATTTCATCAAGACTAAAATAATTTGCAGGCTTTGCAAGACCTGTAAGCTCATAAGATTTACTGAATTCAATAAGCGGCGTACGATAATTAAATTCCTGCTGTATGCTGTTGGTATATTTATTTTCTGTGATTGTTATGTGCAGTTCATTCTGTTCCGGTTCAGTTGAAAATATTTTACGGGGATAAACAACACTTGCGCTTTGCAAAACATTTCCAAATTCATCAATGTCTGTAACAAAACTGTGCGCAATGCGCGGGTCTTCAGGATTGCGTTCATAACGATAAGAAATAGCCTCACTTTCATGTACGAGAAAAACAGCATTTTCATTTACGTTTTTTGGCTGCAACATTTTTATGAGGCAATTATGCTGCTCAACTGCATAAGGCTTGTCTTCCAAATCTGTTCCATCAAGCGCATACACTTCTTTGCGTAACAACATTCCTTTGCAGGCACGCAAGGCTTCACACCATTCATCATTTGTGAGATCATCCGGCAAAACCGGCTCCGGCAGCAGGTTTTCAGCGATAGAATTATTTTGAAAATATTCCTGTGCAAACTGATTCAGTATTTTTTCGGTGTTAGAAGATGCCCCTACATGAAACCATGTTTTTGTAAGAACGGGAGGTTGATGAAGGTCTTCTTCAACAATATTGTTTGCTGCATTACCGCTTTGCAAAATAAAATGAGTTATATCTTCTGCATCCTTTTGATCCACTCTTCCAAAACCCCGAAATTCTTTTTCTTCATGATCATAATAACCATGATGATAGGAATATTCACTTGCAAAACGTGTTTTCATGATTCTATCATAAGTAATAACTTTTGAAACACATTGTACAGGGAAATGCAATTTTGTAACCCATGAATTTCCTGCCAGTTTATCTTCAACATAATATTGTGTAGATGGTTTGTATTCAAGATAAACTTCTTTGCCAAGATTATTTTTATAGGAAGAAAGTATGTGCGGTTTTTTACTGTTGAAAAAATCAATGTAACGCAAGGGTGACTGAGCATCTTTTTCCAATTGACTACTCCATGTAATACAAGCCATACCTGTACCTAACAAATCAATGACACTTATATGGTTTGAATTATTGATCTCAGGAAACGGATCAATAGTGAAAGGTTGCTTTGCAAATTCATTTCCCTGTCTGTTTAACCAAAAGATAAATTGATTTTTTCCAAGATAAACAATATCGGCAGTGCCTGAACCATCAAGGTCTGCAAGGCGAATGAGCGATGGATCAAACATATCAGGATGATCAAAATAAGGGGCATCATCCATACTGATCTTCGCACCAAATTTTCCATAACCCATGTTTGGCCAATAACATACTTCACCATTACGAATACGCACAATATCAGTAAGACCATCACCATTCATGTCGGCAAGAAAAATAGTTTGTGTACCATCGTTAAAAACAATGGCAGGATTTTTTTCTTCATCAAGCTCTTTAAAAATTTTCTGTGATTCCGCAAATCCTTCTTTGCCTTCAGAAGCATACCATAAAAAAATATCATCTTCACTTATCAGCAGATCGGCGCTTCCATCACCATTAAGATCAATAAATCTTAAATTGCGGTCATTAAAATCAATATTGGGTAATTGCTGAAATGTTTTAAAGGGTTTCCATGTATTGTCATCATTCAATTCAAAAAAACCCTTTTGCCTGTTACTGAATTGCACCAGTTGTTTTTCACCGTTACTTTCAATATCCATTATTTGCATGCCTGATGAAAGTCCTTTGAATGAAGGTTTTGGAGAAACAAGCTGTGCCTGTTCGAAATTTCCATTGCCAAGATTATGCTTGTAAAACCAGCCTTCCGACTGTTCGGTAAGTATGCCTGATAAACCTTCGTTAAACAAATCAATAAATTGATACTTACTGTCATCAATGCCATAAGGCGCCTGGAATAAATTTTCAGCATCAATAAATTTTACCTCAGTGTTCCATTCATGCTTCTGGTATTCAAAACTGAAAGGCGGCATTGATTTTTCTGTGTAAGTACCGTCATCATGTTTTGTATAACCGGTAACAGTTATTTCTTTTAGAAAAGTGAATCCATCCAAACCATTATTATCGTAAGTAAAATTCATTGTCTTTACCAATGCAGAGCCACCGGGCAATTCTGCAAAATGATGATAGAGCAAAATTCTTTTGCATAAATGGCAGGTGCGTATTTCAAATCCTGCTTTATAACCTGAGAAAGCATCATCACGAAATGCCCATTGATTTATATCTGCAAAAGGCGGAGCAGCAGTATCATGTTCACCATAATCAAATACTGTTTCAAACATAAATTCTGCTGGCAGCGAATCATTAGGATTTAAATAAGGTGAAATATTTCCATGTAAAATTCTTTTCAAATAAGTATTTGCATAAACTGCGTTTCCGTTTCCCCTGTTTTTATTGTGAAGCTTTGAAACGTCCATTCCTGTTGCATCTTCAGGCTTGTATTCAAACACAGCGCAATTGCCTTTATCATCGTAAGTGAATTCTGCAAGCCATTCAAATATTTGTAAAGAATTTGTTGGGTTTGCAATTCTTGCTTCCTCAAACCTTCCTAGAATAGTGGTAATGTTTGAAGCAGAAATAATGCGCCAGTGAATGATACCCGTTGATTTTTCTTTCCATCTTTCTATTCTTGCAAAGCCGCCTTCAATACGCGGTTTGTAACGGCGTACAACAAAATTTTTGTCAGATGAGTCAAATTGATTTATCAGAAAATTTCCACCGGCATCAGTTATAAAATTTCCGTTATTATCTTTTTTAAATTCATGCACGAGATCTTCTGCGCCTGATAAAATAAATGTATCAGAATCTTCTTCATCGAAATATTTTGGCAAACCATCTTCTGTTTTACGCCTGATTGAAGTGACACCGGGAGACCATCCCAATCCAAAAATACTATTACCATTTCCTGAATCATAACTCAAAGAGATTGCAGGTGAGAAGCCGCGTGCAGCGGCAACAGGAATGGGAACAGCAAAAGAAGCAGTACCATTCACTGCATTCACCGTAAATTTTTCATCAATACTTTTTATAGCACCGCCGCCCTTTGGTAAAGAGATCGTGGGAGGTTCAATATTAAATTTTGAACTGTTATCAGATTGGGCTGCATTCTTATTTCTTTCGGATGCAATTGATGAAGTATTCTTGTCATCTGAAAAACCTGATGGATAAGGTTTATTGGTTTCAATAGGCATAAGCAATTGTTTACGGTTTTTACAGGATGAAGTTTTGAAAGAAGTGGTTATGGGGTTATAAATATAAAGTTTGAAATGGAAAAAAGCAATATAAATCCTGTATTTTTTTATTTAATCATGAAAGACAGGATTCCAGTTTCCAGTTTATTCATGAAGTTTATAAGTCGCTTAAATAAGTTGTAACCTATTGAAATTTGTAAACTTTAGAGTCTGATCGATAAAGTTCAGAACAGTATGCGTGAGGAGACGAAAGATGCCATAAGGTATGTAGTCGGGCTCAAAATTATAACTCCGTTTACATTCCCTTCTGTTTAAGATGTAAAATAAAACAGTGAATTCAAACAATTGAGAATGCTTGTGATTTGATGATTTTAACCTGAAGTTTAACTAATACACATCCGTCATTACCGGTGTAGTTGATTTTCCCATTTGTTCTATAAACTTTCTTTCTTTCACCAGGTAACCATTTCCTTTTGCACAGAAATGTACTTTCAAATTTTCAACACTCATAGGGTTGCCCGCAGGAATATCTGCAATGTTGGTGTGACTTATTTCATGCCCGTCTATAATGATTACCAGTCCGCTGCCTATTGCTTCCATGCGGTTGCCATGTGTAATAAGCATGCCGGTATCTTCTCCCAGTCCCACGCCGATGCAGGATGGATTAGCAGCAACCACCTGCGCAAGTCTTCCAAAACGTCCGCGTTTTTCAAAGTGTGAATCAAATATTACATTATCCATGAAACCAAGACCAGTAGTGGTTTTTACTTCCCCCTTTAAATGTGCGCGGCTGGAGCTGCCTTCGTATATCATCGTTCTGCTCATAGCCATTGCTCCTGCAGAGGTACCTGCAATAACAAATTTTTCTTTCTGATACCGCTGAATAATTGTTTTTAAAAAAGAAGTGCCGCCAAATACAGCCGTCAAACGCATTTGATTGCCGCCTGTAAACATTACGCAATCACATTTGCCGATGCGCTTTACATAATCTTCATTGGCCACATCTTCGCGTGTGCGAATATGCATTATACCAATGTTGGTGCAGCCAATCTTACCAAATGAATTCAGATAATTGTTGCCTACTTCAAAGGGGATAATGGAAGCAGTGGTAACCACTTCAATTCTTGCGTCGGGGCCACCTGCCTCTTCTACAATACGGCGTAAAATGCCGAGTTCAAAAAAGTTTAGATTACTTCGCTGAGTTTCTCCGTTTTCAGGATTTGTGCCTTTATCCTCCGCTCCACCAATAGCTATAATTTTTCCTTTGGAATTGCTCATGCCTTTTTAATACTGGTTATGCAAAAATAAGACAACACACGTAACAATTAATTTAAGAAATTCACACATGTGCTTAATAAGTGGTTAAAGATTATAAGAGAGAAGAAATTATTATAGTGTTGCTTTTTTGTAGCCGGCTTTTGTGCTGCTATTTGGCTTTTCTTGCGTCGCACTTTGTGCCATGAAGCAGTTAGGTAAAACTAATTGCATGTTCTTTCAAAGATGATGGGAGGTAAAGAAGATTACTTGAACCATCGGTAGCACTGTTACAGGCGGGGCTATCAA
>WNGA01012049.1_pt1 | contig 11203 bp, 8 predicted proteins | sample 5400061 | NCBI WGS metagenome assembly WNGA01 (sample SAMN13153366, study PRJNA577476) | soil metagenome | isolation source: 100 cm soil or saprolite under grassland replicate 2 | place: USA:California | collected 2016-06-15
GGATTGAGCGCGCTCCTGTGGGCGACACTGGCGGGATCGCGCCCGCGCAGTCGGTGAATGGCCCGGCGCATCCAGGGCGGGGCCACCGGCATGACCGCGTCGCCCGCCAAGGTCCGCGCGAAGCTGCAGTCGCTTTCCCGCGCGGTCGCCCGCAACTCGCGCAGAAAACCGCGCCACTGATGCATACGAAGCAATGCTGCAAGCGAAAACGTCCCGTCCCAGGTCAAGCCGATGTTCCCGTAGGTTCCGAGCTGCAACACACGAGGCCGCCCGCCGGCGATCGCATCGCCCAGATAGAGCGCCGAGCTCTGCGCCATCGGGCTGAGAAGCGGCAGGCCCGTGCCGGCAAAAATCCACGTATCGTCGCGGTCTCTCGGGTGAATGCGGTCGTCGACGATGAACTGGAGGCGCAGGCCCGGATGCATTCGCCCAAGCGCCTCGACCTTCGGACGCTCGTCGCGATAACGGTGCGATGCGACATCAATCGCGAGATCAGTCGGCGGCACCATGGTCACGCACGTGATGCTGTCGGCGCGCCCGAGCCGTGTGACCGTCGCGGCGATCGCGGAGGAATCGAGGCCGCCGGTTGTCGCGATCGTGACGTGCGGGGTATCGCGGGTCGCCGAAGCGACCGCGACGTCGAGCAACTCGCGCGCGCGCTCGACATAGTCCTCCTCGCGCGTGTAGGGCGGACCGTCGAGATTGGGCCGCCAGTACTTGCGGTGACGCACTCCGTCGGCTTCGATCGTGATCAGCGTGCGGCTCGGAACCCGATCGATGCCGCGATAGAACGTGCGCCGTTCCGCCGCGTGGTTGAGCGCGACGAAATTCGCGAGCTCGATCTCGTCGATCTCGCGCGGCACGTCCGGAAGCGCGAACAGCGTCCGCAGGGTGGTCGCAAAGACGACGCACCGCGGCCCCCGATGAAAGAATAGCGGCCGCTGCCCGAGACAGTCGCGGACGAGCGTCAACCGCCGCGCGCGAGCGTCCCAGGATGCGTACGCAAAAGCGCCAAGACAGCGCGCCATCCCGCGGAGCTTCTTCGAACGGGTTCGCAAAGCCGTGCTCCGGGCCCATTCACCTACAGTCGTCGCGACTGAGTGAAAGCACCTCGGCCTGGGCGCCGGCAACGAGGCGTCGCAACGCACAGGAAGTACGACCGCGCGATTTTATTATACCTTGGGTCGTGCCACGCGGAGCATCAACAGGACAGCTTCTCGACCCAAAGGAGACCGGACGATGAAAAATCCTTATCTGTTTGATCTCGTGAAATCCAAGCCCGCCGTGAAGAAAAAATCCGGCACGGTGCAAGGATGCAATGAGGACGTATTTCCGATCGTGACGGGGCAAAAGGCGGCCATGTTCCTGGTCGTCCTGAAACCGCGAGGCCTTCGCTCCGCCGGCGGCGGCAGCCGACAACGGCGCACCGAAGTGGAAGGTGTGGACCTACAACCCGTCGAACCGCGCCTTCAAAGGCGGCGTTCCTGCCTCGGCCAGCCCCGGTATCACAACCTTTGCGTTCCCGGCCACGCCCGATACCGCCTTGCTCGTCACCGATCACGGGTCCTACAAAGGCACGCTGCTCGGCGACCTGACAGGGAAGACGATCTCGGCGACCGTGTCCGATTCGGGCGGGCCGTTCACCTACTACGGGCAGGGGACGCCGCAGAACCCGTGTCCCGGCACGGCGACCGTGCGGCTTTACTTCCAGACGAAGTCTCCGGCCTCGTTCTCCGAGACCGACTACTGGTGGTCCAATCCTGTCTCGCTGCCGCTCAACGGCTTGACCATCCCGACGATGATGTCGGCGCCGCTCAACCCGGCCAACTGGTCGGACTTCTTCGGGAATTTCGGCAGCGACCCGGCCTACACGGCTGCATTCAACGAGGCGGTGAAGAACGTCACGTCGATCGGCCTCTCGTTTGGCGGCGGCTGCTTCTTCGAGAACGGCGTCGGCGCTCCGACCGGCGGCTCGTTCACCCTCTGGTCCTTCTCGGCCAATTAAAGCGGATTCCGATGAGATCGACGCAACCTGTGTCGTCGTTGCCGGGCGAGCCGCCACAGCGGCGAGGGTTGACCCGGCAATCCATCTGCTTGCGTAGAGTCTATGCGAAGAAGATGGGCCCCCGGGTCAACCCTCGCCGCTGTGGCGGCTCGCCCGGGGGTGACGAAGGTGGGTTTGCGAGACCGAATCAATCTGATCGGAACACGCTTTAGCCGCTTGACGTAGACAAGGCTGACGAAGCCAAGCTCGGGCGCAAGGCGTCGCGGGAATACGTATTCATGTTTGAAGACGCTCCCGCGCGGAAACGCCCGTTGAGGGTCGACGCCCGGATCAAGTGCGGCGAACGCCTCATCGGCTCGGCGGTCTCGCCGGTGGCCATGGGCCGGTGTCGGTGTTACGCTTTCGGCGAGGCGGAGTTCTCCCGCACGTTCTCGTCCCCCGCGACCAAGTGAGGACCACCATGCTTGATCGTCGCCGCGCCCTGAAAGGCGGTCTCGCCGCCCTCGGCTCGCTGTCCGTCGCCGCGCCGTATACTGCGCTTGCGCAGAAGAAGCCGCCGGCAAAAGTCCGCTACAACGAGGTGGTGCGCTCGATCCTGTACGCGCCGGCCTACGTCGCCTTCGCCAAGGGATACTTCGAGGAGGCCGGCCTCGACGTGTCGATGGCGACCGCGCAGGGCGGCGACAAGTCGATGGCGGCGCTGCTCGGCAACGGCGCCGACATTGCCCTGATGGGACCGGAATCGCCGATCTACGTGCTGACCAGCGAGTCGCCGACCAAGGTGCGCATCTTCTGCGGCCTCACCTCGACCGACGGCTTCATGCTGCTCGGGCGCGAGAAGGTGGACAAGTTCGACTGGAGCATGCTCAAGGGCAAGGACATCCTCGGCTTCCGCCCCGGGAGCACGCCGCTGTTGTACCTCGAGGCGGCGATGCGCCAGAACGGCATCGACCCGCAGAAGGACGTGAAGCTGACCAACAACGTGGCGATCCCGGCGCGCGTGGGCTCCTGGCTCGCCGGCCAGAACCAGTACGGCATCTTCATCGAGCCCGACGCCGCGCAGCTCGAGCTCGACGGCAAGGCGCACTTCATGGCCTCGATCGGCGAGACCATCGGGCCCGCCGACTACACCGCCTTCATGGCGACCGACAAATACATCCGCGAGAATCCCGAGGCGATCCAGGGCTGGACCAACGCCATCGCGAAGGCGATGAAGTGGACCGAAGCCGCGGTGCCCGCCGAGATCGCCAAGGCGCTCGAACCGTTCTTTCCCGGCGTCAACCCGCAGGCGCTCAATGCCGCCGCCGAACGCTACCGCCGCCTGAAGATCTGGAAGTCGACGCCGGTGATCGAAGAAAAGCCGATGGAAAAATTCCAGGACATCCTGGTGCAGGGCCACGTGCTCGAGCCGGGAAAGCGCGTCAAGTTCCAGGATCTGATCCTCGCCGAGTTCGCCGCCAAGGCGAAGTGATCCGGTGCCGGCACCGGCGAGCGTGGCCGCGTCGCCGAAGGTCGAGCTGCGCGACGTCGACATGCGCTACTTCGGCCTCGAAGGCGAGACCGAGGCCCTCAAAGGCATCTCGGTCTCGATCGCGGCGGGCGAGTTCGTCGCCATCATCGGCCAGAGCGGGTGCGGCAAGAGCACGCTCTTGTCGCTGATCTCCGGCATCCTCGAGCCGACCGACGGGGCGGTGCTGGTGGACGGCAAGCGGGTGATCGGACCGAGCCGCAAGGTCGGCTACATGCTGCAGCAGGATTACCTGTTCGAGTGGCGCACGATCCTGGAGAACGCCGTGCTCGGCGCCGAGATCCAGGGCGCCGACATGGCCCGCGCGCGCGCGCGCGCGACGCAACTCCTCACCAGGTACGGCCTCGGCCAGTTCCTCAACCACCTGCCGCGCCAGCTTTCGGGCGGCATGCGCCAGCGCGTCGCGCTCGCGCGCACGCTGTGCACCGAGCCCGATGTCGTGCTGCTCGACGAGCCGTTCGCCGCGCTCGATTCGCAGACGCGGCTCGCGCTCGCCGACGAGGTGACGGAGATCTTGCGCCGCGAGGGCAAGACCGCGATCCTCGTCACCCACGATATCGGCGAGGCGATCAGCATGGCCGAGCGGGTGATCGTGCTGTCGCGCCGGCCGGGCCGGGTGAAGTCGGACCATGCAATCCGCTTCACGACGCCGGACGGCGCCCGCCCGACTCCCCTTGCGGCGCGCAACGCGCCCGAGTTCAACGGCTACTTCAACACGCTATGGCAGGAGCTCGAAGTCCATGTCGAAGGTTGAGACCATGGCGGCCCCGAGCGTGGAATACTTGGCATGGCTCAGGCGCGAGCGGCGCGGCCGGCTGGGCGTGCGCGCGGCGCAGCTCGGCCTGCTGGTGGTATTCCTGATCGCCTGGGAGGTGCTGCCCAAGGCGCATATCGTCAACCCGATGCTGACCAGCTATCCCTCGACCTTGTGGCCGACCTTCCTCGACCTGCTCAAGGATACGCCGCAGCAGGCGAACATCTTGAAGCACACCGGTGCCACCGTGCTCGCCACGGTGCTCGGCTTCACCGCCGCGATGGTGCTCGGCATCGCGATCGCTGCCGCGCTGTGGTGGTGGGACGCGCTCTACAAGGTGCTCGACCCGTATCTCGTGGTCGCCAACGCCATGCCCAAGACCGCGTTCGTGCCGATCTTCTACATCTGGCTCGGCGCTACCATGTCGATCTACGGCATGTCGCTCGCGATCTCGCTGTTCATCACCATCCTGATGATCTACTCGGGCTTCCAGGGCATCGATCCCAACAAGATCAAGCTGGCGCAGACCTTCGGCGCCAGCAAGGGCCAGATTCTCACCAAGGTGGTGCTGCCGGGGAGCGTGCCGACGCTCATCGCGGCGCTGAAGGTGAATGCCGGCCTGTCGCTGGTGGGCGTCATCGTCGGCGAGTTCCAGTCGGCGAGCCTGGGGCTCGGCTACCTCATCCAGTACGGCAGCCAGATCTTCAAGATGAACATCGTGATGACCGCGATCGCCATCCTGGCGATCGTCTCCTCCTTGATGTATCTCGCGATCTCGCGGCTGGAAGCGGCCGTGATGCGGCGCCGCTGAACGAGCATGACCACCTTGCAGCCTCGCTTCCGCATCGGCATCGACACCGGTGGCACTTTCACCGACATCGTGGCGGTCGACGGCCAATCGGGCGCCATGCGCGTCACCAAGGTCGCCAGCACGCCGGCCAATCCGGCGGTCGGGCTGGTGCGCGGGGTGAGCGCGATCCTCGACGAACTGGCCGGATCTGCGGACGACGTGGCGGGCTTCGCCCACGGCACGACCGTCGCCACCAACGCCCTGCTGCAGGGCGAGATCGACTCGCTCGGCCTCATCGTGACCGCAGGCTTTCGCCACATCCTCGAGATCGCGCGTCAATCGGTGCCCGAGGGCTACGGCAATTCCTATTTCTGGGTGAAGCCGGAGCGCATCGTACCGTTACGGTTCGTGCGCGAAGTCGGCGGCCGGCTCAACGTCCGCGGCGAGGAATTGCGGCCGCTGGACGAGGCGAGCGTGCGCGCGGCCGCACAGTTTTTCCGCCGCCATGGGGTGCGGGCAATCGGCGTCTCGCTGATCCACGCCTACGCCAATCCGGCGCACGAACGCCGGGTGGCGGATATCCTCGCGCGCGAATATCCCGACTGTACCATATCGCTGTCATCCGTCGTGCTGCCGGAATATCGCGAATACGAGCGCACGGTCACGACCCTGGTCGATGCGTTCGTCAAGCCGCACATGGAGCGCTATCTGCGGCGGGTGCATGACGCGCTCGGGGCGGGTCTCGGCCGCAAGCCCTTCCTCGTCATGCAGTCGAGCGGCGGGGTCGCGAGCGCCGAGCAGGTCGTTCGCAAGCCGATCACCACGGCGCTGTCGGGTCCCGCCGCCGGCGTCTTGGGGAGCGCCGTCGTCGCCGAGATCGCCGGCTTTCCCGACGTCGTGACGCTCGATGCCGGCGGCACCTCGACCGATCTGTGCCTCATCGAGGGCGGCAAGCCGCACGTCACCAATGGCGGCTCGGTCGGCCAGTTCCCGGTGCGCGTCCCGATGATCGACATCGCGACGATCGGAACGGGCGGCGGCTCGCTCGCCTGGATCAGCCGCGAGGGCCATCTCAAGGTCGGGCCGCGCAGCGCCGGCGCCGAGCCCGGACCCATGTGCTATCCGAACGGCGGGGCGGAGCCGACCATCACCGATGCCAATCTGGTGCTCGGCCGCATCCCGCCGGCGCTCATCGGCGGCGGCATTGCGCTCGACTTGGGCCGCGCGCGGGCCGGGCTGGCCGCGCTGGCAGAACGGCTTCCCGGCGCCATGAGCGCCGAGCAACTGGCCCACGGCATCATCGAGATCGCCAACTGGAACCAGGCGAATGCCATTCGCCAGATGACGATCCAGCGCGGCATCGACCCGCGGTCGCTGGCGCTTCTGGCGTTCGGCGGCGCCGGGCCGGCGCAGTCGCCCGCCGTCATGGATCTGCTCGGCATGAAGGCCTGCATCGTGCCGCCCAATCCGGGCAATCTTTCCGCTTTCGGCCTTCTCGCCGTGGATTGGCGCACCGATCACATCGTCACCAAGGTCATGCACGAGGACGCGATCGATCTTGCCACGATCGCGTCGCTCTATGCCGCGCTCGAACGCGACGCCATCGAGACCCTGACGCGGGACGGCATCGATCCCGACCGCATCCGCGTCTTGCGCGAGGCCGACGTCCGCTATTCCGGTCAATCGATGGAAGTCAGGGTCGCGGCGCCCGCCAGCCAGATCGACCGACCGTTTCTCGCGGGGCTCATCGACGCGTTCCATGCCGCGCACCTCAAGACCTTCGGATACAATTATGCCGGCGAGCAGAAGGTCGAGCTTGTCAATGTCTGCGTGTCCGCCTTCGGGCTGATCGAACGCCCGGACCTGCCGAAGCTCGACGCGCGCGGCGGCGCGCTGCCCGCGCCGAAAACCGTCCGTCCGGTCTTCTTCGATGGGGCATTCCGCGATACCGCGATCTACCACCGCGCGGCCCTGCCGGGCGGGTTCAGCCTCGATGGTCCGGCGGTGGTCGAGGAGTTCGGGTCCACGACCGTGGTGTTTCCGGACCAGTCCCTCGACGTAGACCCGCACGGGATCCTGATCATTCGTCGCGCAAAGACGTTGGACGCCGTTCAATGAGCTGGATGTCTGCGATGACGAAGCCCTGGCCTGCGGTGCCCGAAGCACCGCACGTCGATCCGATCGTGCTGCAGATCGTCGAAGGGACGTTGAACTCGATCGAAGCCGAGATCGAGTACGCGATCGAACGCACGGCGCGCAGCCCGATGATCCGCGAGGCCCACGACTATCGCGTCGGCCTGTTCGACCGCCATTGCCGCAAGCTCACCGGGCGCTCCTATTCCGCCATGCCCAACGCGGTGGTGCGCGATTTCCCCCCGGAGACCATGCGCCCGGGCGACGTCTTCCTGATGAACGACACCTATCTCACCGAGGGCAGCATCGGCCATCTGCCCGACCTGTGCAGCACGGTGCCGGTGTTCCATGACGGCCAAGTGGTCGCCTACATCCAGGCCTTCGGCCACCACGACGACATCGGCGGGCGCGTTCCCGGCTCGATGCCGGGGACCGCGACCACGGTGTTCGAGGAAGGTCTGGCGATCCCGCCGATCAGGCTCTACAGCGAAGGCGTCCGCAACGAGGCCGTCTTCACCATCATCAAGCGCAACACGCGCGTGCCGGAGATGCTGGCGGCCGACCTCGACAGCGAGGTCCAGGCCTGCAGCATGGGCGCCCGCCGCATGGCCGGGCTGTTCGCGCGGTTCGGAACCGGGACGGTCGAGGCGTGCTTCCAGGCCATCCTCGACAAATGCCGCGACATCTACCGCAACGAGCTCTTACCGAAGATCGCCGACGGCGAATATTCCTGGGAGGACTACGTCGAGCACGACGGTGTCAGCGACCCCAAGCTGCACAAGCTCGCCCTTACGATGATCAAGCAAGGCGGCCGCATCACGCTCGACTTCACCGGCACCGACCCGCAGTCGACCGGGCCGATCAATTGGCCGGCGGACTATGCGGGCGGCGCGTTCCTCATCAAGTGGATCGCCCCCATCCTGCGCAATCTCGCCGACACGCCCGAACGCGCCGCCGAAATCCACGTCAATGAAGGCGTGTGCGAGGTCTTCGACATCGTGTTCCCGCCCAAGGGAACGCTGATCACGCCGGAATGGCCGGCCGCCACCAACGCCCGCTCGTTCGTGCTGCTGCGCTGCCTTGGTCTGCTCGCCGGAGTCGTCGCACCGGCGGTCGGCGGCAGGATGCCGGCCGACCAGGAGACCATCCGCTACACCGGCTTCTTCGGGATCGATGCGGCCGGCACGCCGTTCCTGTCGCGCGAGGTGCTCGGCGGCGGTTCAGGCGGACGATATTACGCCGACGGCAACGATGCCATTCACATCGTCCCCGACTCCCGCAACCAGCCGGCCGAATTCACCGAGACGCGGTTCCCGCTGCTGGTGGAGAAGCTTGCCTTGCGCACGGATTCCGGCGGCGCCGGCCGCCGGCGCGGCGGCCTCGGCTATGAGAAGCACTACCGGGCACTGGTCGACTGCCGCACCATCGTCACCGCCGATCGCGTGCGGCTCGGCTGCTACGGGGTCAACGGCGGACAGGCGGGCCAGCCGTTCTGCGTGACGGTCGATATCGAAGGCGCTCCGCGGGATCTCGGCGGCCTCGTCGACGGCGAGCCGGTGCGCGCGGGCGAGGTGGTGCGGGTCGTGACGACCGGCGGCGGCGGCTGGGGCGATCCGCTCGAGCGCGAGCCGGAGCTGGTGCGGCGCGACGTGATCGAGGGCAAGGTTTCGCGCGCGGCGGCGCGCGACGACTATGGCGTGGTGTTCGTGGATGCAGCCAGCGAGGCCTGCGACGTCGACGAGGCGGCCACCGCGACGGTGCGCGCCGCATTGCGCGCCCGGCGTACCGCGCCGCTTGCGATGATCGACCGGGGACCGGGGTACGAACAGATGCTGCGCGGCGCGTGTCCGCCCCGCATGCGAACTGGAGCAACATAGAATGGCGATCGAAGTCGTAAAGATCGAGCTCAAGACCGTCCAGGATGCTTCCGGATTGGAAGCGTGCATTGCGGGCGGGCAGTTCACGGCCGACGAGGTGATCGCCGTCATCGGCAAGACGGAGGGCAACGGCGGGGTCAACGACTTCACCCGCATCCTGGCGGACCAGGCGTTTCGCCGGGTCCTGTTGAAGTCGGGCCGGCGCGGCGAGGCGGAGGTCGCGCGCATTCCCATGGTGTGGTCGGGCGGATGCGACGGCGTCATCACCCCGCACGCGACCGTGTTTGCGCGCAACGGCAAGACCGGCCCGCAGTCGAAGTCCCGTTTGACCATCGGCACCGCCATGAGCGCCGAGCTTCTGCCCGAGGACATCGGCCGTCCCGCCATGGTCGAGAAGGTTGCCGAGGGCGTCAGGGCCGCCATGCGCGACGCCGGCATCGACGATCCGCAGGACGTCCACTACGTCCAGACCAAGACGCCGCTGCTCACGATCGACTCGGTGCGCGATGCGGAATCGCGCGGCCGGCACGTCGCCTGCGAGGTGCACGATTCGATGGGCGTCTCCAACGGCACCACCGCGCTCGGGATTGCGGTCGCCTTGGGCGAGATCGGGATGCCGCGCGCCGAGCAGATCTGCAAGGACCTCGACCTCTATTCCTCGGTTGCGTCCTGCTCCTCGGGGGTCGAGCTGACGCAGGCGCAGATCGTCCTCCTCGGCAACAAGGCCGGCGCCGGCGGCCGCTATCGGATCGGCCACGCGGTGATGCGCGACGCGCTCGACATCGACGGCGTCTACGACGCGATCCGCAAGGCCGGGCTCGAGCTGCCCGCGCGCCCGCGCGCCGACGACCTCGGCGGACGCGTGGTCAATTGCTTCATGAAGTGCGAAGCTGACCGGCGCGGCACCTTGCGCGGCCGCCGCCAGATCATGCTCGACGATTCCGACGTTCACCATCACCGGCATTCGAAGGCGGCGGTCGGCGGCGTGGCGGCGGCGGCGATCGGCGACCCGGCCGTGTTCGTATCGGTCGATGCCATGCATCAGGGCCCGCAGGGCGGCGGACCGGTGATCGCCATTGTCGACCTGGATGAATGAGATGCGGAAAACGGCACGGGCTTTGCTTGGATGACCGGTGCGCACCGGCGTAAGGGAACCGCAGGACCGGCCAGGATGGGAGACGGTTGAGATGATCGAGTACCGACGGACGATAGGGACCTGCGTCACCGCCATCGTGGCGGCCCTGGCGGTGGCCCCGGCTGCGGCCCAGGACAAGGTCAAGGTCGGCGTATTCCCGGTGAGCTCGTCGCTCCCCTATTTCGTGGCCCTCGAGCGGGGCTTCTTCAAGGAGCAGAACGTCGAGCCGGAGCTGGTGCGGCTCATCGGCGGACCGCCGAACGTGGCCGCCATGATCACCAATCAGATCGACGCCGCCGCCGTGCTGGTGACGATCGAGGGCATGAACGCCAACCTCAAGAAGCCGGGCGTCGCCATGTACATTTCGATCAACAGCCAGAACAAGACCTACCAGATGGAGCAGTTCGTCGTGCGCAAGGGCTACCAGGCGACCTCGCTCAAGGACCTCAAGGGCGCGAAGATCATGTCCGCCCCCGGTCCCGCCAACGTCACGATGGCGAAGGCCGCGCTCGCCGCGGTCGGTCTGAAGGAGGGTGACTATACGATCGACCAGCTCGACATGGGCCAGCACGTCAACGCCATGACGGCGGGCACCTTCGATGCCGGCTACACGCTCGAGCCCAATGCCTCGACCATGCGCAAGATGGGCATTGCCACGACCCTGGAAGCCGGCGTGATCGCCCACTACGTGCTGGGCGATCCCAACGCCAACGCGTTCGTCGGCGGCTGCGCCCTCACCACCGATTTCATCAAGAGCCGGCCGGACGTGGCGCGGCGATTCACGGCGGGTTGGGAAAAGGCCGTCCGGCTGATCAACGAGAACCCGGGCGAAGCCCGCAAGCACCTGGTCAAGAATACGTTCACGCCCGAGGACGTGGTCGATACTGTCCCCATGATCCGCTACTTCATGGCGGGCGATCTCTCGGCGAAGGACAAGGCGGACTACCAGAAGTTCATCGACTTCTCGGTGCAGACCGGCAC
>WNGA01024740.1_pt1 | contig 11203 bp, 8 predicted proteins | sample 5400061 | NCBI WGS metagenome assembly WNGA01 (sample SAMN13153366, study PRJNA577476) | soil metagenome | isolation source: 100 cm soil or saprolite under grassland replicate 2 | place: USA:California | collected 2016-06-15
GGAGAGCAAGCGGTGTCGGCGGTCCCCCGATCGGGTAAGAGCAGGTCAGGCACACCGAGTCCCCGAACCGGAAGAGGGCCGCCATGGCCGAGGACGACGACGACCGCGAGGAGAACGACGAGCGCGAAGACCGCACGGACGAGCCCTCGGACGCCGAGGAGGAGAAGGCCCGGGAGGCCGAGGAGGAATCGCCCCAGGACGAGCGCGTGGAGGCCGACTTCACCTCGAACGACCGCCAGAGCTCGGCGTTCGACCCGGACAAGGAGGGCGTGGCGCCCCCGACCGGGACGCCGAAACCCGCCTGATCGTCCCGATTTCGGGCGATCTCACCGTCCGGAATGGCGACCCGCCGCGGCGGGTACGAATCCACCGTGAGCCTGGCCTATCCATCAACCCCTTCCGCCCGTCTCATCCGCCTCGTAGACGCGGCATTGATCGCGTGGACGGTGACCTGGGTCGTCGTGGGCATGGCCGTGGCCCGCGAGGTCCGCGGGCTGACCCAGCTCTCCTCCACGGTGGTGTCGGGGGGCCAGGTGCTGCGGGCGACCGGGCAGGAGCTCGGCGCGCTCGCCGACCTCCCGTTCATCGGCGGCCAGATCGGCGACGTCCAACGGCAGCTCGAGGACACGGCCGACCAGGCCATCGCCAGCGGCCGTGACAGCGCCGGCCGGGTGAAGTCCCTGTCCGGCCTGCTCGGCTGGTGCATCGCCCTCATCCCGACCGTCCCGCTCGTCGCGCTGTACACGCCCCTTCGAGTCGCCAGGATCAGGGAGGTCCGGGCGGTCCGGCAGCTGCTGGCCGAGACGGGCATGGATCCGGTGTTCGAGCAGTTCCTGGCCCGCCGAGCCGTCGAGAAGCTGCCCTATCACCGCCTCCGGCGGGTCAGCGCCGACCCCTGGTACGACCTGGCCGCCGGCCGGTACGAGCGCCTGGCCGCCGCCGAGCTCGAGCGGCTCGGCCTCGTCCCCGTCCCCGCGCCCGCCCGCCGAAGCACCGCCGCCCGCACGAGGCCGGAGGGAGCCGGGGGGTGAGCGGGGTACGGGGGCGGCGACCGGACCCGGCCCGCCGCTCGATGAAGGCTGGCCGCATGGCCCGCGGATACGCCCGGGCCGTGGTCGCGCTGCGGTTCCTGTTGCTGCCGGCGTGGATCGCTGCCGCCGTGGCCGCCACGATCTCCCTGCCGGCGTTCGACACCACGGCCACGAGCGGCCTGGGCTCCATCGTGCCCGAGCACTCCACGGCCGTGGCGACGGAGAAGCGAGCGCTCCGGGAGTTCCAGCTGCCCCTGCTGTCCCGGGTCGGCGTCGTGCAGCGGAACCCCCGAGGCCTGCCTCTGCTCACCCAGCTCCAGGCGGTGGCCCGCGCCGTTCGCATCGACCTGGTGGGCGACGCGCACGATCCGGCCATCCGGGGCGCCCTTCCGCTCCTGAACACGCTCCGGCTGATCCCGGCGTCGCACGAGAGCTCCACGACCGCGATCACGTACCTGTTCCTCGACCCGGGCCTGGGGCTGTACGGCGAGGATGCGGCGGCTCGCCGGTTCGTGCAGCGAGAATTCAACGAGAAGGACGATGCGCTGGTCGGGCTGACCGGGTCGATCCCCGCGCGGGTCGAGCAGGCGGACCGGATCAACTCCGCGTTGCCGTTCGTGGAGCTGGCCACGGTCCTGTTCATCGTCCTCGTGGTGGGGCTGTACTTCCGGGCCATCGGGGCGCCGCTGGTGGTGCTGGCCGCCGCCTCGATCGCGTACCTCGTGGCCACACACCTGCTGGCCTGGTTGGGCGAACGGGCCGGCATCGACGTCCCCTCCGAGCTGGAACCCCTCATCGTGGTGCTGCTGCTCGGCGTGGTGACCGACTACGCGATCTTCTTCCTGTCGGGCACGCGCCACCGGCTGGCCGAGGTCCGCTCCGCGCCCGAGGCCGTCCGCGGAACGGTGGCCGAGTTCGCTCCCATCATCCTCACGGCGGGGCTCATCGTCTCCGCCGCGACCGGAACGCTCGTGGTGGCGTCATTGCGGTTCTTCCGGGCCCTCGGGCCGGGGCTGGCCGTGACCGTGCTCGTGGGGCTCGTGGTGGCCGTGACCTTCATTCCCGCAGCCCTCGCGATCTTCGGCCGGCTGCTGTTCTGGCCCCGGATCCCGCCCCGGCCGGAACCGGCCCCCGCCGCGGCCGGAGAGGAGGTTGCGTCCGAGGTCGCGCGCGACGACCTCCACGAGGCCCCGGAGACGGCCGTCGCTCGATCCGCCCGGTCCTGGCGGGAGCGCGCCGTCCGCTTCGTCACGGCCCGGCCGGTGGCTCTGCTCGTGTCGGCGGGAGTCATCTTCGGGCTGCTGGTCGCCGCGAGCGGGGTCCGCCAGATGCACCTCGAGATCAGCCTGTCCGAGGAGCTCCCGGCCAACGCGACCGCCAGCCGCGCTGCCGTCGCGGCCGGCAAGGGCTTCGCGCCGGGGATCCTCTCCCCCACCGAGATCGTGATCCACGGCGACGGCGTCGCCGGCGAGTTCGACGCGCTCGGACGTCTCCAGGACCTGATCGAGCGGCAACCGGGCGTGGCCGGCGTGTACGGGCCGGCCACGGTACCGCTGCGGCCGGTGAGCTCGGTGTTCCTGGCCGACGACGGGAACGCGGCCCGCTACGTCGCCATCCTCGGCAGCCCTCCGCTCGGCGTCCGCGGTATCCGGACGCTGGAGGCCCTTCGGGACCGCATGCCGGCCCTGCTGGCGGGGGCCGGCTTGAAGGGCGCCTCGGCCGGCTTCGCCGGGGACTCCGCGCTGGCCTCGGAGACCATCGACCGGACGGTGGGCGACCTCGGCCGCATCGCCGTGGCGGCGCTGCTCGTGAACCTGATCCTGCTGATGATCTTCCTCCGCGCGTTCGTGGCGCCGCTGTACCTGCTCGCGGCGAGCGCGCTGGCCCTGGCCGCCTCGCTCGGCCTCACCACGTACGTGTTCCAGCACGTGCTGGGGCGGGACGGCATCACGTACTACGTGCCGTTCGCGGCCGCGGTGCTGCTGGTCGCCCTGGGCTCCGACTACAACGTGTTCGTCGTGGGGCGAATCTGGGAGGAGGCCCGCCGGGTGCCGCTGCGCGACGCCATACGCATCGCCGTACCCCGCGCCAGTCGGGCCATCGCCGTGGCCGGGATAGCGATGGCGGGCACCTTCGCCCTGCTGGCGGTCGTCCCGCTCGTGCCGTTCCGGGAGTTCGCGTTCACCATGGTGGTGGGCATCCTGCTGGACTCGTTCCTGGTGCGCTCGCTGCTGGTGCCGTCGCTGATCTCGGTCTTCGGCACGGCCAGCCACTGGCCTCGCCGGGCCAGGACGTGGGTGCGCACGCCGCCGGCGCCCGCGAGCGTGCCCCAGGAGGTGAAGGGAACGTCCGCGTGAGAGGTTTCCATCCCGTGAAAGGTACGATTCGCCCATGAAGATCAGCCGGTTCCTCATCGCGCCGGTCGTGGTCACGCTCGTGCTAGTCGGATGCGGCAAGAAGGCCACGAAGCCGAACCTCAACCTGACGCCGGGGGCGAAGGCCGAGCAGGCCCTGTGCGGGGTCGAGTCGAAGGTGCTCGGTGTCGTGACCGACGTCTCGTCGGGCACCATCACGTCCGAGGCGGACGTGGTTTCCCGGCTTGGCACGCTGAAGTCGGACCTCGACACGAGTGCCAAGGACTTCGAAGCGCACGATCAGGCCGACCTCGCCGCGAACATCCGCGACCTGTCGGCGGCGGTCGGGAAGCTCCAGGACGCCGTCACGTCGTCGAACGCGGCCGGGATCGTGACCGCGGCGGCGACCATCGCGGCGGCGGTCAAGGCCCTGCCCATCTGCGCCGGCGTCACGGCCAGCCCGTAACCCTCGTTCGGGTCCCGGGGTCCACGCCGCCTCCGGCGCCGCGTAACGTTTCGCGTCCGGGCGAGACTTCCAGGCATGCCAGATGCGAGGATCGCGTCCGTGCCTGACCCCGCGCCCATGCCCGACCCCGAGCGAGCCCGCCTCGAGCACCATCGCGCCTGGAGCCACTGGGGGCCGTACCTGTCGGAGCGCGCGTGGGGCACGGTGCGGGAGGACTACAGCGCGGGCGGCACCGCGTGGGAGTACTTCCCGCACGACCACGCCCGATCGCGCGCGTACCGGTGGAACGAGGACGGCCTCGGCGGCATCTGCGACGAGCCCCAGACCCTGTGCCTCGCGTTCGCCTTCCACAACGGCCGCGACCCCATCCTGAAGGAGCGGATCTTCGGGCTCACCGGCAACGAGGGGAACCACGGCGAGGACGCCAAGGAGTACTGGTGGTACCTGGACTGCACGCCCTCGCACTCGTGGATGACGTGGCGCTACGTGTACCCGCAGGGGGAGTTCCCGTACGCGCAGCTGGTCGAGGAGACGCGCCGGCGGGGCCGGAGTGATCCCGAGTTCGAGCTCCTCGACACCGGCGTGTTCGACGAGGACCGGTACTGGGACGTCACGATCGACTACGCGAAGGAAGGGCCGGAGGACATCTGTGTCCGGGTCCGCGTCCGCAACGCCGGGCCGGAGGAGGCGACGCTCGACCTCCTGCCCACGCTGTGGTTCCGGAACTCGTGGTCGTGGGGCATCGACGACCTGAGGCCATCCCTGCGGTGGGAGGACGGCCGGATCGTGGCCGACCATCACGCGCTGGGGCGCCGGATGCTCTCGGCGGACGGCGAGCCCGAGCCGTTGTTCTGCGAGAACGAGTCGAACGCCGAGCGCCTGTGGGGGGCCGCGGGGTCCACGCCGTACCCGAAGGACGGGATCAACGACCACGTCGTGCACGGCGCGGCCACGGTCGACCCGGACCTGACCGGAACGAAGGCGGCGCTTCGATACCGCCTCACCGTCGCGGCGGGGGCGACCGCGGAGATCCGCCTGCGCCTGGCGGAAGCGGACACCGACCTCGGAGCGCGCTGGGAGCAGACGCTCGCCGCCCGCAAGCAGGAGGCCGACGGGTTCTACGCGTCGCTGACGCCCGCCGGGGCGACCGCCGAGGAGGCCATGGTGCTGCGACAGGCCCTCGCCGGCATGCTGTGGTCGAAGCAGCTCTACCACTACGACGTGGAGCGGTGGCTGGACGGCGACCCGGCCGGTCCGCCCCCGCCGCCGGGACGCGAGAACGGCCGCAACTCGGTGTGGCGGCACCTCAACAACCACGACGTCATCTCCATGCCGGACACGTGGGAGTACCCGTGGTACGCGGCCTGGGACCTCGCCTTCCACTGCGTGGCCCTGGCCCACGTCGACCCGCAGTTCGCGAAGGACCAGCTCGTCCTGCTGTGCCGGGAGTGGTACATGCACCCGAACGGCCAGCTGCCCGCGTACGAGTGGGCCTTCGGCGACGTGAACCCGCCGGTGCACGCGTGGGCGGCGCTGCGAGTGTTCGAGATCGACGGCTCGAAGGACTTCGAGTTCCTCGAGCGCGTCATGCACAAGCTCGTCCTGAACTTCACGTGGTGGGTGAACCGCAAGGACTCGGAGGGCAACAACGTCTTCGAGGGCGGGTTCCTGGGCCTCGACAACATCGGGCCGATCGACCGTTCCGCGACGCTCCCCGTCGAGGGGCACCTGGAGCAATCCGACGGCACGGCGTGGATGGCGCTGTACTGCCTGAACCTGTGGGAGATGTCGCTCATCCTGGCCCAGCACGACCGGACGTACGAGGACCTGGCCACGAAGTTCTTCGAGCACTTCGCGTACATCGGCCAGGCCATGTACGACCAGGGGCTGTGGGACGACGAGGACGGGTTCTACTACGACAGCCTCCACCTGGTGGGGGGCGAGCGGATCCCGTTCCGGGTCCGCTCCATGGTGGGGCTCATCCCGCTGGTCGCCGCCAGCACGCTCGGGCTGGCCACGCTGGCCCAGCTGCCGAACTTCAAGGACCGGTACTTCTGGTTCATCGAGCACAAGCCCAAGTACCACGACGTGGTGGGCCACGCGTTCATCCGGGACGGCTACGAGGGCTGGCTGCTCTCGATCGTGGACCCCGAGCGGCTCGTCCGGATCCTGTCCACCATGCTGTCGGAGGAGGAGTTCCTGTCCCCGCACGGCCTGCGCTCGGTGTCGCGCTCCCACCGCGACCACCCGTTCGAGATCCAGATCGCCGGCATGACCGCCCGGGTGGACTACGAGCCCGGCGAGTCCACGACGGGGCTGTTCGGGGGGAACTCGAACTGGCGGGGCCCGGTGTGGTTCCCGGTGAACTACCTGGTCATCGAGGCCGTTCGGCGGTTCTACCGCTTCGTGGGGGACGCCATCGTCGTCGAGCACCCCACCGGGTCGGGCCAGAAGGCGACGCTGCTGGATGTTGCCAACGACCTGTCCCGCCGGCTGATCTCGCTGTTCCTCGACGATGCAGAAGGCCGCCGTCCGGCATTCGGATCGGCGGAGAAGTTCCAGACCGACCCGGCCTGGCACGACGCGCTGCTGTTCCACGAGTACTTCCACGGCGACACCGGTGCCGGGCTGGGGGCGTCGCACCAGACGGGGTGGACGGGGCTCGTGGCCGACCTGATCATCCGCGCGAACGAGGGGGTGGACTAGTCCGTGTCAGACCAGATCCAGGAGTTCGACGTGATCGTGGTGGGGGCGGGGCCGCCGGGCGAGAACGCGGCGGGACGGGCCGTGGACAATGGGATGACCGCCGCCATCGTCGAGGAGCGGCTGGTGGGCGGGGAGTGCTCGTTCTACGGCTGCGTACCCTCGAAGACCCTGATCCGGCCCGGCGACGTGATCGCGGCGGCCCGGCGGGCCCCGGGCGCGGCCGAGGCCATCACCGGGCCTCTCGACGTGGCGGCGGCGCTTGCGCAGCGCGACTACATGACGTCGAGCTGGAGCGACCGCACCCAGACTCGAGGGCCTCCGTGAGGCCCGCCCCTGGGACAACCGCGACGCGACGGCGGTCAAGGAGCTGCCTCGCCGGTTCCTGGTGCTGGGCGGGGGCGCCATCGGCGCCGAGCTGGCCCAGTGCTTCCGGCGCCTGGGCTCCGAGGAGGTCACGGTCATCGAGGGCGGCGAGCGCCTCCTGGCCCGCGAGGAGCCGTTCGCGGGCGACGAGGTGCGCGAGGCGTTCGAGGCCGAGGGGATCACGGTGGTCACCGGCGCACGGGTCGTCGGGGTCCGCCGCGAGGCGCCGGACCGCCCGGTCACGGCGGTCCTCGAGAGCGGGAGAGAGTTCGAGGGCGATGAGATCCTGGTGGCGGTGGGGCGCCAGCCGAACACGCGCGACGTCGGCGCCGAGACCGTCGGGCTGGAACCCGGGAAGTACTTCCACGTGGACGAGCGCCTGCGGGTGAAGGGCGTTGACGGGGAGTGGCTCCACGCGGTGGGCGACGTGAGCGGCCTGGCCCTTCTGACCCACATGGGGAAGTACCAGGGCCGCATCGTCGGCGACGTCATCGCGGGCAAGGACGTCCGTGACGTCGCCGACCAGGGCGCCGTCCCCCGGGTCACGTTCACCGACCCGCAGGTCGCGGCCGTGGGGCTGACCGAGGCCCAGGCCCGGGAACAGGGCATCGACGTCCGTACGGTCAGCTACGGCACCGGCGACGTGACCGGCGCGTACACCCGCGGCGGGCTGTGAAAGCGGTCACGGTCATCCCTCGCCGGCCCGGCAGCACGACGCTTCGGGACGTCCCGGAGCCCTCCCTCGACGAGGTCACCGGGGGGCGCGGCGTCCTCGTCCGGATCCTTCGGGTGGGGCTCGACGGCACCGACAGGGAGATCGCCGCCGGCGAGTACGGCGTGGCGCCGGAGGGCTCGGACTTCCTCATCCAGGGACACGAGAGCTTCGGCGTGGTGGAGCAGGTCGGGCCGAACGTGGCCGGGTTCCGGCCGGGCGACCTGGTGGTGGCCAGGGTCCGCCGCGCCGGGACCAGCCTGTACGACCGCATCGGCATGCCCGACATGACCACCGACGACGAGTACTTCGAGCACGGCATCAGTCGCGTCCACGGCTTCCTCACCGAGCGCTACGTGGAGGACGAGCAGTACCTGGTCAGGGTCCCCACGGGGCTGCGCGAGGTCGGCGTGCTGCTGGAGCCGACCAGCGTCGTCGAGAAGGGCATCGCGCAGGCCTACGAGCTCCAGCGCCGGCTGAAGGTGTGGCGACCCCGCCGGGCCGCCGTGCTGGGCGCCGGCACCATCGGCCTGCTGGCCACCATGGCGCTGCGAGTCAGGGGGCTCGACGTCGTGACCATCGGGCTGGAGGAGGCGCCATACCTCAACTCGGAGCTGGCCGAGGCGGTGGGGGCCCGCTACGCCAGCACGAAGCAGGAATCGCTCGAGCAGATCGCCGCGCCCGCGGACGGCGGGCGGTTCGACCTCGTCTTCGAGTGCACCGGCTTCTCGCCGCTGGTGTTCGAGGGCGTTCGGACGCTGCTGGCGAAGAACGGCGTGATGGTGCTGTCGAGCGTGACCGGCGGCGAGCGCCGCGTGGAGGTCCCGGCCGACGCGATCAACCTGGACATGGTCCTGGGGAACAAGGTCATGGTCGGCACGGTGAACGCGAACCAGGAGCACTTCGAGTCCGGTGTGCGAGACCTGGCGGTGGCGCAGGCGGAGTACCCGGGGTGGCCGCAGCGGCTGCTCACGCACCCGGTCAACGGGCTCGACGAGTGGGAGAAGGCGTTCGAGCTGCTCGGGGCCCCGGGAGTCATCAAGGTCTTCGTCGAGGTCGCTCCGATCCCCTGACGGTCCCGTGGCCGCGGTCCGCTTCGGGCGTCAGGTGTGCGGCTCCCTCGATGACGGAGCTTCCCGCGAGTGGCTGGTCGCGGACGGGGTCGGCGGCTATGCGATGGGAACCGTGGCCGGCCTCCGGACCCGCCGGTACCACGGGCTGCTCGTGGTGGCCACAGAGCCGCCGATCGGGCGTCGCCTGGGCCTCGCGGCGCTCGACCCCGTGCTCGTGCTGGGCGACGGGCGGGTCCGCCTGGCCGTCCACGAGTGGGCGGGGGGCGCGGTCGATCCCGACGGGTTCGTCCACCTTTCCACCTTCGAGCTGATCGACGGCGTGCCGCGGTGGCGGTGGTCGATCGGCGACGTCGTCGTGGAGCGAGAGATCGCCATGGCGTACGGACGCCCGGCGGTGGGCGTCGTGCACCGCGTGGTCCGCTCTCCGGGGCCGGTTCGCGTGGAGCTCGCCGCGCTGTGCACGTGGCGGGACGTCCACGGGGAGCGGTTCGCGGGCGGCGATCCGCCGGTGGAGGGGACGTCCGATGGATTCGTGTTCGAGGGGCGGTACCGCGTGGCCGGACCGGGTTTCGACCCGGGGGGCCAGTGGTACAGGGGCGTCCGGTACCGCGTGGAGGCGGAGCGGGGGCTGAACGACCGCGAGGACCTGTGGTTCGCGGGGACGTTCCACGCGTCGCTCGCGGCGGGCGAGGAGGCGTCCGTGACGGCGTGGGCGGGCGACCTGGGGAACGGGCCGCCGCCCGCCGGGCACATCGTCGCGGCCGCCCAGGAGCGCGCCCGGGACGTCGCGGTCCGGGCCGGGGCGGCCGACGCCGTCGACCGGACGCTCGCCGTGGCCACGGACCAGTTCGTGGTGCAGGGCCCCACGGTCGTGGCCGGATACCCGTGGTTCGGCGACTGGTCCCGCGACACGATGACCTCCTACGAGGGGCTGCTGCTGGAGACCGGCCGGTTCGACGAGGGACGCGCGCTGCTGCTTCGCGCGGCGGGCTCGCTCTCGGAGGGGATGCTCGCCAACACCGCGGACGTCGGCGGGGAGCCCGAGTACAACACCGCGGACGCGACGCTGTGGTTCCTCCATGCCATCGGCAGGCACGTCGACGTCACGGGGGACCTCGACCTCGCCGCATCGCTGGCGCCCGCGCTCGACGACGTCATCGAGCGGCACGTGCGGGGGACCCGCTACGGGATCGGCGTGGACCGCGCCGACGGCCTGCTCGCCCAGGGCGCGGCGGGACTCGCGCTGACCTGGATGGACGCGCGGGTGGACGGCCGGCCGGTCACCCGGCGCGACGGGAAGGCCGTCGAGATCAACGCGCTGTGGATCAACGACCTGGCCACGGTGCGCGACCGCGCGTATCACCAGGGAACGGTGTGGCCGTGGCTGATCGGCCCGTACGTCGAGGCCGCCCTTCGCACGGGCGTGGACGTGACGGGCGTGCTGGAGGGCCTGGAAGCGCATCTGCACGAGTGGGGCCTGGGATCGATCTCCGAGACCGCCGACGGCGACCCACCCCACGCCGCCACCGGCTGCCCCTTCCAGGCCTGGTCGGTCGCCGAGCTCCTACGGGCGCGCCGCCTCCTGGCTCGGCACGCCGGCTGACGTGCCCTTCAGCAGCGTCACGGCGACGATGGGGAAGATCAGCACCGAGAGCAGGCCCGCGGCGACGAATGCGGCGCCGGTGGCCTGGGTGATCGTGCCGATGTCCATACCGATCTGGGTGGCGGCGACGATGAATGGCAACGACGTGGCCTGCAGCAGGCCCGCCGCGACCACCTGCTTCCGGTCCGCCACGCCCCGGTACAGCAGGGCCGGCAGGCCGCGCACGACGAGAAGCGCCGCCAGGAACAGCGGCACGCGCAGGATGGTCGATGCGCTCGAGAAGAGCGCACCGCCGTCGAACGCGACGCCGCTCGACACGAAGAACACCGGGATCAGGAAGCCGTAGCCGATCCCCTCCAGCTTCACCCGGAAGTTCGGATGGGTCATCATCGCGTCCCGGTCCACCAGGCGCAGGATCACGCCCGCCATGAACGCGCCCAGGATCGTCTCCAGGCCGAACCGCTCCGCGAGCGCGACGAAGCCGACCAGCAGCACGACCGCGCCGCGGACCCGGATCTGCGCGGTCGTGTCCTGGAGGCGCAGCAGCACGGCGGACAGGCGCATGGACCGGCCGGCCCTGCCCACCACGAGCCCGATGGTCGCCAGCAGCGCCACGAACACGCCGAGCAGCACGAAGCGTGTCCCCGTCCCGGCGGACTCCCGGGAGTAGAACAGGGACAGGAGGATGACCGCACCGAAGTCTGCGAGCGTGCCGCCCGCCACCACGAGCTGGCCGAACTCGGAATCCACCAGCCCGGCGTCCTTCAGCACCGGGACCACCAGCCCGAGCGAGGTCGCCAGCAGGACGATGGCCACGAAGCCGGCCGAGCGCACCTGGCCGGTCGCCTGGAGCGCGGCCCCGATCGCACCTGCCAGCATCACCGACGCGACGAAG
>WNGA01012057.1_pt1 | contig 11202 bp, 12 predicted proteins | sample 5400061 | NCBI WGS metagenome assembly WNGA01 (sample SAMN13153366, study PRJNA577476) | soil metagenome | isolation source: 100 cm soil or saprolite under grassland replicate 2 | place: USA:California | collected 2016-06-15
AGGCGCGGTCGCGTCTCGAGCTCAAGCTCGGGCGGCCCGCGACGCTCGCCGAGCTGTCGCTCGAGGTCGAGATGCCGGAGGACAAGGTCACCGAGGCGCTGCGCTTCGCGGCCGAGCCGCTCTCGCTGTCGGAGCCGTTGCGCGAGGACGGCGACGCGGAGCTGGGCGACATCGTCGAGGACCGCTCGGCGGAGTCGCCGTTCGAGGTCGCGGCCACCGCGCTGCTGCCGGCCGAGATCGAGAAGCTGCTCGCGCCGCTCGACGAGCGCGAGCGCCAGATCCTCGCGTTGCGCTTCGGTCTCGACCGGGGCGAGCCGCGCACGCTCGAAGAAGTCGGCGAGTACTTCAACCTCACCCGGGAACGGATCCGCCAGATCGAGGCCCGGGCCATGTCGAAGCTCCGTCACCCGTCCGCCGACACCGGCGCCCGCGACCTGCTGGCGGTCTAACTCCCGCGCAGGTCCCGGGAAGGCCGAAGGCCCGGCCCACGCGGCCGGGCCTCGTCGCGTTCGCTACCTGGCGACACTCCGGTGCTCGAGGGGTCGAGTCGCGCCAGCGACGGCCTCGACCGCGCTGAGCGCGGACGCGTGGGTCACCTCGCTGAGCAGACCGGGCGCCGCCATCATGTCGCCCACGACGTACACGCCGTCGCCGCGGTTGACCGCAGGCCGGTCGCGCCACGTGGTACCCGGTGGGTCGAGCGCGCCGCTGTCGTCCTGGATGCGCGCCCGCCTTCGCCACATCTCGCGTTCGCGCCACGACGGGTAGGCGTCGTCGAGGATCGCTTCGAGTCGGCACACGCCGTCGTCGAGCGGCTCGCCGGGCCGCAACCCCGTCTGGGCCTGGACGAGGTGCTCGCCCTTCGGCGCCAGTGAGGGGTCGGCGTAGCTGAACGTCTCGACCCAGCCTGCGTCGTCGAGATCCCACACGACATACGGGTCGCCGCGCCGGGCCGTGATGCCGACGTCGAGCAGGGCAGTCGTGGTTCCCGTCCAACGGAGTGTCTCGTCGCCGAGGAGGTCGACGGCGATCGCCATGGGCACGGCAAGGACGACGGGCGCGTCGGGCAAGGTGTCGACACGTGCGCCGGTCTCGATGTGCGCGCCAAGGGCGCGCGCCCGATCGGCGAGGCGCGAGACGAGCGCGCTCCAGCCGCCGATCACGAAGCGGGCCGGCGACGGGATCCTCGTCACGCGTACGAGCCGGTCGCGCACGAAGGCCGCGGACAGCCGACCGGGGTCGTGGTCGAAGCTGAACACGCCCGCCATGCGCGACACACGGGTTGCGACTTCGTCGCCGACGAGGTCGGCCGCCCAGTCGACGAACGTGCGGTCGGCGGGCGCCTCGGTGCGGTGGAGCCGGGCGATCGCCATCGTGAGCGCGCGTCCCGGCACCCGCCGCAGCTTCCCGTCCCGGCGAAAGAGCAGCGCGTGCCGCAGCGGGGGCCTGGCGCACGGCTGGGCGAGCCCCCGCTCGTCGAGCCATCGCCACATCGCCCCGTCGGCGTACAGGGCGTGCGGGCCCCAGTTCGCGACATACGGCGCCGGGGCTGACCGGGCTCGACCGCCCAACACCCGTTTGGACTCGAGGACCTGCACGTCGAGCCCTGCTTCACGGGCGGCGATCGCCGACACGAGCCCGCCGATGCCGCCCCCGACGATGGTCAGCGTGGTCGTCATGCCGTTCCTCCTCGGTGCGAGTGCCGAGAAGAGGAGGCGGTTGGAACCTTTCGGGGTTCCCGGCTACTCCCTGTTGACGTGGAGGACCGCGTCCGAGCCGCGCAGCGGGGTGATCCCTTGGCCGTGAACGCGCTCATTAGCGACCTGATGCCGTGGATCAGCCGGATCTGCGGCTCGATCGCGCTCGACCGCGGCGATGATGCGGCTCAGGAGACGCTCATCCTCGTGCTGCGCAACCTGCCGACGCTTCGAGAGCCCGCGGCCCTCCGCGCCTGGGTCCGGCGCATCGCGGTGCGCGAGTCAGTGCGCGTCGCGACCCGCGCCCGTGACGTCCCGGTGAGCGACGTCTCCGAGAGCGAGTTACCGGATTTCGACGTCGACGACCGCATGGACGTGCGCCAGACGCTCAACGGGCTCCCACCGCGCCAGCGCGCCGTGCTCGTCCTGCGATACCTCGAGGACCTGTCGGAGGAGCAGACCGCGGAGCTCCTCGGCGTCGAGCCGGGCACGGTCAAGTCGCGCGCCCATCGCGCCAAGCAGGCATTCGAAGAGAGGTGGAGACGATGAGCCCGAGCGCGTTGGAAGCGTGGCCGGCGGCGACGCTCGACGGCGTCCGGCGGCTGCAGGTTCTCGCCGCCGTGCTGCCGGGCGTCCATCTCGAAGCACGCGAAGTCGACCTGCCGTTCGAACGTGTGTGGTCGTTCCTCACTGATCTGGAGACGAACGTGCCACGCTTCGACCGTGACGTCGCGAGTGTGCGCGTGACGCGCCGGGAGGCCAACCGTCTCCGCATCGTGACTCGCACGCGGCACGGCCTCGTCGTTCCGTTCCGCGTCGAGATCGAGAGCGGGTTCATGCTGATGCAGGCGCCTGCGCGTGCCTACGTCGTCGCCTTGGCCGCTCACGCGCTCGACGCCGGACGAACCCGGTACGCGCAGCTCGAAGGCGTGCCGCGCCGCGTCGGTCAGGTCAGAGGCGCCCGGACGGCTCGGCACGTCGTCGCCGATATCGAGGCGATCGCCCGCCTGCTCCCTTCCGCGGAGTGACCCGTGCGCCTCAGTGAGCAGCGTCGGAGTAGTCGATGAAGTCGTACGGGTAGCCGCGGGGGAACGCGCTCGCCCACGACAACGCCCGCCAGTGCTCCTCTTCGAGGTGCCACCCGACGGCGCCGAGGTTGTCCTCGAGCTGGGTCATGTTGCGGGCCCCGATGATCGGCGCGGTGACGCCGGGCCGGTGGACGACCCAGTTCAGCGCGACCTGCGAGGGCGTCTTGCCCGCCTCGGCGGCGACCTTGCACACCGCGTCGACCGTGCCCCACGCCTTCTCGTGCAGCCGATACGTGAAGGTGATCGGCTCCTCGGTGTCGCCGCCGCGCGTGCCCTTGGGGAAGTCCTCGCCCTCGCGGTACTTGCCGGTGAGCACACCGCCCGCGAGCGGGCTCCACGGGATGATCGCCAGGCCCTCCTCCCGGCACAGGGGCAGCAGCTCGCGCTCGATGTCGCGTGTGATCAGCGAGTACTCGGGTTGGAGCGAGACGAACCCGTCCCATCCGTGGCGGGTCGCCAGTCCCGACGCCTTGGCGAGCTGCCAGGCCGTGTAGTTGCTCGCGCCCGCGTAGCGGATCTTCCCCTCGTGCACGAGGTCGTCGAGCGTCGACAGCGTCTCCTCGAGCGGCGTGCGCGCGTCCCAGCAGTGGATCTGGTACAGGTCGACCCACTCCGTCCCGAGCCGGCGGAGCGACGCGTCGATGCCCATGCGGATGTGGCGGCGCGACGCGCCGGAGTCGTTGACGCCGGTGCCGGTAGGGAACCGGACCTTCGTCGCCAGCACGACGTCGTCCCGCCGGCCGCGCAGCGCACGCCCGGTGATCTCCTCGGACGCGCCTTCGGCGTACACGTCGGCGGTGTCGACGAAGTTGCCGCCGGCCTCGAGGAAGCGGTCGACGAGCTTGGCGCTCGTCGCCTCGTCGGCCTCGCGCCCGAACGTCATCGTGCCGAGGCACAACTCCGAGACCCGGATCCCCGTGCTGCCCAGCTGCCGGTACTCCACGGTGCTCTCCTCCGTCGTGTGGGTGACCGAATCTAGGTCGCCTCGGCGCGCGGCGTGATCGCTACGCTGCGCCGGTGCCGGGCACAGGCGTGAGCGACCTTCCCGCGGTCGGCGTCCGACCGGTGCTCGCAGGCGCCGTCGGTGTCTACCGGCGCCGGTTCGGGTTGGTTGCGGGGACCGCCCTCGTCGTGTTCGGTGTCACGGCGGGCGCAGACGTGCTCGTGGACGCGCTCGGCGACAAGGCGGCCGATTCCCCCGGCCTCCTGGCGCCCCTGTTGGTCGCAGCCGGCGTGGCGACGTTCGGGACGACCTTCTTCGCCGGCCTGCTCGACCGGGTCGTCGGCGAGGAAGAGCGCGGCCATCACCGCCAGTCGCTCGGTCACGTGCTGCGGACGCTCCCATACTTCCGCCTCGTCGCCGCGGACGTGTTGCTCGCGTTGGGCGCGATCGTGTTCGCACTCTTCTTGTTCGTCCCCGGCCTGATCTTCTACACGTACTTCTGCCTGGTCGGCCCCGCCATCGTCATGGAGGACCGGAAGGTGTTCGACGGGTTCCGCCGGTCGGCGCGGCTGGTCCGAGGGAAGTTCTGGCTGGTCTTTCTCTTGGTGTCGCTCCCGATCTTCGTCGAGGAGGATCTCCTCCACGGGATCGTCGCGCTCGTCGACGAAGCGAGCCCGTTCCTGGTGTTCGTCGTGAACACGCTCGCGGGCGCAGCCGTTGGTTCGATCGTCGCGCTCATCGAGGTGTTTCTTGCCAGCCGGTTGGCCATGCGCCGTCCCTCGCCGGCGGCGAGCGGGACCGCGTAGGCGTGGCCGGCGCATTCGGCTGGGGGTTCCTCGCCGCGTCGTCGCTGATCCTCGGGGGCGTGCTCGCGCTCTCGATCCACGTTCACGACCGTGTGCTCGGCCTCGTCATGGCGTTCGGATCGGGTGTGCTGATCAGCGCGGTGGCGTACGAGCTCGTCCAGGATGCCGTCGACACGTCGGCCGGCGGTCAGGGCATCGCGCTCGGGATGCTCGCCGGCGCGCTCACGTTCTTCACCGGCGACACGGCCATCAACCACCTCGGCGGCGCCGACCGCAAACGGTCGCGGGGCGCGGGCGCCGAGAGCTCGGGTCTCGCCATCACGTTGGGCATCGTGCTCGACGGCATCCCCGAGTCGATCGTCATCGGCTTGACGCTGATCGGGGGCGCCAAGGTCAGCATCGCTGTCCTGGCCGCGGTGTTCCTGTCGAACCTCCCCGAAGCGCTGAGCGCCACGACCGGTCTGGCCAAAGGAGGCTGGTCGCGCGACCGGATCCTCGGCCTGTGGGTTCTCATCGCGGTCGTGAGCGGCGTGGCCGCGATGGCGGGCTTCGGGATCTTCGACACCGCGTCGCCGAGCATCATCGCCTTCGTCGACGCGTTCGCCGCGGGCGCCATCCTCACGATGCTGGCCGACACGATGATGCCGGAAGCATTCGAGCTGGGCGGACGGCTGGTCGGCTTGTTCACGACGCTGGGCTTCCTCCTCGCGTTCGCCCTCTCGGCGCTCGAGTAGCCGGGTCGCGATGGCTCGTCACTAGCGGAGCGGTCGTCGCCCGCCGGGAACCGCGGAGGTGGCAGGAATCGAACCCACCGGACGGGGTTCGCCCGTCCCACTCGTTTTGAAGACGAGGGGGGCCACCAGACCCCGTTCACCTCCGATGCCGGTCTATCAGGGCTAGCATCCGGTCAGGCCCGTCGACAGGAGATTGCTGTGAAGAAGCTGCTCGTCTTGCTCGTTCTCGTGGCGATCGGCATCGCGGTAGCCCGCAAGGTCCGCGAAGTCTGACCGTCGGCCCCCCGCCGGTGTGCACGCCGGCGGCCCGGGCCTCCGTATCGTGCCCGGGCACCGCCCGGGCACGTTCGCGTCCGGTTCCCGTCAGCGGCCCGAGAAGATTGCCGCGTAGCGGCGGGCGAACAGCGCGACCGCCCCGCCCGTGTGCCAGAACACGACAGTGTCGCCCGCGCCGAAGCGGCCCTCGCGGCTCGCGGCGACGAGGCCCGCCATCGCCTTCCCCGTGTAGACGGGATCCAGGATGATTCCCTCCAGTCCCGCCACCTGCTGGATGGCTTCGAGCGCGGCGTCGGTGACCGCGCCGTAACCGTCACCGAAGCGGGTGTGGTCGAGGACGAGCTCGTCGGTCGGCGCCTTGCGGCCGGCGTGCGCGGCCGCAGCGACCGCGAGGCGCGGGATCACGTCGTCGAGGTCCGGCCGCGTCCCGACGTCCACGCCGAGCACGCGGGCTTCGCCGCCCAGACCGGCGAGAAGACCGGCGTGGGTCCCGCCCGACCCATCGGCGACCACGACCCAGTCCACGTCGCCGAGGTCGTCGGCGTCGGCCTGGGCGAGCATTTCGTCCGCCGCCCAGACGAACGCGGCCGCGCCGGTGACCGACGCGCCGCCGATCGGCATCGCGAACGGGCGTCGGCCATCGGCCGTGAGCCCGGCCGCCACCTTCTCGATCGCCGACTCGACCTCGTAGTACGTGTCCGCCCCCGTGAAGTGGAGGGTGGCGCCCAGGACGCGGTCGAGGAGCAGGTTCCCGCTGTAGGTCTCGGGCTCGCGGCCGCCGACCGCGAGGTGGCAGTCGAGCCCGAGCCGGTTGGCGGCCGCCGCGGTCATGCGGGCGTGGTTGCTTTGCGCCCCGCCGCCGGTCACCAGCACGTCACACCCGCGCGCCTGCGCCTCGCCGCACAGGTACTCGAGCTTGCGCGCCTTGTTGCCGCCCAGCGCGAGGCCGGTGAGGTCGTCCCGCTTGACCAGCACGCGGGGCCCGCCGAGCCACTCGGAGAACCGGTCCATCGGTTGGAGCGGCGTGGGGAGCTCGGCCAGTCGGACGCGCGGCAGGCGCGCCGGGTCGTCGTCGCCGTCAGGCGGCATCGTTGCGGCGGCGCAGCCACCACCAGACCGCGACGCCGGCGCCGGCGGCGGCGAGTGCGCCGCCCACCGCGATCGTCGGGCCCGGCGGCGGTACCGGCATGCGGTCGCGCAGCCGCACGGGATGCGCGAACTCGCGGATCTCCCAGTCCCGCTCGCGGGCGGCGCGGGCCAGCTCCTTGTCGGGGTTCACCGCGACGGGGTGACCGACGAGCTCGAGCATCGGCAGGTCGGTGATCGAGTCGCTATACGCGTACGACATGGACAGATTGACGTGCTCGCGGGCCGCAAGCTCCCGGACGGCCTGTGCCTTGTACGCGCCGTAGGCGTAGAACTCGAGGTCGCCGGTGTAGTTGCCCTCGGCGTCGACGGCGGCGCGGGTACCGATCGCATCGTCGGCGCCGAGGAACTCGGCCAGCGGCCCGACGACCTCCGTGGGCGACGACGACACGATCACGACCCTGCGCCCGGCAGCGTGATGGTCGTCGAACAGCTCGAGTGCCTCGGCGTAGATGATCGGCTCGATGACGTCGTTGAGGGTCTCGCGCACGATCGAGGCCACGTGGTCGCGGTTCCAGCCCCGGGTCATCGCCGACATCGCGACGCGCAGCTTCTCCATCTTCTCCTCGTCCGCGCCGACCAGCATGAAGACGACCTGCGCGTACAAGCTCTTGACGATCGACCGGCGCGACAAGAGACCCTCGCGGTAGAACGACCTCCCGAAGGCGAGCACCGAGCTCTTGGCGATGATCGTCTTGTCGAGGTCGAAGAACGCAGCGGTGTTCGTGCGCACGCCCATCCCGCGGCCGAGCCTACGCGCCTCTTGACATCCGGCCCACGAATCCGTACCTTCGCACCAGCTCCCCGGTCGGGGAGCTTTCTTTGTCCTCCCCACTCTTCCTCGGACCGTTGCGCCCGCGCCCGAGCGTGCGTCGAGCGCGCACAGAAGAGGAGGGGGAGCGGTGCTCCTGGCCCTGTGGTCACCGAAAGGCGGCTCGGGCACGTCCGTGCTCGCCGCCGCGTGCGCGCTCGTGCTCGGCCGCCGGGGCGGCGCGCGGCTCGCCGATCTCGATGGCGACCAGCCCGCGCTGTTCGGGCTCGGCGCCGACCCACCCACCGGCCTCGCCGACTGGCTCGCGGCCGGTCCCGAGGCCCCGACGGACGCGCTCGAGCGTCTGACCGTCGAAGCGGCGTCCGGCGTCGCCCTCGTCCCTCGCGGCGCACCGGCCCGGCCGCTGGCCCCCGTCCCGGCGGCCGAGGCCGGCGCCGCCCTGGCCGTCGCGTTGCGCGACGGACCGGTGCCGACCGTCGTCGACCTCGGCGGCGCGCAGAGTCCCGCGGCCCGCGCCGTCGTGGAGGTGGCGGACGCGTCGGTCGTCGTCGTCCGCGGCTGTTACCTGACCTTGCGCCGCGCCGTCCGAGCCACGCCGCTCGCGCACGCGGCGGGCGTGCTGCTCGTCGCCGAGCCGGGCCGGTCTCTCGGCCGCAGGGAGATCGCCGACGTGCTCGACCGGCCCGTGCTCGCCGAGGTGCCGGTGCGCGCGGCGATCGCCCGCGCCGTCGACGCCGGCCTGCTGCCCACGCGTCTGCCTGACGTGCTGGCGCGGCCCGTGCACGAAGCGCTCGAGCGTCTCGGCCTCCTTCGGGCGCGCCGGGGGCAGGCCGCGTGACCGCTCCCCCTGTTTCCTCGCCTCGTCCCTCGGCTGGCGACGCCGCGCTCAAGCAGCGTGTGCACCGCCGCCTCGTCGCCGCCGGAGGGATCGAGCCGCTCGCTCACGCGGGCGAGCACGACGGGCCCGGGCGGGCGCTCGCCGTCCGGACCCGCCTCGCCGAGCTGCTACGCGACGAGGCGCCGCTCTTGACGGCGTCGCGGTTCGAGCGCCTGCTGAGCGAGCTGACGGACGAGGTGTCCGGGCTCGGCCCGCTGGAGCCGTTGCTCGCCGATCCCGAGATCAGCGAGGTCATGCTCAACGGCCCCGGCCGCGCCTACATCGAGCGCGCCGGGCAGCTCGAGGTCGTGGAGCTCGACCTCGACGCCGCTGCCATCGTGCGTCTCGTCGAACGCGTCGTCGCGCCGCTCGGCCTCCGCCTCGACCGCGCCTCGCCGATGGTCGACGCCCGGTTGGCCGACGGGTCCCGTCTGCACGCGCTGATCCCGCCGCTCGCCCTCGACGGCCCGTGCGTCACGATCCGCCGGTTCCGCGCCCGGCCCGTCGGCCTCGAGTCATTCGGCGTGCGCGACGCCTCCGCTGCCTTCCTTCGCTGGGCCGTTGCGGCCGGGTGGAACCTCCTGATCTCCGGGGGGACGAGCGCCGGCAAGACGACGCTGCTCAACTCGCTCTCAGCCGCGATTCCCGCCCGCGAGCGCATCGTCACCATCGAGGAGACCGCCGAGCTCCGCCTGGCCCAGCCGCACGTCGTGCGGCTGGAAGCCCGTCCCGCCAACGCCGAAGGCGCGGGCGCGGTGTCGGTGCGCGACCTCGTGCGTACGGCGCTGCGCATGCGGCCGGACCGCATCGTCGTCGGCGAGGTGCGCGGCGGTGAGGCGCTCGACATGCTGCAGGCGCTCAACACCGGCCACGACGGGTCGCTGTCGACCGTGCACGCGAACGGCCCCGTCGACGTGCTCCCGCGGCTCGAGACGCTCGTGCTCATGGCCGGCGTCGGCCTGCCGCTCGTGGCGGTCCGATCGCAGATCGGTGCGGCGGTCGACGCGATCGTGCACGTGTCGCGGCACGCGAACGGCGCGCGCCGCGTGGAGGCGGTTGGAGAGCTCGCCGACGGGCCCGACGCCCTCGACGTGTGCCCGCTGTTCGAGCGCCGCGGCGGCGAGCTCGCACCGGCCGGCGCGCCCGCGCGCCCGCCGCGGCGAACCGGCGTACCGGTACCCGACGCGTCGTGGTTCCGGTGCTGAGCGTGGTGCTGGCCGTGGCCGGCCCGCTCGCCGTCGCGGCGCTGGTGACCGCGGCGCGGCGCGCGAACGCCGCCGAGCGAGCCCGCGCCCTGAGCCGGGCCGAGCGCTGGCGCTTGCCGGCCCGAGTGCGGCCGCGCGTCGAGAGGGCGCTGGCCGACGCGGATCTCGCGATCGAGCCCGAGCCCGCCGTCGAGCTGTGGGTGGGCGCCACGGCGGCCGCCGGTGTCGTCGCGGTGGCGATCTCGCCCGGGCTCGTGCCACCGGCGATGCTCCTCGTCGCGCTGGGCGCGCCCGCCGGCCTCTGGGTCCTGCGAACCCGGGCGCGCCGGCGCTACACGGTGGCGCTGCCGCTCGCGCTCGAGCAGGTCGCCGCGCACCTGCGCGGCGGCGGGACCGTCGCGCACGGCGTGGGGGCGCTCGCCGACGGCGACGGACCGCTCGCGTCCGACCTGCGCCGCGTGTGCGCGCGCGCCGATCTCGGCGTCGGCCTGGCCGAGGCGCTGGTCGCGTGGCCGGCCGAACGCCACATCGGCGACGTGCGGGCCGTCGCCGGCGCGCTGGCGGTGGCCGAGACACTCGGGGGTCGCAGCGCGCACGCGCTCGACGGCCTCGCCGCGTCGCTGCGTGACCGGATCGGCGCCGGTGCCGAGGCGCGGTCGCTGTCGGCGCAGGCGCGCCTGTCCGCGGTCGTCGTCGGCGCGTGCCCGCTCGTGTACCTCGTGTTCTCGGCGCTCGTCGACCCGGGGTCGGTGGGGCTGCTCGTGGGGACGGGCACCGGCCGCGTGTGCCTGGGGCTCGGGTTGCTCCTCGAGACGGTCGCCGCCCTCTGGATGCGGCGCATCCTCGACTCGGCGGAGGCGACGTGACGGTGTCGCTCGGGACGGTGGCGCGCTGGCTCATCGGTCTGGCGTGGGGGCCGCTGGCGGCAGCGCCGTTGGTCCTGCGCGCCCGCCGCCGGCGGGTCGGTGAGCGCCTCGCGCCGTTGCGACCCTCGCGTCCGGTCCCCGCCGCCACGCCGGCGCCGGCTCGGCGCATCCTCTCCCGGCTGGCGGGGAGCCCCGTCGGTCGGGTGCTCGTCGGGCTGCAGAACCAGCGCCGCTCCCGCCGCGACGACGCCGGGCTCACCTCCGAGCTCCCGGTCACCCTTGACCTGCTCGGCGTGGCCGTCGACGCCGGCTGCACGCCGTACCTCGCCGTCGACCTCGCCCTGCGGTGGGCGCCGCCGGCGATGGCTGCACGGCTGGCCGGCGTGCGCGGCGCGTGCGCGCTCGGCGCCACCTTCGCCGACGCCCTCGACGACCTCGCGTCGCAGGCACCGCGCCTGCGTCCGCTGGCGGACGCGCTGCTCGCGTCCGACCGGCTCGGCGCGCCCGTCGGCCCCGCGCTCGCCCGGCTGTCCGCCGAGCAACGCGCCGAGCTGCGCCGCCGCGCCGAGGCGCACGCCCGCCGCGTGCCGGTGCGGCTCCTCTTTCCCCTCGTGTTCGTCGTCCTGCCCGCGTTCGCGCTTCTCACCGTCGTCCCGACACTGCTGGCCGGCTTCTCCCGCATGTGAGCGCTTCCCCCGACCACCTTCATTGCCAGGAGGCAACCATGCTCCGTCGAATCGCGCGCAAGCTGCGGGTCGAGGTCGGGCAGACCACGGCCGAGTACGCGCTCGT
>WNGA01018819.1_pt1 | contig 11201 bp, 10 predicted proteins | sample 5400061 | NCBI WGS metagenome assembly WNGA01 (sample SAMN13153366, study PRJNA577476) | soil metagenome | isolation source: 100 cm soil or saprolite under grassland replicate 2 | place: USA:California | collected 2016-06-15
CGGGGCTGCCGGCGACGGTGGGGCAGGGGTCGCGGGGGGTGGGGGCGGTGAGGCCGTCGGCGCACAGTTTGCGGGCGGCGGCGGGGATGGCGTAGCGGGGCTGGTAGACGTGGGTGGGGGTGTGGTCGCCGTAGGTGTCCCAGGTGGAGGGGGGGCCGTTGTGGGTGTTGAACTGCATGGGGCCGGCGCAGCAGCCGGCGCGGTTGCTGCCGTGGCGCACGCCGGGGGCGGGCGCGCGGCCGTGGTCGGACTCGACTTTGCCGATGCCGGCCAGCAGCTGCCAGGTGAGCTGCGGGCAGGTGCGGGCGGCCTGCACGTACAGGGCCAGGTAGCCCGACGGCACGTCCGCCAGCGCATACCCGCTCGCTTTGACGGTCGGGCCGGGGACCGCGGGCGCGGCCGCCGCGGCGTGCCGCGGCGGCCGCAGGACCCTGGCCACCGCGCGGCCGACCGCCCCGGGCGCGCCCGCGACCGAGAAGCCCGGCGAGGCCATCCCGCCGAGCAGCGCGAGCACGAGCAGGACGGCGACCACTCCCCCGCCGGTCAGCCTGGCCCGCGCGCTCACGGGACCGACCACCTTCCCGCGGCGTCGCGCCGGACGGTGACCAGCGCGGTGTCGAGCCGACCGTCGCCGTGGTCGGCGAGGACGAGGACCCGCACCTCCCGGGCGGAGACGGCGTCCTGCTGGAGCGGCTGCACCCTGCCGGCGGGCAGGTGGCTGCGGGCCGCGTACCAGGCGGCGGCCACGTCCGCCGGTCGGGTCGGGTCGCGCCCGGGCCGCGTGGGCGTGGCGGCGGCGGGCGGGCCGCCCGGCCCGGGCCGGGGCTCGCGAGCGCGGCTGGGCTGGGCGGCTGGCGTCGCCGGGCCGGGGGGCGCCTGGACGGTGCGCGCGAGCGCGGCGGGGCTGTCGCCGTGCGCGTACAGCACCACGACCGCGCCGGCCAGCGCCGCGGCGACCACGGCGAGGCGGCCGAGCCGGCGGGCGGGCTCGCTGCGCAGCGCGGCGGCCGCCACGGCCAGGCCCCGGCGCGCCGCGGGCTCGACCCGGGCGCGCAGCCCGGCACCGGCCCCGGCGCGGAGGGCGCGGCGGGCGGTGGTGAAGCGGCCCAGACGGTCGCGGAGCCGGCGGCGGCGCGGCGCGCTCATGCCGCACCTCCGCGGACCACGATCGGCCGCCGCCGGCGCGCCGCCCGGCGGCGCAGGCGGCGGCGGGCCAGCAGCGCCGCCGCCAGCAGCGGCCACGCCGACCCGGCCAGCAGCAGGCCGAGGTACTCGTCGGAGCCGTGCAGCAGCTCGGCGGCGCGCACGACCACAAACGACGCCAGCGCCGCGGCCGACAGCAGCCCGACCGCCGCGGCCAGCGGCGCCAGCCACCAGCGCAGCACCGGCCGGCGCCAGCGCGGCTCCACCGCCAGCGCGACCGCGGCCGGGGCGACCAGGCACAGCAGCAGCACCAGGGCCTGCGCGCAGGTGGCCAGCATCGCCAGCGCGCACAGCGCCAGCGCGAACGGCAGCACGTACACCACGGCGAAGGTGGCGATCACCGACCGCTCGACCCCGTGGCGGCCGACCGCCCAGTCGTTGACCGCGCGGACCCTGCCGCGCAGGAACCCCAGGATGCCGGGCTTGCGGGCGGGGGCCGCGCCCTCCAGCACGCTGGTGCCGGTCTGCAGCCGCGACAGCGGCTGGGCCACGAACGCCGTCCAGTAGCCGCCGGCGAGCGCCTGCTGGACCTGCTGGCTGCCGCCGCGCAGCTCCTGGGTGGGGTCGCCCTGGACGGCGGCGCGCAGCACCAGGTTGGGCACGGCCACGCCGGCCTGCCCGGCCAGCCGGGTGGCGCTCAGCGGCCGCGTGACCAGCGCCGTCAGCGCCAGCAGCACGAACGCGGCGGCCAGCCACTCCCGCCCCGCCGGGCGGCGCAGCACGCCGTAGGCGGCCAGCCCGACCAGCAGGGCGATGGTGCCGCCCTCCAGCGCCGGCCGGTGCGCGGCGAGCCAGCGCCCGGTGGCGGTGGCGGCCGGCTCGCCCGCGAGGAACTCCAGCAGGTTGAGCCGGTGCACGTCGCGCTGGCGCTCGATCGAGGCGCGGGCGAGCCATGCGGTGGCCCGCACGGCGCCGCGGGCGTAGGCGTTGAGCAGCCCCCGGCCCTGCAGCGCGACGGTCTCGAGCTGGTAGTCCCAGGTGCGGTTGGCCGGCGCGGCAGGGCCGTCCGGGCGGTGCGGGAAGGCCACGAAGACCACGGCGAGCACGACGCAGGCGCCGGCGAGGTAGGCGGCCAGCAGGACCGGCAGCCCTCGGTGGCCGCCCGAGGCCGGGGCACGCCAGTGGCGGATGGCGGCGGACTTGACGACGGCCCGCCTGACGGCGGCGGGCTTGTCGGGGCGCTTGCGGGGCTCCATTACCATTTCTGTCCCCTTTGTCTGGTTCGCGTGGCGCCACACGGTGGGCTCTTCCCGGTCGGGGCGGGGAGTGGGCGCCGCCCGTGCCGGGCTCCAAGGGAGAGTTGGTGAGGACCGGTCGCGCCAGGGCGGGAGCGTGGTCAGACGCGCGCTGGCGCGGCTGCTATAAGCCGGCGCCGGCCAGCAGGCCCCACGCCGCCCGAGGCAGCAGGTCGCGGTGGTGGCTGGAGGTCATCTGCCGCCGCTCCTGTCTGGTCGTGGCCGGTCGCGGTAGGGAGCTTGCGTGGTTCGGGGGAGTTGTACCCAGGACGCTGCGCCCATAGTGCGACCCCGCCCGCCCCGAGGTCAAGCCTTGACTTTGGTCAAGTTTTGACGCCGGCCCGCGGCCGGCGCGTCCCGCGGCTGGAGGCCCGCCAGCCGATCAGCGTGTGCACGACCGTCAGCAGCACGAACAGCCACAGGCCGCCGAGCGCGTAGCCGCCGAGCACGTCGCTCAGCCAGTTCAGGCCAAGGTAGACCTGGCCCAGGCCGAGCAGCGCCAGCGCGAGCACCGCGGCGGTCCAGGCCGCCACGCGCCACGACCACCGGGGGGTCGCGATGGAGACCACGGCCGCGAGCATGCCGTACAGCGCGGCGGCGGCGGTCGCCTCCCGCGAGGGGAAGGCGGAGCCGCTGGCGCCGAGCAGGGCCAGCGGCGGGCGCGGGCGCTTGACCAGCGCCTCGACCGTGACCGCGAGCAGCTCGGCTCCGCCCCAGGCGGCCAGCAGCATCAGCAGCGGCTGCCAGCGGCCCCGCGCCAGCCGGTAGCCGAGGCCGACCGCCACGCCCGCCGCCAGCAGCAGCCCGGCGCCTCCGAGCCCGACCGCGTCGCGCAGCACCGTGGTCAGCCAGGGCTCCCGGTGGCCGCTGAAGAAGCGCTCCACCAGGCCGTCGAACTGGGTGAGGTCCTGGCTGGCGAGCACCGCCTGCGCGACCGCGCCGAACGCCCAGCCGGCAAGCCCGATGGCGACCAGCCCGAGGGTGAGCGACAGGCCGAGCGCGCCGCCGGGCCGCAGCCGCCGCGTCAGGAACGCGAGCTGCCGCTCGTAGCGTGCGCGCAGCCGGGCGACGGCGGGCCGCTCGAGCTGCCGGTCGGCGGCCGCGCGGACCCGCTCGGGATGGCGCGCGATGAAGCGGCCGAGCAGCACGATCCCGACCACCAGGACCACGATCAGCAGCAGGACGAGGCTGGCCTGCTTGGCGACCGCCTCGACCTTGCGCCAGCCCTCGCCGGCGACGAAGCCGACCACGGCGAAGGTGACCGCCCACAGGCTGCCGCCGAGCACGTTCCAGATCGCGAAGGTGCGGTAGTGGACGCCGGACATGCCGGCCAGGCCGGGGATGAGCACCCGCAGCGCGGCGGTCCAGCGGCCGAGGAACACCGCCTTGCCGCCGTGCCGCCCCAGGAAGCGCTCGGCCTGGTCCAGGTGATGGGGCTTGACGAAGCGGCCGAGCGAGCCGTGCAGCATGCGCCGGCCCCAGCGCCTGCCGACGAGGTAGCCGATGCTGTCGCCGACGATCGCCCCGCCCACCGCGACCGCAATGACCGCGCCGAGGCTGACGCGGTGCTCGAAGGCGAGCACCCCGCCGAGGATGACCGCGATCTCGCCGGGGAACAGGAAGCCGAAGAAGGCCGACGCCTCCAGGGCCGGCACCACGAAGATCACCAGCAGCGCAACCCAGCCGTGCAGCGACAGGATCGCTTCGGTGACACGGCTCAATGGACCTCGGACCTCCCCCCGCGGCCGCCGCTCGAGTCCGGACGCTCGAATTGATGGTACCGGCCGGAACCAAGCACGAAATGCAGTACGCTTTGGGGATCCAGCCTTGGGGGAGGCCAATGGACGCTGACGCAGCGGTCGCGGGCGCGGGAGAGCGGCCAGGTCACGGCGATGAAGGGCTCGGCGAAGGGCTCGGCGAAGGGCTCGGCGAAGGGCTCGGCCTCGCCTTCGACCAGGCCACCATCGGCATGGCGCTGGTCGGGCTGGACGGCCGCTTTCGCCGCGTCAACCCGGCCCTGTGCGGGCTGCTCGGCCTGCCGGAGGCGGAGCTGGTCGGCCGCCCGACCGCCGAGCTGGTCTCCGGCGAGGTCCTCGCCGAAGTCTGTGCGGGGCTGCGGGGCGCCGGCGGCGAGCCGACCGCCGCCTTCGAGGTGGAGCGCCGCTTCCGGCGCGCGGACGGCCGCCCGGTGGACCTGCTGGTCAGCGTGACCCTGCTGCGCGACCGCGAGCGGCGCCCGCTCGGCTTCCTCGGCCAGGCGCAGGACGTGACCGAGCGCAACCTGGCCACCCGGGCGCTCAGGACCAGCGAGGCGTGGCTGCGCTCGGTGGTCGCCAACGCGCCGGTCGTCATGTCGGTCTACGACCGCGACGGCAACTGCACCTTCTCCGCGGGCCGCGCCTTCGAGCGCATCGGCATCTCCGCGCAGGAGCGGGTGGGCCGCTCCTACGCGGAGCTGCGCGGCGACGTCGCCGAGGCGACCGCGGACTTCCAGCGGCTGCTGAACGGCGAGGAGGTCAGCGCCAGGCGGCAGATCACCCCGAGGTCGCCGCACGGCGAGGCGGTGTTCGACGTCCACTACCGGCCGCTGCCCGCGGTGGAGGGCGACGGCGGCGTGGCGGGCGTGATCAGCGTGGCGGTGGACGTCACCGACCTGGAGCGGGTCCAGCGCGAGCGGCGCGGCCTCCTGCACCAGCTCATCACCGCCCAGGAGAGCGAGCAGCGCCGGCTGGCCGGCAACCTGCACGACGACGCCATCCAGGCGCTTTCCGCGGCGCGCATGCACCTGTCGGTGCTGGAGCTGGCGCTGGACCGGCTCCAGGTGGAGGGCGAGAGCCACGTGCGCTGCCTGGCCAAGCAGGTCCGCGAGAACCTCGAGCACGGGCTCCAGGCCGCCCGCACCTTCCTGTTCGACCTGCGCCCGCCGCTGCTGGACCGGGAGGGGCTGGCGCCCGCGCTCGGCCAGCAGCTCGGCAAGCTCGCCGACCGCAGGGCCTGGTCGACCGACTTCACCTGGGACGTCGCCGAGCGCCTGGACCAGGACCTGGAGGTGCTGGTGTTCCGGGTGGTGCAGGAGGCGCTGGCCAACGTGGCCAGGCACGCCGGCGCCGGCACGGTCGGGGTGCGCGCCTGGCGCACCGGGCCGGCGCTGGAGGTCGAGGTCGCCGACGACGGCGTGGGCTTCGACCACGCCGAGGCGCGCGAGCGCGCCAGGCGCACCGGGCACCTCGGCCTGCGCTCGATGGCCGAGCGGGTGGAGGCGGCCGGCGGCAAGCTCGGCTTCGACACCGCGCCGGGCCGCGGCACCCGTGTGCGCCTGCGCCTGCCCGTGCCCGCCTGGGCGCTGTAGGCCCAGGGACAGGCCGTCTCAGGCGGAGCGGCGGCCGGCGAAGGCGCGCAGGTCCACGACCCTGGCGAGCGGGGCGGTGACGGCCGGCTCGACGGCCGGGGGCTGCTGGGCGGAGGCGGGGCGCGCCGGGAGCGTGCGCGCGGGCACGGTCGGGGCGGGCACGGTGCGGGCGGGGAGCGGCCGGGCCGGCGAGGGGACGAAGCCGACCCGCGACAGGGCGCCGCGCACCTCCAGGCGGGCGAGCTCCTCGGCGACCTCGAACAGCAGGTCCGACAGGACCAGGTCCAGCGCGGCGCAGACGGCCTCCAGGACCTCCGACGACGCCTCTTTGCGGCCGCGCTCGACCTCGGAGAGGTAGGTGAGCGACACGCCGGCCGCGTCGGCGACCTCGCGCAGCGTCCGCGCCTGCTGCTGCCGCTTGCGGCGCAGGGCCGCCCCGATGACCGTGCGGAGCCGGCTCACCGGGGCGCCCCCCCGGTCCCACCGGGGCGCCCCCCGGGGCTCCCCGGACCCCTCCGGGGGGGTCCCCGGACCCGTCCGGCTCACCGGATGACCTCGTCGACGAGGCCGTAGACGACCGCCTCGTCCGCCGAGAACCAGGTGTCCCGGTCGGTGTCGCGGTGGATGCGCTCGACCGTCTGCCCGGTGGCCTCGGCGAGCAGGTCGTCGACCAGGGCGCGCTGGCGCAGGATCTCCTGGGCGGTGCGCTCCAGGTCGGTCGCCTGCCCCTGGAACCCCTGGCTCCACGGCTGGTGGATGAGGATGCGGGCGTTGGCGGTGGCGCGGCGCCGGCCCCTGGTGCCCCCGGCCAGCAGCACCGACCCCATCGACGCGGCCAGGCCCGAGCAGGTGGTCCCGACCGGGCAGGCGAGGTTGGCCATGGTGTCGTAGATCGCCAGGCCCGCCATGACGTCGCCGCCGGGGGAGTTGATGCGCAGGTCGACGGGCTGCTCCGGGTCCTCGTGCTCCAGGTGCAGCAGGCGCGCCATCACGTCGTTGGCGAGCTCGCCGGTGACCGGCCCGGAGAGCATGACCACGCGGCGGCGCAGCAGGCGGTCGACGGGGTCGATGGGCCGGTCGACCGTCTCGGACCAGTGCCCGACGCCCATCCCGCTCCCGCTCATCCGGTTGCTCATGTGATGCACGGTACCCGACCTTGGCGGCTCGGCACGAGCCCTTCCGCCGACAGCGAAGCCGCGCGGCGCCGGCGGGCGGCGAGCGCGCTGCGGCCGCTCCTGCGAGACTTCAGCCCGTCAGCCAGCGGCGACCAGCAGGAAGGTGTCATGTCCCGGTTCCATGAGCTCGAAGGCTTCGTGATCGTGGCAGGTTGGGGACTGCTGTTTTTGTGGGGGATCGGCCTGTTCCTGTTCAGGCGGGAGGCGGACCGCCTGTACTGGGGGCTGGTCGCGGTCCTCCAGGTCCTGCTCGGCATCCAACTCCTGGCCGGGACCGTCCTGCTCGTCATGGGCGACCGGCGGCCGGTCCTGCACTACCTCTACGGTGCGGTGCTGCCAGCGATCACGCTGGTGGTCTGCCACGTCCTCACGCGCTCGCTGCAGAAGCCGCCCTACCACCTCTTCTTCACCTGGGGAGCGCTGTTCATCTTCGGGTTGACGGCGAGGGCGCTGATGACCGGGCTCGGGACCGGGTGAGCGCTTCGGACGGGTCGCCGCGCTACCTGCCGCGGGGCTGGTCAAGGCGCGGGGCGACCTCGGCGCCGAGGCGGGCGACGTTCTCCAGGATGCGGCCGCGGTCGCCCGAGCCCTCGACCATGAGCAGGAAGCGGCGCACGCCAGTGCGCTCGGCGCTGGCGGCCAGCCGCTCGGCGCAGCGCTCCGGCGTGCCGACCGGGTGGATCTCGAGCAGGTGCTCGACAGCGCGGCCTTGTGGTCGTCGCCGGCGTGCAGGCCCAGCAGCAGCGGCAGGCCCCTGGCGGCAGCCGCCTCGACCGTGGCCGGCGAGGTGGCGGCGACCACCACCGGCGACCGCGGGCGGGTGGCCGGCCGGGGCACGACGGCGACCTCGCGGAAGCGGAACCGCGGCCCGTCCGCGCCCACCCGGTCGCGCTCCAGCCAGCGCAGCAGCAGGTCGAGCGAGTCGGCCAAGCCGTGCTCGTAGCGGTCCAGGCCGGTGCCGAACACCTCCAGGTCGACCCAGGGGCCGCCACGGCCGACGCCGAGACGGAAGCGACCACCGCTCAGGTGGTCGAGCAGGGCGGCCTCCTCGGCGAGCGCGACCGGGTGGCGGTTGGCGAGCATGCACACGGCGGTGCCCACCAGCAGGCGGCGGGTGCGGCCGAGGAGGTTGGCGGCGAGGGCGACCGCCGAGGGGTGGTTGAGCAGCAGCTCGACCGCGCCGGTCTTGGCGTGGTAGCAGGCCACGCCGAGGTCGTCCTGCTGGAAGGGCCCGGTGGCGAGCAGCCGGACCCCGCCGGCGCGGCGTTCCAGCAGCTCGTAGAGGGGGTTGCGCTCGACCACGCGCAGCAGGCGCGAGCCGCGGCCGGGCGGGTGGTCTTGACCATGGTCTTCCTACCGCTGTCGGCGCCTGATCGTTAGGATCCGTCATGGAGGCCCCATCTGGGCCGAAGAAACCCGACTGTCCGAACCCCAGCGTGGGCCTTGATCGGGTGTGGCCGGAATGCGGCAGAAAGGTCCCGTGCGGGGTCTGGGAGGCCGTCTACATCATCGATGGCTTGCTGAAGAACAAGGCTAATTTTTCTCCGGCAGTCGCGCCACATCAGACACCGGTCCGATATGACCAAGCTTGTCGGGATTGACCACAGAGCGGATCGCCTGGACCACGCCGTCGGCCACCTCGAGCTCGACCACGCTGACCACGCGCCCTTCGGCGTCGTACATCACGGCGCCCGGCTGGCCGTTGACCCAGGCCAGCCGGAGAAAGGCGCCGAGGGTCCGGCCCCGGCGGAGCAGGCCGACGAGCAGCCGCATGACGCGCTGCCGCCCGGCCAGCGGCTTCCCGATCACCTGCGCCTTGCCGCCGCCGTCCCCGTGGAGCACCACGTCGGGCGCGAGCATGCCGAGCAGCGCGTCCATGTCGCCGCCCGCGGCGGCCTCGAAGAACCTGCGGGCGAGTTCCTCGCCTTCCGCCCGCCGCGCCGGGGGTGGCGCGCTGCCGCGCGCCTGCCCTCCGGCGGCGATGCGCTGCCTGGCGCGGGCGAAGATCTGCCGGCAGTTCACCTCGGTCTTGCCGGTGATCCCCGCCACATCCGGGTAGCCGTACCCGAACACCTCGCGCAGCATGAACACCGCCCGCTCCACCGGCGAGAGGGACTCCAGCAGCACGAGGAACGCCATGGACAGCGAGTCGGCCAGCTCGGCGTGCTCGGCCGGCCCCGGCCGGCCGGCGGGCACGACGACCGGCTCGGGCAGCCAGTCTCCGACGTACGTCTCCCGCCGTACCCGCGCCGAACCCAGGTAGTTGATTCCCAGCTGCGTCACCGCCGTCGTCAGGTACGCCTTCGGATCGGCGATCGTGGTTCCGGCCTGGCGCGCCCGGGTCAGGCCGAGGAACGCGTCCTGCACGATGTCCTCGGCGTCGCCGACGGATCCGGTCATCCCGTAGGCGATGGAGAACAGCAGCGGCCGGTATTCGGCCGAGCCCGTCTCATCCGCTGACCCAGGCACGGAATCCCTCCCGCCAGCTCGCGTACCGCGGCTCCCAGCCGAGTTCTTTGATTGCCTTCTCGTTCGAGGACCCGCGGCGTCGGTGATCTCGATGAACGACCAGATCCCGGTCCCGCCGCCGATCACCGGCATCTGCCGCTTCCGCACGGCGTCCACCATGGGATCCGAGGCGCCCGGCCCGTAGAACGTGCCGTAGCGCAGCACGATTCCCTCCGGTGCCGTGAGCGGCACGGTCTTGTCCACATACTTCATCGCCGCCATCGTCCACGTTGCGGACGGGATGGGCCGCGAGACGAGCGGATCTTCTTCGGTCTTCACCGGGCCGCCGGATTGCTCGTACACGAAGTTGTGGCCTTGCGCGATGACCCGGCGGGTGTCCGCCCGCGCCGCTGCCGTCAGCAGGTTGTCGATGCCCCGGGTCCGGAGTTCGTTGGTGGCGGCGAACTCTTGGTCGACCTTGCGGAGCCTCCGCATGTGCGCCAGCGCGGTCATCTCGTGCACGATCACCTCCGGCGTGGCGGCCCGCACCGCCGCGATCACCGCCTCGCGATCCAGCCCGTCGACCACCACCGGCTCCGCGCCCGCCTCGCGCAACTGCGCGGCCTTGCCGGGCGTCCTCGTGGTAGCGGTGACCTCGTGACCCGCCGCGACCAGCCCAGGAACGAGATGCCGTCCCAGTGCCCCGTCGCTCCCGCGACGAAGACTCGCATGATCTTTCCTTCCGCGTGGTGCTTTCCCTTGAAGACAAGGCACCACCCGAAGCTGTGACATGAGCGGTGCCCTCGGCTGAGGCGGTTTTTGCCCGGTGTCCGGTCGGGTACTGGGATCGCGACTCGGCGGTTCGCCGCCGGGGGACCCGAGGAGGCTTTTGTCATGGCCCTTCACCTTCACCGACATGCGGATACCGACGCGGACACGCAAACGACAGCCGATAGACCGGACCGGCGGGCGGTCGTAGCACGCGAGAGGGAGGCGTACGGCGGCGTCAAGGTCGGGGCAGCGTTCTTCGGTTGGCTTGCTGCCACCGGAACCGCAGTACTGCTGACGGCGCTGATCGCGGCGGCCGGCGTCGCCGTCAGTCTGGCGACCGGCACCGATCTGGACGGGGCAGTCGACGAGGCCGACCGGGACACGGTCGGTCTGGCCGGCGGCATCGCTTTGCTGGCGATCTTCTTCATCGCCTATTACTGCGGCGGGTACGTCGCGGGCCGGATGGCCCGGTTCAACGGTGCCCGGCAGGGATTCGCGGTGTGGCTGTGGGCCGTCGTCATGGCGGTGGTCGTCGCAGCCGTCGTGGCCGTCGGCGCCGACCAGTACAACCTGCTTGTCGACCTCAATAACTTCCCGCGCATCCCGGTCGACGAGGGCGACCTGACCACGGCCGGTGTGGTCGTGGCGATCGCCCTGGCACTCTCGAGCCTGGCAGGCGCGGTCCTTGGCGGCATCGCCGGAATGCGGTTCCATCGCAAGGTCGACCGCGCCGGCCTGAACCACTGACGCCGGCCGCGCAGGTGGTCGGCGCGGGTCGCGGGTGGTCTGGTCGAAGACCTCCGCGGCGTGCTTCGCGAGCGATCGTTTGGGTAGTTCGACACCGACGTCGCGACATAAGGCGCCGGGCACGACGCTGAGAGGTGGATCCGCGTGACGCGGGTCCACTCCTCGGCGCATCGCCCGGCGAGGCCGGGCGTTCAGGTCGGATCAGGGTGTCGGGATCGTCCACAGACCTCGGCCGTGCGTCGCGGCGATGATGTAGTCGCCGGCCGGGCTCAG
>WNGA01012063.1_pt1 | contig 11200 bp, 10 predicted proteins | sample 5400061 | NCBI WGS metagenome assembly WNGA01 (sample SAMN13153366, study PRJNA577476) | soil metagenome | isolation source: 100 cm soil or saprolite under grassland replicate 2 | place: USA:California | collected 2016-06-15
ATCCGTCCTTGGTCGAGACCGGTGACTATTCTTTTTGGATGGGCAACCTGTTGTTTCGACAGGCCGTGGAGAGCAAGAATCCGGAGTCTTCGGTGAATGCTCTCAAAGGCGCGTTATCCGAATATCAAAAGGGGCTCGTTGCTCAGCCTGACGATTGGGATCTCAAATTCAACTACGAGCTGATGCGCCACATCTTTGCGCAACAAGATCGAAATCGCCAACAGCAAGAACAAAAAGTGAAAACCCTTATTGAAAAAATGCGCCCCCAAGAGCCCCAGCGTCAGGAACTGGCCCCGGAGAAGCGCGGATAAAGCGATTGCTTTCGATGAAATTTTTGTATCCCCAGTATCTCAAGCTCTTTTACCTGCTGCTGGCCTTGCTGCCCTGTTGGCTTTATTTTCTTTACAGTAAGCACCATACGCGCAAAATCCTCGGCGTTAAGCGAGCGCTTACGCGAATTTCGCATTTTCCTTCGTTGCGGAAAGAATTCATCCGATGCTTATTTTTGAATTTTGTCATGGCGGCAATCATCCTCGCCCTGGCTCATCCGCAACGCATCCAGGAGAGAAAAGTGCCTCAGCCGGGCGTGCTCGACATCGTGTTTCTTCTCGATACCTCTCCGTCCATGAGAGCCCGCGATATTCAACCGTCGCGTATCGAGCGTGCCTTGGACGTAATCAGCGCGTTCTCGCGCACGAAGCTTCAGCATGACCGCGTCGGACTGGTCTCATTCGCCGGCAACAGTATGATCATCTCGTACCTGACCGAGGACTCCAACAACATTCGCTACTACCTTGATTACCTAAAAGACGACACCACGGTGAATCACGGAACCAACATCGGGCGCGGGCTGAGAAACGGGCTGACGGTGATTAGTAAAGAAACCGAAGTGAGTCCTGAAACAGCGCGCAATAAGAAAGTCTTTGTGCTGCTCTCCGACGGCGAAGACAACAGCTCTGAGCTGGACGCTGCTCTGGGTGAGGTGAGAAAGCAAAGCGTTAAAGTCCATGCGATCGGCATCGGTTCCCGGGAAGGCGCGCCGATACCGATCGGATCCGAGCGCGGTCGTCCCGTCTATCTCGAGGATGACAAGGGAAACAAGATCATTACTCGATTCGAAGAGAAGACCCTGCGTTGGATTGCCGAACAGACCGGCGGAAAATTCTACCGTACGATCAGCGGCTATGAGCTGGACAAAACCTTTTCTGAAATCGCTCTGAAAGAGAGAGAAATTACGGGATTCAAGAACACCCTCGAATACGAGGATTTTTATCACCAGCTTTTGCTGGCGGCAGCCGGGATTTTTCTGGCAGCGCTCTTAATATAGGGATGAGGAAAATGGAGTGTTGGAGTAATGGAGTGATGCATTTAAAACCCAACACTCCAATACTCCAATATTCCAACACTCCATTTGCTTAATGTAACAGTCGGTAGAGATGTGAACCCATGACGGCTCTTGAAGAAATACACTCGGACAAGGTTTTCGACGCCATCCAGGCCGTGGTGCGAGAGATCAACAAAGTTATCGTCGGCCAGGAGTGGCTGATTGAGCGTCTGTTGATCGGTCTGTTCTCCGAGATCCCCTATTCCTTCAAACGGGACGAGGAAGAGAAATCGGGCTATGGCCATGTATTGGTGGAGGGCGTTCCTGGACTCGCCAAAACGCTGACGGTGATGACTCTTGCCAACACGATCAGTGCCAAGTTTCAACGGATTCAATTCACTCCGGATTTATTGCCCGCCGATATCATCGGCACCCGCATCTTCGACACCGCGCTCAGCGCTTTTCGCACCGAAAAGGGCCCCATCTTCGCCAATCTGATTTTGGCCGATGAGATCAATCGCGCCACGCAAAAGACCCAGAGCGCGCTTTTGGAGGCGATGCAGGAACGGCAGGTTACCATTGGTGAAACAACCTTTCCCCTTGAGGAGCCTTTCTGGGTTTTGGCGACGCAGAATCCGGTTGAACAAGAAGGCGTGTATGCCCTACCGGAGGCCCAGGTTGATCGTTTTTCCCTGAAAGTGAGAGTGGAGTACCCTTCCCATGCGGACGAAGCCGCAATGCTGGCGCGTAACTTGAGCGCAGTGACGGTCAACCCGATCATGACGCCGGCAGACGTGATTCGCATCCGCAAGCATCTCGGCCAAATCTTTGTCAGCGATTCCATTCGCGAATATGTCATCCGCATCGTTCGCGCCACGCGCAACGGCCTGCCGGCAAATCTGTCGCTGGTCAGTGAAATGGTGTTGCACGGCGCGTCGCCCAGGGCGGCCCAGCATCTTCTCGCCCTAGCGCGCACCACCGCCTTTTTCGCGGGCCGAGATTACGTGCTCCCTGCCGACGTCAAACGAATCGCTCCGGACGCGCTCAGGCACCGTTTGATCCGCACTGTGCGTGCGGAGGCGGAGAATATTTCGCCTGATGAAATTATCGAGGAAATGCTTGGGAAGGTCGCGATCCCGTAGAATGAGACGCGGACAAAAGGGTTATAACGAGAAGGGAACTCACCGCAGAGGTGCAGAGCGCGCGGAGTAAAGAATTCTCGATTAGGAAGTCCTCCGAACTTCGCGACCTCTGTGGTGAAATAAGAATTGCCTGCTTTGGTTGCGGTGTTGCCCGCTGGGTGCTTTGTGGTGAAACGATAAATATGCTTCCTAGAGCACTGATGGAAGAGCTTCGCTACGTCGAGATCTACATTCGAAAAGCGGTGCGGGACCACCAGGTAGGCGATTATCGAAGCCCCTTGCGAGGCAGGGGCTTCGAATTCGATCAGCACAAGCGCTACCAACATGGCGATGACTACCGGCAGATCGACTGGAACGCCACCGCGCGCATGCGTTACCCTTTTGTCAAAAAGGATTTTGAAGAAAAAGAACTGAGCGCTGTGATCATTGCCGACCTTTCCCGCTCGATGGAATTTGCCAGCACGGACCAATCGAAGCGGGAGTTACTTGTCCGGGTCGCCGCGATCTTGGCTTTCTCCGCAACCAGCGACAACATGAAAGTGGGTCTGCTGGCGTTCACCGACAAGATCGAGCTGGAGATTCCGCTTAAGAAGGGCTCCAGGCAAACCTGGAAGATTTTGGAGTCTCTGTGGGACGTCAAACCTAGCTCTATCAAGACGAATTTGTCGCTTCCCTTCGAGCATCTGTTCGCCCGGCTCAAGACCTCCACTACACTCTTTCTTATCTCTGACTTCATCGAGGTGGAGAGCGCTCTTCATTCTCACGCTCTCAGGCATCTGGCGCGGAAGCACGATCTTGTTCCCGTCATCCTCGAAGACAGCTGGGAGGAGGCCTTGCCCGGTGGGCGGGGTTTCATGCGTCTGCGCGACGCGGAATCGGGCGGCACGATGGTGCTCAATTTAACCGGAAGGAACAAAAGCCTTTACCGATCCATGATGCTGGAACGAAAGGTCGCCCTCGAGCGCGCGCTCTATGGTTTGAACTTGGATCATTTGTTTCTTCATGTGGAAAAACCATTTCTGGATCCGATTATCGGTTTTTTTCTAACCCGCAAGAGACGTAAATGAAATTCATCGCATCATCGAGTTTGCTGCTGTTCGCTCTGATAATGCTTGGCGCGGCCGCGCCGGTCGCAAAAACCGCCAAGGCGCCCGCAATCACCATGTCAACCCATCTGGACAAAACCGCGATGTTTGTCGGCGACACGTTACGCTACACCGTGAAGGCTTTGCATGATCCCGATGTCGAGTTTGTTTTAGATCAACTGAAGAAGGAAAGCCTGAATCTGGCACCATTCATAGTGCGAGACATCAGCGTGCGGCAAGGCTCCTTCGGCGGCGCCAAAAAATTTACCGAAGTAACCCTCCTTCTGACTACCTATGAGAGCGGGCAGGTCGAGCTGAAAATTCCCTCTTTTGTCGTTTACTATTTCAGACGCAGACCGGTGCTAGAGAAAGGCGGCGATACTCTCGCGGAATCTTTCTCAGTGCCGGTAACCAAAGTTGGTCTCCGTTCCACATTAACCACCGACAACTTGAAACCGCGTGATAGCAGGGACATCTGGCAAATCAATCCTCAGAGGTGGATCGTTCCGTTTGCCCTCGGCCTTGCAGGAATGGCTTTCGTTTTGATCCAGTTGGCCCGTCGCCTGTGGGCCGCGTCGCATGAGGAAAAGCCCGTGCGACGTCGTCTCAGCCGGCGCGCTCGACAGCGGATGCTCCGGGACTTCGTGCGCAAAGCGCAAGGGATCGGCAGAAACTCTACCGAAGATCAGCTCCGTTACTATGCCGAGGTGTCCCAATTCGTGCGCAACTATCTGAACGAGTCACTCGAAATCGATACCTCAGGTCTGACCCCCGAAGAGATCGAGGGCGTATTGATACACCGCGGACAAAACGGCTTGAGCGCTCCGGTGAAAACCGTGCTGGAGCGGTGCGAGCAGGTGCTTTATAGCCCGCAGGGCTCCGAGTTGGGCAAGCGCTGGCGTGATGAAGTCCAGGGAGATCTCGGCAAGTTTGCTGATCGGGCGCGTCTCAAGGGATGAAAAATGAAATTCGCCCGGCTCGACCTGATCTGGATTTTCATTCCGCTCATTTTTCTTATTTTGGTGATTCGCTGGCGAAGGCGGAAGAGCTACTTCACGCATCCTCTCCTATTCTATCTAAAAACGCGCATTAGACCGGCTTCCGGCCTGGTATATCTGCCAAAGTTCTTCGAGTTTATGGCGCTGGGGTTTCTGCTGGTCGCCCTGCTCGACCCCGTGCTGCCGTACGCGGAACGACTTGTGGCAAAACAGGGCCTCGATATCATCTTGGTCATGGATCTGTCGTCCAGCATGCAGGAACCCATTGATCTCAAGGGCGCATTGGAACGGCAAAGGCAAGGGATCAAGAGCAAAGAAAAGAGCCGTCTCGAGGCCGTCAAGGGAGCGATGGCTAACTTCCTGCAACGGCGGCAAGACGACCGATTGGCGGTCGTGGTGTTTTCTGAAAATGGCTACGTCGTGGCGCCGATGACCTTCGATGAATCCTACGTAACGCGCTATTTGCAAATGGTCGATAACAAGACTCTCGCCGGCGAAGGCCAAACCGCAATTGGCGAAGGAATTCTAACTTCTCTCGACTTAGCCAGCAAACAAGCGCGTGACGGCAAGGGAGCCGACAAGGGGAAAGTGATGATCGTGCTAACCGACGGCGAGAACAACACCGGACGCGACCCTTACCAGGCTATCGCCCGGGCGATGCAGGACAAATTCAAGATTCACTTCATCGGCGTTGAAGTGGAAAAAGTGCGCGACGCGCCGCGATTGATCGCCGCCGTGGAAGGAACCGGTGGAAAGTATTACGACGTGCGTGACGCGCAGCAGCTTGAAAACGCCTACTCAGAAATCAACAAGACCGAGAAGGGAACGTTTCTGGTGAAAACGCTGGACAAGCAAATTCCCTGGTTTTATCCCTTCGCCATGGCGTCTCTCGGTCTACTCGCCGCCAGCGTGGCCCTGCGCGCGATCCCCTATTTCATCGAAGTTTCTTAGTGTTTCTTTCGAGAGATTGCACCGCCGAGGCGCCGAGATCGCTGAGGGGAGAGTTTGAAATAGAAGATCTCTGCGTACTCTGTGCCTCTGCGGTGAATCAACCTTGATCATACCCGGATGCACGCCACTGAACGTCCATTTCCTAGATCGCGCAGATCAGGCACCACTCGCTTGCATTCCTCGATGGCCATCGGGCATCGGGTATGAAAGACGCAGCCGCTGGGCGGATGCATCGGGCTTGGGATCTCGCCTTTGAGTGGCGTCCGTTCGCGCTTCGCTTCAAGCACCGGATCCGGGATGGGAACCGCCGCCAGGAGGGCTTGGGTATAGGGATGGAGCGGGTTCTCGTAGAGCTCTTTCTTGGGAGCCATCTCCATGATGCGCCCCAAATACATGACGGCCGTGCGATCGCTCATATGTTTCACGACGGCCAAGTCATGCGCGATAAAAAGATACGTGAGCGCGTATTGCTTTTTTAACTTCATCAGCAGATTCAAGATCTGCGCTTGAATGGAGACGTCCAGCGCCGACACGGGCTCGTCGCACACGATGAAACTTGGTCTGGGGGCCAATGCTCGCGCGATCCCGACCCGCTGGCGCTGGCCTCCGCTGAGCTCGTGCGGGTAACGATCGAATAATCCTGGATCCAGACCTACGGCCGAAAAAAGTTCGGCCACTCTTTCTCTGTATTGCTTTTTGTTTGAAATTTCTTTGTGAACCACCAGTAGTTCGCCGACGATGTTGCCTATGCTCATGCGCGGGTCGAGCGAGCTATAAGGATCTTGAAAAACGACTTGCATCTGTTTTCTAATTTTTCGGAGCTCCCGGCCTTCAAGCGCCAAGAGATTTCGTTCGTCGAAATAGATCTCCCCCGCAGTCGGCTGCTCCAAGCGCAAGATGCATCTGCCGACGGTGGTCTTCCCCGAGCCTGTCTCGCCGACCAAGCCCAGCACTTCGCCGCGATCGATCGTCAGGCTGACATTCTCGACGGCCTTCACTTCGCCTTTGCGGCGCTCGAAGACAACACCCCGAGTGACCGGGTAATGCATCTTCAAGTTGCGCACATCGAGCAAAACGCTGCGGCCGGTTTCCATTGTTCATTCAAAATGCAAAGCGAAAGCTTTCAAATCTCTTCACGCCTTACGCCTCACCCCTCACGACTTTTCCCACGCGCTCGCTCTCCCAACAAGCTGAAGCATGATGCACGGTTATTTCTTGTAACGGTGGACGCTCGATAGCACAGCGCGCCACCGCGTAGGAGCAGCGCGGGCGGAAAGTGCAGCCGGCCTTTTCGCCTCTGAGATCAGCCGGCTGGCCTTCAATGGTTCTGAGTTCGCCCTCGACTTGGCGGTCCACTCGGGGAACCGCTTCGAGCAGACCCACTGTGTATGGATGCCGAGGCTTTCTGTAGATCTCGGGGGCTGCGGCACTCTCGACAATCTCGCCTCCATACATGACGTTCACGCGATCGGCGTAGCGCGCGACAATGCCGAGGTTATGGGTGATGAGAATCACCGATATGCCGAATTCACTGCTGAGATCCTTGATCAGCTCGAGAATCTGGGCTTGAATCGTGACATCGAGCGCCGTGGTCGGCTCATCAGCGAGGAGTAGTTTAGGTCGACAGCTAAGCGCCCCGGCAATCATGATTCTTTGCCGCTGGCCGCCGCTGAACTGATGCGGGTAGTCGGATAGGCGACTTTCGCCATCCGGGATGCCAACCCTTTCTAATAGCTCGATGGCTCGCGCCCGCGAAGCTTTACGGTCTAAGCCCAGATGAAGCTCCATCGCTTCGGTAATCTGGCGGCCAATAGTGAGGACCGGGTTTAAGAAAGTCGATGGCTCTTGAAAGATCATCCCGATCGCGCGGCCGCGGATCAGGCGCATCTCCTCCCCGCTCAGCCTTAAAAGATCCTTACCCTGAAAGATGACTTCGCCGGCAACGATGCGTCCTGGAGGCTCGGGAACCAGACGCATGATCGAAAGCGCCGAAACGCTTTTGCCGCTGCCACTTTCACCAACGAGCCCCATGATCTCGCCTTCCTCGAGATCGTAACTAATGCCGTCGACGGCGCGCACGACGCCGGTGGGAGTGAAGAAATACGTGGCAAGATTCTTGACTTGGAGCAAGCTCATAAAAAACCGAGGATGGAGAATAGAGTATGGAGGATCGCAAGAACTCCTGATCCATCCTCGATCCTCAATCCTCGATCCTCGAAGTAATTATCATTTTCCTTCCGCCAAACGCGGATCCATCGCATCTCTGAGCCCATCGCCCAAGAGGTTGAAACTTAGGAGCGTCGCGAAGATGAACAAACCGGGGATAAAGACCAAGAGTGGCGCGGTGAAGTAATACGCTGAAGCATTCGTCAGCAGATTACCCCAACTCGACAAAGGTGGTGGAATGCCCAGGCCTAAAAAACTTAACGTAGTCTCGGCGCGAATTGCCCTGCCCGCATCGAGAGTGGCCGACACGATAAGCGGCGCCATCGAGTTGGGCAGCAAATGGCGACCCAGAATGCGCATTCCCGAAACTCCGCCGGCGCGCGCTGCGTCAACGTAAGGCTGGACTTTTATGCCCAAAACTACGCCGCGCGCAAGGCGAGCCACATCCGTCCACTCAAGCAACACCAAAACCATGATGAGATTGAACATGCCGCCGCCAAAAACCTTCGACAGAACCAGCAGAACCGCAATGCGCGGCAAACTCTGGGCGATATCGACCACGCGCATCATGAGATTGTCGGCGGCGCCGCCAATGTAGCCGGTCGCGCATCCGGCGATCGCGCCTAAAAGCATGCTGCTCAGCGCGACGCTAAAGCCGACGGCTAGAGAGACCCGGCCGCCGTGAAGAGCACGGGTGAAGACGTCGCGTCCCAGCTCATCGGTGCCAAACGGGTGTCGCCACGACGGCGGAAGAAAGCGCTCCTGTAGCGAAACCTGATCGTATTCGTAGGGAAGAAATTGCGGGACAACCGCGACCGAAACGATTAGCGCGAGAAGAAAATACAAAGACGCGATCGCCAGATGGTGTCTTCTAAAGCGTCGCCAGACCTGCGCCCAATAGCCCGTCGAGCGGGCCGCCATGGCCACGCGAACTAACTCGGGACCTTCGAAGAGGGTTTCCTGCATGGTCACTTAGCGCTTTCCCAGTAAGCCTTTTGCGTTCCCCTCCTTCATCCTCCCCCCCGCGATGCGGGGGAGGAAAGAGGTGGGGGCGTTACGTGTAGCGGATGCGTGGATCGAGCCAGGCATAAAGAACATCCGCAATTAAGTTTGCGAAGATGACGAAAAACGACATGAGCATCAGGATCGCCATCGCCAGCGTATAGTCACTTCCCATGATCGCGTCAAAAAGCAGCTTGCCCATGCCCGGATAGCCAAATACAGTCTCGATGACCGTTGAACCGCCGATGAGACGCGCCAGAGAAAGCGCGCTCACTGTGACGACGGGGATCAAGCTGTTCTTCAATGCGTGGCGAAGAAGAATTGTCTGCTCGCTGAGCCCTTTGGAGCGAGCGTTAGTGATATAGTCCTGGCGGATCACTTCGAGCAGGCTCGATCGCATATATCGTGTCGTCGAAGCGGTTTCGGAAACTGCGAGCGTCACAACCGGCAGCACCAAGTATTGAGCCCTGTCCCAAATAAACTCCCACCAATTTGCATCTGAGTAAGGACTCCCGAAGCCTCCTGCAGGGAACCAGTGGAGATAAACGGAAAAAACGATGATGAGAGTGAGACCAAGCCAGAAGCCCGGCACTGAGAAGCCGAAGAATGCGAGCCCCATGGCGGAATAATCGAGCGGCGAATAGGGATGGCGCGCTGAATAGATTCCGATCAGAATCGCTAGCGCTTTACCGATGGCAAATGCCGAGACCGTAAGGATGAGCGTGTTCCATAGCCGCGGCATGATCAACTCCCACACCGGCAGATGGTATTCTTTCGAATAACCGAAATTGCCGCTCAATACTTGCCAAAGCCATTTGAGATAACCGACGTGAATCGGATCGTCGAGGCCGTAAAGCTCTCTGAGCCGTTGATATTCCAAAGGGGTCATCTTAGGAAGCTCCTCGAGCATGCTCCGAAGCGGATCGCCAGGCATGCTCGCGAGAGCGGCAAATAGAAGGAGTGATAGGAAAAACAGGAGCGGGATCATCTGGACAAAACGGCGTAGAATGTAGCGGGGCATCTTCGCTAGTCAGCGAAACTGCTAACCGAAGATCGAGAATGGAGGATTGAGAATCGCCATCTCCCATCCTCTATTCTCGATCCTCAGTGGCTGTTTTGCTCCTACATCCCACGCGCCCTTAGCCAGTCGAAAATATGCTGGCAGGTCTTGAGCAGTATCTCTTTTTGTCCCCGATAATAGTGGGTCGCGCCTTCCGCATAATAGATCGTTTTATCCTTGGTTCCAGCCGCCTCGAAGATTCGTTTGGCGCGGCTCATGGGCGAGCGATCCGCCGTCCCTTGCGTGATGAGCAGAGGAACGCTGACGCGAGCGATGTGTCTCAAGGTATCGGCGTTCGAAGTGGAGCTTCCCCACTGAGAGAGCCAGGAGCGAAGCGAGGTGAAGCGCCCCTGCGCCCTGGGCGTGTAGTTGAGCGCAAAAGCATCGTCGCCCCGATTGTTACCCCGGCTACGAAGATTAGGCTCAATAGAAAGATCGAGGTACAGCGGATCAGCCTCGGTGCGCCAAACGATAAAAGGCACATCACGAGTAACGGGATGATTCTTTTTTTTCAATTCTTCCAATTTTGTCGTCGCCCAAGTCGTTATCTTCTCAACCCGTGCCGCCTGCGCGTCACGATAACGCGACAAAAATTCATTGGAGTATGGCGGTCCGTTTTTGGGATTAAACATGTCAAGATCGACATCCGTGGCGAATGGGTCGTTTTCATCGATAACGGACGGATCGAGCCGCTCGGCCAGGGATCGATGTCTTCCCAAGTGCGCGCCAGACGTAATGATGGCGTCTACCGGCGGCAGCGAAGCCATCGTCAAGTCCGGAGGATCACCTGCTGGTGTCGATTTAACCGTGGGACTCTCCGCCTGGCTCTGGTAAAAACTCATCAGCGGACCGCCGCCGCTATGGCCAAAGAGCACCACTTTGTTGCAGCCCCACTCGCGGAGGAATTTCACCCCGGCGGCGATGTCCAGCATCACTTCCTCCATGATGAGCGCGCTATCGTCGCCGGCAAAACGGGAGCGAAGCCGCATGCCCGCCAATCCCACCTCGCTCAGTCCCTCAATACTAAAGTGGCGAAACCCATGGCTGGCAGGATGCATCGACAGAACGCCGGTGGTTGGTCTTGTGTCTCCCCTCCATACCAGCGTGCCATGAATGCGCGCGCCATCTTGAGTTTTGAGGCTGACTAACTCACTCTCCAGTTCCGTGTCAAAGACGCTGCGATACATACACTCTCACGTTTTAAATGTTCAATAGAACTACTCCAACAACATTTGTGCCCGTGCCAATCAATCCCGAATCAAATCCGAAATCCGAAGCTCCAAATCCGAAACAAATCTGCACCGCAGAAACGCAGAGCTCGCAGAGGTTATCTATTTTCTTTTCTCTGTACTACAACAGTCGAAATTGTTCGCAAGCCGCGATGAAATTTTCATGCTGCCAAGCTGATGAGTTTGTCCGTATCTGCTTGCCGGGCCGCCAGGAGCGCTGTGACAACTCGGTGGCCCTTTTCG
>WNGA01012064.1_pt1 | contig 11199 bp, 9 predicted proteins | sample 5400061 | NCBI WGS metagenome assembly WNGA01 (sample SAMN13153366, study PRJNA577476) | soil metagenome | isolation source: 100 cm soil or saprolite under grassland replicate 2 | place: USA:California | collected 2016-06-15
TGGTGATGTCCATAACGGAAGAATATACCACTTTGACCTCAATCAGGAGAGAACACATCTTGTACTCGACGGACCATTAGCAAGTAAACTGATAAAGAATGCCAATATGGATGGAATTGATCAAATATTATTCGGAGATGAATTTGGGGGGATAACTGATCTGAAGGTAGGTCCTGATGGTTATCTCTATGTTGTTTCGATTGGACTCGGTAAAATATTCAAAATAGTACCGTCCAGCTCTCTTTCCTCTACTGAAACCACAAGCAAACAAAATTCAAATAACAATAATGTTGTCGCAAAGCCAGATCAAGCTTCTGCAGGGAATATCAGTGCAACCGCAAACGATAACAATAAGAAATCATCTACAATACCTCAAACAAATAAAGGTCCTAGCACAACTAATTCTGTGGGTAATCCTTTCGGATAAATTGATCGACTACCAGAATTGTTTCAATTCATGTAAGGAGCTTCTCCAATTTATAAACGAAAGCAATGCATACTAATTAGCCAATTGATTTTGTAATTATTAGATTCATAATATTAGTAACTTCATTAAAATCTTACTTATCTTATTATGACCAATCTCATTTAGAACCAAAAGTGTGATTTTATTGAGGAAACATACTTTTAATTTCGCTAGTTGGACCTCCTTATTGAATCTTAGGAGGTATTATTATTCATTACTTAATTTTTGCTTGCTTTAAAATGGAGAAATGATCTTTTCCTGTCATATCTCTATTTTCGTAAAAAGTTGCAGTAAGGTTGTTACCATTATTAGTTATATCGACGTTCAGGAAACCATGTCGCTGAAATTGTTCAAAAATATAAGGCTTGCTACCTGTGAAATTATAAAGGTCTTCACCACCTGTTCCGACTGTTACAAATATTGGCCCCTCTGGATCAGAACTGTATTCACGAGTGTGTTTATCTGTGATTATAGGGTCATCACCTGATTTAACGTTATATTTGAGAGGAAAAGTTCTTTGGTAATTATGATTGTGACCTTGTAATACTAAATCTACACCATATTTATCAAACAATGGGTGGTAAATGTCTTGCAATTCGTCCAGCCCTGGATGTGTTGTATTAGATGAATAGAAAGGCCTAAACGAATATACGATAATCCACTCGATATCCTTATTTTCCGATGCATTTTTTAAATCTTCGTTAACAAACCTATACTGTTCGGAGTCATTAGCATATGGAAAAGCTTCATTTTTTGCTGTTGCCATTGCCAAAAAGTGAGCGTTCTGATAATTAAATGAATAATATGGCTTGGTAAGATTAAAGTGTCTCATATATTGATTGAAGCGTGTAAGGTTGTCGAGATTATCGTCTATATCATGCTCGCCAATTGCGATCTTCAATCGTCCGTCGGTATCTAAAGGAGAAACAACATTGAACCAACAATCAGCGCTTTTGGAATAGGAAAGATCACCTGTTGCTATTACTAATTCGGGCTTCTTTTCTAGCATCCTATTGACAGTCTGATTGGCAATGTCTCCACAGCCGAAATCCCCAGCTGAAACAAAATTAAAGTCTGGTAAATGGCGAATGGATGATTTATCAAGTAGTTCTCCGCTATTGGAAGACAAATTATTCAAAGTGCTTGCGTATAGGATATTACTTGAAAACAAGGATGCAACGGTAGTTAAAACAAAGATAGCAAAAGTTATCCTCCATGAACTGCTAAAATAATATTTTTTAACCAAAAATCTCAGTTCTGAAAAAGTGACCATTTTATTTTATATATTTTTTATATTAATTGGAGCACTGTCTCATTAGTAATTGTTTATAGTGCAATCCATATAATAGGATAATTAATGATGAAAATGATAATGGGGGTTATTAATTACCATCTACTTGAAGTAGCATCCCAAGACACTGTTTCCATTTGCAGTATCATCAATCAATATGTATGATTTATAAAATTTAAAAGTAATGATGCAAATCCAATTCTTCTAGTAGGAGTGTAGATCATTTTTGTGCTTCTTGAGCTCTTTGAATGTTGGAAACATATTACTACATTTGTCACATTTCCACCTGCTCGAGCTTGCTTGACTGTAGCTTGAGTAAGAGGTATCTTTGCTCTCAAACATTTTTGTTCTAAAATTATACGTAATCTCATTGAAACACCTATTGCTTCTAGTCTTATTTGTTATTTGCACAAGACTGTTCGTATTTATCAGCTATTAAAAGACATTGTTACTTAATTAAACTATTTTATTCTGTAAGGATCAGAACTTGAAATTATAGTATAATCATTCTAACTCAAAGTCAGTAATATTCGAACCTATCAATGTTTGCTTGGGCTCTTGGAGACTGGCACTAATCTGTAAGACTTCATGTTTCAAAAGCAAGCAAAACCGACGGTCAAGATATGTAGTCACTTTAACTAATTTTCCAATTCATATTATTGGATATATATAACGATTTATTTCCATCAGCTCAAGTCTTTAGGATAGAAAGTTACCAGAAGTACAAATTCTTAAAAGGGCCTTAGTCTAATAAGATGATGTGAAAAAGTACTGCAGGATTTGCAGGGCTGAGCTAAAATCTGACAAGTATCTATTGTGTGAACAATGCCACAAGGAGATCATTCTTAACGAGGACGAGAGTTTTTACATAGAGCATTCTCGATTGCACTATTAGAATCATGCTTTCAGAATACGATATTCACAGCCCAGATTCTAAAAGTTATGTCCTACCAGTTCTTCTGGCGAATCTAAAACTTCTCACGTACTTGCGGACTTAAAGACACTGATCCTTTCTATTTTTCTTCAACCTTTGAGTGATTGTCCTAAGTTGAGAGGGACTTTAAGAGGATTAGACAATGCCAGTGTCTTGGGCAAGTTCGTAAAGGTAGCTACTGCAGTAATATTGTGTGAAGTTGAATTGGGCAAATTGGTCAAGAGTTGCTGAGTGCCAGTCTTGTTGACTGTGAATCCGACGGGGAAAGAGGTAGTCTTTAGTAATGTTCCATTTACTGAGTAAACCTTCATTACGGCATTTATCTTCTGGCCTATCACAGAAGAATTGGAAACATTGTAATTAGCAACGACTTTGACCTGGTGATTGCCCCCGCCAGAGAGAGAAGTAAAATAAGCTGAATTAAGGGAAATAATAATTTCTTTTCCTTGCTGCGCATAGGCAGGCCCCTTGATACCAATAATGATTAAGGAGCTAATAATGAGAAGAGATACTGAAATTTTATAGTATCGATTATGGTCAAATCTACTGTTCATATACATTCTACCTAGTTCATTTTATAACGGAACAAACCTTATTTATGCTTATTAGATTTCAGATTTTCTCAAAATTGTACAAACATTATAATTATGTTAACAGGGACATGAGATACAAGATACATGAAGAATCAAGGCAAAACACTAGCTGATCTTGACTTTGCAAAGCGCAAGGGGCTTGTTCCAGTTATAGTACAAGACCAAAAGACAAAGGATGTTTTGATGCTTGCTTATGCAAATAAAGTAGCTATTGAAAATACTCTTCGGACTGGTAACGCGTGGTTCTGGAGAACTTCACACAATAGGTTATGGATGAAAGGAGAGGAATCAGGAAACATACAACCTGTAAAGGAGATTCTCGTAGACTGTGATTCTGATGCCCTAGTTTATCTGGTTGATTCTAGCAAACCTGCTTGTCATACCGGTAACAGATCCTGCTTTCACAACAAGCTAGTAATATGATATATAGCAATTTTGGGCGGGTAATTTACAATAATTCGATCCTTAAATTGTAACGAAATATTTCTATTAAGGATTGTTGTTCAGTCATATGAATTTTTGACCTTCCAAAAGTTAAGTATTACTTAACTTCCTATTAGCGAGTCTTATTTATTAGCATAAACGAGTGAGTGTTGATTATAACCCATGGGAGCAATCAAATCATTAAAGTGTAGAGAGTGTGCTGCTGAATACGAGCCACAATTCAAGTATATTTGTGAGGAATGTTTTGGGCCGCTAGATGTAGTATACAATTTTTCACCCGATTTCAATAAACAAATTCTTGCATCCAGGCAAGAGAAGTCATATTGGCGCTATTTCGAGCTTCTCCCCATTTCCGATAAAAGTAATATAGTCAATCTTTATGCGGGCTTTACGCCTCTGCAAAAGGCCGATCAGCTCGGTGAGCAAATTGGGGGATTAAAGAATCTGTTCATAAAGAACGATTCGGTCAATCCAACTTTTTCCTTTAAGGATAGACCTGCCGGCGTTGCTGTTTCTAGGGCTAGGGAAACAAAGTTAAGGGCTGTGGGCTGTGCATCCACGGGCAACCTAGCTTCTGCAACTGCAGCCCACGCTGCTAAGGCCCAATTGCCTTGCTATATTTTTGCTCCATCCGATATAGAGCACGTCAAGATAGCACAAGCACTATCTTACGGGGCCGAATTCGTTGCTGTACAAGGAACTTATGATGACGCAAACAGGGTTGCTTCAATAATTGGAGATTCAAAAGGCATTGGAATTGTTAATATCAATATGAGACCCTATTACGTAGAAGGATCAAAGACATTAGCTTTTGAAGTAGCTGAACAACTGAATTGGGAAGTACCAGACCATTTGATAGTACCGGTAGGTAGCGGAGCTATGTTAAATGCCATTTGTAAGGGATTTGAGGAACTACACAAAATTGGTTTTGTGGAAGACATTTCCAAATTGCATATTACTGCTGCACAGCCTCATGGGTGCGCTCCAATAGTTGACGCTTTTAAGAGAAACGATTCTGATGTTAAACCTGTAGAAAGGCCAGAGACTATAGCAAAAAGTTTAGCTATAGGTGATCCTGGAGACGGGATGTACGTCCTGAGGAGATTGAAGCAGTACGAAGGCTTCGCCGAAGAAGCGACTGATGCAGAAATAGTAGAAGGTATTCTTACACTTGCCAAGACTGAGGGGATCTTTACTGAGCCAGCTGGTGGTGTGTCGATAGCAGTCCTCAAGAAGTTAGTAGAAGACGGAGTTATACAGAAAGACGAAACAGTGACTTGTTACGTTACTGGGAACGGCTTAAAGAGTACCGAGGCCATAGTGGATGCCCTTCCAAAGCTGAACATAGTAAAACCAGACGTGCAGTTAGTTTCCGCAATGATTACATAATCCTTGTATTGGGTATTTGTGGTTAAATAGATCGGTGACAAAAGTTGGCCAAAATTGAATTTGTAGTTCCTTCCGTACTTACAAAAGGCGCAGGCGAGAAAAAGATTCCACTAGATGCTACAAACCTTCAGGATGCATTTTCCAAGGTGTCTGAACACATGGGCGAAGACTTCAAAAGAAGAGTATTTGATCTGAATGGAAAACCTCGATCTCTCATTAATATTTACATCAACGGCAAGAATATGCGGTTTAGCGACGATGGCATGGCTACAATTTTGAATGAAGGAGATTCTGTCTACATACTCCCAGCAGTAGCAGGTGGTTCAGATCTCAAGACTGAAGATTTACAGCGATATTCAAGGCAAATAATGCTCGAGGAGATCGGTTTCGTCGGGATGGAAAAAATTAGAAAAGCAAAAATATGTGTAGTAGGAGTAGGAGGAATAGGAAATCCCGTAGTCACTCAGCTTGCCGCCATGGGGATTGGAAAGATAAAGATAGTTGATAGAGATGTAATTGAGATTTCTAATTTACACCGTCAGCACATTTACACCGAGGCGGATATAGGACGCGTAAAGGTAGAGGCAGCGAGGGACCGATTAATACAGATCAATCCCAATGTAGAGATCGAAGCATTACCTATTTCAGTTACGAAATATACCGCTGAAAAGATAATAGAAGGTTTTGATATTGTGGTAGATGCGTTAGATAGTATTGACGCTCGTTATGCCCTGAACGATGCTTGTATCCGTCTTAGTATTCCTCTCATCTACGCTGGTGCTCTAGGAATGTTAGGATCTGTGTGCACTATAATACCAAACGAATCAGCATGCTTGAGATGCATGTTCCCAGCATTAGCAGAAGATGATATGCCAACATGCAGCACAGAGGGAGTGCATCCATCAATATTATACTTGGTAGGTGGAATCCAGGTTTCCGAAGTTGTAAAAATTGTTACTGGACAAAAACCTACTCTCGTAAATAGGCTTATGTACATTGACCTGAATGACCTCTCATTTGACAAGATTCAGATGTATCGACAAGATGGATGTCCGTCCTGTGGTCCAAAGCGAAATTTAGAAGAACGTGTAAACCAGAAGCAAGATCAAAGTCAAATTCAAGTACAAAATCAAGAACTCATAATAGAAGAATTGTGTGGTAGAGATCGGGGGAAAAGAACATACACAGTTACTCCGGCAGATGTTACTAATCCGCTTAGTTTACTGGGAGTTGAGAAAAATGCTGAACAGCTAGGGTATACGGTAAAGAATCGTGGGGAATTAGGTATAACTGCCATAAGTAACGGCTCCGAACGCGAGCAGCTGTCGGTGAGCTTTATGACAACTGGTGCAGCAACAATAGTGGGTGCAAAAAATGAAGAGGATGCCCTATCAATTTACAAGAGATTCGTAAGAGATTAGTTAAGAAAATAAGATAATAAACATAAAAATAATGCAATTCTGACCAAAAAGACTAGTTTGTACCCTATCTAATGATTGATATTTTACTCTTCTTCAAATTGGAATTTATCCTTGTATTTACCAACAAGTGGTATTATTTTCTTCATAATTAGATCGTCGTAGTTCTTTTCATCTGCATCAAGAGTAAATAGCAGGTAATAATCTTGATTTATTGGGATTGTTACTCTACTTATCTTCTCATATCTTCCAAATGCATATTCCAGGGTTCCAATTTTTGTCTGGTATTTTAATCTCGATGTATATCTTTTTACCGCGCTAGCGGCATAGTCTTCACTTTCCTCTTCAGTCATGAGTGGTTTTAAATTTTCTCTCTGCTCAACAGCTAGCAAAACTCCATATTTATTTGCAATGCCTACCCATCTAATGGACGCCTGAAAGTGAAGAAGTTGTTCGCTGAAAGAGTAAAGAAACTCGTAGTCAACGGGCATTTTCCAATCCTTCCAATTTATCACGGATAATAACTATGATAGGTATATCTACTTTACACCAAGAGAACTCCTCTGAAGGTAAAACTACCTAAAAATTCGGCATTCTTAATGGGAATGTATCGCCAGCTTATTACCAGCTAAATTGTACGTCGTGTATTTTTGTTCCTTTATTACCCTTTCATGGGTATCTGTGGTTAACCAATGAATCAATGATCGTCCGTTTTCATTTCTATTTTGTGTGGGCACCTGCTACTCCCACTTCCACTTCTACCCTTAATTACATAGTCTCTATTACTTTGTGGTGATAGTCCATAACTGTAATCGACACGGCATTATTGTCAGATTTGTAATCTCTGACAATTGTTTTCATGAAAGTGTCGGCAACTACTATGATATTTTTGAAATCGCTGGATTCAATAAAGTTGGTGAATGAATCTCTAAATGTAGGAAAATCATCGCTAGCATATACGGGTTCCTTATCCTTTGTTGTTATCTTGTGAGCCGCAGGGAAAATGTCAGATACTTCTGCGGGGATTATTCCGATGTAAGGATTATAGGTACATATCTGGTCATTAGGAAATTTCACCGAGAGCTTGTGGAATGCTTTAGAGCTGAAGAAAGGAGCCACCTGACCTTCTGGGAACAGAATAAGATTTCCTTCCTTACGTGTCTTAAAGCGAAGAATCATACTTCTAAATCGCCGGGCTTCAGGTCTGTACTGATCTAGTGGTTCATAAAAATAGATTGCCTTCTTTTTAAAAATAGGTGTTCCTAATTCTAGAAACTCGTAGTTTGGAAAGTTCAAGATAGCTTCTCTCAACTTTGGATGGGCTTGAGACTTTTGAGTAACATACTCCCACAATCTACCGTCTCGAATTGCCTGTTTTACTGCCAAAACTTCAGCTCTTAAAACATAGAGATTATGTTTCGCTAGCTCATTGATTCGAGTCTCTCTTTCCATTTCTTGTAGCTCTTTAACTGTGAACGATGTGCAGACGGGACACTGGCAAGAAAAATAGGTCAAATCTTCCAATCTTAAAGTACCATTTTGATGCATGTACCTGTTATCCCTTGCATACAAAACATAAGATGCGGAGTCAAAAGTATCGCACCCCAGTGAAATCGCTAAGGGTATGGTAAGAGGATGACCGGCACCAAAAAGGTGAATAGGCTTGGTTGGTATAGTTCTCTTGAGCGTAGCTATAATATCTGCTAGGATCGCAAATTCGTACGCCTCCATTAATTGAACAGGACTTCCCAGCGCAAACATTTGATAGCCCATCTCATCCAGTAAAGTAGCGGACTTTTGAACGAGGTCTATGTGTTCTGCACCCTGAACAGGTCCAAGCCATAAAGGGCTATTAGCACTATTCTTGTTTGGTTCCCCGATAATTTCTATAGTTTTTTTTGCATTTCGAATCGTTTCTTCCACATAACTATTTGCAGTCTGATGATCAAGTCCGTATCCTGTAGGCTTATCTAGTGGCACACAAATATCGCTTTTGATATCCCTCTCAAATTCGGCAATGTCGGAAGCGCCAACTTCTATCGAACCATATTCAAGAACTTGATACCCACCAGAATCAGTCATAATGGCACCATCAAAACCTACAATTTCGTGTATGCCTTTTTTTACCGCTTCTTTCCCGTAATGTCCAAGAGCAATATACGCGTTAGTTATTATGGCATCAAATCCAAGACTTTTCAAAAACTGCGGACTGATGGACTGCTTAACGGGATGAACTACTGGAATAAAGGCTGGTGTTTCAATTTCTCCCTTTGGAGTTGCAAGTTTTCCTATGCGCCCAGCTAAGTCAGAATACTTGATTTCAAAGGTCATATTCGATCCCCTTTGAATCAAACTTGACAACAGCAGCTACAGCAGATGAAAGCATGATCCTATCGCTAGGGTAGAGGAAGATTTAGCCCGCTAATTAATTCTTGATATCCACATTTGGGATAGGCAGAAATTTGATTATTGAATGAACAAATTTGAAAGGTAGGGCAGTTGAATATTTTTTTGGATTATTACATTTGAATAATGCTGAAAATCCTGAACCTTGATTAATGATCCATACTCTTCGGGTCAATCATTGGTCGATACTGAGATTTATCGAGAACTACTCAGGATAATATTCTTTATTTTAAATTCAAATTTGAAATTAGCGCTATTCTAACCGAGACCTATTTTTTTGAATCCCGCATAAACTCATCGTAAACGGCCTTTACACGATCTGCAGCAAGTCCTATTCCTTCCTCGACTCCTGCCTGAGTAACTTTGATTTTGTCCATTACGATTATTGCTCCGACATCATCTCTGATTTTAACAAGGCCAGGAAAAACTCTCGCTAGCCTATCAGAAAGCCCTCTCAAATCAAAAGGTTTCTCGAGAAGCTTTACTTCCTTTACAAACGAACCATTGATTATTAACTTCAGTATTCCTCGTCCTTCAACGTTGTCCAAAACTACGTCAAGCTTTTCGTCAATAGCTGCCATTACTCCGTCATAATTTTTTTGATCAGATGTCTCGACAGAGACTTTTTTCCCAACAAACAGAAGCATTTCCTCATTAAATTTTCGATTAGATAAAGCAGACATTTTCTTTCAGGGAAGATAGCCTCTGGTTACATATATATGAGTTTCAATATAGAAAATGCGAATTAAAATCACTAAAGCTTCGTAATTGTGGCAATTCTGCACATTGCGGATATAAAGATTTTAGAGGTTATGAACTGAAATGGAGAATTACAAATCATCGATTATATATGACCGTCAACGTTCAGGTCGTTACTATTTTTCTATTTCTTGGTTTCTATTTTAGCGCCATTATTTTTCTTAGGGAAATCTTGTAAATTATTATCGGAACATCTAAAACATACCACAGGCTCATTTTCAGAAATATAACAGACATAAAAGCACTTCCCGCACCGCTTTCTAACTATATTTCCAGCCAATTCGAGAGTTTTCTGATTGCGTTTGAGGACTTTCCTTGTAACAAGATAATCTACAACTGGATGGAGAACCATTGAAATTTCGTCAATGTTCGAATCCCGATATCTCAAGTACGAATCTATCATAGTTCTCGGCATTGAGTCTTCCTCGAATTTAAGAACTCCCTTATTCATGCTTCTAAATAGATGATCTCGCAAGTACCATTCAAATTCCCTTTCCTGCGTTTTACTCAATTATATGTAATGATCAACAAAAGCAGACTCATAAAAACTGTAGGAGTTAAACTAAACTAAATCTACAAAAAAGAAAAAACTCGCACTTGTCATTTTTGCAGGTCCCAACTTCTTGAAGATCCATTCTTCCAACGTCATTGCAACTTCAAATTTATTTTTATAGCGTACGGATTGATATTACTCAAATTACATATGCGATTTTGTCTGGAAGTATGGGGAACCTCTTATGAGGATATAAGAAAAACTTGCGTCGAGGCAGAAAATCTAGGCTATTACGGATTCTATTATGGAGAATCTCTGGCAGAAATTGATATGGATTGTTGGACTACGATAGCTAACTTGGCAGCATTTACGAGCAAAATAAAGCTAGGACCTGTCATTACCTATCTATTTCCACAATATAGAAGCATAGCACTTCTTGCAAAGACTGCTCTAACCTTTCAGGAAGTATCTGATGGAAGACTTGAATTTCGAACAGGGTCTGGCGCAACACTGCAATATGCATCTCAGTGGTGGGATCCTTTCGGTATACCTTATCCAAAAATTAATGAGCGTCTAAATATCCTAGAGGAAGGCCTTCAAATCCTTCAAAAATTCTGGAGTGGTAAACCTGTTTTCTTTGACGGCAAAAATTTTAAGATAAATGGTGGTACTATGAAGAAGAACAATAAGACAATTCCAATTACAGTAGCGGCGAAAGGCGAGAAAATGATGGCTATAGCAGCAAAATACGCAAATGTATGGGAAGCCTCCTACATATCGCCTGAAAAATTTAGTTTACTAAATGAAGAATTCAGAAAGATATGTGATAATGAAGAAAGAAAGGATAGAAATAACATAATGCGTTCAATAGAGCTAGATGTTATAATTGCCGAGTCTGAATCTGAGTTAGATTACAAGAAAAAATTGTTCATGATGGACAGGGGTCCTAGCGTTTTCAATCAGATATTGCGAAATGGTCTTGTTGGGACTCCAGACAAAGTAAGGG
>WNGA01018413.1_pt1 | contig 11199 bp, 12 predicted proteins | sample 5400061 | NCBI WGS metagenome assembly WNGA01 (sample SAMN13153366, study PRJNA577476) | soil metagenome | isolation source: 100 cm soil or saprolite under grassland replicate 2 | place: USA:California | collected 2016-06-15
CTTCGCCGACCCGATCGAAGCCGTTCTGGAAGACGTGGACCGCCTGAGGGCCTCTGGGAGCCTTGTTCATCACGACAAGATTCGCGGCTACATGTACGACCTCGCTGCCAACACATTGGCCGAGGTCCGTCGAGCCCAAGAGTCCTGATCGTCAAACCGGGTCCACGGCGGTAAGCTGTTCGTGTAGGAGGGACCATGAAGCGGCCCCGTGTCATCGGTCGCGCAGCCAGTCTCGGTGTGCTGCTGCCGGTTTTGCTGCTGGCGTCGGCGCCGACCTCGGCCCAGGCGACCATCAGCGGCGGCTGCTCGGCAACCGCGGTTGCCTCCAAGTCGGGGTCTATCGACCTCACGAACGCCGACGTCTGGCACGTCCATCACGACGACATAGTGACTGGGGAGGGGAAGTCCCCAACCGCCCAGACCTTCGCTCAGATCCAGGTCGTCACATTCGGAATTGCAACGTCGCTCCTGGATCGCAAAGCCAACAAGCAGAGTGGATCGGCTGGACCTTTCAAGGTCTCCGACTACGATCGCTACATCCGTGTCCTCCTGGTAACGGGCAAGAGCAACAGCTGCGACAGCTCCATCCTGGTCGTCGTCGACGACGTCAGCCCGCAGGCCACGCTGGCCGGTCTCCTGGGGCTCATCATCGGGGTGCTCGGACTCCTCGGGCTGGTAGCCAGCCTGTACCTCCCTCGGACGCTCTCTTCCCGATTGGTGGGGACGGTCCTCGGCTTGATGGCCGGGCTCGGGTGGGGAGAGTTCCTACAGCAAGCTGAATTCATAGACCCCCGTACCGTGGCCGTGATCGTCCTTCCGGCCATTGGCGTCGTCATCGGTGTCCTCGTGCCTGGATCGTTCTACCGCGGAAGCGCAACCAGAGTCTGAAACCGCCGAAACGACTCGCAATCAAGGTCCGGGTCATAGCCCCAAGTAGGCCCGCCGTACACCAGGATCGTCCCTCACCGCAGCTGCGGCTCCGCTCAAGACGACCCGTCCGTTTTCCAGGACATAGGCGCGATTCGCGGCCTCCAGCGCCACCAGCACGTCCTGCTCGACCAGGAGGAGCGCCGTTCCCTCGCGGTTGATCTGCTTGACCACGTCGATCAAGCGATCGACGACATTGGGGGCGAGACCAAGCGACAGCTCATCGATCATGAGCAGCTTCGGCCGGGCCATCATCCCGCGCCCGATCGCCACCATCTGCTGCTCGCCACCTGACAGCGTGCCCGCCTCCCGCGACAGCTTGTCCTTGAGGGCCGGAAAGTGGCCGACCACGCGCTCCAGGTCGTCGCGGATCTCCCGATCACGCCGCAGGTACGCCCCGAGCAACAGGTTCTTCTCTACCGACATCGTGCCAAACAAGCGACGACCTTGCGGCACATGGGCGACACCGTTGCGTACGAGCACTTCGGGGCGAGCATTGGTGATGTTCTTGCCGCCAAGAGCGATCTTGCCCGAGATTGCACGGACCAGGCCACTCAGGACGCCAAGCAGCGTGGACTTGCCCGCGCCGTTCGCACCGACGAGTGCCACCAGCTCAGCCGGGGCGACGTCGAGATCAATCTCGAAGAGCACCGGCCCAGCGTCAAAACCGGCCGTCAGGCCGCGGACTGTGAGCAGCGGCTCAGGTCTTGCGATCAGAAGGCCCATCAACGCCGCGCTCGGCTCGCAGCCGTTTCGCGTAGCGCTCACCGAGATAGGCCTGGATCACGCGGTCGTCGCGAAGCACGACCTCCGGCTCACCCTGCGCGAGGACCTGACCGAAGTCGAGGACGACCGCTCGCCGGCAGATTCCGACGATGACGCGCATGACGTGCTCGATGAGGAGCACCGTCACCCCGCTGGCATGTACCGCCCTCACCATCTCGAGCGCCTCGTCGATCTCCACGTTGTTGAGCCCCGCCATGACCTCATCCAGCAGGAGCAGTTGGGGCCTGGTCGCAACCGCCCGAGCCACCTCGAGCCGTTTGCGATCCGGGATGGTGAGCGCCGAAACGGGATGGCGAGCCTTGGCCCCCAGCCCGACCAGTTCCAGGACCTGGTCCGCGATCTCGAAAGCCTCCTTCGGTCCTCGGCGGCCTTCCGCGCTGCCGAACAGGGCGCCGATGGCGGCATTTTCCCGGACAGTCATGGAACCGAACGGGCGAACGATCTGGAACGTGCGCCCGATCCCAAGCTTCGCTATCCGGTGCGGCGCCATACCAGCGATCGAGCCGCCCTGCCAGCGGATGTCTCCGCCATCCAGCCGATGGATGCCGCTGATGCAGTTGAGAAGGGTCGTCTTGCCGGCACCGTTGGGACCGATGATGCCGAGGATTTCGCCCTTGGCCACCTCGAGGGTTATGCCGTCGACGGCGGCGACGCCCCCGAAGCGCTTGGTGACGCCACGCAGCTCCAGCTGCAGGGCCATGGCCGCGCTCACAGTGAGGTTTCTCGAAGCGACCGGCGGAGGTAGGACAGGCTCAGCCGGCTGCGACCGCCGAAGAAGTCGATCACACCTCGAGGCGCGAAGATCACGACCGCGATCAAAAGCAGGCCGAGGATGTCCTGCGCGAGGATTGGGCGGGCCTCCGACGATACGAATGGGATGTCGAACGTGATCGGCAGGCTTCCCCCGAGAAACTGGATCAGCAACTGAAGGAGGACGGCGCCGGCAGCGGGCCCGAACACCGTGCCGGTGCCGCCGAGCAGTGCCATCAGGATCATCTGGACGTTGTATTCGATCGGAAACGTGTTCTCCTGGTTGATGAAGACGTTCCACTGAGAGAAGATCCCTCCAAGGCCGCAACCTTGTAGGCAGTGGTGTTGACGCCGAGGACGGCTGCCGCCTCCTCGTTCTCGCGGATGGCGATCAGGCCGTAACCGAACCGGCTGCGCAGCACCCACCAGGTGATGGCGATGGAGATCGCCGCCGCCATCAACATCAAATAGAAGAAGTAGATGCCGCGGTTTTCGATGGCGTAGACGGGAAGGAACAGGCCGCTCGCGCCGCCGAACAGCGGCTGGCCGCCATAGTCGATGTTCTGCACCAGCTCGCCGACGGCCACGCCTACTCCCAGGCTGGCAACGGCGAAGTAGTGACCGCGCAACCTGAGGAGGGGAAGGCCCACAAGGGCGGCGAACGCGGCGGCCACCAGCGGCGCGAGGGGCAGCGAGAGAAGAAACGGCCACTTCGCCTTGGCGATGAGCATGCCCGTCGTGTACGCGCCGATGCCAAAGAAGGCCACATTGCCAAAAGCGGCGTACCCGGCGATCCCGCCGATGATGTTCCAGGCCGTCGCCAGCACGATGAACATGGCGATGATCGTTGCGAGTCGAAACCAGAGCCTGTTTGCAAGAAGAGGAACATTGGCCGACTGAGCCACGTCGAGAGAGGTGAGGGGGGCAAGGAGCGCATAGGCGACCAGGGCCAACCCGAGGATCAGGAAGACCCGACGCCAGTGGCGGCTCGCATCGCTTCCAACGATCACCGCAGGCGTCCCAAAAGACCCTGCGGCCGGGTGACGAGCACCAGAACCATCAGGCCGAAGGCGATCGCGTTGGCGAACACGGAACCCGAGCCGGGGATCGACTGCCCGAAGGCCTCGACCAGGCCGAAAGCCAGGCCGCCGACCACCGTGGCGCTGACCCGCCCCAGACCGCCAAGGATCACGACCACGAACGCCTGCAGCGTGTAGGGCTCGCCGGCGGTCGGAGTGATCGCCTGGATCATGGCGATCAGCCCGCCAGCGACGCCCGCGCACGCAGCCCCCAGCCCGTAGGTCACGGCATAGGCGTGGCGCAGGTCGACGCCGACGAGCTGGGCAGCGTCACGGTCGGCGGAGATCGCTTGGATCGCCAGGCCAATCCGAGTGCGGTTAAGGATGAAGGCCAGCCCAGCGGACAGCAGGATGGCAACCCCGAGCGCCGTGAGAGGAACGTACGGGACGACCACGCTGCCGACCTCCAATCCCTGACCTGAGTACGTGGGCGTGACCGAGCGGAAGTCAGACCCGAATATCAGAAGGAGGACGTTGATGATGATTAGGTTCATGCCGAACGTGAGCAGGAAGGTGAACAGCAGCGGAGCTCTGATGATTCGGTTGATGACCCCGCGCTGGAACAGGTAGCCGAGTACGAACAGCGCCACTGCGTTGACCGGCAGCGTCAGGAAGGGATCCACGTGCAAAGCGGTGAAGAGCTGCCAGGTGATGTAGCCGCCGACGACCACCAGGGCCCCGTGCGCGAGGTTGACGATGTTGAGCACCCCCCAGACAAGGCCGAAGCCCACGCCCACCGCGACGTAGATCCCTCCGGCCAGCAGCCCGAGAATGACCAGCTGGACGAAGTCGGCCAAGGCCTACTCGGGGCCCCTGAGAATCAGCGTTGGTCCCAGGAAGGCGTCGGGTACATTGGCTGGGCGTCAGCAACGTCCGGAGGAAAGACCGTGTGGTGCGCGCCGCTCTGGATCTGCTCCACGACCATCGGCTTATAGATGTTGATCCCGCGGCTGTCGAACTTGACCTGCCCGAAGAAGACCGTCACGTCCAGCGCGGCCAATGCATCGCGAACCTTCTTGGGATCGAGCGAATCGGCATTCTCGATTGCACGCTGCAGGGCCAGGCAGGCCGCGGTCGACTCGGCTACGTGGTAGTCGGGATCGCCCAGTCCGGGGTATTTCGCCTTGTACGCGGCGACGTAGTCGGACACCGAGAGGTAGAAGGCCGGCGTGTACTTGACCTGTGGAGTCCATTGCGAGCCGCCGTAGACATAGTTGGCGTCCTTGCCGAGGGCGGTGATGAAGTCGGGCGTGGACGGGCCGACCGAGTAAGCGAAGATCTTCGCGTTCAGCTTCTGCTCCTTGGCCGCCTTGTTGATGGCGATCGCCTCTTGCAGGTGGCCTGAGTTGAGCACGATGTCGGGGTTGACGGCCTTCGCCGCCTGTACCTCAGCCGAGAGATTGGTGGTGCCGTTCTTGTACTTCTTGTACACGACCACTCTCATGCCTTTGGTGGGCGCGTAGGAGTTGATCCCTTCGGCCACCTCGAGGCTGAAGTTGTCGTCGGCGCTCAGCATGGCGATCGTGGTCGGCTTGGGGCTGAGCGTCGCCGCCATGTCGATCACGCCCTGCAGGTACTTGTTGGCGGGGCTGAGTACGCCGAACGTGTACTTGTAGCCCTGGTTGAAGATCGACTGCGCTGCGCCGTTGGCCTCGACCATGGGGATCTGGTTCTGCTCAGCGATCGCGGCGTCGGTTGCCGTGGCAGCGCTGCCATACGGACCCAGGAGGAAATTCGCCTTGTCCTCGGTGATGAGCTTCTGCATGAATACCGCCGACTGGTTGGCGTTGCTGGTGTCGTCGTAGTACTTGATCTTGACGGGGTGCTTGACCCCGTTCACGACGATCCCCCCACGCGCCGTGATCCAGTCAAGCCACAGGTTGTAGCCCTGCTGGGTCAGGATCGATTCCTTGGTCAGAGATCCGGTGAGCCCCAGAGGGGCTCCAAGGACGATGGTCGAGCCGGCCCCTCCAGAGGAGCCTCCGCACGCAGCCAGCGCCACCGCCACCACAGCAACCAACGCGAACTTGCGCATGGTCATCCCCCCGCTATCACCCCCTAAGAGCCGATATCAATTCCAAATCTTAGTCCCTCGGTTTGCGATCTGGAACTCGCTGATTTGAGGCCTGCGCACGAGGCATCCATGGCGCGCCGGGAGGGGGCTGCTGAATACGAATCTGGACAAGCGCGCGATGTCGCGACTAGGCTCGAATTCACCAGACCGGCACCTTTCGGTGGGGGGAAAGCAAATGATCGCGAATCGTTTCCGCGTTTACCGCCTGCTCGTCGCTCCTCTTCTGGCTGCTGCGCTCGGCGTGGCCGCAACGATGCCTGCTTTCGCAGCCCAGGGCTCCTACGCGCAGACCAACCTCGTCTCCGACGTACCGGGGCTCGCCACCACACTCGACCCCGACCTCGTCAACGCGTGGGGCTTGACCCGCAGCCCGACCAGCCCATGGTGGGTCTCAGACAATGGCACCGACAAGAGCACGCTCTACACCGGCGCCGGCACCAAGCTCGGTCTCACGGTCAACATTCCCCCATCCGGTAGCGCGCCGACAGGCGCGGTCTTCAACGGCACGAGCGGTTTCGTGGTCACCAACGGCACGACTTACGGCCCCAGCCGGTTCATCTTCTCGACCGAGAGCGGCACCATCGCCGGCTGGAATCCCACGGTAAATATGACCAATGCAATCGTGGCCTTTGCCAGTCCTGACAACGCCGTGTACAAGGGACTCGCCCTCGCCACCACAGCCGGCGGCACGTTCCTCTACGCCACCAACTTCAAAACGTCCACCGTCGACGTGTTCGACTCGAGCTTTACTCAGGTCAGTCTCGACGGGAACTTCTCAGACCCCGACATAGCTACAGGATTCGCTCCCTTTGGCATTGCTCTGCTCAACGGTGACCTCTATGTGACCTATGCCAAGCGCAATGGACTAGATGACATCGCAGGGCCGGCCAACGGCTACGTGGACGTGTTCGACACCAGCGGCCACCTGCTTCGCCGCGCCGCCACCAGAGGCCGGCTCAACTCGCCGTGGGGCGTCGCCATCGCGCCCTCCAACTTCGGTCGCTTCAGCGGCGACCTGCTCGTCGGCAACTTCGGCGACGGCCGGATCAACGCGGTCGACCCGGCCACTGGGGAATTCCTTGGTCAGCTTCGCGGCGCCGACAACCGGCCGATCACCATCGACGGCCTGTGGGCGATCGCGTTCGGCGGAGGGACCGGCAGCAACAGCGGCCCGACCAACTCGCTCTTCTTCACGGCCGGGCCCGATGACGAGAGTCACGGGTTGTTTGGAGTCCTGACAAGCCAGCCCTGACCTTCGTCCGCCGGCGATCCAAAATCAACCCGTGGTGCGATGATCATGGCAAGCATGGGCGGATGGGACCAGTACAAGGCCAGGCTCGTTGAGCTGTACCGACGGTACGCTGACCGTGAGGCCCGAGTCGAACGGGCGAGGGAAAGGATCGGAGTAGACGCGTTCCTGTCCGGTCACGAGGGCTGGTTCTTTCACCGAGGCCTTCGCAACAAGCCTGATCACCGCGAGTAAGCGGGCATTTCGCGCTTCTGGCGCCAAACGCGCGGAATTCGGAGCCCAAAGCGCACGTTTGGCGCCAAACGTGCGGAATCGGGCTAATTTTCAGGCGAGGGCGGAACCGGCGCTGACGATCTCGGCGTCGTCCGCTTCGACTCCCATGCGCCTCAGTCGCTCTGCATAATCGGCGCGTTCGCTCCGCGGGTCATTGGTCAGGAAGACAATCGGAACGCCGCGAGCCCGCAGCTTGGCCAGCGCCGTGACCGACTTCGGAACAGGTTCTGCGCCGACCCAAACCACGCCGTCGAGGTCGACGATCAGAGCGTCGAAGTCGAGCGGCGTGCGGGGCGATGCGCTAAAGGTCTACGTGGCCGGTGACACAGGTGACCGTCCCGCCGCCGACCCAGATCGTGCCGTCGGAGTCGATCGAGATGTGGACGCGGCCGGAGCGGCCGAGCACGGTGCCCTGACTGACCACATAGGGCGCTTCAGCCCGACCTTCTCGAATCAGCCACTGGGCCAAAGAGGCGTTCAAGCTTCCAGTCACAGGGTCCTCGACGGTCGTGCCGTCTTTGGGGAAGAACGCTCTGACCTCATAATCGCACGGTGACCCCGGTGGATAGGGTCCCACCACCCCCACATCGAGGTCGACGAGACCGGGCCTCAGCTCGAGCACAGCCTGCGCGCTGGCCAGCATCACCGCCACCCAACCCGGGCCGTTGTCAGCCCACTGCGCCTCCTGGATCTGGTCGCGACCGATGCGCAGCACGGATGCGACATGCTGGACGATCGACTCCTCGACAGGTCCTGACCGGATCAAGGGCGGGGCCGCGAATGCCAGGAGATCCGATAAGCGGCGGACCGAAATCAATCCGCTGGCACACTGCTGGACCACCACGTCGGCGCGCTTCGGTCGGGCGTCACCTGACAACCACGCGTGACAGGTACCGAGCGTGGGATGGCCCGCGAATGGCAGTTCGGCGACGGGCGTGAAGATGCGTACGTTGTAGTCGGCGCCTCGATCCTCCGCAGGCAGCACAAAAGTGGTTTCCGACAGGTTCATCCAGCTCGCAAACCGCTGCATCTCAGCCTTCGAAAGCCCCGTCCCATCCAGCACGACCGCGACCGGGTTGCCCTGGTATGGGGCGGTCGTGAAGACGTCGACCTCAGCGAATGGTCGTTTCATGAATCGGACCTTACCGGCGCTCTAGAGCAAGACCCAGGCCGAGCCCGACCAGGATCGTACCGGTGGCAGCCTCAAGGACGCGCGAGACGGCGCGTTCACGAAGGAAGTCACCGGCCGCGGCCACCACCAGCGCGTAGCCGGTGAGCCATACAAGCGTGATCAAGGAGAAGAGCAGGCCTAAGGTCAAAAGGGCGGCGAAAGCTGAGGCGCCGGAGGGCACGAACTGCGGCAGCAGCGCAGGAAAGAACGCGGCCATCTTCGGGTTGGTCAGATTGCTGATGAGCCCCTGGCGGAGTGCGGCGGCCGGCCTCACGCGCCGCCCGGCCGTCGTCGCCGTCGCGCTGACGTTTGCGGCCTGCGCACCCCGCAGCGCCAATGTGAGCGCGTGCGCGCCGAGAAACACGAGGTATGCGGCGCCGATCAACCTGACTGCAAGGAACACCGGCTCCGACGCCGCCAGAAGTGCCGCGATGCCGGCGCTCGTGGCGAGGGTCCAGGTCGCCTGGCCGGCACAGACTCCCAACGCGGTGAAGATGCCACCGCGCCGTCCGCCGAACAGCGTGTTGCGGATGGTGAGAGCGGTATCCGGGCCGGGCGTCACGATGATGATCAGTGCTATGGCAGGAATCCGGCGAAATGACTCAGCATCGATGTCGCTCCGGCGATCGAGCCCGAGTCTAGGTTTCGTCAATTGATTGGGGTAGAGCCACCTTGAGCACGTTGATAGGGCCATCAACACGAATTCGGCCTGGCGAAGGTTTCGCGTAAAACTTCGCTGAAGCGCCGGACGCCTTCATCGATGGCCCGTTCGTCGAGCGTGCTGAATCCAAAGAGCAGACCTGCAGCGGGTGGCCGGCGCAAGTAGTACGGCGTGACGGGGTAAAGGGCGACATCACGATCCGCGGCGGCTTCGACGAGCAGCGGAAGCTCGTCAACTCCAACGTTCGGCAACCACGCAAGGATGTGCATCCCCGCACCTCGACCCTCGATCGCGACGCCCTGCCCGCATTCCCGGCGCAACGCAGCCAGCAGACGCAACCGCCTTGACGTGTTGCGAGCGCGGGCATGGCGCAAGTAACTCTCGTAGTGACCTTCATTCATGAAGTCGGCCAGGACCTGCTGCTGCAGCACCGGGGCGTGTCGATCGTGCAGCCATTTGGCTTGACGGAATGCATCGAGAAGCGGCTTCGGGAGCACCACGTACCCGACTCGGAGGGCCGCATACAGCGCCGTCGTGAACGTCCCCATGTACACAACGCGCTCATCCTCATCGAGTGAATGGATGGATTCAATCGGGCGACCCTCGTATCGATACTCAGAGTCGAAGTCGTCCTCTATGACGAAGGCGCCAACGCGTCGGGCCCAGGCCAGCAGACCAAGGCGCCGTGCGACGGGCATCACCGCGCCGGTCGGAAACTGATGCGACGGTGTCACGTATGCGATACGGGCCGACCGCTCTGGCAGACGGTCGATTACGAGGCCCTGGTCGTCTACGTCGACGGCGCGAATGTTTGCCCCCGCCACTAACAGCGTGCGTCGAGCATCGACGTAGTGCGGTTCCTCGAGAACGGCAGTGTCACCGCGGTCGATGAGAACTCGTGCCAGGAGCGCGAGGCCCTCCTGAGATCCGTTGACGATCACAACGTGCTCGGGTGTGCATTCGATGCCGCGGACTCGAGCCACGTGTTCGGTGATCGCCTCACGCAGCGGTAGGTACCCTTCGACGGGCAGCGAGAATCCCCACGCCCGATCTTGGGCGCGCAACCGCCGCGCATGCAGGCGTCGCCACAGGAGGTCAGGAAAATCGGCGAGTGGGGGTCGCTCGTAGCTGAAATCGAAGCGGCGGCGGTGCTGCTTGTGCACGAGTGCCGGAGGCACCAACCGTGCCGTGTCGAGAAGCCGGCGTCCGTATGCTGAGAGTTTTGGAATCGCGGGTTGGACCGAGCGAGTGCGCGTCATCCGATGCGGCAGCGCGTCCGGGAGCTCGTCCGTTACGTATGTTCCGGAGCCGTGGCGCCCGACCGCATAACCTTCGGCTGCGAGCTCCTCGTAGGCGACCAGCACCACGTTCCTGGACACCCCCAGATCGACCGCCAGGCTGCGGCTCGAAGGCAGGCGAGCGCCAGGTCGGAGCCGCCGGTCGAGGATGGCTCGCCGCAGTGATGCATAGAGATTTGCGTACAGCGGACCAGGGCCTTCAGTACGAGCCAGCACATGCCCGCCGCCCAGTCCAGACAAGTGGCCCTAGGATACCTTGAATAATGGAGCTTCACAGCGACCACTTGACGAGGGAAGCTCAGGGCGTCAAGGCAGGCAGAAAAACGCAGTGAGCTCGCAGCAGACTTCACAGTTTGCCAACGCCCCACGCCCCGACGATGACGGTGCAGCGCTCGGCCTCGAGGGCAGGCGGCTTCCGGCGCTGCAACTGGCATCCACGCTCGGAGGCGAGATCAACCTTGCGGAAGCCGCTTCCAGGCTCGTGCTCTACGTCTACCCGCACGCGACCGGCACTCCTTACGCGCCGGCGCCCGGATGGGCCGACATTCCCGGGGCCATCGGGTGCACTGCGGAGAGCTGCGCGTTCCGCGATCGACAACCCGGTTTCGCGAGTCTGGGCGCGTCGGTCATGGGCCTTTCCGCGCAGCGCAACGAGGAGCAGCGGCAGTTCGCAGCTCGAATGGACATCACGTTTCCGCTGCTGAGCGACCCGCACTTGCGGCTGGCCGCGGACTTAGGTCTCCCCACGTTCGAAGCCGGCGGTCTGCTTCTCTACAAGCGACTGACACTGGTCGCTGATGCCGGGCAGATCGTCAAGGCGTTCTATCCCGTTTTTCCCCCCGACCTGCATCCGGCGGAGGTCCTCGGCTGGTTGCAGCAAAGGCTCAGGTAGGTGGCACTGCCGCGACCTGGCGCTCTGATCTTCGATCTC
>WNGA01012066.1_pt1 | contig 11198 bp, 5 predicted proteins | sample 5400061 | NCBI WGS metagenome assembly WNGA01 (sample SAMN13153366, study PRJNA577476) | soil metagenome | isolation source: 100 cm soil or saprolite under grassland replicate 2 | place: USA:California | collected 2016-06-15
TCACTGCGCAACACCGCGCCGGTACGCACCGCTACCGATCTGGCCCAAACGCCGATCCGGTTTGAGGATCTCGGCGCGAAGATCCAGGCCGATTTCCCCACCGCCACCCCGGAGAAGATCACGGCCATGCTCACCGAACTGGTCCGCCGTCACGCGTTGATCACCAGTTTGCACGCGCCCGGCACCGAGCCGGACGCCCTCGGGCACCTGGTGCCGCAGTTGGAAGCGGTGCACGCCTCAACGGTGGACCCGATCGCCGATCTGGTCGTTGAGCTGGCGGAGATCCGCACGATGCTGGAGCGCCACAATCCGACGCCTGTCACCGCCGGCCGCACGGTCCGAGCCATCGTGGCCGAGCGGATGCGCTGCCTTGCCCGCACGAGCCAGCACCCCGTGGCGCTCGACCTACGTCTGGATGCCACCTGGGTGTTCCCGGAGGACGTGGCGCGTGAAATCGAACAAGCCGCAATGGTGCTGACCCGGCTGAGCGCCTACCCGGTCGGTACCCCCGCGTGGCGGGCCTACCATCAGCGGTTCTACGAACGGTTCGGTATCGGGTCGATGGTTCCGGTGCTGGATGTGGTCGCCGACAGCGGCATCGGCTGGCCCGACGGATACCCGGGCACCGTGACCACCGAGCGGCGCTCCCCGATGTCCGCCCGAGACGAAGGACTGCTGGCGCTGGCCCAGAGCGCGGCGCTGGATGGCCGTGACGAGGTCGTGCTGGACGAGCATCTGATCGACACCCTGCAGCTGGGTTCCCAGCCGCTGCGCCCGCCGTCGCACATGGAGCTGGCCGTACGGGTGTGGGCCGCCGACCGAACAGCGCTGGCCCGCGGCGACTTCCGGCTGGAGGTCGTGACCGTCTCCCGCGCCGCAGGCGTGATGACCGGCCGGTTCCTCGCCATCCTGGACCCTGATAGCCGAGCCCAGCTGACCGCCTGCCTGGCCGATCTGCCCACCGCCGACCCCGACACGGTGGCGGCGCAGCTGTCCTTCCCGCCGCTGGATCCCGCCACAGCGCATGTGACCCGTGCCGTTCAGACCCTGCCGACCGTGATCAGCCTGGCCGAACACCGCGGCACCGGCGACCAGGCGCTCACCGTGCAGGACTTGGCGGTGGGCTGCGACGGCCGCCGGATGTACTTGGCGGCGCCGGCGCGCGGGCAGCGGGTGGAGGCAGCCGGAAGCCACGCGTTGAACCTCGTCACGCACACCCCGCCTCTGGCCAGGTTCTTGACCGAGGTTGGCCGCGCGCAGAGCGCCCAGGTGACCGCGTTCGACTGGGGCGCCGCCGCCCACCTGCCGTTCCTGCCGCGGCTGTCCTACGGCCGGATCATCCTGTCCCTTGCACGGTGGCGGCTGGCAGCGGCCGAACTGCCCGCACCGGCAGCACCCTCGGCCGCGTGGGACAACGCCCTGACCGCGTGGCGCCAGCGCCGCCGCGTAGCCCGGCTGGTGCACCTGACCGAGGGGGACCAACGGCTGCCCCTGGACCTGGACCACCCCGGACACCGGGCGATCCTGCGCGCCCACCTGAGCAAGGCGCCGCAGGCTGTCTTGACGGAAGCCCCGGCGCCGGAGGACCTCGGCTGGTGCGACGGCCGCGCCAACGAATTGATCGTGCCGGTAACCGCCACCCACCGTCCACCGTGGCCGCGCCTGCCGAAACCCACCACGGCGCGAATTCTGCGCCGCCACCCAGGCCAGCCGCCCGCCGCCTCCTCGGTACTGCTCGCCAGCCTGTACGGCGACGTCGGCCGCCAAGACCAGGTGCTCACCGAGTACCTGCCGGGGCTCCTCACCCAGCTTGACCAGCCACAGTGGTGGTACGTGCGCTACCGCGACCCCGACCCGCACCTGCGGCTGCGCATCGCGCTGCACGACCCGGCCGCGTTCGGCGAGACCGCCGCCACGGTGAGCACCTGGGCCGGCGAGCTGCACCAACTCGGACTCGTCCGCGACGTGCGCTACCCCACCTCCTACACGGAAACCGGCCGCTGGGGCGCCGGCCCAGCGTGGACGGCCGCCGAGGAGGTCTTCCGCACCGACTCGAACGCGCTGCTCGTCCAACTCGGGCTGCCCGCCCATCCGCACCGCCGGGCACTGGTCGCCGCCCACACCGTCGCCATCGCCGTCGCGTTCACCGACAGCACCCCGGCCGGCATGCGGTGGCTCCTCGACCACATCCCCTCCACCGCACCGGCCCGGGTGCCCCGCCCGGTGTTCACCGAAGCGGTCCGCGTCGCCGACCCCCGCGACGACTGGGCCGCGCTGCGCACCGCCCCCGGCGGTGCCGCCATCGTCGAGGCATGGCTGCCCCGCGATAGTGCTGTGGCCGCCTACCGGGCCCATCTGCCCGGCCCGCACACCCACGGGATCGCCGCCGATGACGTACTCGGCTCGCTGATGCACGTCAACTTCGTCCGCGCCTGCGGCATCGACTTCGACGAAGAGGCCGTCGGTCTGTATCTGGCCCGCGCCACCGCGCTCGCATGGACCGCCCGCACCACCGGCGGTTCGTGATGAGCGATACGCACCCGGCGGGCCAACTCGCCGAACTCCTCGCCGACCAACTCGCCCACCCTCCGACCATTCCCCGGGCACTCACCACTCGCGACTGGTGGCGCCAGTCGCTTGCCCACGGCGCGCCCGGCATCACCCTGCTGCACATCGAACGCGCCGCCGCAGGTTCCGCCCCGTGGCAACGCGCCCACGAATGGCTCACCGACATCACACACAGAGCCGTCACGGCCGGAGCCGACAGCCACCTGTTCTACGGCGCGCCGGCCCTCGCCCACGTCCTCGCCTGCGCTGCCACGGCCCGACCAGGTAGCTACCAGCGGGCCCTGCAGACCCTCGACCACCAGATCGCCACAGACACCCGCCGACGCGTCCACGACGCGCACACCCGCATCGACAGTGGCCGCTTTCCTGCGCTGGCCGAGTTCGACGTGATCCGCGGCCTGACCGGGATCGGCGCGTACCTGCTGCGCCGCGACCCCCGCAGCGCCACCGTCCGCGCCGTCCTGGAATACCTCGTCCGCCTGACCGAACCACTGCCCGGCGTTGAGCAGCCATCGCCCGGCTGGTGGACCGCGACCGGCCCGTCCGGACGCAAAAGCAAACGGTTCCCCGCAGGCCACGGCAACTGCGGCGTCGCCCACGGCATCGCCGGCCCCCTCGCTCTGCTGGCGCTGGCGGCCCGTCGCGGCGTCACCGTGTACGGCCACCGTGAGGGGATCGGCCGGATCTGCGCCTGGCTGGACCGGTGGCGCACCGACACCGCCAGCGGCCCGGTCTGGCCCTACTGGGTCACCCACTCCCAGCTTCGGGCAGGACAGCCAGTCGGCTGGCAGCGGCAACGGCCCAGCTGGTGCTACGGCACCGCCGGCCTGGCCCGCGCCCAACAACTCGCCGCGCTGGCGACCGGCGACGCCAGCCGCCAACACCTGGCCGAACGGGCCCTGATCCAGGCCCTGTCCAACCCCGTTCAACTCGCCGCGGCCACCGACACATCGGTGTGCCACGGGTACGCCGGATACGCCCACATCGCGGTCACCGCGGCGGCCGACGCCAGCCCGGACGCCGCCGCCCAGCTGTACGCGCTCGTGCCCGACCTGCTGGATGCCGTCCAACCAGACGACACCCATCCACGGGATGTCGCCGACGGCCTTGCCGGCGCGGATCGCCCCGGGTTCCTGGAAGGCGCGGCCGGCATCGCCCTCGCTGTCAGCACCGCCAGCACCGCGACGCTGCCCCGAACCGGCTGGGACACCTGCCTGCTCATCACCTGATCGACCGCATGCCCTCATCAACCCACCGACCTGTGAGGACCCGCCGCCCGATGCCACCACCCCACTGGCGCCAGTGCCAGATCGAGTTCCCCGACCGCGTCGGCGCCGAGCAGATCGCCGCCCACGACCTGCTCCCGGTCTTGAGCGCCGCCCGGGACACGCGCGTCCTACACGGCTGGTGGTTCGTGCGCAAACAGCCCTGGAAACTGCGCTATCTGGCCGACGACCCCGCCTCGACCGAGGTGACGGACCTGCTGGACAAGCTGGCCGCCGACGGCCGCATCACCGGCTGGGCACCCGGTATCTACGAACCCGAGATCCGCGCCTTCGGAGGCTACACCGCCATGCAGGCCGCCCATACCCTGTTCCACCACGACAGCCGCCACCTGCTCACCCGCGCCGCGCAACCCGACGCGCCAGCACTGGGGCGGCGCGAGACCACGGTCCTGCTGTGCAGCGCGATGCTGCGCGCCGCCGGTCTGGACTGGTACGAACAAGGCGACGTCTGGGCCAACGTCGCGCAGCTGCGCCCGGCCGACCCCGCCGCCACGACACCCGAACGGGTCACGCACCTGGCCTCGGCGATGCGCCGACTCATGACCGCCGACACCCGCCGCCTCTGCGCAGCCAGCGGCGGTCCGCTCGTCGGCTGCGACGGCTGGGTGGACGCCTTCGAGCAGGCCGGACAGGAACTCGCCGACCTGGCCCGGCGCGGCCGGCTGACCCGGGGCCTGCGCGCCGTCCTGGCCCACCACATCATCTTCCACACCAACCGCGCGGGACTTCCCACCCACGATCAAGCCATCCTCGCCGCGCTCGCGTCCCACACGGTGTTCACGGCCGACGCCGACGCCGTGTCCCCACCCACCCCCGTCCTTTCAACCACTAAGGTGCCCGAAGTGACTACTCTGCGCGACGATCCTTCCGCAGTCTCCGCCGACCAGCTCCGCGACGACCTGACCGATCGGCTACGCGATCAGAGTGTGATTCGCACCGCCTCGATCGAGGCGGCGTTCCGACGTACCCCTCGGCACCTGTTCCTGCCCGGCGTTCCGGCGCAGGATGCGTACGCCGACAACCCGGTCTACACCAAGCGGGACGCCGCCGGCGCGTCGATCAGCGCAGCCTCCCAGCCCTGGATCGTCGCCATGATGCTCGACCAACTCGACGCGCAACCCGGTGAACGGATCATGGAGGTGGGCGCCGGCACCGGCTACAACGCCGCGTTGCTGGCCGCGCTCGTCGGCGACACCGGTCACGTGACCACAATCGACGTCGACGCCGACCTCGTCGCCGGGGCGCGTCGACACCTCGCCGCGGCCGGCATCGACAACGTCGAGGTCGTGCACGGCGACGGCGCGCTCGGCCATCCCGACGGTGCCCCGTACGACCGCATCATCGCCACCGTTGGCGCGTTCGAGACACCCACCGCGTGGCTGGACCAGCTCACCCCCACGGGACGGCTGGTCGTGCCCCTTCGGCTGCGCGGTACCAGCTCCCGTTCCATCGTCTTCGAGCGGGGCGCCGACGGCGGCTGGGTCAGCCGGGAAAGCCGGCTCGCGGTCTTCATGCCACTGCGTGGAATCGGCGATGATGCCCGTCGGGTCGTCGCGCTGACGCCAGAGCAGGACGTCACCCTGCAGGTCAACAAGGACCAGCCCGTCGACGCCCCGGCCCTCGCCGGCATCCTCGACGCTCCCCGCCACGAGGAATGGACCGACGTGCTGTTCCCGCCGAACGTGTCGTACGAATGGCTGGAGCTGTGGCTGGCCTTGCGCCTCGACCACGCGCTGATGCGCATGAACGTCCACGCCGACGCAGCCGCCCGCGGCGCGGCCAGCCCGATGTTCCCGTGGGGTTCGATGGCCACCACGCGCGGCGCGAACCTCGCCTACCTCACCACCCGGCCCGCGCCGCCGGCCGCCGACGGCGGCAAGCTGTACCAGGTCGGCGTCATCAGCCACGGCCCGACCGGCCACGAGCTGGCCCGCCAGCTTGCCGAGGAGGTCGGCACCTGGGGCACCCGGTACCGGGACCGCAGCGTCCGGTTCGAGATGCCCGACACACCTGCTACCGCAGAACCTGTCGCCGGCCGATTCGTTCTCCACCGGCCCCACCACCCCATCACCGTCATCTGGGAATGACGGCATGGATCCCACCGGCCCTGTCGCGCAACGGTTCCCGCTCGTCGCCCGCCCGCGGCCCGCCTGTACGCCGCTCGACATCCGCGTCGCGCGGCTGTGCACCTTGGCCGAGGCAGCCGAGCGGGACGCCGACCCCGCCACCGCATCGGCCGTGCACAATCAGGCCGCTCTGCTGGCCTCCGACATCGGACTCCCAGACCTGGCCCGACAGTGGTGCCACCGGCACGCCACCGTGTACCTGGCCGCCCGCCCGCTGGCCGCGCAGGCCGCCCGCCACGCGATCGAGCCGCTGGTCAACCTCGCCCGCCTCCGCATCAGGGACGGCAACGGCGACGCCGCGTTCCAGCTCCTCGACACCCTCTTCGCCGCAATATCCACCCGCACCGACATCGTCGTCGACGGCATCGATGTCGCGGCAGCGGATCTCGCCACGAGCGCGGCCGACCATGCCGAGCTGCGCAGGTGGCTGTGGACGGTCCACCTCGCCGACGGCACCCGCGCGCTGACCAGCGCGGGCCGGTGGCAGGACGCTCACGAGCACCTCCGCTGCCGCAACGGCATCGGCCGACTCATGCTCGACGGGCGCCAGGTCGCGGTCATCGCCAGCCTCACCGCCGGCGACACGCACACCGCCCAGGCGCTGCTGGACGCCACCTCGGCCGGCGACCCCTGGCAGGACGCGGTGACCGCATGCCTGACCGTCCTGTGCCGGCACGACGCCGGCCGACCGACCGACCAGCCCATCACCCAAATGCTGCAACGTCACGGCCGACTCAACCCGGCGCCCAACCTATCGGTATTCACCACCCGCCTCGGCCTGTCCGTCATCGACGCGGCCGGCGGCGCGGACCACCCGGGGGCACGCGCCATCGCCGCGACCCTGATCCACCAGGCGCTGACGTTCGCAGACGGATACGCCGCACGTGACCTACTGGCACACGAAGGCAGCCCTGCGATCCTGACCGACGTCCAACGACGCGACCTCGTCCAGGTCGTGGAAGCAAGCGGGCTGGGACGCCACGGGATACCCGCGCGACTGAGCGCCGATCTCTCAGCCGCACTCACCAGGAGCGAAGCAGTCATCGCCCGCGCCCTGACCGGGCGCCAAGACAGCGCCGCCAGATCGACGCCGCCGTTCAGCAGCAGCCGAACGTTGGACCCGGCCGGCGCGACGCGCGAGGTCTAGGCCGAACGGAACGCGCCGCGCCCCGCTCATCGCCGCCATGCCATGCGCCTTCACCGCGCCCGACAATCCCCACCTTGCGGTTGCCACGTCCGTGCGGCAGACCCTGATTCGGGTGGGTGGCCCGGCGGGCCCGATCCGGCTCACCTTGCGGGGCACCGGAGTGCCGACCGACGGCGTGAGCCGGACCGGGATCGTCTTAATGCGCGTGTTACCGGATGATCTTTGGTTTGAGCGCGTTCGTGCGGGCGCTGCTCGCCGTGTCCATGGCGGTCACTGGCGGGCAGCTGCACGGCAGGTACTGCCGGCCGTGGATGGTGGTCCAGACCCAAAGCCGGAATGGTAGGTAGCTGGTGTCGGTGTAGACGGATGGCGCCCCACACGGGTTGTCGGCACTGGTCTCCCGGCTGGCGATGCCCGCCGACGCCCACGCCGCACGCGGTTCGGCACCTGAGCTGGCGACCTGCCGCAGCGCCGGACCGCCGGAGTCGCCGAAGCACGCGCCGTCCCCGAGACAGACGTCGCCGGCGCCGATGAAGCCGCCCGCGCAGGCGACGCTGGGCAGTCGGCTTGTGTCCCGTTCGTGCAGCATCGTGGGAGCGGTCGTGCCCGCGGGTGGCGGGTACACGGTCAGCCCCCACCCGATCAGCCGGACCGGGTGCCCCTCGGGCATCGGTCGGATGTCGAGTCGCATGAGCGGTGCCTTCACCGGGCGCGCCAGCTCGACCAGTGCGTAGTCGGAGACCGGCTTGGTGGGCCAGTTGGTGCCCCAGGCCCAATTGGGCGGCAGAAAGACCCGCTTGCCGGTGACGATCTGACCGCCCGTCGATCGGTCGAGGCTGCCGACGCGCACCGTGACGTTGGTACCGGGCACCGCGACCGGCGTGGGCGCGGCGAGCTGGTCACTGACGCAATGCGCGGCGATGAGCACGAACTCGGGGTGGATCAGGCTGCCGCCGCACAGCGCGGTGCCGAGCCCGGGAAAGACGATCTGGGCGGCCGTCATACCGTCATAGGACTGTGTGGCGTCCCGCCCGCCGACGATCGCGGAGGCGGGGCTGGCAGCGCCGGCCACAATGCCGGCGAGCGCAACCGCCACGATCGTCGACCGTTTGAGGTTTCTCATCGATCCCTTTCTCGTGCTGGTGCAGGGGTTACACGGCCCGGCACGCTGGTGTGTCGGGTTGCCTTTGGAGCGCCAGCCGGGAGGACTGCGGGGTGCGCAGTCATAGGTACTCCCGCCGATCGCGGTCAAGGAGGAGCCAGTAGCGGGAGAAGATCGTTCGCCCGGTGGCGACGAACACGCGGCGGTACGCCAGGATCTCGCCGGTGGTGGGGTTGATGGTCAGCCAGGTCGTGGCGGCCTGGGCGAGGCCGGTGTAGCGGAAGGTGACACCGGTCCGGCCGGCGATGTCGGCCGTCTCGCCGTCGTAGCCGATGCCGGCGAGACCGGCGAGGACTCGCAGGATCGTCGCGCGTTGAGTCCGGCCGACGTACCCGTAGTAGTTGATCTCTGTGATGGCGAAGAGCAGCTCATCCGTGCCGGTCGAGTGGCGCAGTCGGAGTAGTTGGGCGGTAAGGCTGGCCGGATCGGTCGCGATCGCTTCCGGCGCGATCGGTGGCTGCACCTGCTTTGCGGTGAAGTCGCCGGTGTGGAGCGGGGCTCCGGTGAACTGTGGCCGGTCGCTGCCGTCCACGGTGTGATCGAGGTCGGGCCACGACGGGAGCCGGCGGGTCGCCATGTGCACGGTGCCGGTGATGTGCTGCCAGTGCTCAACGTCGACCCGGCCGATCAGGTCGTGCCGGTCTGGGCCGGGCATCCGTGCCCAGGATTGGCTGTGCAGGTAGGTGTAGGGGCCGGAGTGGTGGTCGGCGGGCACGTCAGTGATGCGGTCAGCCAGACCCAGCAGACGGGCCGTGACGGCCGGATCCGCGCCGCCTGACGACCACGTGTCCGCAGCGACGCCCTTCAGTACGGCCAGCGCGAGCACGGCGCCGGCTGCGCTGAGCAGGATGCGGCGACGCCTGTGCGGTTTACCCGTCGACAGGCAGGCATCCAGTGGGCTCATTGGGCTGCCTCTCCTCCATCCTTGGCTGGTGGGTCTGCTTGTGGTTACGGGCCCGGGGCGCGACGGGAGCCTGTCGCGCCCCGGGCTTCTTGCGGTGCTGACTGCGGCGGTGGATCCTGGGCTTTGGCGGCGAAGTGAAGCAGGCTTGCCGTACGGGGAACCGGTCAGGTCGTTGCTTGGCTGCCACCATCGGCGGTGGGCAGCGCCGTGTCCGGCGATGCCGTCTCTTCGCTAATGGCTTCGGTCCGGCCGCCCAGGTATTGGGCCAGGAAGTGTTCGGCTGCGGCATAGAAGCGCAGCCTGTTGTCCGGCTTGACCAGGCCGTGTCCCTCGTCCGGGTAGAGCAGGTAGGCGAGGGGGATGTCCCGCTCGCGCAGCGCGGCGACGATCTGCTCGCTCTCGGCCTGGGGGACGCGCGGGTCGTTGCCGCCCTGGACGATCATCACCGGGATGCGGATGTCGTCGACCCGAGACAGCGGTGAGCGTGACCACAGGAAGTCCGCCTCGGTTTCGGGGTTGCCGACGCGCAGGTGCGCCTGCACGATCATCGGTTTCCAGTACGGCGGGTACGACGTGATCAGGGTGTTCAGGTTTGCTGGCGCCGCAAGCGCCACGGCGCAGCGGAACACGTGGGGGGTGAACGCCGCGCCGACCAGTGCGGCGTAGCCGCCGTAGGAGCCGCCGAAGATGGCGACCCGGGCCGGGTCCACCCAGCCCTGCTCGACCGCCCAGGCCAGTGCGTCGAGCAGGTCGTCGTGCATCTTGGCGCCCCACTCGCGGTTGCCGGCGTTGAGGAAGTCCTTGCCGTACCCGGTGGAGCCGCGGAAGTTGACCTGCAGGACGGCGTAGCCGCGGTTGGCCAGCCACTGCGCTTGCGGGTCGAGGCCCCAGCGGTCGCGGTGCCAGGGGCCGCCGTGCACGAGTAGCACCGCCGGCAGGTCCCGCCGTGGCGTGGCGGGTGGGAAGGTGAGGTACCCGTGCAGGGTCAGCCCGTCGCGGGAGCGCAGGGAGCACGGTTCCATCGGGGCCAGGGTGTGATGCTCCAGCTCGGGCCGGTGGGCGAACAGGAACGTGGGCTCGTCCAGGTCGCGGGTGTAGCTGTAGTAGCGGACCGGTCCGTCGTCGTGTGTGGTGGCCACCAGCCAGGTCCGGTCGGCGTGATCGCTGCCGAGCAGTTGCAGGTCGCCGCCGAGGGCGGTGAGGGTGGCGATGTCGTCGGTGATCGTTGGGTCCAGGACTACCGGGGTGAGCCGGTCGCGTTGGAAGAACACGACTCGTGGTTCGTTGGTGTCGATGTGCAGGGCAGCGGTGGCCACGTCGAAGGTGGGGTCGCCGGCCACGACGGTCCGTGCGCCGCTGGCCACGTCGAACCAGACGAGCTGGGCTGCGTTGGCGCCCTCGGAGGTGATGCACAGCAGCCGGGAGCCGTCGTCGCTGAACGCGAGGGGCTGGGTGGACAGTGCGTCCTGCTGGTCGACCTGCAGCAACGGCCGCCAGGGCAAGTCTTCCGTGTCGCGGACCAGGATCACGGTGCCCCCGTCGGGCAAGGGGGCCAGTGCGGCCCGGACGCTGAAGTCCTCGTCGGCGACGAACCCGATGAAGCCGGGGTTTTCGCAGACCTTGTTCAGCTCGCCGCTGGCCAGGTCGAGGCTGTACACGTCGTGTAGCTCGGGTCGGTCGAGGTTGATGCTGAGCAGGATCTCGCCGGGCCACCGCTTGCTGATCTTCATGATGCGGGTTTGGCTGTCCTTGCCCGGGGTGAGGTCGCGTTCGTCGCCGGTGTCGACGTGCACGTCGCGCAGCCGCCAGTTCTCGTCGCCCGCGTCGTCTTGCAGGTACAGGATGCGGGTACTGTCGGGCGTCCAGCCGAAGACGTGCACGCCGCGGTCACGGTCGGCGGTCACGGGGTGCTCGGTGCCCGGCGCGCCGTCCAGGTCACGGACCCAGACGTTGAGGACGCCGTCGTGCGGAGCGATCCACGCGAGCTGGCGGCCGTCGGGTGAGA
>WNGA01012069.1_pt1 | contig 11197 bp, 13 predicted proteins | sample 5400061 | NCBI WGS metagenome assembly WNGA01 (sample SAMN13153366, study PRJNA577476) | soil metagenome | isolation source: 100 cm soil or saprolite under grassland replicate 2 | place: USA:California | collected 2016-06-15
ATCGGCGCTGGAGCCCACCGCCGGCGAGGGTTCCAGGTACGGCAGTGGCAACCCCGAGTGCACGGACCAGCCGGGTCCAGCCGGGGTCGCGGTGAGGTCGCTGTTCTCGACGAGGTCGTCCCCGCCGATCGCGAACAGGTAGTTGACGCCGCCGGCGCCCAGCACCGGCACCACCGAGCTGGCGATGGGGAGCTGCGAGCCCCCCAACGACTCCCACGGCGACCAAGGGCCGTCGGGCAGCTGCTGAATCCGCCGGTAGACGGTGCCGTCCTCGCTCACCACGAACACGCCAAGCCCGAGCAGGTCGATGAGGTTCACCCAACCCGCTGCCGGAAGGAACGAGTCCGCCAGCGCCGCCCCCGGGTTTCCCAGGTTCGCCCACCCCGACCACCCGTCGTTGGGCTGCGTCTGCGTCAGGTGGTACAGCACGCCGTCTCGACCCAGGGCGAACAGCCGAAGCCGACCCGCACCGTCCGCCACCACGGCAAGGCCGTACGACAAGAGCGTCACCACAATCCTCCCAGCCGCGCGTACGAACCCCGGCAGGCGTCGGGCCTTGCGGCGATCATCCCAAACCGCGTCCCCGCTGCTCTACGAGGCGCGCACGTCCGGTGGCAACGCCGAAGCCCGTGCAGCCCAACAAGAGCCTGTGCCAGTAGGGGCGATGTGACGTGCGGCACGCCGACTGGGTGCCGTGCGGCACTGCTCGCCCACCCCAGCATGGTCATCCTTGGTCCAAGGAGCAAACAAGGACGATCGTGCCGCAGCCTCTAGAGGGGTCGCCGGCCCGGTCCGACCGAGCAGGGGGTTCGGATGCCAGGGACCGTCAAGCAGGGATCGACCGGCGCGGCAGTCCGCGAAGCCCAGTACCTACTCGCCCGCGACCGCTACCTGGTGGCGGTCGACATCGACGGGACCTTCGGCCCCCACACCGACACCGCCGTGCGCCAGTTCCAGCACGACCGTGGGCTCGGCATCGACGGGATCGTCGGCCCGCAGACCTGGGGCAAGCTGCTGGCCGACCATGCCTTCCCGCCGCCCACGCTCGCCGTGGGGTCGACCGGGTCGGTGGTGCAGCGGCTGCAGCAGTTCCTCAACCTCGCCCGCTCGGAGTTCGATCCGGGCGCGGCGGCGCTGGTGGAGGACGGCGACTACGGGCCGAAGACCAAGGCCATGGTGGTCGCCTTCCAGCGCTGGGGCGGGGTGGCCGCCGACGGCATCGTGGGGCTGCAGACCTGGGCGGTGTCGCTGCACGCCGCCGGCCAGGTGCTGGCCGACCAGGTCGGCGTGTAGCCGGCCGTGCTGGGGAGCGAGCGCACACAGACCGGGCAGACGGGTCCGACCAGGACGCAAGGCCTGCTCGCGCCCAGACGCAAGTTCGTGCTCTACAGCCCGCCTCGATTGAGCTGCAGGGCATTGTCCGTGCCTGTCACCGGAACGGGCGATCCTCTGTAGATCCAGTAGAGGCCAACTAGAGTCTGTCGTCACACGAGCACTAGACGTGGCGTTGCACCGCCAAGTTGACGCTTGTTGAACGTATGTTCGACACTCCTCGACGGGCGCCGCTCGCGGCGCCGGAGCCCTGAAACACCAGCCGCTTGACTCAAGGAGCGCCCGATGGTCGCACCAGCAGACGAGCCACGGCGGGTGCTGCACTACCAAGCCGCCCTCGTCCGCGACGCTGGCGGGTTCACCGCCCGCTGCCTGGAGGTCGGCTGGCTCTGCGCGGCCGGCCGCACCCTCGAGGAAGCCCTCGCGCGCCTCCGCGACCTGGTCGAGCTGGAGTTGTCGCATCGTGCGGACCAGTGGCCGCTGCTTGCCATCGTCGTGCCCCTTGAGGTGTCAGCGCCGGCAGAGTAGCCATGATCCGAGGAAGGCCTGGGCGCAGCCGTTGCCTCGATATATGCAATGCGAACGAATGCCACCCGGTTCATGCCCAGCTTCCCGAACCAATGGCGGCCCACATCAGCCTAGATCATCTGCCATGAGCTGTTGTACGGCGTGGAGTGCCTGAGCCGCCGTAGGTTCCTGCTGGCGATCTGCTGGCGATCTGCTGGCGCTCGCCGGTGCGGGAGAGAAGCGTCGCGTTCGTACTGTCGCAGTAGATAGAGACCGTTGCGTTTCGTTGACATGTGTCCGCTTAGAGTGATTCCCTACCTGCTAAGTCTGAGAGACTTTCGGGATTCTTGTCTGACTTTTCGGAATGGGGAGGGGCTCAGGATGGCGAGGATCATGTCGGCTGTGGGTGAGGAACTGGTTACCGCCCAACTTGATTCGAGTCTCACGCAGGCCGCGGAGCTCCTTACCGACCTGATTGACAGCGATGCGTACGTGGGAGAGGTCTATTCGCTGGGCTACAATGACGCGCTGGTGCAGATTCATGACTTCCATCGTCAACAGGTCGGTGGCATCCCAGCGCTTTCGTTTCTGGTGGCGACCAGGATCGCCAAGGACGGCGCCACCGATGTGCGAGAGGAAGACGCGTCCGTCATTCTGCTGCGCGTGCTGGATCACGCTGACCTCCCAAACGCCCAGGAGGCTCTACGCGTGCGGGTCGAGACCGCGCAGCGCGTGAGCGGGGATCGCGAGCGGAGTTGGGATGACAAGGATGTGATGGACGCCACGACCCATCATCTCTTGAGCTATGCCGGTGTCCGATGCCGCGTACTGGGAACATTCTATGCGGATAATATTGGTGGAAATCGCTACGCGTTGTCCTTTGGCTCAGACCTGAGCAACTACTACCCGAATCGAGGACTCAAGGTCTATAAGCCGCGAGGCAGCGTACTTGCTCGAATCGTTAACTACCGCGATCCACGCCGGCATGGCGATGACGAACAGGCGCTCGTTCCCGTGGGCCAGGTCCGATACGCATCGACCAACCGTCCGTTCCAGCAGATCTCGGGCGTGCGCGTCTCCATCACGCCGACCGACCTCCTGGGGCAGAAGACCGCGCTCTTCGGCATGACCCGAATGGGCAAGTCAAACACGACCAAGATCGTCCTCAAGTCAATCTTTGCGCTCCGATGGGCGGAGCGGCCCCGCCGCATCGGTCAGATCGTTTTTGATCCCGACGGCGAGTACGCAAACGAGAACACCCAGGATGCAGGCCACAACCAGAATCCTACGGCCATCAAGAACGTGTGGGCCTCTGGTCCGCAGGCCCAGCACGGCACGCTCAAGGAGGACGTCGTCACCTACGGCATCATGCGACACCCTAACGATCCGGGCCGAAAGCTGATGCTGCTGAACTTCCACGTCGACGCAAACCTCCAGGTCGGCAAGCAGATCATCAACGATGCCTTGGCTGGCGACCAGACGAAGTACATCTCCAACTTCCGGGACGTGACTCTTGAGCCGCCCGATCCGAGCGATTGGTCCGCCATGACGCGTCATCGCCGCCGCGTGCTCTGCTACCGGGCGCTCCTGGTGAAGGCTGGGCTCGATGCGCCCGGAACCATTAGACCCGAACTGAGATTCGGGAATCAGCCGCTCTTCAGCCAGACCTTTCTGACCGCCCTTCGCGGCTCTCAGGGTAAAGACCCAACGGCGTACAGGAACTGTGCGACCATTCTCTCGAAGCCATCACCTACCTGGGCTGAAATTGGCCAGGCATGTGCGATCCTCCGCGACTACATCGGGGATAGCGGCTCCGCATTCGGTGCGTTCGATCAGAACTACGTGCAGACCAGCACGTCGGGCTCGTGGGCAGATGACGATCTTAAGAAGATTCTCGAGATGTTCTTCTACGCCAATGGCTCGAAGCAGGTTGGGCGGGTAAGGGAGCAGCACACGCCGAGTACCTCTACCGACTACGCTGAGGACATCTGCGAGCACCTTGCTGCGGGTCGGCTCGTCATCGTCGACCAGTCGAGTGGCGACCCACTCATTAACAGAGCGTCAGCTGACCGTATCATGCGCCGTATCTTCGAGAACAATCAGGCCAGATTCCGAAGTGCTCAAGTGCCCCCTGAAATCCTGGTCTACATCGAAGAGGCGCACAATATCCTGCCGGCGTCTAGTGACCTGGACCTGACCGACGTGTGGGTCCGGGCCGCGAAGGAAGGCGCAAAGTACCACATCGGTCTTATTTACGCGACGCAGGAAGTCAGCTCTATTCAACGGAACATTCTGAGGAACACTGCGAACTGGTTCATTGGTCACCTCAACAACACCGACGAGACCAAGGAACTCCGCAAGTTCTACGATTTCGGAGACTTCGAGGCGAGCATCCTGCGGGCCCAGGACCCCGGCTTCATTCGATTGAAGACTCTCTCAAATCCGTACGTTGTCCCTATCCAAGTTGACCGCTTCTCCATCCAAGCGACAGTTTTCGGCAGCGAACTCTGATGCCGTACGAAGGAGAGTTCGCGTCCTACCACCCACTCCGACGAATCGCCCAGTCAGAGCGGGTAAAGCAGCTCCTCACGAGGTCGAGGGTCTTCAAGCCGGCCGAGGGCGGCCCGACCGCTACGCCGACGCTGGTCCCTGCGATCGCTCAGTCACTACCGGACATTGTCATCGCGATCGATGGAAGCGCCGCAGAAGTCGACGTGGTCAACGGCTACCCAGGCGCCAAGGTCGGCTACTGCACCGTGGCGAGCGTGCTCCTCAACCTCAAGAAGGTCAATGCACTGGATGAGCGGCGGCCCGTCAACCCGGTCGACTTTCGGCAAACCGAAGAACCAGCGACGATCGACGCAGCGCTGCCTGGAAGTAACGTCGTCACGCGCGACCACATCTCGGCCCGCGATTCATTCCGCGAAGCGCTCTTTGAGACCTTCCACGACGAGATCGTGGACGAAGACGACCGCATACCGCTGCTGCAGACCTACGAAGAGCTCCTGGCCCGCAAGCCGCAGTCACGCCCCCAAACATGCCCCTACGACTACGACGGCTGTGAGCAACACCTTGCGGTGCCGGCAGGAGTCTCGAGCTGCCCGTGTGGGAAGCGCCGGGCGATCTACTCGACCGATGCGCTACGCGTGCATGAGCGCTTCCACGAGATGGGCACCAACGGGGAGGCCCTCGGTGAGGTCATGCAGGTTTGGGAGCGCGTGCTCCTCATCCACCTCCTTCGCTGCTTCGAGCGACGGGGGTGGCTCTCCAGCATGCATCGGCTTGCGTTCGTCCTCGACGGGCCACTGGCGCTCTTTGGCCACCCGGCATGGATGAGCGCCGCGATCAGCGCGGAACTCAAGCGCCTCAACGCCACGATCCGCGCGGAGTCCGGTCAAGACCTGCTGCTCCTCGGCATCGAGAAGACGGGCACCTTCGTAACGCATTTCGATGAGATCGACCAGACTGAGACGCTCGGAAAGCTCCGCTTCCCGCCCCGGTCGTGCTTCCTGCCCCCCGACCACTACATCAAGCAGCGCGTCATCTACTCCACGAGCGACAAGCGCTACGGCCAGGACACCTACTTCGGACGAAAGTTCTTCTATAAGACGGCCAGCGGCTCGCGAATCGTAGCCAACGTTCCTTTCCTGACTGACGAGCAGGACACGCTTGCCTCTTCTGAGATTGCCCTCTATCCGCAGATCCCGCTCGTATGCGAATTGCTCGACAAGCTGGTCTCTTCCCGGTTCCCGAACGCCCTGTCGCCTATCATCTCGGCGCATGCCCAAGCGGCAATTCCTCTGCACCTAGGGGCGAAGGTGCTCCAACAACTCGCGCGTGCGCTCATGAGGGACGACTGACGTGGGACGCACACGGACATACGGGACGGCCGCGCGTCGCTGGGAAGGCGTCGGACCCTACTACGCGATGTTCCCCACCGACTTTGCTGATCGTGTAGTGGCTCAGTACACCAAGCCCGGTGAGACGGTGCTCGATCCATTTGCTGGCAGGGGTACCGCGGTGTTCAGCGCCGCACATCAAGGCCGCCGAGGTCTGGGAATCGAAATCAATCCAGTGGGGTGGACCTACGCCAAGACCAAGCTCAATCCCGCACCTAAGGATGCCGTGGCCAAGCGCCTCCAAGGACTTGACGAATTAACCTCTAGCTATCAAGAGGAAGCACAAGCGTTACCCACGTTCTTCCGAAGCTGCTTCTCTCAGTACGTGCGCCAGTACCTCCTCGCCGCTCGTGAACACCTAGACTGGCGTCACAACCAAATAGACAGAACCACGATGGCGCTGCTGTTGGTCTACCTCCATGGCAAACGTGATGCCGCCTTGTCCAACCAGATGCGACAGACCAAGTCGATGGCACCAGATTACGCAGTCCGTTGGTGGGAAGAGCGTAAATTGACTCCTCCACAGGTCCATCCCGTCGCTTTCATGACCGAGCGGCTGAAGTGGCGATATGCGAAGGGACTGCCAGAAGTCCGCGAGAGCCACATTTACCTCGGGGACAGCGAATCCTACTTGCCTCACCTAAATGACATGGTCCGTGGTCGAGGTAAGCGAGTCCGGTTACTGCTCACCTCACCTCCATATTTCGCGCTCACCAACTACTACTACGACCAGTGGCTTCGGCTCTGGCTGCTTGGCGGACCACCAACTGCACGCCGCGGCCTCGGAACGCACAAGTTCAAGGGAAAATTTGAGCACTCCGACCAATATAGGGAGCTACTCCAGAACGTCTTCGCTAGTGCAGCGGAACTTTTATCGCCAAAGGCCGTTATTTATGTTCGCACAGGACTCGGCGTAGTCACCTACTACACAACACATCAGGTGCTGCAAGACACATTCCCCAAGCATCGAATCCACATAGAACGTCAGCCGTACACACGGCCGACACAGACGAGCCTATTCGGCAATCTGGACAGAAAGCCAGGAGAAGTAGACCTCGTTCTGACACCTCGCTAACTAGCGTCAATGGCTGGACTTCACTCGTCCAGGGCTGGAAAGAATGCGCCGTGGCTGCCGCAGTCCGAAATAGCGCGATAAGGCCATCACGACAAGCGGGAAGGGCATCCAGGCCGCCTTGAGGAGCCGTGGCGCCAATTCACGTAGCTGGGCCATTAAAGATGGCCGGGCCGTTGCCGCTCCTGGTGCGCGGCAGCCTCCTTGAGGGCGGGAAGGGTGAGGTGCCAGGGGAACCGGTCGCGCTGGCCCTGGCGAGGCTGATGTAGCGCCAGCACGTCCGGGCCGAACAGGACGCGGACCCCCAGGCGGCGGAGCCGCTCGATACCCTCCCCGAGTGCGGGGTGCTCGGCTTGGGCGGCATTCAGGTAGGGGAGCACGACGACTGGTAGTCCCCTGCCGGTCGCCTCGCACAACAGCCCTAGAGCCAGGGTGTCGGCGATCCCCGCCGCCCACTTGTTGATGGTGTTGAAGGTCGCCGGGGCCACGATGATCGCGTCCGGCTCGGGCAGCACGTCAGGCTCGCCAGGCAGCTTGTAGTCATGCCGAACCGGGTGGCCAGTGCGCCCGGCGAGGCCGGGCACGTCGAGCCACTGAAAGGCGCGCGGCGTGGCGACCAGGCAGACGTCCCAACCGTCCTGCTGCGCCAGGTCGATGAGGACGTGCACGTCCATGGCGGGCGGCGCGGCACAGGCGACGATGTAGAGGACCCGCTGGCTTGAGATGCGGTCTTGATCGCTCACGCGGCAACGACCCCGACTCGGGTGGCCAGCTCGCGCAGCTTCGGCTTGGTCGTGCGACGCTCGCGGTGCAGCAGCTCAAGAACCAGCCGGTGGACGACGGGCTGATGGTGGACTTCTTGGGGGGCCAGCCGCTCGGCGTGGAGCAAGGCGTCAAGCGCCTGGTGGTCCTTGCGCCACTGCCCATACCCCTGGGCGATGTCAAGCAGATGATGGGCACGGCGCTCCAGCGACGGCAGGTGCGACGGGTCGATCGCCCGAGCCTGCTCGACAACCCGGCCGGCGTCGCCCAGCTCCACCGACACCGAGGCACGATGGATGCCGACGTTGGTTGGCCCAAAGACGGTCCAGAAGTCGTTGCGATCCTTACCCAGCCGCTGGGCGATCACCGTAGCCTCGGTGAGAAACTCGCTGGCCCCAGCGCGATCGCCCCGCCGCGCCGCCACCACCGCGCTGGATTGCAGCAGGGCGCCATAGATCGACAGATGGGCGGGTAGGGCGCTGCCGAGTCCTGGCTCCAGGGTGGTCAGTGCCGTGACCGCTACCTGTTGGGCCTTGTCGTGGCGGCCCAGTGCCAACAGCGCGTGGGCCAACATCCGGGTACTGGCAGCCACCACCAGGCGATCCTCCGACTGCATAGCCGCGAGGATGCCGCGGTCGGCCGCGATCCAGGCAAGATCGGACTGCCCAGTGTTCGCCATCGCGAAGCCCACGCACTGATACGTCTCCGCAAGCAACCTATTCGCCACTCGCCGACGGTCGCCGTCGAGCTGACGCGCAGCGAGCTGGGCGTTAGTCAGCACGTGGGGCAGCAGCACGCCGAGCTGCCGATAGGCCGCCGCTTGGCGAGCTTGCCATGCCTGCTGAACCCGGCGGTCGAGGCTACTCAGGTCAACAAGGTTTGCGACCTCGTCCTCCCAGATACCGTCATAGTTCATAAGCGCGTCACGAATGGAAGCAACCTCGGCAGGCTCCTCCGTGGCGCCAGCCAATCCCTCGCGGGACCAGGCCGGCGACACCACCGCCACACCAAGCACCGCAGCGTTACGCAGCAAGTCTCGACGATTCGCGGCCCCGTCCCCCTGATCGAGCAGCCCGAGCGCCTCGGCCGAGGCCTCGTACAGCTCACACACTACGCGACGAAGCGGCGGCCGCGGCCGGCACTCGCCCCGCTCCCAGCGGCCGAACTGCGCCCCCGTGAAGACCAGGCCCTGCTGGCCAAGCCGGCCGGCAACCTGCTCGGCTTCCCGGGCGGCGTCTTCTTGCGACCAGCCTCGCCGCTCCCGCTCGAAGATCAAGCGGTCGTTCGGGTCCCAGCGCCGCGGTCGTGGCATCGCGCAGCTCCGCTTCGTGGCTGCCTGAGGTGCCTGCATTGTACGGCGTCTTCGGACAAGCGTCGCGCTCTGGCGTATCCCCCCACAGACGTAGCGTCCGGCAAAGACACCTGAGTGACACCTGGAACGCACCTGGATGCGCTGGTCGCCGCCCCCGGCGGGTGGTTCCCTGGCCACCAGCGCGACGCAAGGAGGAGGCGATAGCAGGTGCAGAAGGACCTGTTGCAGCACGTCATCCCGCGCCACCGGAACGCTGCGGGTGGTCGTCGAGCTGGTCAAGGGGGTCTAGGTACTCTCGCCCGAGGCCTCGCGCTGCTTGACGAGCTGCCGGTACATGGCCGTGAGGAGCTCCCGCTCGCGCGCCCCCAGCTTGGAGTCGGCCTCCAGGGCTTCGATGACGCTGACCATCTCGCGCTCGGCCGCTCCGGCGGGCAGGTACCCGAGGAGGATGGACAGTTCTCCGGGCCGCAGCCGCAGCTCCTTCTCGAGCGCGGCGACGTTGGCCTCGGTGGGTACGCTCTTGCCCTCCTCCCACTGCCAGACGGCGCTGCGGGAGACGCCGATCTTGAGCGACAGGCCCATCTGGGTCTGCCCGGCCGCCTCGCGCTCCTGCCGCAGCCTGCGGCGGAACGCCGCCTTCTGCTCGTCAGTCGCCATTGGTTCGCCCGTCTGCGTTGTCGCTGGTCAGGTTCGGTTGAGCATGCCGCATCGGGGTGCCCTTGGTCGAGTGCGGCTAGCAGATGCGTTTGGGCGCTTGACAGGTGCTATGAGCATTTGTAGCGTACTAGTGGCTCTTGTAGGAGTCCGCAGGATCGCCACGGAGGGGAGGGAGCAGGTGAGGCAGTAGGCACCCGCGCAAGGCGCGAGATCCCAAAGGCCCTGGAAGGACGGGGCCGGGGGCGCGGCAACGCCCCCAGGCACCCAGCATCGAGAGTGAGGCCCCTCGAATGCTCCAGCAGTCTGCTCGGCGCACGCCGAGTTCCGCAACCACGCCCCACCTGCGCCCGGCCGAAGTGGCCGAGCTGCTGGGCGTCCACACCAAGACCGTCTCCCGCTGGGCCAAGGAGGGCAAGCTGCCCTTCCTGCGGACCCTCGGCGGGCACCGCCGCTACCCCGAGGCGGCCATCCGCGAGCTGGCCGCCGGGCTGGCCCAGGAGGTGCCGGCCTGATGCCCGCGCCGCTCGCTCCCACCTCAGGCTCGGTGCTGGACGGCGAGCGGCGCGTCCAGATCCCCCTGGACGAGGCCGCCCGCCTGCTGGGCATCTCCAAGTGGACCGCCTACAAGCTCGCCAAGAGCGGCGAGCTGCCCACCAACCGCGTCGGCCGCAACCTCTACGTCCCGGTTCCGGTCCTGCGCCGGGCCGAGCAGGGCCTGGCCCTCGCCGACGGCGCCCACGGCGGTGGTGCCGCATGAACACCATGCTGCGACGCGCCGCCGCCTTCTTGCGCTGCCTGTCCGACCACGACCTGAACGACCTCCTGGTTGAGCTGCCCCCGGCACGGTTCGCCGCGCTGCTGGACGCCGCCTTCGCCGCCCCGCAGGTTGGCGTGCCTGTCCGTTACCACCCAGCCCAGCCGAGCGTCCGAGAGACAAGCCGCTGGACGGTCGAGGCTCGGCCTGAGCAGCGGGCTGGCGGGCACCCCCCGGTGTCGGCCTGGGCCGTCCTCGGCGCCGTTGCCCAAGAGCGGCCCGCCGGCCCGCGCGGCGGCAGGCCGGCGGTGTGGCACGCCAGGACCTACCGAGGCGAGCCGGTCGGCGACGTGGACGGGCGCGGCTGGCCGACCCGCATCCGGGCGACCGCGGCGCTGCTGTGGCACAGCCCGGCCTCGGGCGCCCGCTGCGCGGCGCTGGCCGCCCACGTCCGCGCGCTCTGCGACGACCACCTGAACGACCTGCTCGCCGACCTGCCCCCACGCCGCTTCGCCGCGCTGCTGCTGGCCGCTCTCGACGTGACGGCCGAGGGAGGTATGGCCGCGTGAGCGAGCTGCTGGACGTTCGCATCATCGGCGCGCCCGCGGCCGCCGAGCAGGCCGTCAGCCGCTTCGCGGCGCTGCTGGACGTCGACCGGTGCACCGGCCCGTACCCGAGCCGCAAGACCCCTGGGCTGGTCCGCTTCTACCTGGCCGGCCGGCTCCGCCCCCTCCCCGCCGCCGCCGAGCACGTCGACGACACCCCTGCTGACTCGGAGGTCTAGCCATGCACGCCCCCGTCCCATGGATCGCGCTGGCCGCCATCGCGGCGATGTTCGTCCTGCCGTGGCTCGACGCGCGCGGCCTGTTCGACGGCCCCCGCACCGTCCGCCACCGGCCCCA
>WNGA01012071.1_pt1 | contig 11196 bp, 9 predicted proteins | sample 5400061 | NCBI WGS metagenome assembly WNGA01 (sample SAMN13153366, study PRJNA577476) | soil metagenome | isolation source: 100 cm soil or saprolite under grassland replicate 2 | place: USA:California | collected 2016-06-15
ATGTGCAGCGCGCTCGGCCAGGAGTCGCTCGTCATGGAGGCGATCGAGGCGGGCGCGTCGGACTTCATCGTGAAGCCGTTCAAGTCCGAGGACGTCCTCTCCGTCGTGAAGAAGGTCCTGGGCGACGCCTAGCCGCGCCGCTCGCCCGGCGGGAGCCGCGGTGGCGCTCGATCTCACGAAATACCTATCCCTGTACGTCGCCGAAGCGGCCGAGCACCTCGCCGCGTTCGGGAAGGACCTCGTCCGGCTGGAGGAGGCGGCGCGCCACGGCGGCGGCGAGAGCGCGCGGGACGCGATCGACTCCTGCTTCCGCCACGCTCACAGCGTGAAGGGGATGAGCGCGTCGATGAGCCTCGACGGCATCGCCGCGCTCGCGCACCACGCCGAGGATCTCGTCGACGTGTTCCGCAAGGACCCCGCCCGGCTCGACGCGCGCGCGATCGACCTCCTCCTCGCGGCCGGCGACCGGCTGCAGGAGATGGTCCAGGGCGCCTCGCGCGGGGAGCCCGTCGCGGCGGACGGGCCCGCGATGGAGCGGCTCGCCGACGCCGCCCGCAAGCTGCGCGACGGGGACCGGCTCGCCGACGCGCCGGCCTCCGCGGCGAAGCCGGCCGAGCCGCCGGCGACCGAGCCCGGCGCGGCGCCCGCCCCTCGCGTCGAGGGGCGCAGCGGGGCGCGCCGCGTCCAGGTGGACGTCGAGATCGCGGGGAGCTGCCCCGTCCCCGCGGTGCGCGCCTTCCTCGTCGTGAAGAAGCTCGCCGCGCTCGGCACGGTGGCGCGCTCGTCCCCGTCGGTCGAGGAGCTCAAGGCGGGTCGCATCCCGGAGAAGAAGCTCTCGGTCCTGCTCGAGAGCGGCGAGCCGCTCCAGACCCTCGAGCGGGCGCTCGCGCAGATCTCCGATCTCGCCGCGGTCGCGCTGCGCGAGACGGAGGAGGAGCGGCCGGCGCCGGCGCGCGAGCTCGCGGCGCCCCAGGGCGAGTCCCAGCGGACCGTCCGCGTCCGCACCGAGATCCTCGACGGCTTCCTCGACGCGGTCGGCGAGCTCATCCTCGCGACCGCGCGCATCCGCGAGATCGGGCGGGCGTTGCCGCAGGAGAGCCGCGGTCCGCTCGACGAGGGCGTCGACCGGCTCCACGCGATCGTGAAGGACCTTCACGACAAGGTGATGACCGTGCGGATGACGCCGCTCGCCCTAGTCACCGAGCGGCTCCCTCGCGCCGTCCGCGACGTCGCGCGCAAGCTCGGCAGGCAGATCGAGGTGGAGGTGAAGGGCGCCGAGATCGAGCTCGACCGCGCCATCCTGGAGGAGCTCTCGGACCCGCTCCTGCACGTCCTGCGCAACGCCGCCGATCACGGCATCGAGCCGCCCCACCTGCGCCTCCTCGCGGGGAAGCCCGCGACCGGACGCGTGACCGTCCACGCGCGGCGCGACCGCGACCGCGTCATCATCGAGGTGGCGGACGACGGCAAGGGGATGGACCCCGTGCGCCTCCGCGCGGCGGCCGTTGCGCGCGGCGCGCTCACGGCAGAGCAGGCGGCGGCGGTCGGGGATCGCGAGGCGCTCCTCCTCGCCTGCCTCCCGGGCGTCTCCACCGCGGACACCGTCACCGACGTGTCGGGCCGCGGCGTCGGGCTCGACGCGGTGAAGCGGACCGTCGAGGGGGTCGGCGGCACCCTCGAGATCGAAAGCGCGCCGGGGGCGGGCTCGCGCGTGACGCTCCGGCTTCCACTCACCGTCGCGGTCCAGCCGGTGCTCCTCGTGCGGGTCGCCGACGAGGTGGTGGGCCTCCCGATCGCGAAGGTGCACGGCGCGGCACAGGTCGCGATGTCCCAGCTCGACCGGAGCCGCGGCGGCCCCGTCCTGCCGTACGACGGCGAGCTCGTCCCGGTGCACGATCTCGACCGGCTGCTCGGGTTCCCCGGCCGCGGGATCGACGAGCGCGCCGTGGTCGTCGCCGAGGGGGCCGACGGCCGCGTCGGCCTCGCGGTGGACGCGCTCCTCGGCCAGCACGAGGCGGTGCTGAAGCCGCTCGGGTCCCCGCTCGACGCGGTGGCCGGGCTCTCTGCGGTGACCGTCCTCGGCAACGGCCGGCCGGTGTTCATCCTCGACGTGCAGAGGCTCCTCCCCGCATGATCCAGCCGTTCGGACCGCGCGAGGTGGACGCCCTGCAGGAGCTCGCCTCCATCGGGTGCGGTCGGGCCATCACCGCGCTCGGCAAGCTCGCCCGGCGGCGCTTCGAGATGGACGTGCCGGAGGCGTGGGTCGGCGCCGGTCCGGGCGCCATCGCGTCCTTCCTCGGCGGCCTCGGCCAGGACCTCGTCGCGGTCGGCGTGAAGCTCGAGGGGGCGCTCACGGGCGACCTCCTCCTCGCTCTCCCCGAGGCGGACGCCGAGAACCTCGCGACGATGCTCGGCTACGCCCCGGCGGACGGCTGGGGCGGCCTCGCGGAGAGCGCGCTCATGGAGTCCGGCAACATCGTCGGCAGCGCGTTCGTCACGGCGGTCGGCGCGCTCGTCCGGGAGAAGCTGCTCCTCTCCGTCCCGACCTTCGCCCGGGGGAGCGGGCGATCGTGCGTCGAGCGGCTCGTCGCGCACGCCGGCTCGGTCGCGCTCGCGACCCGCTTCTCGGCGTGGGCGGAGGACACGGGCGCCGCGCTCGAGGGGCTCATCCTCGTCATGCCCGAGCCGGAGCGGATCGCGAGGCTCCTCTCGCACCTCGAGGTGCGGTAGAGAGCGGGCATGGACGAGACGACGCTGCGGGGGCTACTCGCCGCCGTGCAGGGCGGGAAGACCTCGGTCGACGCCGCCATCCGCCGGCTGAAGGGGGCGCCGTACGAGCGCCTCGGCGATGTCGCCACGGTCGACACGCACCGGACGCTCCGGGTCGGGATGCCGGAGGTGGTGCTCGCGGAGTCGAAGACGGCCGCCCAGGTCGCCGCGATCGCGAAGAAGCTCGCGCAGAGGGGGCCGCTTCTCGTCACCCGGCTCGCGCCCGACAAGGCCGGCCCGGCGCGGCGGGCGGTGAAGGGGTCGAGCTACGATCCCATCTCGCGCACGCTGCGGCGAGGGCGGATGGACCTTCCGACCCGCGGGCCGGTCGCGGTTTGCTGCGCCGGCACCTCCGACATCCCGGTCTGCGAGGAGGCGGCGGTCACGCTCGATGTCATGGGGATCGAGGTCATCCGGATCTACGACGTCGGCGTCGCGGGGCTGCACCGGCTCCTCGCGCGCCGGGACGACCTCGAGCGGGCGCGCGCGGTCGTCGTCGCGGCGGGGATGGAGGGCGCGCTCCCCTCGGTCGTCGGCGGGCTCGTCGGGCGCCCGGTCATCGGCGTCCCGACCTCGGTCGGGTACGGCGCCTCGCTCGGCGGCCTCGCCCCGCTCTTCACGATGCTCAACTCCTGCGCGCCGAACGTCACGGTCGTGAACGTGGACAACGGGTTCGGGGCCGCGTTCGTGGCGGGCCTCGTCGCGCGCGAGTAGGGAACGTCCATGCCGCTCCTCCTCCTCGAGCCCATCGGCGGGATCGCCGGCGACATGTTCCTCGCCGCCGCGATCGACCTCGGGGTCGAGCCGCGCGCGCTCGAGGGTGCGCTGCGCACCCTCGGCATTCCGGGCTGGCGGCTCTCCGCCGCGAAAAAGACCGACTGCGGCATCGTGGGGACGCACGTCGACGTGATCGTGGAGGGCGAGCAGCCGCACGCCCGCGGCCTCACCGAGATCCTTGCGCTCGTCGACGGGAGCGGCCTCTCGCCGCGCGCGCGGGCCACGGCGCGCGCGATGTTCGAGCGGATCGGCCGGGCCGAGGCGAAGGTGCACGGCGTCCCGCTCGAGGAGATCCACTTCCACGAGCTCGGCGCGGTCGACTCGATCGTCGACGTGTGCGGCGCCGCGGTCGCCCTCGAGCTCCTCGGCTGGCCGCGCGTCCTCTGCGCGCCCCCCGAGCTCGGGCGCGGCCTCGGGCGCTCGGCGCACGGGCCGATGCCGATCCCGCCCCCCGCCGTGCTCGAGCTCCTCGCCGGGCGCGCCATCCGCCCGGGCGGGCCGAACGGCGAGGCGGTCACCCCGACCGGCGCCGCGATCCTCGCCGAGCACGCCGAGATCGGCCCGTTCCCGGCGGTCGTCCCGGCCCGCGTCGGCTACGGGGTCGGCACCCGCAGCTGGCCCGACCGGCCGAACGTGCTCCGCGCGACCCTCTGCGAGCCGGCCGAGGCGGGTGAGCTCTCCGTCCTCGAGGCGAACCTCGACGACGCGACCGGCCAGATCGTCGCCCGCGCCATTGACGCGGCGCTCGAGGCGGGGGCGCTCGACGCCTGGGCGGCGCCGATCACCATGAAGAAGGGGAGGCCCGCGGTGCTCCTCGCCGCGCTCGTCGAGGAGGCGCGCCGCTCCGCGGTGACCCGCGTCCTCTTCGCCGAGACGACGACGCTCGGGGTGCGGCGGCGGCGCGTCGAGCGCGAGGTCCTCGCGCGCGAGCTCCGCACCGTGGAGACGCGCTACGGCCCAGTCTCGGTCAAGGTCGCGCTCCTCGATGGGGTCGAGATCGGGGCGCAGCCCGAGCACGACGACTGCCTCGCGCGGGCGCGCGAGCACGGCGTCGCGCTCCGCGAGGTGATGGCCGCCGCGCTCGCCGCCCACCGCGGCGGGCGCTAGGCCGTCCGGGGCCGTCCGGCGTGCGTGTTACCATCGCGCGCCGTGGCGCGGACCCGAAAGCCCCCGAAGCGCCGCCGCGCCGCGCGCCGGCCCGCCGCGAAGGGCCGCAGGCGCCGCGCCGCCGCCACCCGGCCGAAGGCCTCGAGCCCCCGCGCGCCCCTCGGGGCCCACGAGCGCGTCCACGCCGCGGACCCCGGAGGCGCGCTCCTCGCCCTCTCGCGCGACCTCGCCGAGGCGCGCACCGAGGAGCAGATCACGGAGGGCCTCGCGCGCGCGCTCGAGGCGCTCTTCCCGGGCCGCTCGTTCGCGGTACGGCTCGTCGATCCGAAGACGCTCGCGCTCCGGACCCTCCACGCGCGCGGGCGGCTTCGCTCCGCCGCGCGCGCCCGGATCGCCTTGCGGCGCTCGGCGGTAGAGAAGACCGGCCTCGCCGGCGCGCTCCTCGCCGACGGCGGCGTCCTCGTGACCGAGGTGGACGAGCCGCTCTTCGAAGGATGCGAGATCGCGACCGCCGTCCCGCTCGCGGTGGCCGGCCAGCTCTTCGGGGTCGTGAACCTGGAATACGGGCCCGGCCGGGCGGAGGACCGCGAGCGGGACGCGCCGCTCCTCTACCAGCTCGCGAACCACGCGGCGCTCGGCGTCCGCAACGTCCGGTCGATCGAGGAGCTCACCTACCTCAAGACCTACCTCGAGAACCTCATCGAGCACGCGAACGCGCTCGTCCTCGTCGTGAACCGCTGCCGGGAGGTGGTGGTCTGGAACGCGGCGCTCGTCCGCACGACCGGCTTCTCGAAGGAGCGGGTCGTCGGCGACGATCTCCTCCTCTTCCTCCCCGCGGAGGAGCGGCCCGGGCTCGAGCAGGTGCTCCTGCGCGGCTTCGCGGGCGAGGCGGTCGCGGGCTACGAGACGCGGCTCGCGCGGGAGGGCGGCGGCGACGCGCGGATCGTGCTCAACATCGCGCCGGTCGTCAGCGCGACGGGCGAGGTGGACGACGTCATCGCGATCGGCCAGGACCTCACGCTCATCCGCTCGCTGCAGGCGGCGGCGGAGCACGCGGAGCGGCTCGCCGGGATCGGCCGGCTCGTGGCGGGCGTCGTGCACGAGCTCAACAACCCGCTCACCGCGGTGAACATGTACTCCGACGCGCTCGTCGAGAAGCTCTCGCACGCCGGGCACGATCCCGGCGACGTCGAGAAGCTCCGCGCCATCCTCGAGGGCGGGCAGCGGATCCAGCGGCTCGCGCGCGACCTCGTCGCCTACGCGCGCCCCGCCGGCGCGGGCACCGAGCCCGTGGACCTCGCCGAGGTGATCGAGGAGGCCGCGCGGCTCGCGAAGTCCGCGCTCAAGGAGCGCAGCGCGGTCCTCGAGACGCGGCTCCTCCCCGCGCCGCCGGTCGAGGGGAGCCGGGCGAGCCTCGTGCAGGTCGTCGTGAACCTCGTCACGAACGCGGCGCACGCGGTCGGGAACGGCGGCAGGGTCACGGTCGTCCTCGCGCCGGAGGACGGGCGGGTGCGGGTCACGGTCGAGGACGACGGCACGGGAATGGCCGACGACGTCGCCGCCCGCGCCTTCGAGCCGTTCTTCACGACGCGGCCGGGCCAGGGGATCGGCCTCGGCCTCCCCATCGTGCAGGGCATCGTCGCGCGGCACGGCGGCACGGTCACGGTCGAGACGACACCCGGCGCCGGCACGCGCGTCGCGGTGACGCTGCCCGTGAAGCAACATTAAGGGCGGGGGGACACTCGCTCCGGGGCAGCCTCATCCGGCTGCCCCTGCGCTCGCCCTCAGATCGCGAGGGACAGCACGGCGTAGCCGCGGAACGCGGGCAGCACCGTCGAGACCGAGTTCCCGGACGGGTTCATGGGGATGCGCACGTCCTGCCCGTCCGCCGAGACGAAGCGGGCGCGCCGCGCGCCGCCCGCGACGTGGACGCCGAGGAAGAGCGTCGCGCCCTGCGCGCGCTCGCCGGGCTCGGCGACGAGGTGGGCGAGGAGCGCGCCCGGGATCCGGTGGAGGACGACGAGGAGCGGGACGCGCCCGGCGACACTCGCGGCGCGCCGGCCGCGGCCGAGGACCGCGGCGAGCGCCTTGTCGAGGAGCGCAGGGTCCGGCGCGACGGTCGTGCCGTCCTTGCCGAGCGCCGGCAACACGGCGAGCGTCCCCTCGCCGACGCGCGTCCCGCCGGGCTTGCCCGCCGGCAGGAACGGCGGCACGGCGCGGCCGAGCTCGTCCGCGGCGCCCGGCTCGCCGAACGCGAGCACGGCTCCGCCCGCCTCGAGCCGGCGGCGGGCCTCCTTCGCGTCGTGCGCGGAGATCGCGCTCGCGCCGGCGAGGACGAGCGCAGCGGTGGGCGGCGCGTCCTGCACCCGCAGCACCACCTGCGCCTGCACGTGCAGCGCGGCGAGCGACTCGACCGCGCGCTCGACCGCGGCGCGGTGGCGGCCGCCCGACCAGAGGTCCGCCTCGGGCGAGAAGAGGATGGCGCACTCGGCGATGGGGTCGCCGGCGGTCGGCGAGAGGCCGCGCTCCTGCAGCCGCCGCGTGAGCCGCCGGATGGCGGCGACGTCGCGCCCCGGCTGCCCGGACGGCTCGACCCCCGAGAGATCGATCGCGCAGGTCGCCGCGACGGCGGCGATGCGGGCGAGCGCGGCCGGGGTGACGTCCGGCGCGGGGGCGATCGCGCACGGGCGTCGCCCCATCGCGGCGCGCAGCAGGCGCGCGAGGCCGAGGCCGGTCACGCCGGCCGTGGGCTGCGCGGGGAAGATCGCGGCGTCCACGTGGCGGGCGGCGCGGAGCTGTGCGTGGCCGACGGCCTCGAACTGCGCGACCACCTCGAACGGCCGGGCCGCCGCGCGCGCCGCGTCGCGCGCGTCGCGGGCGTAGAGCGCGACGGCGCGGGGGAGCGCCTCGTTGCGCACGCGCCAGAAGTCGCGGCCGAAGGGGAGCTGCTCGAACGAGATCGCGCCGGAGGCCTGGGCGATCGCGGCGCGGGCGAGGGCGAGATAATCGACCGGCTGGAAGTGCTCGCCGTACTCGCGCGTGAGTTGGCGCGCGAGCTCGCGCTGACACTCGGGGCAGTAGCCCGCGCCGAGCAGCCCGAGCGCGAGCGACGCGTCGGGGCGGTCGAGGCAGACGCCCGCGAAGCCGGCCTGCAACGCGGCGCGCGCCGCCTCCGCGACCCGCGCGCGCTGCCGCGCCGAGGAGAGGCACGCGCGAGGCGGCCCGCCCCCGCCCGCGGTCGAGCCGTCGGCGGCGCGGCAGGCCTCCGCGGGCGACGCGGCGCGCCCGGTCGCGATGTCGGCGAGCGCCGCGTTCACGAGCGGGCCCGGGAGCGGCTCGCCCGCGGCGGCGAGGAGCGGCGTCGCCTGCGTCTCGGCGGCGGCGCGGACCGCCTCCTCGGGGAGGGCCCCCGGCGCGAGGCGGTACGGGGCGAAGGCGGGCTCGGCGGGCATGATGGCGCGGGCGATCGGGGCGTCGGCGGGCGGCGTGAGGCCGGCGTGCGCCGCGATCGTGGACGCGAGCGTACGACGCGGATCCGGGGGCGGGCAATCGCCGCCGGCGGGTCGAGAGCGCAGGATCCGTCGCGATCCCGAGGCGGGGTGCGTTCCGTGCCCACCCCGTTCCGTTGACCCGCCGCGACACCCCGTGGTACGGGATCCGGGATTCGTTCGAAAGCGCGCGGGGTTCGACGACCCGCTCGGTCTCCGCTCCGGAGGGCGGCTCGCGATGGGTGAAATGTTCGGGACGCTTGCGAAGCACTATCACGAGGGTGGCTGGATGATGCACCCCATCCTCGTCTCGCTGTTCTTTGCGATCGGCCTCATCGTCGATCGCATCATCGCGCTCTACTTCAAGACCTCCATGGACAAGGAGGCCTTCCTCCGCGATCTCAAGAAGCACGTCTACGCGGGCGACCTCGACAAGGCGATCAGCTTCACCGCGTCGCAGAAGAAGACGCCGCTCACCTCCGTCATCAAGGCCGGCCTCATCAACGTGCCGAAGGGCGAGGCGGACGTGCAGGCGGCGATGGACGAGGCGACGCTGCGCGAGTCGCCCAAGATCGAGAAGCGGACCGGCTACCTCGCGATGATCGGCAACGTCGCGACGCTGCTCGGCCTCCTCGGCACGATCGTCGGCCTCATCGGCGCGTTCGGCGCCGTCGCGAACGCGAACCCCGCGGACAAGGCGACCATCCTCGCCTCGTCGATCTCGGAAGCCATGAACTGCACGGCGTTCGGGCTCCTCACCGCCATCCCCGCGCTCGTCGCCTTCTCGGTGCTCCAGGGCCGCTCGCAGCACATGATCGAGGAGATCAACGAGTCCTCGGTCGCGGTGCTGAACCTCATCGTCGCGAACAAGGACAAGATGAAGATGCCCGCCACCCTGGCGGCGGAAGAGTAGCGCGCGCCCCACCCTTCAACGTCGGAGAGGAGGTAGTCGATGGGCGGCGGCGGCGGAGTGCCCGACGAGGGCGGCGGAGGAAAGAAGAAGAAGAAGTCGCTCGACGCGGTGATCAACGTCGTGCCGGCGATCGACCTCCTCTCCTGCTGCATCACGTTCCTCCTCTACACGGCGGTCTGGACGCAGATCTCGCGGCTCCAGGTCATGCAGCTCGGCACCGGCGCGCCGGAGCCGCCGGCGGGCGAGGTGCAGAAGACGCTCCTCGTGACGCTCGCGATGGGCGAGCGGGGCTTCAATCTCGCCACCTCGGCCGGCAGCTCGGTCGACATCCCCACCCTCGGGCGCGACGCGGACGGCAAGATCCGCTTCGACCTGAAGGCGCTCGCCGAGCGGCTCAAGCAGCTCAAGGGCGACTACCCGGACACCTCCGCGATCACCGTGCAGGCCGAGGACACCGTCTCGTACGGCGACCTCGTGCAGGTCATCGACTCCGCCGTCGGCGCGGGGCTCGTTGCGGTCTCGGTCAGCGGGGCCTAGCGGAGCGCACGATGCCTATCGTCACGCCCGGAAAGCGCCCCGCGAAGCGGTTCGAGAAGTCCAAGGTCCTCGGCGGCAAGATCGCCCGAGGCAAGAAGGCCACGAACGCCGAGCTGAACGTCGTGCCGATGGTGGACATGATGACGATGCTCGTCATCTTCCTCCTGCAGCAGTTCTCGTCCACGGGCGAGGTGCTGTACATGCAGAAGGACATCAAGCTGCCGGACGCCCACCACGGCCAGATGATCGAGATCGCGCCGAACGTCGCGATCAGCGCGCAGCAGATCGTCGTCACCGGGGTGAAGGTCGCGGACATCTCCGACCTCGACAAGGACTCGGGGTACCTCAACATCCCCGCCCTCGAAGAGCGGCTCCGGGACGAGAAGAAGCGCTGGGAGTTCATCCACAAGTCCGACCCGAACTCGAAGTGGGATGGCCTCGTGAACATCCAGGCGGACAAGGCCGTGCCGTTCCGGATCGTGAAGCGGGTCATGTACTCCTGTGGGGTCGCTGGGTACTTCAACGTGAACTTCGCCGCGCTCGACGCAGGCTCGGTCGCCGCTGCGGCCGGAACCCGCCCCGCCGGGTAAGCGTCCGACCGTTCGTCCCCGCCTCGCCCCTCGACTGCGCCTCGCCTGGCGGCGAGGCTACGCTCAGGACGAACGAGAAGCCCATTCGCTCTGAGCGTAGGGTTGGCGCAGCCGGCCAGGAGTCGAAGGGCCAGATCGGCACCTCGGTCGTCTGCTTGCCAAAAACCCTTTCGAATCTGTAATATCCGGGCTCCCATTTTTCGGCCGGCGGCGCAATCTTGCGCAACGGACCGATCTTCCACGACTTCTCCGCAAACCGGAGGGAGCCGTTCACGCCATGATCCTGTCCTCGATTGCACAGTCCCTCGTCCTCGGCGCAGGGGCACACGGCGGAGGCGAAGCGAGCCTCATCCTGCCGGACCTGTCCAGCGAGTCTTTCCTCGGCGTGAGCGGCCACTCGCTCCTGCTCGCCGGCCTCGTCGTCTGCGGCCTTGGCCTCCTCTTCGGCCTCGTCGTCGCGAAGCAGCTGAAGGCGCTGCCGGTGCACCGGTCGATGCTCGAGATCTCCGAGCTCATCTACGAGACCGCGAAGACCTACCTCGTCACCCAGGGCAAGTTCATCGCTTTCCTCTGGGGCTTCATCGCGCTCGTCATCGTGGCGTACTTCGGCTTCCTCACCACCGGCCCGGGCGGCACGGTGGGCCTCGGGGCGGGCAAGGTCGCCGTCATCCTGCTCTTCTCGCTCGTCGGGATCCTCGGGTCGTCCGGCGTCGCCTGGTTCGGCATCCGCGTGAACACCTACGCGAACAGCCGCTCCGCGTTCGCCTCGCTCGGCGGCAAGCCCTTCCCGACCTACGCGATCCCGCTCAAGGCCGGCATGTCGATCGGCACGATGCTCATCAGCGTCGAGCTGCTCATCATGCTCTTCATCCTCCTCTTCATCCCCCGCGACCTCGCCGGCCCCTGCTTCATCGGGTTCGCCATCGGCGAGTCGCTCGGCGCGTCCGCGCTCCGCATCGCCGGCGGCATCTTCACGAAGATCGCCGACATCGGCTCGGACCTCATGAAGATCGTC
>WNGA01014829.1_pt1 | contig 11196 bp, 12 predicted proteins | sample 5400061 | NCBI WGS metagenome assembly WNGA01 (sample SAMN13153366, study PRJNA577476) | soil metagenome | isolation source: 100 cm soil or saprolite under grassland replicate 2 | place: USA:California | collected 2016-06-15
TGCGCCCCGGACCTGGCCGGTCCTGGTCGCTCGCTCCTTCGGCCTCAGGCCGTACCCGCGTCAGGTGAGCGACGACGGACGCAATGTATCTGCACATCCGGCTCAGGTAAGGCAGTCGTTAGTGACCCGTGGACCGTACCGCCGCACCAAAAGCGGGTCAACCAGACTCGTCCTGCAGCGGGGAGCGCGGCGGGTGCCGTTGGCGTCGCTCTCCCTGGGAGGCCGGCCACCAGATCAGTGGTCGCCCAGCCCGCTGGCGTCCACTCCACTAGGTCTCCCCCCGCCCGTCTGCGGCCGCAGTCGGCAGCTGCGGTGCTCAGCGTGGCCGACCGCCGTAGTCGTCCCGTTGCCAGGCCAGCTCCCGCGCCATGGCAAGCCAGGCGTTGGCTTGGCCGAGCTTCAGCTCAGCGCGCCGCAGGTGCTTCTCGATGTCGATGTTGGACCTGCCCCCCTCAGCGTCGATCTCCTCGTAGAGCGCCTCGCCGCTGCGCAGCGCCTCGTAACCGCGCCGCATGGCGTCTTCCCATGTCAGCTCCCGCCACTCCGACATCGCTCACCGCTTCCTCGCCAGGTCCACCGGGACCCTCTCGCTCGAACGACAGCTGCCAGTTGAGTATGCCAAGCGGCTGCGCCTCGCCGCGGGCGCAGCGGCCGGCGAGTGCCGCGCGACCGGCTCGGCTACCACACCCCGCCAACGCTGACGATCCAGCAGAGGTCACCCCGGCGTGGGTGGCGTGGTCCGGACCCAGACCTTGCCCGGCAGGCCCCACCGCCGCGGGTACGGTGGCCGCGCCATGCGGCTCCGGCTTGGCCGTGCCTGCTTGCTGGGTTGGTCGGAGCCTGGCAACAAGCCAAGGGCGGTGACGCCTGGTGGGCCGCCAGAAGACGCGCCGGCCCGGGGAGATCACCATCCAGCCCGGATCGGGGTTCGACAAGGGCCGCAGATGCACCTGCTGGCCCAAGCCCAACGACCCCCCTCCGTGCACCCCGCAGACCTGCGACTGGCGCTGCCGGGCGTGCCCATCCACGGCCGGCCGTTCCACAGCCACGACGACGTGCAGTACCCGGAGCACGGCACCGGGCCGCTGGCGGCGGAGCTCAACCGGCTGTGGCGGGCCAAGGGGACGGGCAGGGGCGGCACTGCCCGGCAACGGGGCCATGGTATTGACGGCTGGCGGCCTCCGCCGCGGTGAGCAGCTCGGCTGGCGCCACACCCCCCTCACGGTGATGGATCGACTGCCAGGCCAGCAAGATCCACTGTCGGTGGCGCCCGGCCCCCGACCCGCTCCGGCAGGTGATCTGGTGCAGCCCGACCCGACCGGCGACCCCGGCGAGCTCGCCCCCGGTATCGCCCCGCACGGCGAGGCGCGGCGCTGACGCGCAGGCCCGTCGACGCCGCCCAGGGCGCCCTGTTCGATCCGCCAGCCCGCCGGCAGCGGCGCAGACGTTCGATCCCACATCCACCGACGCGGCGGGGACCCTGAAGTTAGCTGTCGGGAAGCTGGGAGGTGATGCCCTTGGCGTGCTCCAGAATCGGGTTGACGTCCTCTGCCTCGATGAGCTCGTGGGTCTCCAGGTGCTCGAAGGCCCCGGTGCTGCTCACCGCCAGGCTGGACGCCGCAGCTGCCCGGGAATCGGGGAGCTCCACGATGGCGAACCCGTCGTACTGGCCGAACATGGGTGAAGAACACCGCGTACTTCGACATCGCCTACCCCCTTCCACCAGCGCGTCTGGGATCCCGCAAGCCCCGGCGCAGCTCCCCCAGGCCGTGGACGAAGGCGTCCCGGTCAACCAGCGGGTCATACCTCTTGGTCATCGATGGTTCACCGCTCCGCCCACGCCGGACCGGTCGCCGGTTGCGCGCCACTCCAGCCACGTGAGCATACGACCACCGCTGTCAGGCCGACTCGGCCGACCCTGGCGAATCATGCGGCTACCGATTGATCACCGTGCAGGTCAGGGTGCGGGTGACGCCGTCCACGACCTGGATGCGGAAGACCACCAGCCGGCCCAGCTGATCCAGACCGGGCGCCTGCACCCTGGCGATGACGTCGTAGGGGCCGGCGAGGTCCTCGGCCAACTGCACACCATCCAGGTCGCTGATCGCCTGGGCGACATGGGCGACCTTGCCGACCTCGGTCTGGATGAGCACGTACGCGCTCAGCATCCCGCGCTGACCTCCTTCGGCGTCAGACCGCGCCACGCCCTGACCTGACAGGTGGCTCCTGGGCGGTCGATGATGCGCAGCAAACCCAAGCTGTCGACATGGTAGATCCCGAGCGTTGAGGTGTGGCTGACTGTTTGACTATGCTGCGGACCGATGGTGGGGTTCCGAGCGGTGTTGGCATGACGGCCGCGGCCGGCCTGGCACGGGGCGAGCGTGCGCCCGACATGGTGCTGCCCTCCACAGACGGCACGCCGATACGGTACTACGCCCACGCGGGCGGCCGGCCGGCGCTGCTGGTGCTCGCCGACGAGGCGTGCGTGGCGCGGCTGCACGCGCTCGCCGAGGGGCTGACGGGCATCGATGCCGCGCACCTGACCGTGCACGTCGTCGGCCCGCCCGCGCTGGCCGGACACGACGTGGCGTTCCCGTTGCTCCAGGACGCCGACGGTCGTGCCGCCGCCGCCTACCGCACGGGGGGCGCACCGACCGCCTTCCTGCTCGACCCGAACCTGCGGGTCCGCGCGACGCTGCCCTTCGCAGACGGCGCCCGCATCGCCGCGGACGTCGTCGGCTTGGTCGCCGAGCTGGTCTGGGACGACCAGCGGCCGCGAGAGATCACGACCCAGGCGCCACTGCTGGTCGTGCCGGACGTGCTCGGCCCGGAGCAGTGCGCCGAGCTGATCGCCGTGTGGGAGCAGGAGGGCCACAGCGAGACCGGCGTGGAGTCCTCGACGGGCGCTCGCCGCGGCGAGCAGCGCAGCGCGCAGCTGAAGCGCCGCCGCGACCACATCGTGGGGGACCCGCAGCGCAGCCGCGAGCTGGCCACCACGATCGGTCGTTGTGTCATGCCAGAGCTGTCGAAGGCGTTCGCGTACCGCGCGAGCCGCTTCGAGGGCTTCAAGATCGCCTGCTACGAGGCGTCGGACCGCGGGTTCTTCGGTGCCCACCGCGACAACCTCAGCCCCGCGACCGCGCACCGTCGGTTCGCGCTCACCCTCAACCTCAACGATGGCTACCAGGGCGGTCAGCTGCGCTTCCCCGAGTACGGGCCCGAGCTGTACCGGCCCGCCCCCGGCGCTGCGCTGCTGTTCAGCTGCTCGCACCTGCACGAGGTCCTCGACGTGACCGCCGGGCGGCGCTTCGTGTTGCTGTCGTTCCTGTTCGGGGACCAGGCACCCCGCCCGGAGTAAGGCGCCGTTGCCCCGACGGCGGCACCCGACGTGCCCCGCGGCCGCGGCCCTGGGCGGCCGGCGCCTACGAGCAGCGTCAACCTCCCGCGGCCAGCAGATTGCTCGACCATCCCGCGCACCGTCTACCTGCACGAGGCCGACCTGCTGCCCCATCTGGACGGCTGGCTCACCGGCCTGTTCGACCCCGCCAACCTCGATGCCACCCTCGACGCGGTCTGGTGCGCATCCTTGACAGCGCTGATCCTGGACAACGTGCGCAGTCCTACAAGCAGCTCGACATCGAGGGCTCCACCAGCCAGCGGAGCGGCTCGTTGTCGTGACTGCTGACGTGGTATCCGAATGATTCGACTCTCCCCACCGACTTGAACCCCCCACAGCCTCGATTCACCGACACGTAGATTGCGCTTGCTGTCCACGCACCCTTTTAGAGGCCTCGCCGAGGCTTGGCTGGCAGGGCGATCTCCGCGGTGAGGCGCACGACCTGCGGTTGCATCTCTGGGCGGTCGCGCGCCACCGACTCGAACCCCCACGTTGCCCCTACCTATCATGACCTGATGGCTTTCACGAAGCCTGGGGCGGTTCACGGCGAGCAGGCCGGGCCGATGCCGGGAAGGCTGGGTGCCGATGGGCGGGAGTGACGGGTTTCGCCCGGCCGCCTGGGTCAGCGCGGCCGCGCGGGTGGCGCGGCTGACCGAGGAGCGAGTAGGACTGTCGCTGGGGCGTTTGGATGAGCGCGAGGTGCGTCGAAGAGTGTCCCGGCGGCTGGGGCGCACGGTGGTCGGGGACGACCCGGGGCTGGGGGTGCTGCTCGCCGATCTGGCGGAGGCACCACTGACGTCGTTGGGGCGGGTCTGGCTGCGCAGCGAGCTGGTCCGTCGGGGCGTCACCGAGGGGCTGCTGGCCGACGAGCTCCGCCGCCGGCCAGGGGTCATCCACACGCCGGTGCCTGGGCCGCTGGTGGTGGTCGGTCTGCCGCGGACCGGCACGACGCTGTTGCACGCGCTGCTTGGGTGCGATCCGGCGGCGTTGGTGCTGCCGTTTTGGCAGTTGCGGCGGCCGTACCCGGTCCCAAGGGGGAGGCTGGAGCGGGCGAGGCGGATCGTGCGGGCGGCGGCCATGGCAAGGCTGGCCCAGTCGATGGCGCCACGACTGCGGGACATCCATCCGGTCTCGGCGCTTGGCCCGGAGGAGGACGTCTTCCTGTTCCGGGACACCGGCATGCTGGCCGTGCCGGTGGCCGCGCCCGGCTACCTGCGCTGGTTGCAGGAGACCGACCCGACCCCGGCGTACCGGGTCTACCGCCGGCACCTGCAGGCGCTGCTGCACGATCGGCCCGGACGGCGGGCGGTGTTGAAGTCGCCGTTCCACCTCGGTCAACTGGGGGAGTTGCTGGCCGGGTTGCCGGAAGTGATGGTGGTGCACACCCACCGCGATCCGGCGGTGGCGTTGGCGAGCTGGTGCAGCCTGGCGGCCGTGCTCAGTAACGCCGCCAGCGGGCAGGTCGACCTGGTGGCGCTGGGCCGGCGGTGGCTGGACTTTTGGGCCATCGAGATGGATCGGGCCTTGGCGGCCAGGGCCGCCGCCGATCCAGCCCGCGTTCACGACGTGGTCTACGAGGCGCTGGTGGCCGACCCGCTGGTTGCGGTGGAGCGGCTCTACGCCCGGTTGGGCTTGGAGCTTTCCGGCGTCGCGCGGCGGCGCATGAGCGAGTGGATCCACCACCATCACCGCGGCCGCGGCCGGGGCGGCCCACATCGGTACTCCCTCGCTGACTTCGGGCTCGACCCGGCCGCGGTCGACCGGCGCTTCGCGCGCTACCGCGAATGGCTCGCGGCGGCGGCTATATGAGTGCAGAACTCTGGTCGGACGGCGGCCAGGATTTCCCTCACCTTCCCTCCGCCCGACGCCAGGCCGCGCGGGACCTGGCGCAACGGGTAGGGACGCCGAGTGACGGCGAAAGCTGTCGACGGGCCGTTTGTGCAGGTCACGGGCAGTTATCGGGACCGGGTGGGGATGGGACGGGACCCACGGGGAGCCAGCGGTGCGACTGTAAAATCGCTGGCATTGTCTATGAAGGTTCGCCGAATCTCGCCTTGCCGCCTGACAACGTCCGGGTGGTCTCGCCCAGAGCGGATCGACTCGCAGGGGGCTGTGTTACTGCGCCACAGGCGTAGTGAACTCCGGTAGGCGCAGTGGTCCAGCCGCCCCGTCGACTTGAACCGGTACAGGAGCTTCGCTGACCGGTTGGTCGAGGCGGTGGGTCAGTCTCGCAGCCCCAGCCGGGTCAGCTGCTCGCAAAGCCACCCATGGCCAACCCTGAGCTCGCCGCCCATTCGCCGCAGCGACCAGCCCTCCTGCACATACCGGTCCCGGAGATACTCCTCGATCCCAGCAAACCTCAGCTCGGCCAGCCGCGCCTGGCGCCGCTGTTGCGCGGCTCGTGCCTGCGCCTTGGGTCCGAGTCCTCGCCCTGCCACGGCGCGCTGTCGCTGGGTCGGCCCCACCCGCTGAACTCCGTACTGGTCCAGCAGGCGCCGCACCGTGGGGGGCGCGGCACCGAGTTCCTCTATCAGCTGCGCCAGCGACCATGCCCGCTCGGCGAGCCGGTCCACCAGGTAGGCCCGCATGCTCGAGAAGCCAAGTTCGGCGACGCGGGTGAGACGATGCGCTGCTGGGCGGCGCGCTGGCGCTGGCGGGCGAGCTGCTGGCGGCGGGGTGGCTGGTGGATGTGGTGGTCGGTGATGGCGCGGCGGATGGCCGGTTGGGTGGTGTCGAGGTGGGTGGCGAGCTGGGGGATGCTCCAGCCGTCGTCCAGCAGAGCTTGTAAGCAGGCGCGGAGGTCGGCGAATCCCAGCCGTCTGGCCTGTTGCTCGAGGTCGCGGCGGTGGCCACCCTCGACCGTGAAGCTACCGTTGAGGACCAGGCAGCCAGGCAAACGGGCTGCTGGTGGTGTTTCCCATGCGCTCGGGATGCCGGGAGCCCCACCACTCCGAGATCCGCCATCATCAGGGCATCAGTGGAGACGGCGCATCCGCGACTGGGTGACACCAGCGCATGGGCAAGACGTCAGGACGCCCTCATCCAGAAGGCAGGCCGGAGAGCGAACTCGCAGCTCAGAACCTGTGGCCGAGTTTCTGGCACCCACACGATCCCGGGCGACGGTTCCACGCGCTGTATGACAAGGTCTCCCGTAGGGACGTGCTGGAGCGTGCGTGGGAGTTGGTGCGCCGCAACCGTGGCGCACCCGGTATCGACCAGGTGACCATTCAGCAGGTCGAGCTGTTCGGTGTTGACCGGCTGCTCGGCCAGCTCGCCGCCAGTCTCAAGGATGGCTGCTACCAGCCGCAGCTGGCACGTCGGGTGTTTATCCCCAAGCCCGGGACGGCTGAGCAGCGGCCGTTGTCGATCCCCCGCAGTGGCGGACCGCATCGTGCAGGCCGCGGTGAAGCTTAGGGCTGTCGCGCTGAGCAGGGACGAGGGCCCGACCTGCATAGCGTCACCCCACGGGTCGGGTCAGCGCCCTGGCTCGTACAGGCCGAAGACAAGGTCTGGGTCCCCAGGGCGCCAGACTCCCTCGAACTGCGACTTGTTGCCATTCCGGCGGGCCCGCTCCAGCACCGCCCGTCCGACCGCGAGCTGTTGGCGCTCCCACTGGGGCAACGCCGCTGCAATGTCGCCACCCGCCGCCTCCAGGGCCTCCGCCAGCGCCCACGCGTCGGCCGCCGCCTTGGCCGTCCCAGCGGCGGCGTGGGGACGTAAGGCGAAGGCCGCGTCGCCGAGCAAGCAGACGCGACCAAACGCCATCCGATTGACCTCGATGTCGAAGATCACCTGGACGAACGGGAGCTCGGTCCGGTGCACAACCTCGGCGAACGGTCCAGCGAGGTGCGCGGCGGCAAAGCTCCGCAGCTCACGCAGGTGCGCCTGGCGGGCCGCGCCCGGGGGCAGCGTGAGGCCGTGGTGGACCCCTTCGTCGTCGGTCATCAGGTCGTCGAGTTCTTCCCCGGCGGCATAGTTGCGGTACCAGACGAAGTTGGCGAGCCGCCGGCCCGGTTCCACCGATCCGTCCAGGGCGGGGATGGGATAGACCAGGATGTGGCTGTCCGGGATGACCTGGTAGATGATCGAGTCAGCGAGCAGGTCCAATACGGCGCGGCTGAGTTGGCGCTCCGGAACCGTCCCCCGCCAGGCCACATAGCCGGCATATGCCGGCCGGCCCTGCGGTTGGAGCCAGGCGCGGGCCCTGGACGCGATGCCGTCGGCGCAGACCAGGAGATCATGCTCTGTCCAGGAGCCGTCGGCGAACCGCACGACGACATGGTCGTCAGGCTGCTGGAAGCCGACCATTTCCTTGCCCAGGTGATAGCGGCGGCGACCCAGGCAGCCGAGCAGCGCACGGTAGAACGTGTGCCATGCCGAGTACCGGTAGTACCGCGGCTCCTCGTAGATGACGGCTCCGTCCCGATCGAGATAGCGCAGGAAGCCCGTGGTCGTGGTGATCTGGTCGACGTCCAAGTCGGTCCGCTCGCGGACGTATCGGCTGGTCGCGTCCAGCACCACGATCCCCGCACCGCGACTCTCCAACTCCGTCGTCGTCCGCTCGAACACGTCCACGTGGCAGCCGAGGTCGCGCAGGACGAGCGCGGCGGTGAGCCCGCCAAGCGAGCCCCCGACCACCGCGACCCGTGGCCATGCGCCCAACGGCGCCTCGACTGGCGTTCTAGGGTTGCCCGAAGGTGGCGAGACGGTCGATGCGGCACTCGAACAGCACGCGCCGCTCGTTCATAGCAGGGTCCCGCAGGCCGTAGGGAGGCGGGTTGCCGGTGTACTTGGTCCATGCCCGATCGATGGTCTGGGCCGCCCGGTGCCCCTCGGCGGGGTCGTCCTCGTGGATCTCCCGCTCGGCGGTGGCTTTGATGCTCAGCCAGTGGTAGGGGTTCTGCGGGTTCATCAGGAGCATGGTGATCTGGGGGTTGCGCCGGATCCACTGGGTCTTCTTGCGGTGCTCGGGCAGGTTGAGCAGCACCTTGCCGTCGGCGTAGTTGAACCAGACCGGGGTCAACCACGGGCGGCCGTCGGAGCCCATCACGGCGGTCACGGCGGTCACCGGCTGGTCGAGCAGCTGCCGGTACACCGGGTCGAGGTCTTCCAAGGACTGCTTCTCGTCCCGCGACCCGACCGTGAACTGGCCCTTGTGGACGCCTTGGGAGACGTCGAGGATCTTGGCGACGGTGAAGGACACGGCACCCCTCCCGTTAGCGGAGCAGTTCCACAGTGACGAAGCGCAGCCTGGTGTCGCCGACGTTCTCCAGGTCGTGGATCATCGGGTCCGCCGGAGACAGCTCCAGGTACTGGGTGTCGCCCACCTCGTAGCGTCGGACCGTGAAGGTGCCGTCGGGTGAGCGCTGCCGGCCGATCCCGGCCTCCACGACGGTCCAGAAGTACCGCCGCGTGTGCGCGTGGAACGGTCCCCGCTCGCCCGGGGCGAGCCGGATCTCCCACACCTTGATCCGCTCGTTCTGGAACCAGAGCCGCGTGCCCACGTCCAGGTTGCTCGCGGCGGTCGCCAGTTCGTCCTCGAACTCCGCCGGATCAAAGGTGCCCTCGTCCACGACCTCGGCCACGGACCTACTCTAAATCAATCGAAGCCGTCCATGAGCGCGAGCTGTTCGATCGAGGACTGATGGAATCCGGGGATGTGGTCCGCTGCGACGGTGGTCATCCAGGTGGAGCTGGCAACCTGGGGCTTGTCGCGCAGGTCGGTGACGATCGCGTCGATGAACGGGCGGGCAAACCCCGGCCGCGTCGCCATGATCTGGTTGATCTGGTCCTGGTCGAACTGCTCCAGGCCGAGCCCGGTCACATCCGCGCCGATGCCGTCCGCGCCAGTAGCGGTCTCCGGGCTCTTGAAGTCGGAGATCCCGCCGGTGCCATGTAGTGCCGCCACATCCCAGACGTTGTCGGCCCGCTTGCGTGACATGCCGTGTTCCAGCACGAACGCCCGCGCGGCGTTCGCGCTGGCGACCTCGAAGCGGACATCAGGGGCGTGGTAGGTGGAGGTGAGGCCGAGGTCGTGCAGCATCACCCCGGCGAACAGCACCTCGACATCGACGTCGCGGCCCTGCCCTGCGGCGATCAGCAACGCGAGCTGGAAGCTGCGTTGGCAGTGCTGCACCAGAAACGTCGGCGAGCTTGACCGCAGCAGGTGCTCGACCGCTTGGGCCAGCTTGGTGCGGGGCGCTTGTGGCCGGACCGCCGCGCCGACACTGCCCCCCGTCGCCGCGGCGGCACGCCCATGGTTTAGGCTGATCCCCACGACCACGCCAGCGGCGGTCACCGCCGCTCCCGAGATGAACCCGCGGCGGGTCACCGCCGTCTTAGTCGACACCATGCTGCTCTGCTCCTCCTTGTCACTCGCCAGCTCGTGGAGGCCGAATGCCGCCCACTATGGGCAGCAACGCCACGCGCCGCGAGTGGCAAGAAGGACGATCTTGGGCTATATCTTGCCAACATGGGCCTTCACCACGTGGTCACCCTGACGCTGGACGGCTGCGTCCTCCTCGACGTCGCCATCCCGGTGCACGTCTTCGGCTACCACGGCGACAGTCGCTACCGGTTCACGCTGGCCGGCTACCACCGCGGCCCGGTGCGCACCTCGACCGGTGTGATCCTCCAGGCCGGGGCGGGCCTGCGCGCCCTCACCACCGCAGACACGGTCATCGTGCCCGGCCACGTCGAGGTGCTGCACCCACCCCCGCCACCCGTGCTCGCCAGCCTACAGGCAGCCGCAGCGCGGGGGGCGCGGGTGCTGTCGATCTGCACCGGGGCCTTCGCGCTGGCCTATGCCGGGTTGCTCGACGGCCGCCGCGCCACCACCCACTGGGCCCTCGCCGCGCAGCTCGCCGACCGCTTCCCCGCGGTCACGGTCGATCCCAACGTGCTCTACGTCGATGACGGCGCCATCCTGACCAGCGCCGGAGTCGCAGCCGGCCTGGACCTGTGCCTGCATGTCGTGCGGCGCGACCACGGCGCCGCGGTCGTGGCCAGCATCGCTCGCCACACCGTGGTCGCCCCCCACCGCGACGGTGATCAAGCGCAGTTCATCCAGCAACCCATCACCACCAACGAGCAAGGCGGGACGTCGCTGCTGGCCACCCGCAGCTGGGCGCTGGACCACCTCCACGAACGGCTGGACCTCGCCCGGCTCGCCCGCAACGCGGGGGTGTCGCCACGAACCTTCGCGCGCCGCTTTCACGCCGAGACCGGGACCACCCCGCTCCAGTGGGTGCAGAGCCAGCGGGTCCTGTTGGCCCGTCAGCTGCTGGAACAGACCGACCTTGCGATCGAGAACGTGGCCCACGCTTGCGGCTTCAGCACCGCCCCCCACCTTCGCCGGCACTTCACCCGGGCCACCGGCACCACCCCCACCGCCTACCGACGCGCCTTCACCCTCCGCCGCTGACCACGCGGATCGCCCTGACATGGTCCCGCGTCAAGCCGGCGGTCGGCACGACCACGCCTCGGCGGGCAGCCGGATGGGAAACGAGTCATGAGCAAGCTATATCGGGGCTCTGACCTGCGGTCGACATGACGTCCCAAAACGCGGACCGCCGACTCCGCGTGCAAGGACCAGCAATCCGCCACTTACTCTAAACCGGCCAGGCCCCGCGCCTGTCCGACCAGCAACTGCACCGCATCGACTAGCAGTACTCTGTTAGCTCTTGCGGAGGTGCTGCTGTTGGGTGTACCTGTGAAGCGAGATCACCAAGCTGAAAGGAGCCCGCCACCACCACTGGTGGCACGCAATGACACCCACACAACTTCGCCGCATCCGCACC
>WNGA01018315.1_pt1 | contig 11196 bp, 12 predicted proteins | sample 5400061 | NCBI WGS metagenome assembly WNGA01 (sample SAMN13153366, study PRJNA577476) | soil metagenome | isolation source: 100 cm soil or saprolite under grassland replicate 2 | place: USA:California | collected 2016-06-15
GTGGCTCGAGATCTTTCCGGGCACCTGCATCACGATGCTCGTGCTCTCGGCGAACATGCTCGGGGACTGGCTGCGCGTCCGCCTGGATCCGCAGCTGCGCAACCGCTAGTCGGCGAGGCGAACATGCTGAAGAAATCCTTCGCGATCCTCTCCGTGCTGACACTCACGTGTGGCGTCGCCTGGGGCCAGGGCGTCCCGTCCACGTCCAAGCCGATCCTTTCGGGACCACTGGCCAAGCTCGACATCAAGGACGCCCAGATCGAGGCGGGGAGGGGAGCACCGAAGGGCACCTTGAAGGTCGGGTTGCACTTCGGCATCGATCCGGGGTGGTTCGATCCCCTCGGATACCACGGTCCGGCCTTGCACTTCTACTATCTGGTCCACGACGCGCTCATCAAGCCGATGCCGCAGGGCGAGTTCACCTACAGCCTGGCCGAGCGCGCCGAGATGTCGGCGGATTTCAGGCGTGCGGCCTTCCGCCTGCGCCCGGGTCTGAAATTCCAGGATGGCCATCCGCTCACGACCGCGGACGTCAAGTGGACGTACGAGAACTATCGCGGCCTCAACTTCAAGTATCTTCAAGATAAGGTCGAGAACATCCAGGTCGTGGACGAGCGCACCATCGTCTTCCACTTCAAGGGGCCGTTCGTCGACTTCCTCGATCTCTACAGCGGGTCCGGTAGCGGGATCGGGTGGATTGTTCCCCGGCACTATTACGAGCAGGTGGGCAAGGACGGCTTCAAAGCACGTCCCATGGGCGCCGGCCCGTTCAAGTTCGTGAGCCAGGAAGCCGGCGTGCAGGCGTCATTCGAGGCCTGGGACCAGTACTGGCGGCGAGTTCCCGGCGTGAAGACGATCAACGTCAGGGGTATCAGGGATCTGGCCGCCCGCATGGCCGGCCTGGAGACCGGTGAGCTCGATCTCGCCTACGGGATGACGGGCAAGCTGCTCCAGCGGGTGATGGCGGATCCCAAGCTGCGCTGGGATCCAAACTTCACCGCGCCCTGGCATCTGGTGTTTCCAGGCTACAACGAGCCCTCGAGCCCCTTCCACGATAAGCGCGTCCGCCAGGCCGTCAGCCTGGCGATCAATCGACAGTTCCTGGTCAAGCAGGAGACCCAGGGGATCGGCAAGCCGTGGGGCAACTGGATCAGCCACGAAAACCGCGACGCGCTGCGCGGGGACGGCACGGAATTGCCGGTGCCACCGTACGATCCGACGAAGGCGAAGCAGCTGCTCGCCGAGGCGGGCTTCCCCAACGGGTTCGACTTCGAATGGTACGTTCCGTTCGTGCCGTACTTCGACATGGCCGAGCGGATCCTCAACGACCTTCGCGCTGTCGGCATGCGGTCCAAGCTGCAGATGCTGGACGCGCCGGCCTACATGGCGCAGACCAGCAAGGGCCGCAAGGGCTTCCCGGGCAACCGCACCATCGTCCAGCGGATCGACCCGCGGCCGGGAGGCGCCAAGGAGTTGATCCGGCTCTACGCGGTGTGCGGAGGGCCGGCCTCCTACATCTGCGAGCCGACGATCGAGTCGCTCTGGGCCAAGCACGAGGCCAGCATCGACGTCGCCGAACGGGATCGTCTGTCGAAGGAGATCCAGCGTGCCATCGTCGAGGGCTACTATCTGGTGCCGGTCTACCTCAATCCTTTCGTGCACGCCGTCACCCAGAAAGTGCTTCCAGAAGGCGAGGCGGTGCACCGCTACTGGGACACCGTCAACGCTCCCTTCCCGTGGCCCTGGGAGGTCTGGGAGGTCAAGGGGTAGCGTGGCCCCGCTCCTGCGCGTCAGCGACCTCAGGACGCACTACGTCGGGTTCGGCGGGACGCGCGTGGTGAAGGCGGTGGACGGCGTCAGCTTCTCCGTCGAGGCCGGAGAGACCTTCGGCCTCGTCGGAGAATCCGGCTGCGGCAAGACCACGACCTGCCACGCGATCGTCCGCCTGCTCGCGCCGAGCGCCCGAATCGTGAGCGGCAGCATCGAGCTCGAGGGCGAGGACCTCGTGAAGAAGAGCCAGGGCGAGATGCGCCGGATCCGCGGGCGGCGGATCGCGACCATCCTCCAGGACCCGATGGCGTCGCTCGACCCGCTCTTCTCCGTCTACGACCAGGTGGCCGAGCCGGCGTACTACCATCAGTCGCTCCGAGGATCGAAGCTGCGTCAGCGCGTGAAGGAGCTGCTGGCCGCGGTGCGGATTCCCTCGCCGGAGCGGCGCATGCGAGACTATCCCCACCAGATGAGCGGCGGCATGCGCCAGCGCATCGTCGGCGCCATCGCCCAGGCGGGGGGCCCGCGGATCATCATCGCCGACGAGCCCACCACCAACCTCGACGTCACCATCCAGCTCCAGTACTTGAATCTGCTGAAGGATCTCCAGCGCGCGACCGGCGTCGCGCTGATCTTCGTCACGCACAACCTCGGGATCGTCGCCAAGATGTGCGACAACGTCGCGGTGATGTACGCGGGCAAGATCGTGGAGATGCAATCGGTGCGCGGCCTGTTCTACCGTCCCCGGCATCCCTATACCAGGGCGTTGCTCGACTCGATCCCGAAGCTCGGCGTCAGGGAGCCGCTCTACGGCATCCCCGGCCAGCCGCCGGATCTCTCGGCCCTCCCGGCCGGGTGCAGCTTCCATCCCCGCTGCCGGCAGGTGATGGATCGCTGCCGGGTCGAGGAACCATGGCAGCACGACCTGAACGGCGACGGCAGCGTGAGGTGCTGGCTGTCCATCGACGCGGAGGCCGCCGAGCGTGGATAGGCCGCTGCTCGCCGTGCGCGACCTCCAGAAGCACTTCCCCGTTGGCGGCTCGCTCTTCGGCAAGACGCGGGGCGTGGTCAAGGCCGTCGACGGGATCAGCTTCACGATCAAGTCGGGCGAGACCCTCGGGCTCGTCGGAGAGTCCGGGTGCGGCAAGACGACCACGTCGAAGCTCGTGCTGGCGGCTGAAGAACCCACGGCCGGTGCCATCGAGTTCGATGGTCGCAACCTCGCGGAGCTGAGCCGCGCGGACCTGCAAGACTACCGGCGCCAGGTCCAGGTCGTCTTCCAGGACCCGTACAGCTCGCTCAGTCCCCGCATGCGGGTGAGCGACATCATCGCCGAGCCGATCAAAGCGCACGAGGCTCTCTCCTCGGCGGAGGTGCGAGCGCGCGTGAGCGAGCTGCTGGAGCTGGTTGGTCTCCGACCCGACGCGGCCCGCCTTTTCCCTCACGAGTTCAGCGGAGGGCAGCGACAGCGGCTGGCGATCGCGCGGGCGCTCTCTACCAAGGCGCGCCTGGTCGTGCTCGACGAGCCCGTCTCGGCTCTGGACGTCTCCATCCGCGCCCACATCATCACGCTGCTGGAGGAGCTCCAGCAACGGCTCGGCGTGAGCTACCTGTTCATCGCGCACGATCTGGCGGCGGTGGCCCACGTGAGCCAGCAGACCGCCGTCATGTATCTCGGCAAGCTCGTCGAGGTGGCCGACAGCCTCGAGCTGTGCACCAGCCCGCTCCACCCCTACACCAAGGCCCTGTTCGCGGCGTCGCTGCCCTCGCACCCGGACGAAGCGAGGGAGGAGATCGTCCTCAGCGGTGAAGTTCCCAGCGCCCTCAACCCGCCCCGCGGGTGCAGCTTCCACCCGCGCTGTCCCTTCGTCATGGCTCGCTGCTCGGAGCAGGAGCCCTTGCTCTGCGAGGTGTCCCCGGGCCGCCGAGTCGCCTGCCACCTCTACAACTGAACCCGTCCCGCTGTCAGGCGAACGCCGGCATCACGTGCTCGGCGAACAACCGCATGGATTTGCGCGCGAGCTCCGGCGCCAGGTGGCCTATCCGGTGTCTGGCGCCGAGGATGTCGTAGCCCGTCAGCTCGCGTTGCGCTTCGATCTTTCTGATCACGGTATCGGGGCTGCCGACGATAGCCAGGCCGTTGTCGATCCAGAAGTCGTAGGACTTCGTGCATTCCTGAAACACGCGCCCCAGCTCCTTCCGCTCCGGGGTTGATCGCTCCAGCGACTCCCGCTCCGGAGGCCCGAAGCCGACCCGCGTTTTGGCGATGAGCTCTCCGCCCTGGATGAAGCCCATCAGCAGATGGGGCTCGGCCTCGGCGCGAGCCTGCGCGTCGGTCTCGGCGACGTGGACGTGGCGCGCCAGGAAGGCGCGCGGCGCGGGACCGGGATGCGCGTACTGCTTCCAGAGCCTCCGGTAGGTGGCGAACTTCTCGGCGATCACCGCGTCAACGTCGATGTTCTGCGCGATGTGATAGTTGTGCTTGGCCGCGTAGTCGAACGAGGCCGCGCTGTGGGCGGCGACCCAGACGGGCGGGTGGGGCGCCTGGTAGGGCCTGGGGGTCGGCATCGCCTCGTCGAGTTGCCAGTACTTGCCCTGGTACGTCACCGTGTCCGACGTCCAGACTTTGACGATGATGTCCAGCGCTTCCGCGCTCATCTCGTGCCGGCTCTCGAAGGGAAGGTTCCAGCGGATGAATTCGTGCATCAGGACACCCGTGCCCGCGCCGAATTCCAGCCGGCCGCGGGACAGCTGGTCCAGGGTCGCCAGGTCCTGGGCGAGACGAACGGGGTGGTGGAAGGGCAGCTGGTAGATCATGAGGCCGAACCGGAGGACGCTTGTCCGGCACGCCAGCGCGGTCAGGTAGATGTTGGGCGCGGTCACCGAGCAGACCGGGGAATTCTGGTGCTCGATGAAGAAATAGTACCGATAGCCGAGCTGCTCGGCCTCTCGCGCCTCCCGGATGTGCGCCTCGTACACTTCAAGCACCGTCGGAAACTCCTTCATCTCGAACGGGCCGAAGGAGTCGAAGAGCCCGAACTCGAGCTTATTCCTCATCGAGGAACTCCTGGACGCGCGCCATCGTCTCGTCCTTGGGGTAGAGGGCGCCCAGCGCGCGGGCACGGGTCAGGGGGTCGCTGGCGAAGAAGCGCTCGTAGAGCACCTGCCGGCTGCCGAAAGCGCTGCCGGCGATGTCCCAGGCCAGACGGAAGAGCTTGACGCGCTCGCGGGCGGTGGCGGTGTCGGTGGCCAGGTATTGCTCGATCTCCGGAGCCAGCGGACCGCTGAAGTCCGCCTCGCTCGGAGTGATCATGAAGCTGCTGGACCCGAGGAGCTGCAGGATCTCCACCATTCGGGGATAGGCGGTCATGAAGAGGTTGCGGGTGCTCTCCGCCGGCAACGCGGCCGGACACATGACGCCCCACTCGTCGAGCTGCGCATCGGCCTCAGCGGCGCGCATACAGGCCTTCATGAGCTCGGTGTAGAGCATGAGCTCGCCCAGGCGCTCCTCGGAGTGGGGCAGGTGGGCGTTTCCCAGCGTCTTCGTCATGAGGAGCGCCACCCCGAGGACGAACTCGCACTTGGCGATGTTCTTGGCCGCGCCCTGGTGCGCCGTGTGCGTCATCGAGTGGGTGGCGGTGGCCGTGCCGTTGAGCAGATCCACGTCGCCCAGCAGGAACACCCGCTCCCACGGCACCAGCACGTCGTCGAAGAAGACGACGCAGTCCATCTCCTCGAAGCGCGAGCCGAGGGGATGCTCGAAGTGCGACCGCCCGAGATCGAAGCTCTCCCGGCACAGGAACTTCAGCCCCGGCGTCCCACAGGAGATGGCGAAGTTGAGCGCGAACGGGCTGTGGCTCTCGGTATGCCGCGCGACGCGCGGCGAGTAGACGGCGATCTCGTCCGCCAGGGGGCCGAGGGTCGCCAGGATGCGCGCCCCGTGGACCACGATGCCGGCGTCGGTCTCGCGCACCACCTGGAGCGCCGTCCCCGCTTCCAGGTTGAACACGCCGGAGACGGTCCGGCTGCGCTGCAGGTTGATCAGCGAGTGGGTCAGGGTCAGGTCGTGCTCGCTGATGTATTCGTAGTAGCGCCGCATGTTCTGGCCGAACTGGGGCCGGCCCCGCGCGAAATAGTCGCCCGCCGCGGCCCAGGCCGCGAAGGTGACGTTCATGAAGTCGGGCGAACGGCCCATCATGCCGCAGGTCGTGCGCGCCCAGCGCAGCATCATCGCACCCCGCCGTTCGAGCTCCTGCCGGGTGCGCGGAATCACGAAGGACAGGCCGACGCGCTCGCGGCTGGTGGGCGACACGTACGTCATCTCGTCGCGCAGCGCGGGGTCGTGCTGCAGATCGTACAGCGCCGCGATGGCCCGTACCCCGTTGGCGAGGCCGGGGTGCGTCGTCACGTCCTTGACGCGCTCTCCCCGAAGCCAGATCTCGCGTTCCTGGTTCTGCAGGCCCTTGATGTACTCGGCGCCTGTCCGCGCTGGCATGGCGACTCCTTACGCGACCGGGTTGCGCATCAAGAGACCTCCAGGGGGGTCGGGTGACGGGCGGGTGCGCGCTCGTGGGCAGGTGTTGCCGACTCCGGGAACGCCATGCTGACCGGCGCGTTGGCCTCGAAGGGGCTCCAGAGCCCGAGCTCTTTGCCAATCTCCCGGAGCGCGGGCAGCACGTCCTCACCGAGAAGGCGAATACACGTCTTCGTGTCCGCACTCGAGACGAACCCATCCGCCGCCCAGAATCCGAGGATGGACGGCCGCGTCTCCTCGAGCAGGCGCCGGAGCTTCGGGATCACCGTCTTCGGCGTCCCCGCGACGATCATCTGGCTCTTGATCTGGTCCTCGAAGGCCGAGCCGCGGGGATTGGACCGGCGCCCGACCGCGTACTCGACGAACGCCGACCGAATCGAGGGCGAGAAGTAGCCGGACGGGGTCGACCAGACCGGATGCGCGAGGCCCGTGAACTCGCCCTGCATCCACATGAACTGGCGGGCGTTCTCCATGGCCTTCTCCTCGGTCTCGGCGACGTGGCAGCGCTGGAGGTAGCCCCGGTACTCGGGTCCGCCCGCGTAGCCTGTCTCGGCCGCCACCTGGTCGTATTGCTCCCAGATCTTCTTGGTCGCCTCGATCGCCGTGCTCAGCGCGATGTAGGGGTAGCGCTTCTTCGCCGCCCACACGATCGTCTCCTTGCTGAGCACGCCCGGGATCCAGACCCGCGGGTGGGGCTTCTGCAGCGGCACCGCCCACGGGTTCACGACGCGGTGCTGGTAGTGCGTGCCTTCCCACCGGAACGGCCCCGGCTGCGTCCACGCCTTGACGATCAGCTCATGCGCCTCCTCGAAGCGCTCGCGGTTGAACGCGGGGTTGACGCCGGTGGCGAGCTGCTCCTGGCCGCCGCCCCGCACGAACCCGGACACCAGGCGCCCGCGCGAGACCATGTCGATCATCGCCAGCTCCTCGGCGAGCCGCACCGGGTTCTCGGCGAGCGGGAGCGGGTTCCCGAGCAGCACGATCTTCACGCGCTTCGTCGTGGCCGCGAGGATCGACGCGAAGATGTTGCACTTGGCCTGCATGCAGAACGGCGCGTTGTGGTGCTCGTTCAGCATGATGCCGTCGAAGCCCACGGCCTCCGCGAGCCGATAGTGTTCGAGGTACTCGTTGTAGAGACGGCTGCCGGCGGCCGGGTCGAAGTGCCGATTGGAGAACATGAGCGCAGTGGCCCCGAACGCACGGCCCTCGTCCTCGGGGTAGGCCGACATCGGTTGCTCGGTGAAATACATGAGATGCATCAGGCCTCTCCTTGACTCACGAAGTCGGTGACAAGCTGCGCGAGCTCGTCGGGCTTCTCCATTTCGACGAAATGCCCGGCGCCCTCGACGACCTCGAGCCGCGCCCTCGGGAGCGCTTTGGCGAAGCGCTCGCCGCATTCGAGAGGGACAATGCGATCGTCGCGGCCCCAGACGACCACGGTGGGTGTGGCGACACCACCGAGAAGGTGCGGGAGCGTCGGATTGTACATGTACGGTTTCCAGGCGATGCGAAACGTCATCTCGCGATTGAGGTCCCAGTGCTCTAGCTGGCTGGTCGCCGGCTCGGCGCCGAAGAGACGGTCGAAGGCGCCCTGGTCCGCGAACCCCAACCGCACGTAGTCGATGTACGACACGAGTGCCTGGTCGGCGATCTCGCCGCGGTCGGGCTTGAACCCCATCGCGCCGACCAGCACGAGACGCCGGAACGCGCGCGGCGCCTGCGTGGCCATCTCCGCCGCGATCCAGCCGCCGAAGCCGAGTCCGACCACCGACACCACGCCGGCGTCGCGGGTGATGGCGATCTCGCCGAGCAGCCATTGGTACACGGCGGCGAGGTCCCGCACGTTGCGCATCCAGACGGGCCGCTGGGACCCGTCGTAACCGGGGTGCGACGGCACCAGGACGGTGAAGCGTCGCGCGAGGGCCTCGTAGAAGGGCAGGCGCTCGAGCGTCCCGATGTCATGGTGCAGCACCAGCAGGGGCGGACCCACTCCGGCCCGCGTCACGCGCACCGCGACCCCTGCGACCGGAATGGTCTCCGAGACCCAGCTGCCGGCGATCGTGCTCACGGTGGCGATGGCTCCTTCCGTCATTCGAGCTCGTGACCGCGAACGACGTCTGACCAGACTACCCGCTTCCCGCGGGGGCTGGCAAGGAGGAAGCCGCTAGCCGCTGGGGCCACCACCGTCGTTGACGCGTTCGGGTTTCGAGGATTGGGTTACTCGGAACAGTTCGCCTACACCGTGGACGGTCAGAGCAAGGTGACCCAGACCGACGTGACCGACCCCAAGGGCAACGTGCGCCGGGTCACCTTCAACACCAACGGCTATGCCCTCACGGACACCCGGGTCTACGGCACTGCCGTCGCCCAGACGACGACCTACACGCGGGACGCAACGAGTAACTTGGTAACGTCGATGACCGACGCCCTGGGACGGCAGACCGCCTACACGTACGACACTCCGGGCAACGTGTTGACCATCACCCGTCTGGCCGGCACCGGGAATGCCGTCACGACCACTTTCAGCTACGAGCCCACCTTCAACCAGGTGGCCTCCATCCCCGACGAGGGCACGGTTTTCCTCACCCGCACGGGGCGGCGCTTTCACCCGAATCACCTCTCGCGCCTGGCCCGCGACTACATCGTCGCCGCAGGGGTCGCCAAGCGTGGGCGTGTCACCTGCTGCGTCATACGATGGCGACGGCGATGCTGGAGCACGGCGCCGACGTCCGCGTGATCCAGGAGATCCTCGGCCACGCGCGCCTGACGACCACGCAGCTCTACACGCGGGTGTCGATCCGGCTGCTCAAGGCGGTGCACACCGCCACGCATCCAGCCGCGACGCTGGCGCGCTCCGCCGCGCCGCCGGCGGCCGTCGCCAGCACCGGGCTGCTCGAGGGGCCAGCCGCTTCACTCTTAGCCGCCGCGAAAGAAACAGCGCCGCCGTATACTCAACGGCATGGGGACCGCGCCGAGTCCGGGGCCTAATGCCGACGCTGCTGCGCGTCGAGGGCTTTCGGTTTTTCTTCTTCAGCAACGAGGGTCAGGAGCCGCCGCACGTGCACGTTAGCAAGGGCGATGGCGTCGCGAAGCTGTGGCTGGCGCCGCTTCAGCTGGTGTACGCGCGCGGGCTCACGCCGGCCGAGCTGCGGCGGGTGCGCGAGTTGACGCGGGATCACGTGCCCGCGTTTCTGGAGCGGTGGCATGAAGTCTTTGATCGTTAGAGCCCCGGACGCCCGGGCGCGCACGATCGAATTCATCCCGGACGCGCTGGTGGTGCACCTCGAAGACGGGCGCTCACTGACCGTCCCCCTGGAGTGGTTTCCGTGGCTCCGGGACGCGCCCGCCGAGGCCCGGGGGCGCTGGGAGCTGATCGGCCGCGGGCTCGGCATTCACTGGCCGGATCTCGACGAGGATCTCTCCGTCGCTGGCCTCCTCGGCGTCCCGGACTGAGCCCGCGCGGCTCCCGCCTCGCTACCTCTCGACGACCCAGACTCAGCTGCCAACTGCCTGAGCCGCTGATGCTCCCCAGGCCGTGCGCCCACGGCGCTGCGTGCCCGACGTCGCCACTATAGGGGCCATGGTCGCGACAACTCCCGTCAGCGCCACGACCGCCGTTGCACCGCAACCTGCATCGGTCGGGCTCGGCCTCATCGCCGCGACGCACATCGGGGTCGGCGTCCATTTTCGGCCAGACTCGCAACGGGCGTTACTCTCGGGCGCGGTACTATCACCCGGCGCTAGGGCGCTTCATTTCGGAGGATCCTCTCGCGTTCCTGGGGTGGAGACACGAATTTCACGCCTACGTGGCGAACAGTCCGCTCAACTGGACGGACTCTCTCTAGGCTTCTCCGGCTCACGCATGGAGGACGATGCGGCGGGCGCCTGGAGGCATGCGCGCTGGAGCTCCCGCATGGTCAACGAGATTGGTTGGGGCACGGCGGTGATCGCTGGCTATGGCCGACGTAGGCGAACAACGCTGTGGTCCGACCAGTCGAGGTGGCCGCCGTTATCCGTGCACGCCGGGCGCCGGCGGCCTTGACGCCGGAGGCGTCGCTCCGGAATTCGATCGGCTCCGCAGCACCGTGATCGTGATTCCCTGGGAGAGGAGCCAGTCTTGAACCGACGCCCACCGGTGCGGGTCGTCCCGTTCCCACCGCGCGATCGCGTCCGATTCGATCGCGATCGCACTGCGGTTGCGCCACAGGGCGCTCATGACGAGCTTTTTCAGATCGGTCGGGCTCGCCTCGAGGTCACGCAGCAGTGCCTCGGTCTCGTGATCCATGGTACGAGACTAGCCTACCCGTCGTGTCAATGGCACGACGTTACGAGTTCGCGACAGGCGCGCCTTGACAACGTGAAACGCCGCGGAATACGGTCGCTCCACGTCGTGCCCGACGCCGCGCAAGGAGGGGTTCGATGGCCAGCCGCACCACCGCCACCGACGTGAGTCGCCGAGACGCGCTGAAGGCGGTCGGCGCCGTCGTGGCCGGAGCCACGTTCGGGCTCGCGGGTTCCCGGCGCGCCGAGAGCCAGACGCCGAAGCGCGGCGGCGTCTTTCGAATCTGTGCCTTCACCGATCCCAGCGGCTTCGACCCGCACCTGACGATCAACTGGTGGACGCAGATCAACCTCTCGTTCACCCACAGCCGTCTGTTGAGGCACAAGGCCGGTCCCGGCGTGCCGCCCGGGAAGTTTCCAGTGGAGGGCGACCTCGCCGAGTCGTGGACGCAACCGAGCGACACGACGTACGTCTTCAAGCTGCGACGAGGCGTCCGCTGGCACGGCAAGGCCCCGGTGAACGGGCGTGAGCTGACTGCGGACGACGTCAAGTACACCTACGAGCGCTTCCTCGCGATCAAGGGTAATCCCAATCGGCCCGTCCTCGAACA
>WNGA01012073.1_pt1 | contig 11195 bp, 12 predicted proteins | sample 5400061 | NCBI WGS metagenome assembly WNGA01 (sample SAMN13153366, study PRJNA577476) | soil metagenome | isolation source: 100 cm soil or saprolite under grassland replicate 2 | place: USA:California | collected 2016-06-15
CGTTGGTCTTGTAGAGCTCGTACGCGTAATTGAAGGCGTGTCCCGCTTCGTGGCGCAGGTAGAGCATGATCTCGCGCGAGTCCTCCAGGTCGTTCATCTCTTTCTCGAGGCGGGCGAGCTTGGGGTTGGCGAGGTAGAACGGGATGCCGATGACGGGCTCCCCCGACGGGCATCCCCACTCGTCCGTCAGGTAGCAGAGAGGGCGGAACTTCTTCAGACCCTTGCGCTCCAGCTCCCGGTAGAGCTTCTGTACGAACCGCTCGAGCGGAGAACCCTCGAGCTTCAGGCCGAGCTCTTTGATGGGCTTGGCGAGGATTTCCTGGACGTCCGGAGGAGCTTTTTCGAAAGCCTGCAAGCGACGGCGACTCCTATGAAGGGTAGCACGACTCGAATGGAAATCGAGAGTCGGGAGTTCAGAGTCGCGGTTTCCAGCGCCGCGAACCGGGCTCGGATCTTCGCTCGCGCTCAATCCTGCTAAGCTCTTGAGAGCGGATGGAACTGTCAACACTCGGGCTCGTCGTTCAGATGGCCGGCGTGGGCCTTCTCGCGCTGATCTTCCTCTACGTCTCCCGGAAGAACCGCGACCGCGTGCTCCAGGCCATGGGCTACGCCTGGCTCTTCCTCTTCCTTTCCCTCGCCTCCCTCGCGACGTTGACGGAGGACAGCATTCCTTTCGGGAACTTCCCTTACCAGTACTTGAAGCTCCTCTACTTCGTCGCCCTGGTCGTCGCCGCGGACCGCATGTCGCACGACTCCTCCCTGCGCCGCCCCCTGGGCGTCGCGGCCCTCGTGTCCATCGCGGTGTCCTTCGCCATCGTCTTCTTCGCACACTGGGGTTCGCTCTTCTTCGCGATCCATACGGGAATCGGGGCCGTCGCGTGGCTCCTCGTCACGGTTCTGGTTCTTCGCAGCCGCGTCACAGGCCTCGGCAGGCCGCTGACGGGTCTGCTGGCCTTTCTGACCGCCATCCTTCACGTGGTCTACGTGGTCCTTTTTGCATCCTCGGCCGCCCAGAACGGCCGTACCTATCCTTTCCTTGCTTACGCCGGCTTCTACGACCTGTTCCTGGAGATGCTCTTCGGCATCGGACTCATCATCTGGGCGATGGAGGACACCGAACGCAAGCTCTCGACCGTGCACGCCCGCGCCCGCGACGACACGCTGCGTTCCCGCAAACGAGCGCAGCTCGACTCCTTGACGGAAACCAACAACCGTCTGTTTCTCGAAGAGAACAGGGCGGCGCTCTCGCAGGATCCGGCCGGCGGCTCGATCGTTGTGATCGACGTGGACGAGCTGAAATCCATCAACGACAACGAGGGACACGAAGAGGGTGACAAAGCCATCTGGACCGTGGCCGCGGCGATCAAGAGGCTGATTCGCGGTGACGACTACGTGATTCGCTGGGGGGGAGACGAGTTCCTGGTCATCCTCCCCGGAACGGAGGAGGAAGTCGCCAAGAGACGCTTTTACATGCTGCCGCGCAAGATCGAAGAAGTCCGGGAGTCGCCCCGGAATCCGGGCCGCGCCTACGAGAGGTTCATCTCGGCCTCGGTGGGCGTTACTCCCTACTCGAAGCGGATTCCCTTCGACGCGGCCATCGAGATGGCGGACAAGATGATGTACGAGCGCAAGAAGGCGCGCAAGGAGACTCGTGAAGAAGCCGTGGAGCGTCCGCGGCTCAGGGAAATACCGGTCCGGGAGTTGGACAAACCGAACTAGGGGAAAAAGATTATTGGATTGACGATTGTGCGATTGGAGACGGTGTCCCAATCCGACAATCGTCATTCTTCTGTCAATCGGGGAGCCCCATGAAGTACCGCTGGACCCGATGCCCAAAATGCGACTGCGAAGTCGCAATCAATTTCACGGACTCGCCGCAAGGAATCTCCGGGTCGCTGCGCCGATGGTCCGCCGACCGCTCGATCAACGACGGTCGTCCGATCCGCCTCGCGCGCTCGGAGATGGCCGCGGACGGCGGCTTCGTCACTGCCTGCGTCTGCGGCCAGGAGCTGACGGTCCCGGCGAAGCCGGACGCGGTCAGCGCCGAACGCGAAGGGGACTTGAGGGTGGATCTGGGGAAATTGTGAATTGCGAATTGTAAATTGTGAGTTTCCGCAGCTACGACTTTAGCAGAACCACCGTCGCTCCGAAGCCGCCGCGATCGAGCGGGGCATCAGAAAACCGGACGACAAGAGGATTGACGGAAAGAAGCCGTTGAACTTCGGCTCGGCGGACCCCCTTCCCCTTTCCGTGAATAATCCTGACTTCTCGCCAGCCGCCCTTGCGCGCTTCCTCGAGATAATCGGCCAGAACGTCAGGAACGTCTCGGGGAAGGAAGGAATGGAGATCGAAAGAATCCTCGATTGGAACCCGTCTCACGGCTCAATTCACAATTCACAATTCACAATTCACAATTCACAATTCACAATTCACAATTCAAAACTCTCCGAGCTAGACTTCCTCGATCACCACGGACACGGGCATTGCGGCCTTCGCGACTTTCGAGATGATGCAGTACTTCTCTGCCAGAGAGAGGGTCTTTTCGACCTGAGTCTTGTGGCTGGCCATGAGGGGGGCCGGGATTCGCGCGTGGATCGTCGCGTCCCGCAGTTTGAAGCCGCCCGCGGGATCCGGCCCGAGGTTTCCTGAAACGCGCAGGGCCGGCTCGGCGTAGCCCACGTTCAGCTTCTTCAGGAAGATCGCCCAGGTGTTGATGAAACACGCCGCGATGGCTCCGAGCATCAGTTCCTCCGGGTTGGCCCCGATGCCGCAGCCACCCAGAGCCTTCGACCCACTGATGGCAAGAGAGATCTCGCCCTGCGGCAGTTTGAGCGTGCCGCACCCCATTCCGTCTCCCGACCAGACGGCGCTCGCCGTGAAGAGATGCACATCCTGATGCGCGGCCATGGAATGATCCTCCTCGGTGATCTTCCCACAGGTGGACTTTCGACCGCGGCGTTCGCTACGCGAGGTCCCTCACCCCGCCCCTCTCCCGGAGGGAGAGGGAGTTCTTGCGGCTCCTCCTCCGGAGTCGCAACAGACAGTCCCTCACCCCAACCCTCTCCCGCCGGGAGAGGGAGAAGAGCGGCGGTCGAGAGAGTTCAAACGACGGATTCCCGCCCGGCTCGGGCACAGTCTCCTCGCGATTTTCTTCGCCGCCTGCGCCACGCCTCCGCGGCCGACAAAGGCGTCCCTCGCACTCTCGGCCAACGCGCGCGCTGTCGTCGAGGGACGAGTGATCGACCGGCAGGGCCGCGCTGTCGCCTCGATACGGGTCCAGGGCTTGCCGCGGGGAAAGGACGTCGGCTGGTCGCCGGCCGCCGTCACCGACTCGGAAGGCCGTTTCCGCCTTTCTCTGATCGCCCCCGCGGAATACGGCTTCATTCTCTCCTGGAATGGCCGAACGGTCGTCACGCCGGAAGAAGACGACCCGGCACGTCTGCGCATCGCGGTCGAGCCGGGACAGCGGCGGGATGGAATCGAAATCCTCTTCCTCCGCGACGCCTGGGACTCCCTTGAGACCTCGGGCACCGGCTCTGACCTTCAACCCTGGACTCGCGACGGGAGTTTCTCCTGTACTTCGACTGTCCCGCAGGACAGTTGTTTGGCTCTGCGCGCGGTGTTATCGAAAAGTCACGATCCCTCGACCCGATGAGCAGGAAGGAGAAACCAAGATGAAGACGAGAAAGGCATCCGTCCACTCCCGGTGGTCGGCAGCGCCGACGTTCGTGATCGCCCTCCTGATGGCGGGCGATCTCGTGCTCGGACGGCGCTCGGCCCCGCCCTGCTCTGGATCGGATTGAAGGACAGCGACGACACCGTGGCGGCGTTCGACATGCGCGTCGAGCTCGCCAGGAACGGCGAACCGGTGACCTCCGGCCTGGCCCGCTGCGTGGCCGGGCTCGCCCGCAGTCCCGTCAGTGTCCCTGTCGTTTTCGATCCCTTCCAGGGGGGGTTTCCGTAAAGCCCGGGGACGTCTTCTCCTTGAAGGTCTCGGACCGGATGGGAACCAACGCGGACGACACGAAATGCAACGTGCCGGGCGCCACGCACGAGCGCCGTCGGGCTGCGCCTCTACTATGACTCGGCCGGCCACGAGTCGCATTTCGACGACAGGATCACCCCGAGTCCCGCCGAGAGCTTCTTCCTCCATTCCAATGGGGGCGTCTGTTCGACACTGGGCCCGGCGAGCGCCGGAGTCACGACACGATTCCTCGATGTCTCGGCTCCGACGGCGACGAGCGACAGGTGCAGGGATTCGGTGAGCGGCAATGCCGGGGGCGCTAACGCGTGGAAGGAGATCGGAACCTGGATCCTCACGAAATCCTGACGCTGTTGCGCTGGGCCGGTCACCGAACGGGCGTCGGAGCGAACCTCTTCGTGCCGTTGAGTTCCTGTTCGGTCTGCTCGATGTTCTTCTCGGCGAACTGGTCGAACCAGGTCCAGGAGGCCCAGCGCTTGCGAAGCAGAGGCAGGACCGCTTCGGTCAGCGCCCGCCCGGACTTGCCCTCCGCGATGGCGCGCTCGACCGTGGAGCGCAGGCCGACCAGGTAGTCGCGGAAGTAACGCACATCCAGAGCCGCGCCGGCCTCGCCATGGCCGGGAACGAAGCGGCTCGCGGGATGATCGGCCAGCAGTCCGTCCAGCGTCTTGATCCACACACGCGTGTCCGCATCGATCAAGTTCGGCACCGTGTTCTTCCAGAAGAGATCCCCCGCGAAAACGACATTGCCCGCGGGGAAGAAAACCAGGGAATCCCCGCCGGTGTGTCCCGGGCGGGTCAAGATTTCGACGCCTCGCTCCTTCAACCAGATGGTCAAGCCGTCCCGATAGGTCACCTCCGGCAAGGCGAGCGCGGCGAGCATCTCCTTCTCTTCCGGTTTGATCTCCTTGCGCCATTTCAGGTTCTCGGTCCGCACCCACGCGCGCTCGTTCTCGTGCGCGAGAAGCACGGCTCCCTGCTTCGAAAAGACCGCATCGCCGCCGACATGGTCGAGGTGATAGTGCGTGTTGACGACCCACCGGACCGGAGCGCGCGTGAGCCGGCGAATCGCCGCGGACAATTCTTCGGCCGCTTCGGGCGTCGCGAAGGTATCCACGACGAGCACGGCGTCCGGTCCGATGACGAAACCGGCATTTCCGACCGAGGCGCGGTCACCCGGCTTCGCGATCGCGGCGTACGCTCCCTCGCCCAGAGCGAGGAGCGTGAAGTGCGCGGGCTCGGAAGGCGCCGGCGACGTCTTCGGCTGCGCCCCGACGGACGTTGTCAGGAGCACGCCTCCGACCGCGAGAGCGAGGAAAAGGTTCAATCCCGGCATAGACGGATTTTAGCCCGCCGCGCATCAACTCACACCTCACGACTTCCCTATAATCCCGCCATGGCGAGCGAAAGGAAACCAGAGCCGCGGCGCGTCCGATGCGTTATCAACGGCGAGGAAATCGACGTCTGGGAGGGGTATCGCCTGTGGGACGCGGCGCTGGATGCCGACGCGCGGCTCTGGCACTGGTGCGGCGGGCAGGGGCAGTGCACCACGTGCGCGGTCATCCCGGTCGCCGGCGCGGAGAACCTGACGCCGCCCTCCGGGCTGGAGAAGTTCTCGCTGGCGATCTGGTTCGCCAAGCCGCTGGCCTTCATCCGCAAGCGCTGGAAGGGCAAGCCCATTCGCCTGGCCTGCCAGACCTACGTGAGAGGACCGGTGGAAGTCGTGGGCCTCTTCGGCAAGAAGGCGAAGGAGGCTCGCAAGTCTCGTGGGATGGAGTGAATTTCAGGTTTCAGGGTTCAGGAGCCGGCACGCTTGGTTTCTCTCTTGAAACTTGAAACCCGAAATCTGAAACGCCGGTTGATGAAGAAGTCCGGGCGCCTGGTTGCGATGTCGCTCCTTGCCGGCGCGAGCGCTTACGTGGCCGGATCGTGGATTGCCGGAAGAGCTCTCGCGAGGCGCCTGATCTCGGGCACCGGACTCGTGCCGGCCAGGGAACAGCGTGCGGATCTGCTCGACGCGCTTCGCGGCGCGGGATTCTTCTTCGAGCAACTGCGGTACCCGGGAAGCCGTCACGACCCGGTCGAGCTGGCCGCCGTGTTCGCCTCTCCCGACTCGAACACATCTGCCCGTCCGACTGTTCTTTTCCTGCACGGGAAAGGCGGGAACGCCGCGGAGTGGAGGCCTGAGGCGATGCGGGCTCTCGCGTGCGGATACAACGTCCTTCTGCCCGATCTGCGAGGTCATGGAGAAAGCGGAGGGACGTTCGTGACTTACGGATTCCTCGAGACGGAGGACCTCCACAACGCAATCTCTTCGGCGAGCCGGCGCTTCGGCTTCGATTCGCGGCGTCTGGGCGTTCACGGCTGCTCGGCCGGCGCCACTCTCGCGATCGAGCTCGCCGCGGATCGGGAAGGGGTCAAGGCTCTCTGGATCGAGTCTCCCTACGCCGACCCTCACGACATGGCCCGTCACTACCTGTCTCTCACGACCGGATTACCATCCTGGCTCCTCGCCCTGACGGGCCGCTTCGCCGTCGGCCGGGCCGTCGCTCACGTCCGCCGAGAGCTCGACCTGGCCAAAGATGCTGGCGGCCTCGAGTCGGTTGATCCCCTGCTCTCGATCGCCCGTGTCCGCGCTGCCGTCTGCCTGGTGTACGGCGAAAGAGACGAGCTCGTCCCTCCACAGTTCGCGGCGAGACTGGAGCAGGCGCTGCCAGCGGACGCCGAGGTGTGGCGGGCCGCCGATGCGGGGCACTGCCACCACGACGACGAGCCCGCCAGAGTCGCGACAGAAGAGTATGACCGTCGATGGAGAGCGTTCTTCGGACGGCATCTGCCGATCAAGACGTGACGATTCCAGATTCCAGATTCCAGATTCCAGGTTCAGCTCGAAAGGGGCCTCCTGGAATTTGGAATTTGGAATCTGGAACTTCGCCTGGGATCTTCGGTGCGTCCCTTGAGCTGCCCGCAGGCGGCGCTGGCGTCGGGGCCCCGGCTGCGCCGGACGGTTGCGGTCAAGTGCGCCCCGGCCAGCCGCTCCACGAAGCGGCCGATCGCGGGTTCGCCCGGCCGCTTCCAGCCGGGCAGATAGATCGGATCCTCGTTCAACGGAATGACGTTGACCTTGACGGGAATTCCGGCGAGCAAACGCGCCAGCCGCGCGGCGTCCTCCGGCGAATCGTTGACGCCCGCAATCAGCACGTACTCCACGGTGATGCGGCGGCGCGATTCGAGCGGCCAGCGGCGCATGGCGGCCAGAAGTCCCGCGAGCGGATAGGTTCGGGCAATCGGCATGATCTTGGTCCGTGTCTCTTCATCCGCCGCGTTCAAGGACACCGCGAGGTTCGGCCGCCGGGCCAACGCGGCGAAACGCTCGAAGGCCGGCGTGATGCCAGAGGTCGAGACGGTCACACGCCGCGGCGAGATTCTTTCGAAGAGGACCTCGAGCGCTCCGATGACTCCGTCCGGGTTCAGGAACGGCTCGCCCATCCCCATGAACACGACTCGCAGCCCTTCGCTGCCTCGACCGACGTCGTCCAGGGCCGCGTAGAGCTGTCCGACGATCTCGCCGGCGGAGAGGTTCCGGCCTGCTCCCAGCCGCCCCGTCACACAGAACGCGCAGTCCACCGCGCATCCCGTCTGAGACGACAGGCACACAGTAAATTTTGGATTTTGGATCCCGCTCTGCGAAACGGCGCTTCGCTGCGCAGCACGAGTTTCCGATTTTGGATTGGGGACTCCGGACGGCCTTAGACCTTGGACCTTGGACCTCTTACTAGCCGCGCCACTAGGCGCGGCTGCTCGCGCGTCTTCGAACTCGTTGACGGAGGAGTTCCGGGCCTCGCCCGGCATGAAGACCGTTTCGATCAAGGCGCCGTCGAAAAGCCTCAATCCGTACTTGATGCTGCCGTCGGAGGATGGCTCGCTCCGGACGATTTCGGGTAATGTCAGCGGCAGCTCACGGGCCAGACGCTCGCGCAGATCCTTCGGCAACACTCGCATCGCCGAGTAATCGCGGACGCCCTGCCGGTGAAGCGCATCGAAGACCTGGCGCCCGCGATACCGCGGCAGTGACCACTCCCGCGCCAGCGCCTCCCACCCCGCCGCCGTCATCCCCAACGCCTCCCGCGACGTGTCCACGGAATCGAGTCTAACTGCGGAACCGAGGCCCCGGTCGCGGCGCGAGGAGTCTCCCAGAGGGGAGGAGCCTCGCGCCGCGGGAGCAGAGCGCTTGCGCGGGGTCAGGCGAGCGATCGAGGCCGCATCCGGCCGAGTCGCTCGCCGGTGCGCCCAAAGGCGCAGACGCCGCGCTAGCGCGGAGCGACGGACCGGCGCAGAGAAATCCGTGAGGAGACGGCGCGGCGGTTGCGCACCTTGCGCGTCGGATCGATGCCGACGGACTTCAGGAAGCGCAGGTCTTTGATGTTGATTCGGAAGGCGGCCTGGTTTCCCGCCGGCGCGAGGTCCTTGCCGTTGCCCGTGGAAGCGGACCGGCGCCGGCTCAACGCACGCGGCGCGCGCCGGTTCACGCCGACCTTCGCGTCGAGAACCATGTAGAGGTTGTAACCCTCGTCGCGGATTCGCTGGATGGAATCGTGCACGCGGCCCGAGCCCGAGATGGACTCGTTGATCGCCTGTCCCAGCTCCTTCAACATCTGGCGCAAGTGGTCGTTCAATTCCATGGCCGCGGCGATTATCGCCTCCGCTTCCGCGGAGCGTCAAGTAGACGTTCGTGCTATCCTCCTTGACGCGTGGCGCAGCCCTGCGCCTCGGTTGAGTTCTCAGTTTTCAGTTCTCAGTTCTCAGTTTTCAATTCGAGTTTTCGTGCCCGCGCAAACTGAAAACTGTTAACTGATAACTTTCCCTCGTGTTCTCCTTCTTCGCGGACCTGGTGTGCACGAAGTGCGGACGGCCACACGCGCGCGACAGCCGCGCGAATCTCTGCGGCGCCTGCGGCGGCCCGCTCTTCGCCCGCTACGAAGGGCGCGCTCTCGATCGCGACAGCGGCGCGTCTCGCCCGCGCACGATCTGGCGGTGGCACGAGATGATGCCCGTCGAGGATCCCTCCAACATCGTCTCGCTTGGCGAAGGCGGCACGCCCCTCCTGGGAGCGGACCGGCTCGGCGGGCCAGCCGGGTTCTCCGATCTCTGGATCAAGGATGAGGGGGGCAATCCCACGGGCTCCTTCAAGGCTCGCGGCCTCTCGGCGGCGGTCTCCCGCGCGAAGGAGCGCGGATATTCCAAGATCGCGCTCCCGACGGCGGGCAACGCGGGGGGCGCCGCGGCCGCGTACGCGGCGAAAGCCGGAATGGAGTGCCACGTCTTCATGCCGGAGGACACGCCTCCCCTCTTCCGCGTCGAATGCGAGCGCTATGGCGCAAAGGTCACGCTCGTGCCGGGCCTGATCGACGCCTGCGGGAAGATCGTCGCCGATCGCGCGCCACGCGAAGGCTGGCACGACGTCTCGACCTTGAAGGAGCCCTACCGAGTCGAGGGAAAGAAGACGATGGGCTACGAGCTCGCCGAAGACTTCGGCTGGAATCTCCCCGACGCCGTCCTCTACCCCACCGGCGGCGGCACGGGCCTGATCGGCATGTGGAAAGCCTTCGAGGAGATGGAGACGCTCGGCTGGATCGGCACCAAGCGTCCGCGCATGATCTCCGTCCAGGCCGCCGGCTGCGCGCCGATCCCGAAGGCCTTCACCGAAGGCAAGCCCGTCTCGGAAAAATGGGAGAACGCAGAGACCTATGCTTCTGGACTCCGCGTCCCCAGGGCCTTCGCCGACTTCCTGATCCTTCGCGACATCCGCGAGTCCGCCGGCGACGCCATCGCCGTCACCGACGACGAAATACGCCGCGCCGCCGACGAGATCGGCGCCGCTGAAGGCCTCTTCGTTTGCCCCGAAGGCGCCGCCGTTTGGGCCGCCGCGAAAAACCTCGCCGGCGAGGGACGCCTCGATCGACGCTCGAAGATCGTCCTCTTCAACACAGGGACAGGCTTCAAGTACCTGTAGAGACTTCCCTCTCACGGCGGGACAGGGCCAGGGTGAGTAGCGCCCCCGCAGACATGACTTCGGCGAACGACCGGTATCCGGGAGAGAGGTTGCCGCTAGAATACCCAGTTCCTATGCGTTACTCGTCTCTACGCTCTCGTCTCGATCCCCTGCTCCCCCTCGTTGAGAAGCCGGGGCGGTATGTCGGGATCGAGCGCAATGTCACGCGGAAGGACCTTTCGGCGGCGTCCGTGACGCTGGCGCTGGCCTTTCCCGACACGTACGAGATCGGGATGAGCCACACGGGGTTGAAGATCCTCTACGAGATCGTGAACCGGCGGACGGACTTCGCCTGCGAGCGTGTCTACGCGCCGTGGACGGACCTCGAGGCAAAGATGCGGGAGCGAGGGATCCCGCTCTTCTCGATCGAGTCGTTCGCGCCGGTCTCCGATTTCGACGTGCTGGGCTTCTCGCTCCAGGCGGAGCTGAACTACTCGAACATCGTCAACATGCTCGACCTGGCGGAGCTGCCGGTGTGGCAGCGCGACCGCAGGCAGTCCGATCCGATCGTGCTCGGCGGAGGCCCCTGCACCGCCAACCCGGAGCCGATCGCCGACTTCTTCGACGCATTCTTGATCGGCGACGCCGAAGAAACGCTTACGCGTTTCCTAGATGAATATGCCAAGGGGCGGACCGAGAGACTTTCGCGTAGGGATCTGCTCGCGAAGGTCGCCTCGATCGAGGGGATCTACGTGCCTTCCTTCTACGACGTCACGTACCACGAAGACGGCCGGATCGCGGAGATCACGCGAAACGACCCGCGCGTCCCCGAGCGCGCCAGGCGCACGTGGGTGCCTGCCTTGAAACCAGGCTACTACCCGGAGAAGCCGATGGTTCCTTCCGTCGAGATCGTGCAGGACCGCCTGGGCCTCGAGGTCATGCGCGGCTGCACCCAGGGCTGCCGCTTCTGCCAGGCCGGCTACTGGTACCGGCCGGTGCGCGAGTTGGACCCCGGCGACGTGGCCGACATGACGAAGAAGTTCATCGCGGAGTCGGGCTGGAGTGAGGTGGGACTTCTTTCCCTCTCGACGGCCGACTATTCGCAGATCGAGCCGCTCGTCCAATGCCTCGCCCCTCAGCTTTCCGACCGCCGCGTCTCGATCTCGCTCCCGTCGCTGCGCGCCGAGGCCTTCTCGGTGGGACTCGCGGACGCCGTCTCGG
>WNGA01020462.1_pt1 | contig 11193 bp, 7 predicted proteins | sample 5400061 | NCBI WGS metagenome assembly WNGA01 (sample SAMN13153366, study PRJNA577476) | soil metagenome | isolation source: 100 cm soil or saprolite under grassland replicate 2 | place: USA:California | collected 2016-06-15
CCCCGGCCTGCAGCGATCGGTAAATGTCTTCGTCTCCATCGTAGGTCGTGAGGACAATAATGCGCGCACTCGGAAATTCCCGCCTGATCCTGGAGATGGCATCGACGCCCCCGATGACCGGCATGCGGAGGTCCATTAAGGTGATGTCGGGTTGATGTTGCCGGAACAGTTCGATCGCCTGCTGCCCGTTGGTTCCCTCGGCAATCACTTCCATATCAGCGACTGTGTTGATGAGGGAGACAAACCCCTGCCTCACGACCGCCTGATCGTCGATCACCATGATGCGAATCTTGTTGCTACTCATCTGTGAGCGCTGCTATTGACGTTGGCGAACATCCTCCGCCAGGTTTTTATCTAGCCACCAATCGGCACATCGACAATCACTTCCGTGCCGGATCCATTCTCGCTGCGAATCGACAACTTACCACCAATCTGCTCGGCGCGCTCTCGCATCCCCACCAATCCGAAGCGTCCATCAGTCTTCTGCGTCTGGGCGTTGAAACCATGACCGTCATCTCTAACGCTGAGCTGCACGCTCTTCGCGTCAAACCTCAGATTGATCAGAATACGCTCGGCCTGCGCGTGATTCACGGCATTGTTGATTGCTTCCTGCCCAATGCGCAAGAGATTGTCTTCAATCGATGAATTCAACGGACGGAACGTGCCGCTGACCTGAACCTGCGCTTGCACCGTAGTCTCTGCTGTAAGGCGCCGCGCCGCTTTATTCAGCGCAGTTGGCAGATCGTCCCTTTCCAGGGCTTGTGAACGCAGGTCCCAAACGTAGCGTCTTGCTTCGGCAACGCAATTGCGTACCAACACGCGCGCGCGATCCAGGTGAGTCTTCGCAGCTTCGGCCGACACTGCCATCAGGCGCGTGACCAATTCGAGCTGCACTGAAATACCTAACATCTCCTGGGCCAGGTTGTCATGAATCTCTCGGGCAATGCGGTTTCGTTCAGCCAGCACAGCCCCGAACCGTGATTCCACTTGTCGTACACGAAGACGATAGAGTTGCCAAATAAGAAAAGTCACGCCGAGAAGACAAGCAGCATAGAACCAATACGTCTGATAGAAATGTGGTTTCAAGTATAGGTCGAAGGAGGCCCCTGTTTGGTTCCAGACACCATCGTTGTTACTTGCGATAACCCTGAATCTGTAGTTACCGGGCGGGAGATTAGTGTAGTAGGCAGTTTGTCGTGTGCCCCCTTCAACCCAGTCTTTGTCGAAGCCCTCCAGCATATATTTGAAGCGCACCTTTTCCGGAGCGATGAAACTCAGCCCTGCATAAGAGAACTCGAACCTCGCCTTCCCAGGCGGCAGCTCAATGCCCTGGCTGTTATCCACCACTTGATCGTCAATTCGCACTTGCTCGAAAGCTACGGGCGGGGGTTGTTCGTTGATCTTTATCTTTTCCGGGTCAATCATCGCCACGCCTTTGATGGTGGAGAACCAAAGCTTGCCATCACTGCTCTGCCACCCCGAGGGATGGCCTCCGCCACTGCATTCCCGGGTTATCATGCCGTCTGCTGTACCGTAAACGACCGGAGTAATCGATTCGATCTTGCCGCCGGCGAAGTCGTCAAGCTCCTTCTTCTTAACGCGAAAGATGCCTTTGTTGGAACTGAGCCACAAGTTGGCTCGTACGTCCTCGAGTATGCGATAAACAACATCGTCCAGTAGTCCGTTTTTGGTAGTGTAAGCAGTGAACCGTCCGTCCTTCAGTCGATTCAACCCACTGCCGTTCGTACCGATCCAGAGAATGCCATCACGATCTTCATAGAGTGAAAGGACCACATCACTCGCGAGACCGTCCTTCGTGGTATAGGTAGTAAATTGTTCGTCCTGGAACTTACTTAACCCTCCGAGTGTGCCTATCCACAGGCTTCCCCTGCTGTCTTCCAAGATCGTTCCGACAAAGTCGTTGGAGAGCCCATCGGCGGTAGTGTAGATTTTGAAGACGCCGTCTTTGAAACGATTTAGCCCGCCCCTTGTGCCTACCCACAGATTACCTTGATGGTCGGCATAGATCGATCTGACAAAATCATTTGAAAGTCCTTCAGCGGAAGTATAAGTAGTAAATTTTCCACCTCTGAAGCGATTAAGGCCATCAGGGGTGCCGACCCAGAGATTGCCGTCGTCATCGTCATATAACGCCAGAACCACGTCACTGGATAACCCGTCTTTGGTCGTATAAGTCGTAAACTTGTTTCCTTTGAAGAGACTCAAGCCGCCACCATTTGTTCCGATCCAAATATTGCCCTTACGGTCTTCGTATATCGACTTAACCAGATCGCTGGCAAGTCCGTCTTTTGTTGAGTAGGTGGTGAACTTCTTGTCCTTTAATAGATGCAAGCCGCCGGATTCGCTGCCAATCCAGACGCTGGCTTCGCGATCCTCAAAAATAGACAGGATGATGCTGCTCGAGAGCCCCTCTCCAGCGTGAAACACGGCGAAATGATTATCTCTGTACCGCGCCAGCCCGGCGGCAGTGCCGATCCAAAGGCTCCCTTGGGTATCAAGGCGTAGTGAAGTGATTCGATCGTTCGGCAATCCGTCACGGGTCGTGTAAGTTTGAAAGCGGCCGCTATCAAAGCAAGTTAGACCAGTCGGCGTGCCAAACCAAAGACGGCCGTCTTTGTCTGAAATGATGGCCGTCACGCCACTGTTCGCAACCTCCACGGGCAGAGAAAAGTTAATAAATCGCCCGTCCCTAAACTCACTTGCACCACGCGAGGCGCCGGCCCAAATTGTGCCTTGCCGATCCTCGAAGACGGCCTGAACACTATTGCTCGGTAGCCCCTCTTCTGACGTGAATGTGGTGATTGCACCTTCTTTTATGCGGCTCAACCCAGCTGAGGTCGCGACCCACAAGTTACCTTGACGGTCTTCAAAGATCGACTCGATCTTGTTGCCTGGCGATCCACGAGGCATATCAAACGTTATGAACTTCCCTTTCTGCAGTTGGACCAAACCGTCCACCGTGCCAATCCATAAGACGCCGTGCCGATCCTCTGAAAGGGCACGGACGTCGTTGCTCTTGAACTGCGGCGTATTCTGTTTATCGAAGACAGTGAAGCTGAAGCCATCGAAGCGGGCAAGCCCTTCCTCCGTGGCAATCCAGATAAAGCCATCGGCTGTCTGCGTTATTGCGTGAACAGTATTTTGTGGCAAGCCGTTTTCAGTGGACCAGATCTGGTGGCTAAAGTGTGAGAGGTCTCTGCCTGGATCGAGCCCGAGCGCTGGGCCAACCCAAAGCAGAACGAACAACAGCGGCTTAATGAGCGCCAGAATCTGTTTGTGAGCGACACCCGGTGGATGCATTGAAGATATTCAAGCGAGCTTGAAGCTTTGCTGGTTCCCTTGCCTCGTAATACGGCAACATTCGCCGCGGTTGGTCTGGTCGATTATACTCAATGGTCCCGTTCGCTCTCTACAAAGACTTTATTCCAGGAGATGCAGTTTGCAGACTAGTATACAGACAATCACTCTAACAATATCATCACTCGTTCTTTGCATTGCGACCGTGCCACTGGCAGCGTCCCGCACACGCTGGCGCGCAGCGACTGAACCGGAGCTCAAGAAACTCATCCCCGCCCGCGCACCCGTGATAAAAGAGAACATTGAAACTGAGTTCCGCACCGCCTCAGGAGTAACTGATGGCCGAGGCAAGTTCATTGCCGGCGTTGTGATGATAACCGCCGGCTACTCAGCCGAAGGAAAGTATTCACACTTCTTCATCACCCAGACACCTCTCAAAATTGGCAACCTCGATTTGCAGGCAGGCGAGTACGTCTTTGGTTACCAGCGCATGAGCAGCGATACGATCCGCGTCAGCTTTTACCGAGCCTCCAGCGGCGAGAGTGTCGGCGACGTCGACGCTCACGTGAACCGTCGCAGCACAATGGTACGTTCGCTGCTAATCTCTCCTCCAGTCAGTGACAAAGGAACTGTTCAACTGGGACGGTTTGTGTTTGATTATCGGATTGGCGTCTAGAGCTTGGTTGCCGTATCGATTAAGGAACAAACGAAAATGAGAACTGGTTAACCTTTTTCTTTTTGCCCTGAGCATTATTCCCCTGGCCATTCTCAAACAAGCCGTGCATGCCGAGGTCTAGTGTTCCGATCACCAGTGAAGCCTTGTCGAACAAAAGAAATGCTCTTGTTGCTGGTGGGCATGCTGTGCTTCTGCGCTTCCCCGGCAGCCAAGGGCCAGCAAAAGTTCGAAAATACCACCAACCGCAGTTGGTGGATTCGTTCATATCCAGCCTATGATCACAGTGGCACTCGCTAACATCTCATCAAATGAACGCTGCTTTGTAGGCTAGGTATGAACCATCCACCGACTGCGGTCGGTGGGATTCAATGAGCCCCGCTAGTCTCATTTCTTAGGTTGAGTATGAAACAATCCACCAACTGCGGTTGGTGGTATTTCTCAAAGAGATGCGCCCAATTACAAGATTTCTCATATGTCTCTCATTGATTCTTCTCGGTGGTGTTCACGTACGCTCCCAACCAAGAGCAGCCACTCAAGCGAAGGCAAGTGTGCCTTTGCAGTCAGGCTGGCAGTTCCGCGAAGCAGACAAGGAAGAGTGGCATCCGGCCACCGTGCCGGGTTGCGTTCATACCGACCTGCTGAAGAACAAGCTGATCGACGATCCGTTTTATCGCGACAACGAACAAAAGCTGCAATGGATCGGCAAGACGGATTGGGAATATCAAACGACTTTCACCGTCAAACCGGGACTTCTAAGTCGTGAGCATCTTGAGTTGGTGTTCGAAGGTCTGGATACTTATGCGAACATCTTTCTCAATGACCAACCATTGCTTGATGCGGATAATATGTTTCGCACGTGGCGCGTCGACTGCAAGCGGGCGCTCAGGCCAGGTCTCAATACATTACGGATACGATTTCGCTCGCCCATCAATGAGATTCTCCCTTTGATGGCGAAGATGAATTACCAATTGCCGTCACCTAATGATCAGGGCGAAAAAACCTATCCCTATACACGCAAAGCGGCCTACCACTTCGGCTGGGATTGGGGTCCGCGTTTTGTTACGAGCGGCATCTGGAAACCAGTCAGTATCGAAGCCTGGAACAAACTACGCATTGCCGATCTGCATGTTGTGCAGGAGCATGTCGGCGTCGACGTTGCCAGACTCAAGACCGAAGTAGAGGTTGTCGCCGCCGCCGATTCCGATGCAACTCTGATCATAGAAAACGCGGCAACCAAAGGAGTCGTAGCTCGCAAACAAGTCAAGCTTGCCTCTGGAAGCAACAACCTTTCCCTGGCTTTCACGATTCCTCGCCCTTTGCTCTGGTGGCCCAACGGGCTTGGCTCTCATCCGCTGTACACCTTCCGGGCCCGAGTCTTGATCAACGGCGCCATGATAGATCAACTTTCAACACGCACCGGTTTACGATCTCTGGAATTAAGACAACAGGCGGATCAGCAGGGAAAGAGTTTCGAATTCATCATCAACGGCGTTCCCGTTTTCGCCAAGGGCGGCAACTGGATCCCCGCTGACAGTTTCCCGACGCGCGTCAGCCGAGCGCAATACCGTCAACTACTCGAATCGGTTCGCGATACGAACATGAACATGTTGCGTGTCTGGGGTGGAGGCATCTACGAAAGCAATGACTTCTACAAGCTCTGCGACGAGATGGGAATCCTCATCTGGCACGATTTCATGTTCGCCGGGAGCATGTATCCCGGCACCCAGGAGTTTCTTGATAACGTGCGACAGGAGGCGATTGATAACGTCAGGCGACTGAGAAATCATCCCAGCATCGTCATCTGGGCAGGAAATAATGAAATCGAGACCGCCTGGATGAACTGGGGCTGGAAAAAGACTCTGCCGGCATCTCTGTGGGACGACTATCAAAAGATCTTTCATGGTGTGTTACCGGAAGTTTGTGCCGCCCTTGATCCATCTCGGCCCTACTGGCCCAGTTCGCCTCATGGAGAACTAGCTGACGATCCCGATTCGCTAAGGAGCGGCGACTCCCACTACTGGCGCGTCTGGCATGCAGCCGAACCGTTTGCGAATTACGAGCAGCAAACGCCACGCTTCATGAGTGAATTTGGCTTTCAATCATTTCCTCAAATCGAGACAGTTAACAGCTACACGATTCCGTCTGACCATGATATTCAGTCGCCCGTCATGCTTGCGCATCAAAAACATCCGCGCGGCAATCAACTGATTCGTGAATACATGCTGCGTGATTATCCGGAGCCGAAGGATTTCGAATCATTTCTCTATGTCAGCCAGGTTTTGCAAGCGGAGGGCATTAAGGTCGGCGCTGAGCACCTGCGTCGAATAATGCCGCACAATATGGGTTCTCTCTACTGGCAGATCGACGACTGCTGGCCGGTTGCTTCCTGGTCAAGCATCGATTACTACGGCCGTTGGAAAGCCCTTCAGTTTTACGCACGTAGGTTTTACGCTAACTTGCTCATCAGTCCTCACCTTGATGGTGAGAATCTCCATTTTTACGTGGTTTCGGACCGAATAAACCCTACGCCAGCGCAAGTAATTGTCAGCTTGATCGACTTTGACGGCCAGGTACTGATGAGTACAAACAAGTCGGTCACCATCACCGCGTTACACAGCCAGCCTTATCTAACGATGCCTGTCAGTTCCCTGTTGGCAGGTAGGGATCGGACAAAAGTAGTCCTGGTTTGTGAACTTCTGGTCGATGGAAAGCCGGTCTCGAGCAACGAATACTTTTTTGAGCCATACAAGAATCTCAAGATTCCCACTCCGCAAATTACCACTGAAGTATCGCCCACCAACGACGGTTTCAAAGTAGGATTGAGCACTGATAAATTTGCGCGCGCTGTTTACCTCAGCGGTCCGGATCGCGAGGGCACTTTCTCCGACAATTATTTTGACCTGTTACCGAGTCGAAAAATGGAAGTCATATATCGTACTCAGAGCAAAATGACGCCGGACCAATTTCGAAACCAGATCAAGATCCGTTCGATGGTTGACGCGTTTGAAAGATGATTTTACGCACCACGAAGATTTTCATCGAGTCGCAACGATTTGCCCGGTCTCAGACGAAGTGTTACGCAGCGTGGTCCGTAATGCACTTTTATAGGATTCCGTATCCCGAGCTTATCTAATACGAACAGTTGATGATGATCCCGCAGACTGAGGTGGGCAAACCTAAAATTAGGTTTTTTCGTGCAGTCTATTGGATCACTGATCGTGCGGGTTGGACCCGGTCGCATCCACCACCCAAGCGAGTCTGTGAGAAAAGACTTGAGAGTTCTGGAAAGAAGCGCGTTTAGAACTAGCGTCGGACTATTTTTAGCGAAAAACAAAATGAGGTGACTGATGACTATCCGGCGGACGCTGCTTGCAGGTGGGTTCGTGCTTCTTGTTTCGGCGATGACCTTCGGGCAATCCGCCGTCGAGAAGACAGACGAGGGGATCATGGTGCAGGTCGGCGATTCATTCCTCAAGCTTGAGGTGTGTTCCGCAGAAGTCGTTCGCGTTGCCTTTGCGAAAGATCGCGGTTTCTTTGCGCGCAAGAGCCTGGTCGCCAGTCCGCGACGCTGTGAGGCGACACAATGGAATGTGATCATCCGTCCGCGCGAAGCGGTTCTTATAACGACGAAGCTGAAAGTGAAGGTTGACCTGACATCTGGCGCGTTGAGCTTTTTTGACCAATCCGATCAGCCGATCGTTATGGAGAAGCAAAACGGCAGGACGCTTACGCCCGCCGAAGTGCAGGGTGAAAAGACTTTCCAGGTGCGCCAGGTGTGGCAGGCGAATGCCGACGAAGCTCTGTACGGTTTGGGCCAGCATCAATTCGGGCTGATGGACTTCAAAGCACGGTTTGGCGACTTGCGCGCCTTTGAATTCATTCCTTCCCAACATCTTTTCGACGCGAGCGGCAAGATGGGTGGGCTGACCGGCACTTATTATTCCGGAGCGAACTTCGATCGTCTGGTCGCGACGCGGACGGATGCGCGGGTCGATATTGCTACGCCTGATAGAAAAGAACATCCGCACACGAGAATTCATCCCGACTTGCCAGCTACAGGCAACATCAGCATCAGGTGGCAGGGAGAAGTTAAAGCGCCTGCCAGCGGCGACTACCTGTTCCAAACCTATTCGAACAGCGGCGTCAAACTTTGGCTTAACGATCAACTGGTCATAAACCATTGGCGCCAGGGCTGGCTACCGTGGAAAGACATGATCAAAGTCCATCTCGAAGTAAAGCATCATTATCGTTTAAAGCTCGAATGGACCAGGGATCAGGAAGAAGAGACTATGCAGCTCTTCTGGAAGACACCTGCCGTTAACGCAGACACTTCGCTCTGGTCTGAAGTCGGCGACGGCATTGACTACTACTTCATGTATGGACCAGAAATCGATCAGGTAATCGCCGGCTATCGCCGTATTAGCGGCCAGGCGCCGATGATGCCGCGCTGGGCCTTTGGTCTCTGGCAGTGCCGACAGCGTTACGAGACTCAGCAACAGAGTCTCGACATTTTCGAAGGTTTTCGTTCGCGCAATATTCCGATCGACAACATTGTGCAGGATTGGTTTTATTGGAAGGCAGACCAGTGGGGCTCGCACCAGTTTGATCCGGAACGCTTCCCAGATAGTCTGGCCCAAGTTTTATCCCAACACCGAAAATGCGAAAGTCTTGCGCGCCCGCAGCTTCCTTTACGAGAAGAATCTGGAAGAGGGCGAAAAGGATTGGATCAACTTCGTCTATACCTATTACGATGCCTTCAACCCTGAGGCTCGCAAGATCTTCTGGTCCCAGATGGAGCGTGAATTATTCCGCAAGGGCGTTGATGCGTGGTGGATGGACGCCACCGAGCCGGAACTCGTTCATGGTCCGGAGTTGGAAGGAACGAAGACGCACATGCATCCCACGGCGCTCGGCTCAGGTTCGCGTGTGCTGAACGCGTATCCACTCGTCAACAGCGAAGCAGTGTATGAAGGACAGCGCGCGGCTGCCCCGAACCAGCGGGTCTTTATTCTTACTCGATCCGGCTTCGCCGGCTTGCAGCGCTACGGTACGGCCATGTGGTCCGGAGATATTTCGGCGACCTGGACGGCGATGCGCAAGCAAATACCTGCAGGCCTAAGCTTCTCACTGTCCGGCGTTCCGTATTGGACCATGGACACTGGCGGGTTCTCTGTGCCGGCCCGTTTCTCGCGCCAGAATCCAACACCTGAAGACGTTGACGAATGGCGCGAGCAGAACACTCGTTGGTTTCAGTTCGGCACTTTCGTTCCACTGCTCCGCGTGCACGGCGAGTTTCCCTATCGGGAGATGTGGTATTTCGGCGGTGAGTCGCATCCGGCTTACCAGACAATGCTCAAGTTTGATCGACTCCGCTATCGCCTTCTGCCCTACATCTATTCGCTCGCGGGTGGCGTGACGCAGGAAGGCAGTAGCATTATGCGCGGCCTGGTCATGGACTTTCGTACCGACGCAAAAGCGCGTGAGATCGGCGACCAGTATATGTTTGGCCCGGCGCTGCTCATCAATCCAGTTACCACCTACAAGGCGCGCAGCCGATTGGTGTATTTGCCGAAGGCAGCCGGTTGGTACGACTTTTGGACAGGCGTGGCATTCAGCGGTGGGCGAACGATCGACGCGGCGGCGCCCTACGAGTCACTACCGGTTTTTGTGAAGGCCGGCTCGATCATTCCGTTTGGTCCTGAGTTGCAATATACGGCCGAGAAGCCTGCCGACCCGATTACCCTTTACGTTTACGCTGGAGCTGACGGCGCCTTCGCGCTCTATGAAGACGAAGGACTCAACTACAACTATGAGAAAGGAGCGTTCACACGCATCCCTATTCAGTGGAATGACTCGACGCGCATACTGACCATTGGCAAACGCGAAGGTTCGTTTCCAGGGATGCTAAGCGAACGCACTTTTGAGATCGTTCTTGTTTCGAAGGGTAAGCCAGCCGGCTTCTCTTTTACACCGAAAGCCGACCGCAGCCTTCGTTATGGGGGTGACCTGGTCAGAGTGCGACTGTGAGTAGATCTGGATCCGAATCAAACACAAGATCTCGATCGCAACCCCTGGTCAATTCCTGCATGCTTGCGCGAGCAGTTTTGGGATTGCGGCGGCAGCCGCGACAGGTGACAAGCTCGCCTTGTAGAAGCGCCAGACTTCCTCTTTAGGAACGTCTGTTGGGCCCAGGTTCGATTTTCGCGTCACGTAACAGCCGGCAAAAACGCGCTCGCCGCCGTCACGCTGGCGCGTAACGATTACCGTCGGCACGTTTGCATAGACGCTGCCCGCCGCGCCTTCGATGCGCGTCGGCGGCTGCACAATCAACTGAACGCTCAGTGTATCCGCATACCCCCGAGTGAAGTCCTGAAGATTGCTGGGTGGGGTTTCCCAATAGCGATAGGCACGCTCATATTCTCTGGTGTTCACCGCGTTGTAGAAAGAAGCGAGCAGATCCACCGGACTGCACAGGTTCTCGTATCGCTGGTCCGTCGGTTTGTTGGATGAATCGGCGACAAAGTTGAGAGTTCTTTGTTCGTCTCCGTAGAAGATCGTCAGTCGATTATCGGAGAGGTTGAACTTATTTGCTGACTCCAGAGCGGCGAAGTACTGAAATTCCTGCTGATTCGCGCTCTGCTCAACGCAAGCCCGTTTAGTGCTGATGATTTGGCTGAACGAAAGATTGTCCCCTTGCTCACGGTATTCGCCCCCGTAGGAGTTGCATCCACCAGATCCTCCCACGCGCCCGTCCGCGCCGAACTTGATCGTGATCGGGCTGCCTTTAATCACAGGTAATTCCCTGCCCGCTGTGCCGAAAGACACGAGCCGCCATTGCGTGTTCGCCAGCCTGCCCTCAGCACTCGTCGGTTCGGTTGCTAGCGACGTCTGAGGCTGCGCGGCGAGTTGGCTGCAAGTGGACATCAGCAGAACGATGATTAGCAAAGGTTTTGATAATCCCATCCTTTTCACCTCCTATTCCTGTTACGAGCGATCAATAACTCAATCCGAATCCATATTTGAAGACCGCGCACCATTCTTCTCTTTAATTTGCTTTGGTCAAGAAGAAATCATACAACCGTTCTTATTTGACAAAGATGTACCTCGAGGAGCAGGAAGGCTACGCCTCGAATGAGGTGGCCATCAACTGGAACGCGCCCCTCGTGTTTCTGCTGGCGGGTATGCTGTCTGAGAAGTAG
>WNGA01031315.1_pt1 | contig 11193 bp, 8 predicted proteins | sample 5400061 | NCBI WGS metagenome assembly WNGA01 (sample SAMN13153366, study PRJNA577476) | soil metagenome | isolation source: 100 cm soil or saprolite under grassland replicate 2 | place: USA:California | collected 2016-06-15
GAGGTAGTCGTAGCCGCGCCAGCGGTCCGAGCAGACGATCCCGGCGTAGCGCTCGCCGAGCAGCGTCCTGGCCTCGAAGGCGTGGCGGCCGGCCGCGATCCGGAAGACCGCGGTCCGGCGGGTCAGGGCGCCCCACAGCGTCCGGTGGCCGCCGGCGGTCTTCCAGCCGGTCTCGTCGATGTTGACGACCGCGGCCGACTTGATGCGCCGCTCGAGCTGCGTGTAGGGGACGGCGAGCGCCTCCCCGGCGCGTTGGATGATCGCGTCGACCGATCCGGTCGAGAGCTCGACTCCGAACAGCTCCCGGGCGAGCTCGGTCGTGTCGCGGCGGGAGACACGGTTCCTGACCGCGAGCGTCACGACCGCCGCCTGCAGCCGCGGCCCGAACGCCGACCGCGGCACCTCGCGGGGAAGCTCGGGCCGCGTCCGGGTGGCGCACCTAGGGCAGCAGACGCCGTGCAGCCGATGCTCGGTCACCCGGATCGCGATCGGCGGCAGCTCCGCGACCTGGTGCCGCCACGGCTCCGCCGCGTCGACGCGCTCCGGCCCGCGGAACACGTGCGCGCACGACCGGCACCGCTCGGGCCAGTGCTCGACGACCTGGTCGACCTGCTCGGGCGGAAGCAACCGTCGGTGCCTGCCCTCATGCCCTGGCTGACCACCACGCCCTCGACCCGAGCCCGTCCCGCCCGGACGCGGCCGCGCCGACGGAGGATCCTGGGACGGCGGAAGCGACGAGTTCCGAGAACTCCGGTTCAACCGCCGCTCGAGCTCGGCCACCCGAGCCTCGAGCCGCCCGTTCGCCTCGACCAGCTCACCCACCCGCAACAACAACGCGACAGCCGTCTCGCGATCACCATCAAGGATCGCCTCGGCCTCGGCCCGCTCCACAACTCGGGGTTCGCCGCCTGCACCCGGGTCCCTCTATAGGGGTGAACGCTTGCGAACGACCGAGTTTACGAACCCTACGCCCCAACGGCAGGACCCTCCGGATTGAGTCATCGGCACTCACACGGTCTTGAGTCGACGCCGGGCTTACGACCGCGACCCGCACAGAGGTTTTGGCGGGATGATCCCTCTCTCAGTTCCTCGGCCCGCCCGCGCTGGTGGCCGGCGAGGCGAGTCCCGGACGAAGCCGCACCGCGGCGAAGCCGACGGCGATGCCGAGTCCCGCGAGGAGCGTGTCGAACGAGACGAAGAGCGCCCAAAGCCCGGTGCCGAGCTCGCCGTTTACCGCGCTCGTCCCAACGCCCGCAAGCAGCACGGCCGGAACGACCAGCGCCACGCGGGTTCGCCACGATCGGAGGCGGGACAGACCGCCGCCGATCGCGACGCTCAGGACGACGCCGATGAACTCGCTCATCTCCCACCTCCGTTCTCGGATGCCCTTAGCTTCGAAAGGCTCAGGAGGACCTCGCGATGAGCGCGCTGCGCGCTCGCCGGCGAGCCAAGGCTGCGCTCGAGCTCGTCGAGCGCACGCTCCAGACTGAGCCTGGGCAGCGCGGTCGCCGTCTCGCGCAGGGCAGGCAGCACCCGTTGGACGTGGCGTGGGAACTGCTCGGGCCCGTGCTTACGTGCCTCGAAGCCGCGCGCGAAGTCGTTCGACGCCTTAACGACCGCTTGCGCAGCCTCGAGCCCCGCGAGCTGCTTCACCTCGGAGTACAGCTCCCGCTGCCACTCGACGTTGTGGAGCACGCACGCCGGGTCGCCGTCCTCGAGCTGGAGCATCGTCAGGAAGGCGTCGAGTGCACCGAGGAGCGTGGCGTGCGCGGGGACGGCTTGCTCGGGGGAGCCCTTCTCGATCGCCGCCACCACTCGGCGCAACGCCGTTCTGAGCGCGAACGGGTCGGCACCCGCCTTCGAGACCAAGGCCCCGACACACGCTTTCGCGCCATCGAGGTGGTCGCGGAGGAAGGTCAGATACATCGCGCCCGTGATCCGCTTGCGGCGCAGGAGCTGCTGCGCGGCGGCGCTTTGCCGCTTCCCCTCGGAGACGTCGAAGAGCGTCGCTAGCCGCAGGAAGCGGAAGCCGTGCTGCTCGATGTTCGAGCGGATCGCGACCCCGAGCGGCGACGGGACGGGGGCGATGGCGAAGCCGTTGACGACCGCGTTTCCGACCATCTCGTCGAAGAAGACCGGCAGCTGGGCGCGGCCCGTACCTGGCCGCGCCTCGACCGAGACCGACACCCATCGTCGCTCCCCGGGTTCCAATCCGGCGAGCACGAGCCTCCCCTCCGCGGCCCGCTTGACGCCTCGCTCACCAACCGCGCTGATCGCGACCTTGCCGAGCTGCTTCAGGACCCGCGGTTCGATCCGGTAGTCGAGGACGAGGTCGCGGCGGAACGTCGCCGCGTTGCGGACGAGCGCGTAGAAAGAGACCGTGCCCTCGCCGCTTTCGGCCGGCGGGTACATGTTCCGCTGGGCCTTGTTGTTGTCGTTTAGCACGATGAGGTCGGTGGACGGCCAGCCTGGCGTGTGGCCGAGAAGGCTAGGCGGCGCGATCGGGTCGGCCGGCCCGGTGATCTCGACCGCGAAGCAGAGGTGGTCGGTCATCGTCGGGCCGATGTGCCATTCGTAGCCCGGCGAGGGCGTCTTGACGAGATCGCCGGCCGCGAACGCGACGCTCAAATCCGGATTTGTGTCGGCGTTCTGGTACGGGCTGCCCGTCCCGAACGGGGAGAGGAGGAAGTGCGCGGTGACCGTGGCTGCGGTGCCGCTCGCGTTCCGGCGGATCCGGCAGAAGCCGTAGTTGCGCCCAGCGTTGGCCGGCCCCATCTTCGGGTACTCGTTCTGCGGCTGATCGTTCGCGTTGAACCCGCCGGGCGTCTTGTGCCGGCGGTTCCAGACGTCGCTCGTCAGGTAGAAGACCGGGTGCGTCGAGGGCTCGACGCCGTTGTCGCCACTCGTCGGGCTGTCGGTCCAGTCGCGGACGTAGAAGTCGGATTGCGGGACGACCTCGGTGAACGTGAAGAAGAACGGGTCAATCGAGACGGGCACCGGCGTCGTGCCGTCCGTGCCGAGCAGCGTCTGTGTGCCGAAGTTCGCGTTGCGCTGGTAGGTGACGCCGTTCGGGAAGTTGGCGTTGTTCGGCGTGTTGTTGGCGCAGAAAACCCCGTAGAAGTCCTTGCCGAGCGAGACCAGGTTCGCGTAGTCGCCGATGTAGGGGTCGAAATCGGAGGGCGGGGTGTTCGCCGGCACGGTCGCGAGCACGAAGTCCGTGGCCGCGGTTGCCCAGTCGTTTGTCGTCAGCTCGAGGTGCGTCACCCAGCGCTGCGTCGAACCGGTGCCGGTGAGCTGCTGGTACAGCAGGCCGACCTTCCCGCGGCTGTTGATCGCCAGCCCGACGTTCGTGGCGTTTGCGATTGTGCGGAGATCGTTCATCGACCAGCTGACGCCGCCGTTCGTCGAGCGGATGACGTGGATCGTGGAGCTCGATCCGGCGGAGAGGTCCACCCAGGCGATGTAGACGTTCGCGCTGTCGCGCGGGTCGACCGCGATCGCGAGGTTCGGCCCGAGCCGCTCCTGGCCCATGAACGTCATCCACGGGACGTTTCGGCCGGTGCGCACGATGCGACCCGCGAGCGTGTCGCTGGTGTCCGTGAGATTCCCGAACGGCGAGGCGCCGCCGGCCCAGCTGTCGTCGCGCACGACGACGATGTCGCAAACGAGCGTGCTCGCACCGGTCGTCGACCGCGGGGCGCAGAAAACGGCGTAGACGGTGCCATCCGGGTGGGCCGCCGGTCGGACGGCCGGCGCGTCCTGGGCCGGAAACGGTGCGAGCCAGGCCGTCGCGCGGGTCTCGACGCGGTTGACCGTGAAGTTGCTGGGCGGCGGCGGGGTCGCGCCGACCCCGTCGAGCGAGCGGTCGATCGTCGCCGTGCGCCCGACCGGCGGGCCTGCCGGCCCGGGACGGTCGTTGCTGCCGACGAAGACGTGGTCGAGCCCGGAGCCCGAACCGCCCAGACCCCGCTTTGCCTCGACCCACGGCTGGTCGGGCCGCCCGGCCGGCGGCGTCCGGTCGACCAGGACGGTCATGACGGCGTTGGTCGTGAAGTCCGGCGAGCGCAGGACGTTGAGCCGCAAGGCAGGGGAGGGCCTGCGCAGGATCCCCGCGTAGAGCGTTCCCGAAGCGGCGAAGCGAACCGTGATGTCGCCCGTGCCGAAATCGGGGTCTTGGCTCGGGACGATCGACGCGAGCGCCCAGGTGAGCCCGCCGTCCGTCGAGCGGTAGACCGGCGCGTTCGGATTCGCAGCGAGGTTGGGCGTGAACGCGGAGCCGACAATCCGGCTCGGATTCGCCGGGTCGACGGAGATGTTCGGCTCGCTGTCCTGATTCGACTCCCCGCTCCGGTCGTTCGGAATCATGTTGACGACGACGAGTGGCAACCCTTTCTTCCTCCCTCCGCAGCAGTCGCTTGGATCCCTACGTCCGGCGCATCACCCTTCGGATCCGGTCGAGTTCCTCCGCAGGCTGAAAATCGAGCGGGTCGACGATCGCAAGGGCTTTCACGTCGAGCTCCTCGAGCTTGCGGCTGTGAGCCAGGAACACAGCCCGGTCGCCCGGGGCCGGCTTGGGCGCCCGGAACCACATGACGTCCCGGCTCGAGGCGTACGCGATCGCGAGCCGCTCGCCCTCTTTCGCCTCGCCTTTCTCGGACCGCTCGACGACGACGACCGCCGTCCGCCACTGCGGGTCGTGCTCGCTCGCAGGCGGCTGCTCGCGCTTTCCAAACGGCTCCGTATCCGCGACCTTGCCCACGACGACCGCAGCCGCGTCGGCGACCCGCTTCCGCAGCGCTGCGGTCTCCTGCTTGCGCTCGGCATCCTCCATCTGCTTGCGCATGGTGCCGAGGTCCTGCGCCGGCTGCCTGCCCACCTCGAGGACCGCGAGTCCCGTGCCAGAGATCCAGCCGACGGTGTAGAAGACCGCGCGCTCGCCCTTTCTCGCCGGCGACGCAAGCCGGACAGTCACCTTCGTTCCCGTGCGCTCGCCGAAGTCGGCCGGGGCCCGGAGCACCCGCTCGACACGAACAATCGCGGTCTCCTTCGCGGCCTCGACGATCTCCATCGTCGTCGCGTTGGTCCGCTCGACCACGCCGGCAAACACGAACCCGGCGCGGCGCGACAGCCGCTCGACCTCAGCGGTGGACACGGTGCCTCACCGACGTCCGGGTCGTCCTCACCCTGGCAGCCATCGAACCTCCTCGGTTGACGGATGCCGCAGTCCGCCGACCATGCCATTGCGCGGCAGGCGCGTCAAGCGGCAACTCGCCCGCGGCGACGCAGTGCGCGCGCCGCGCGAGTCCCCGGCTACGGCCCTTCCCTCACAGCTTCTTCACAGGTCGGCGTCGGGTACGCCGGCCTCGCGGAGGTAGTGGTGAATGTTGAGCACAAGGCTCGTTGAGTTCGAGGGAAGCAGCGCGTTGAAGTCATACGGCTCCTCGCCCGAAAGGATCCGCGCCTGCCGCTGAACGGCCCGCACGTGTTGCTCGAGCGTGCCGGCGCCAAACGAGCGAAGCTCCCGGCGGTACACCCGGTCCAAGTCGAGCCTTACCGAATTCGCGGCCGCAGGATCGCGAAACAAGAGATCGCAGGCGAGCCAGAAAACGACCTACGCGGGCAGCAAACGGGCAGCAAACGTCTGAAATCGGCTTCGCTCAACCATGCGGAAGCGGCTGGCGGTAAGCCCCGAAACCCGCATCAATAGAGCGATTGCGCGTCAATCGTCGCCTAACGTCGTGACGGTCGAAGCGGCCTGTCACGCCGGAGGTCGCGGGTTCGAGTCCCGTCGCTCCCTGTCACGCCGGAGGTCGCGGGTTCGAGTCCCGTCGCTCCCGTACTTCAAAGTACCTGCACACGGACGGTTGGCGTTGTCCAGTTAGGCGCACCAGACCGCTCCGTGGCCCAAACGTGGCCCGTTGTCTGTCCAGTAAAAAACCTGCAAAATCGCCTATTCGGGCTCAGATTTGTAACCGGTCGCACGAATACGCTCGAGTCAATCGCGGCCTACTCTCTCGCTCGTTGCCTGATCAGGCGAACGTGAGCAGCGGAAAGTGGACGAATAATTCGACGATCTCGGCACGAAGGCGGCTGACCGCGGTCAGCGTCCGCCGACGCTAACCCAGAGCTCTCCGTGCACCGACGCGAGGCCCTCTGGGCTGGCGCCCGTCTTGACTTCGCGCACGACGACGTTTCTGCTCGCATCGATCTCGCTCAGCTCTTTCCCGAAGGTGTCCGCGACCCACACGCGATCGTCGAGGATCGCGAGCTGGCTCGGCCCGCCGCCGACCGGGATCGTCGCAGTGCTCTGATCGCGGTGCGGATCCACGCGCGCGACCGTGTCGGCGGTGGTGCACGTGATCCAAACCGAGCCGGCGCCGAACGCAATACCGGCGGGAGCGCACCGGAGCGCAATCCGCGCCCGGACGATTGCCCCGGTGGTGGAGTCGATCTGCGTGAGTGTTCGCGCGAGCCCGTCCGCGACCCACACGGAGCCGTCGCCGACCGCGATACCGCTGGGGCCGTCACCGACGCGGATCGTCACCGCTTCGAGGATGTCAGGGTCGATCCGCGCGACTGAGTCGCCGATCGTATTCACCACCCAGACCGCGTTGCGGTCGACGGCGATCGCTCCCGGATGGCCGGCGATTGGAATCGCGGCGGTCACCTTTCCGCGTCGCCCGTCAACCCGGAGGACGCGGTCGGCGAAGCCGTTCGAAACCCAGACTGCGCCGTCACCGACGGCGAGCCCGGTCGGCGTTCCGCCCGCGTTCGTAACGCTGACCACCTTCCGCGTGCCCGAGTCGATGTGCGAGAGCGTGCCGCTGTCGAAGTTTGCGACCCAAGCTCCGTCGTTCGCCGCGATCTCCGTGGGACGCTGCCCGACGGGAGTCTCGGCCAGGATCTTGCCCGAGCGCGGGTCGATCACGCCGACCGAATCCGGAGCAACCGCAGCCAGTCCCGCTCGCCCCGCCGAGAGGAGCGCGATAACCGTTCCGACCGCAACTGCGATTCCTCCCAAAACGAGCATGAGGAGTAGCAGACGGCGGCGGCCGGCAAAACGTCCCCTCGCGACGTGCGTGGCGACCCGTGTGGAGGCGAATACGAGCGCGAGTTCGGGGTCGTGCCGAAGGATCGCCCGCTCGAGTTGACGTATCGCATGACCCGGCTCGATCCCCAATTCCGCCACGAGCTCACGCCGCGCATCCTGGTAGACGTTCAACGCTTCCGCCTGCCGACCAGAGCGATACAAGGCAAGCATCAGCTGCGCACGAAGACGCTCGCGCAGCGGATGCTGGTGCACGAGCGCTTCTAACTCGGCCACCAGTTCGGCGTGCCTTCCAAGTGCGAGATCGGCTTCGATCCGTTCCTCCAGCGCCAGGAGCCGGCGCTCGTCGAGCCGTTCGATCTCGACTCTTGCGAACGTCGCATAGGCGACGTCCTCGAACGGCCTGCCCCGCCAGAGCGCGAGGGCCTCTCGCAGCCTCTCCGCCGCCTCCTCCGCAGCAACCGAGCTCAGCGCCGCTCTCCCTTCCTCGAGCAGCCGCTCGAAGCGCAGAGAGTCGAGCTCGTCGGCGCCGACGCGCAGCTGGTAACCAGTTGGCCGTGTAAGGAGGGGCTGGATGCCGGCCGCGAGACTCTTCCGCAAGCGCGAGACAAGGACCTCGAGGCCATGAACGGTGCCGGACGCGCCCCGCTCGCCCCAGAGATCCTCGATCAGGACGTCGCGGGCGACGACTTCGTTCGCGTGTATGAGTAAAACCGCAAGCAGGGCGCGCTGTTTGGCTCCGCCGAGCGGGACCGGCCTGCCGTCGGCCTCGATCTCAAGCGGCCCAAGGACCTTGTAACGCACGGAACGCTCGCCCAAGCGGGCCCGAAGTTAGCACTCGCCTGACCCGGTGAAAAACCGAGGCGGCTCTCCCATTGTGAGCCGCCTGTGGGCGATCTGCGAGATCTCCGTGAGCGTGCCAGTGGATAAGGCGACTAATGGGTCGTCGGCTGGCGCTCGTCGTCACAGGCCTGGTTCTTCTTGGGGCCGTCTTATGTCCGCCAACGCAAGCCGATCGTTCGTTGACGCGCGGGCCACGCAGGCCGGTGCAGATTGTGAAGGTCGTCGGGAAGCGCGGCTTCAATTGGCGCGACGCCGGAATCGGTGCGGCAGCTGCGGGATTCGCAATTGCCGCTGTAGCCGCCGGTGGTCTTCTTTTCGTGCGAGCTCAGCGACCGCACCGGACGAAGTGACCGTCGTGTGAGCGGAGCGAGAGCGTCGGTTGAGCGCGAAAGGTCACGGTTCTGAAAGGTCACGGTTCTGTGGCTTCCTCGACAAGCGGTCTCGGTACCGAGGAAAGGAGTTTCGATGAGGCGAACCTTCATCGTGCTTGCAATCGTCGCGACGCTACTGGGAGCGGGCGCGGGGTGGTCGGCGATGTTCGCCGGCGCTGATAACGGGGTGACTGCGGTCGTCGGAGGTCTCCATCGGTCCGCCGGAGACTGCTTCTACCTCCCGGACGGGACACAGACGTTTTGCAGCGCCATCGACCTCGACATGAACATCGACGTGCACGGGTCCGGGTCTGGCCCGGCCACCGGGACCTTCCTCTCGGGAACCGACGGCGGGACGAACGCCAGTCGCACGCGAATCACCTGCATGACAGTAGCGGGCAATCAGGCGGTCGTCGGCGGCATCATCACGTCGGACGCAGCCAACCCCCAGGGGGTCGGTGACGAGATGCTCTTCTACGTGGTCGACAACGGCGGTCCGGGAAATGCGCCGCTCGACGAGATGAGCCCTCGCTTGATCTACACCCCGGCCCAATTCACGCCTGGTTTTCCAAGTGATTGCGGATCGCCGACCTCGAACGTCGGTGGGTACGCGGACGTTCACGCCGGCGACGTGTCGATCCATGGAGGATTGTGATTCCGGCCGGTTGTCGCGTCGTAGTCTCACCCGCCTTGTGTGCGAAGGCCGCGGCGTGGAGACCGCGACGTGCCGACAGCTCGCGTGTTACCGAGTCGGAGTTGTGATTAGCGGCCGGTTAGCGCGGTGCTCGACATTCCGCTCGCCGGCCCATCCGCGAAGGAGGCGCAGATGAAGCGCAAGATGTTGCCTGACCATCCCCGGTGGAGGGCAGGCACCTGGCGGCTCGCGGTCGTGGTGCTCCTGGCGCTTGCCGCCGGTATGGGGACGGGCAGAGCCAAGCCCGCGTACGCAGCGACCACCATCTCGGTTGATTGCACAACCGACCCGAGCGCGCTTGCGGCGGCGCTCGCGAGCGCGCTCGATGGCGACACGCTCGCGATTCAAGGCACCTGTAAGGGGACGTTCGAGCTCGCGCACAGCCTGACGCTGGCCGGTAGCAGCGGTGCGAGCCTCGACGGCCAGGGGGCAGGCACGGTCGTGACCGTCGATGCGGGGGACAAGGTGGCGATCAGTAGCTTGACGATCTCCGGCGGGAACGGCAGCAGCGCTGGGGGCATCCTCAACAACGGGACCGTCGTGCTCACAGGCAGCACGGTGAGCGGTAATACGGCGACGCCCGGCACGTCTCCGAACTTCGGCGGCGGCGGCATCTTCAATCAGGGCGGGAGCGTCGCACTGACGAACAGCACTGTGAGCGGAAACAGCGCGAGCGTAGGCTCGACCCGCAACGGTGTCGGCGGCATCCTCAGTTTTGGTGGCAGCGTGACGCTGACGAACAGCACGGTGAGCGGCAACAACGCAACCTCGGATGTGAGCTTCAGCACGGCCGTCGGGCGGGATCGCGATAGGCGGTTTCACCGGCTCCGCCAGCCTCTCGCTCACCGGAAGCACGGTCAGCGCGAACAGCGCGAGCGCTCTGAGCGATGCGTTCGGGGGCATCCTCGCCTCGGCTCCCGGCGCCCATGTCACGGTGTTGAACAGCACAGTCAGCGCCAATAGCGCCAGTGCGACCGGCGGCCCAGGCGCCTTTAGCAGTGCCGTCGGTGGGATCTCGAACTCCGGCGGCACCCTCTCGCTCACCAGCGTCACGCTGGCCGGCAACAGCGTCAGCGAGCCGAACGGTGGCTTCCTGCCCCCGGTCGCCGGCGTCAGCAACTTCTTCGACGGCACCTTGACCGCCCAGAACAGCCTAGTCGCGGGCCAAACTGGCGGCCCCGAGTGCTACGGGTTCACGGCCAGCTCCGACGGCGGTTACAACCTCGAGGACGGCACGAGTTGCGGCTTCAGCACAGCGAACAACTCGCTCTCGAACACCGACCCGCTGCTCGACCCCGCGGGTCTGGAGGACAACGGTGGCCCAACGCAGACGATCGCGCTCTTGCCGAGCAGTCCGGCGATCGACGTGATCCCGTCCGCCGTGAACGGCTGCGGGACGACGATCACCACAGACCAACGCGGCGTCAGCCGCCCGCAAGGCTCAGGCTGTGACATCGGCGCCTTCGAGCTCGTGCCAGCGGGAGCCGATCTTGCGATCACAAAGTCAGGCGCCCCGAATCCCGTCCTCAGTGGGAATCGGCTGACGTACACGCTCACGGTCACAAATAACGGCCCGCAAGACGCCACTGGGGTCACCGCAACCGATCCGCTGCCCACGAGCGTCCATTTCAATTCGGTTGCTTCGACGCAGGGCACTTGCACTCGGTCAGGGGCAACGAAGCCCTCTCCGAAGGAGGGCACAATCACTTGCAGCCTCGGCAACCTCGCAAACGGTGCCAGCGCCAGCATCACGATCGTCGTCACCGCAACAACGCCGGGCACGCTCAGCAATACGGCAACAGTGAGCGGAGACCAAAGCGATCCGAACCCACTCAACAACAGCGCCACCGCGACGACCGACGTAATCGGTACCTAGGCGAACGGTGCCGTCGAATCACGACGAAGCACCGACCCGGTCAAACCGGGCCGGTGCCATCGTCTGACGCCATGTATCAGCGGGTCGGCGCCTGGAAACCGAGGTGGAAGCACATTCCCACATGACCATCTCGAGATGACATTCGTACTCGCTCACTCGCTGCGACCTCCAGCGAACGCTGAACGCTGTCGGCGGTCAGCCTGGAAACGCCATGGAAACGACCTGATCCGCCCTGGGTTCGTTGGAGGCTCTGTTAGGTGGCGGACAGTCTTGCGGTGTTGTCCCTTTTGTAATTGATCTCCTCGTACTCGGCAGGCGGCACGTCGGCCAGCGATTCGTGAAGTCTCTCGCTGTTGTAGAA
>WNGA01012078.1_pt1 | contig 11192 bp, 3 predicted proteins | sample 5400061 | NCBI WGS metagenome assembly WNGA01 (sample SAMN13153366, study PRJNA577476) | soil metagenome | isolation source: 100 cm soil or saprolite under grassland replicate 2 | place: USA:California | collected 2016-06-15
CTTCAGCAACGGCACCTTGACAGTGACTGCGGCAGCCGCCAGCAAACTGATCGTCCAGACCCAGCCTTCGAGCACCGCCATCGCCGGTGTCCCCTTTGCGCAACAGCCGCAAATCAGGATCGAAGACGCCTACGGCAACTTGCGCACGAGCGACAATTCCACAGTCGTCACTGCGGCGCGCAGCGCCGGCAGCGGGATCTTGCAGGGCACGTTGACCGCCACGGCCGTCAACGGCGTCGCTCCCTTCGCCAACCTCTCTCACAACGTCGCCAACACGATCACCGTGAGCTTCAGCAGCAGCGGCCTGACCGGCGCGACCTCGGGGAACATCGTAGTTAGCCCGGCGGCGTTCAGTAAACTGCAGTTGCTGGTGGACGGCGAAACCGCCGCGCCAGGCAGCGCGACCGGCAAGACCGGCACGCCCGCCGCGCAGTTCGCGGGCACCGACGTAATTGTCACAGTCAATGCGGTGGACGCCCAATGGAACCGGGTGAGCTCGGTCACCGACCTCGTGGGAATTACCTCCAGCGACTCGACTGCGACCCTGCCGATGAACACGGCTCTCGTTTCCGGCACGCAGACCATGACGGTGCTCTTTAACACCAATGGCAGCTTCACGATCACGGCTACCGACCTGAGCGACGGCAGCAAGACCGCCAGCACCAGTCCGGCCATCACGGTCAGCCCGGCGCAGTTCACGCCCGCCACCGGCGGCAGTGCGATCGCGGCGGATGGTGCCACCGGCACCTTCACCAGCCTGACCGGCCCGAGCTACAGCGAGGACATCGCGGGCGAAGTCGGCACGGGCACCATCAGCCTGAACGCCCCGGCTGGCTTCATGTTCGATACGGGCGGCACCGCGCCAACCGTGTTGAGCGCCAAGATCAGCGGAACGGGTAATAGCCCCGTCCAAGGCAGCGTCACTTCTGTCACCTCGACTCAGATCACCTACACGGTCACGGCCACTTCAGCCAATCCCACAAAACTGACCTGGCAGAATATTCGGGTCCGCCCGACCGCCGGCACGCCGTTGGCCAGCGGCAGCCTCCGGGCGTCCGGCACCGCCAACGTGCCCGGCCTTTCTTCCAACTCGAATCTTGGAGTCTTGCGCGAAGTCGCCGGCGCGGCCAGCAGCCTGGTTATTCTCACCCAGCCTTCCGCCACGGCGATGGCGGGCGTGCCGTTTGGCCAGCAGCCCGTCCTCCAGGTCTTCGATCAGTTCGGCAACGTGCGCAACGCGGCCAACGGCGTGACCAACGGCGACACCGTATCGGCGGCGCGGCTGGCCGGCAGCGGCACCTTGCAAGGGACCACGAACATGGCTTCGGCCAATGGCATCGTCACCTTCACCAATCTCTCCCTCAATGGGGCGGGGACCAGCACCATCCAATTCACCGCTGGAAGCGCGACAGAGATTTCCGATCCTATCGAGGTAGGTGCGGGGAACGCCACACGCCTGGCTTTTGGCACGCAGCCCGGCAATGCAGCAGTGGGTTCTACCTTCGGAACTCAGCCGGTGCTTCACACCCAGGATGATTTTGGCAACGACACAACCGCGGGCCTGCCGGCCAGCCTCAACGTGACTGTAAGTCTGACCAGCGGCACCGGCCCGCTCCTGGGCACGACGACGCTGGACATCGGCACGGCCGCCGGCAATGGCATTGCTGCCTTCAGCGAATTGGAAATTGATGCCGCCGGCACTAGCAAGCAATTGACCGCCGTTGCCAGCGGCCTGAGCAACGCAGTGAGCAGCACGTTCACTGTCAATGCCGGCCCGGCCGCCAGCCTCGCCGTTCAGACACAACCGCCCGCCACCGCGACCGCTGGGGCTGCCTTCTCGCCCGTGACGGTGATACGGGTTTTGGATGCCTTCGGCAACCTGCGCACCACGGACAACAGCACCGTCGTCACAGCCACACGCAACGCGGGCACCGCCTCGTTGCAAGGCACGACCAGCGTCACCGCAGTCAATGGTTTGGCCACCTTCTCGAATCTCTCCTATACCAAGGCTGAAACCATCAGCATCGCCTTCAACAGCGGCACGTTGACCGGTGTCACCTCCAGCAGCGTAACGGTGAATCCCGCTGCGGCGAGCAAACTGACCCTCCAGACGCAGCCCTCGGCCACGGCCACGGCGGGTGTGGCGTTTGCCCAACAGCCGGCCATCCGCATCGAAGACGCCTACGGCAACCTGCGCAGCAGTGACAACAGCACCGTGGTCACCGCGGCGCGCAACGCCGGCAGCGGCACCTTGCAAGGCACCTTGACGGCCACGGCCGTCAACGGCGTGGCCACGTTTGCCAATCTTTCGCACAACGTCGCCACGACGATCAATCTGAGCTTCACCGCCAGCGGCGTGACCAGTGCCACGTCGCCGAACATCGTCGTCAGCCCGGCGGCGTTCACCAAACTGCAACTGCTGGTGCCGGGCGAAACCACCTCGCCCGGTTCAGCCAGCGGCAAGACCGGCACGCCGACGGCGCGGACCGCCGGCACTGCCTTCAACGTCACCGTCAACGCGGTGGACGCGTACTGGAACTTGACCACCACCGTCACCGACACCGTGGAATTGAGTTCCACCGACATCAATGCAGTCCTGCCGGCGGACGCCGTGCTCATTAACGGCACCAACTCCTTTAGTGTCACGTTCAAGACCGCCGGAACGCAGACGCTCACGGCGACGGACATTGATGACGGCAGCATGACCAACAACACTTCGCCATCCATCACGGTCAACACGGGCGCGTTTGTGAAGATGCAATTGCTGGCGCCGGGCGAAACCGCCGCGCCGGGGACGGCCAGCGGCAAGACTGGCACACCCTCCGATCAGACCGCCGGCATCGGATACACCGTCACCGTCCGCGCAGTGGATGCCAATTGGAATCTCGTCACTTCCGCCCCCGCCAACACCATCGGCATCACGACTTCCGACCCGAATGACGCGCATCCGGCGAACGCCGCGCTCTCCTCCGGAACCAGAACCTTTGGCGTAACCAACAAGACCGCTGGAAGCTGGACGGTCACCGCCAACAACGTGACCGACGGCACGAAGACTTCGGCGAACAGCACAGTCACGGTCAACGCGGGCGCGTTCACGAAACTACAGATCCTGGCGCCGGGCGAAACCGCCGCACCCGGAACCGCCACTGGCAAGACCGGCACGCCGATCACGCAAATGGCGAGCACGCCGTTCAATGTCACGGTCAATGCCGTGGACGCCAACTGGAACGTGATCGGCACGGCCACGGACACCGTTGGGATTACTTCAAGCGACGCGAACACCTCGTTGCCACCGAACGCGGCGCTGGTTTCCGGCACGCAGACCTTGAGCGTCACGCTCAGAACCGCCGGCACGCGCACGCTGACGGCCAGCGACATCACTGACGGCAGCAAGAGCGCCAACACCAGTTCGTCCATCACGGTGAGCACCGGGAATTTCGTGAAGCTGCAACTGTTGGTCCCCGGCGAAACCGCCGCACCCGGAACCGTCACGGGCAAGACCGGCACCCCGACCGCCCAAGGCGCCGGCACGCCATTCAACGTCACCGTCCGGTCCGTGGACGCGGATTGGAATCTGGTCAGCAGCATTCATACGGTGAGCCTCGACTCCAGCGACGCCAACGCCACGTTGCCGTCCAATGGAGCGCTGTCAGCGGGCACGAGAACCGTCAGCGTCACGCTCCGGACCGTCGGTCCGCAAACCGTGACGGCCAGCGACCTGACCGACGGCAGCAAGACGCCCAGCACCAGCCCGCCGATCACAGTCAACGTAGGCGCGACCAGCAAGCTGGTCATTCAGACCCAGCCTTCCTCTGCCGCAACGGCGGGCGAACCGTTTGTGCAACAGCCGGTCATCCGCGTCGAGGATGCCGTCGGCAACCTGGTCACAACCGATAATGGCCGCGTCATCAGCGCCACCCGCAGCGCGGGCACCGGCACCTTGCAAGGCACCGTGACCGCGACGACCGTCAACGGCATCGCGACCTTCACGAACTTGTCGCATAACGTTGCCACGACCATCACGATTAACTTCAGCGCGAGCGGCCTCACCGGGGCGACTTCGGGAAGCATCGTCGTCAGCCCGGCCACGGCCAGCCAGTTGGCGTTCAGCACGCAACCTAGCGGCACGCGGACGGGTTCGCCTCTGGCGACCCAACCGGTGGTCACAACGCAAGACGCCTATGGCAACACGTCGAGCGTCGGTTTGGCCGCTAATCTCAATGTCTCTCTCGCTCTGGCGGCTGGCTCCGGCTCGTTGCTGGGCACGACCAACCTGGATCTCGGCACGGCCGCAGGCAATGGGACCGCGACCTTCACCACCGTCGAATGCAGCGATGCTGGCCAGAACAAGCAAATCACCGCCTCCGCCGCCGGGTTCGCCGATGCGCTGAGCGCTGTGTTCCCGCTGGACGGTGTCGAGCGCGCGACCGGCGGCACGGCTATCCCGTCGAGCACTGCGGGTGGCGCCTACACGACTTTGACCGGCCCGGTCTACTACGAATACTTGAATGGGGATGCCGGGACCGGGACGATCATCCTGAATGCGCCCAGCGGCTTCATCTTCGATACCGGTGGCACTGCACCGACAGTAAGGGTTGACCGCCTCGCTGGCGGCGGCACCGACAGCAAGAACATCAACGCCGTGCCGACGGGCACCTCGGTTGCCGTCACGTCGCGCACGACGACGCAGATTACCTTCACCGTGACCAGTGCCAGCAGCGGTGGAGTCAACTGCTCGCTGACCTGGCAAAACATTCGCGTGCGGCCCACGGCCACCAGTCCTCTGGCCAGCGGCAACATCACCAAGACCGGGACGTCAACCATGGCCGCGGTCACCAGTAGCAGCACCAGCTTCGGTTCGTTGATCGAGTATGGTCCGGCCTCGCGCCTAAGCATTCAGACCCAGCCCTCCACCACGGCCACTGCCGGCGTGCCCTTTGCGCAACAACCGGTGATCCGCATCGAAGATGCCGTGGGTCACTTGCTGACTGCGGACAACAGCACGGTGGTCACCGCGGCCCGCAGCGCCGGCAGCGGCACGTTGCAGGGCAGCACCAGCCGCACGGCGGTCAACGGTCTGGTGACCTTTACCAATCTCTCGCACAACGTTGCCACGAACATCACGATCAACTTCACCAGCGGCAGCTTGACCAGCACCACCTCGACCGCCATCGCGGTCAGTCCCGCCGCAGCCGCGCAACTGGCCTTCACCACCCAACCTGCCAACGGCACGATCGGTTCGGTGCTGGCAAACCAACCGGTCCTCCGCAGCCGCGATCAGTTCGGCAATAACTCCAGCGTCGGCTTGGCGGGCAGCCAACCGGTGACCGTAGCACTCAGCGCCGGCACGGGTCCGCTGCTCGGCACGACGACCCTGGACATCGGCACCGGCGCCGGCAACGGGATCATCGCCTTCACCGACTTGCGGATTGATTCGGCGGGCACGAACAAACAATTGACCGCGAGCGCCAGCGGCTTGAGCAACGCGGTGAGCAGCGTGTTCAGCGTGGCCAGGCAGGATCAGACCATCACGTTTGGTTCGCTCGCCAACAAGACTTACGGCGACGCTCCGTTCACCGTCAGCGCAATTGCTTCGTCCGGTCTGCCCGTCAGCTTCAGCATCGTCTCCGGCCCGGCAACCATTTCCGGCAATTTGGTGACCATCACCGGCGCGGGCACCGTGACCGTGCGCGCCTCTCAGTCGGGCGATGCCAACTGGAATGCGGCGCCGAACGTGGACCAATCCTTCACCGTCGCGAAAAAGACGGTCACGGGCAGCATCACCGCCAACAGCAAGATTTACGACCGCACAACGGCGGCGACAATCGCGACCCGCACACTCAGCGGCGTAGTTGGCAGTGACAACGTCAGCCTGAGCGGCGGCACGGCCACGTTCTCTGACAGGAACGTGGGCATCGCCAAGACCGTCACCGCCACGGGCCTGAGCCTGAGTGGCACCGCTGTGGGCAACTACCAGCTCGCCTCGACCAGCGTCACCACCACCGCGGACATCACGGCCAAAGGCCTGACTGTCAGTGGCGTGACCGCGAACAACAAAGTCTATGACGGCACGACCTCGGCAACGCTCAACCTGGGCAGCGCAGCATTGGTGGGCGTGTTGAGCGGAGACACCGTGACGCTGAATACTGCCAGCGCGGTGGGCACATTTGCAGACGAGAACGTGGGCACGGGCAAGACGGTAACCGTGAGCGGATTGGCACTCAGCGGAGCCGACGCCGGCAATTACACGCTCACGCAACCGGTCACGACTGCAAACATCACGACCAAAGGACTGACGGTTTCGGGGATCACGGCCAACAACAAGGTCTATGACGGCACGACGACCGCCACACTGAACCTGGCGAGCGCGGCGCTGGTGGGCGTGGCGAGCGGCGACAGCGTGACGCTCAACACGGGCAGCGCGGCCGGCGTGATTGCGAATGCGAATGTGGGCACAGCCAAGTCGGTGACGGTGAGCGGATTGACGATCAGCGGCGCCGATGCGGCCAACTACACGCTGACGCAACCGGTCACAACAGCCGACATTACCACGGCCACCTTGACGGCGAGCATCACCGCGAACAGCAAGACTTACGACGGCACAGCGGCGGCGACGATCGCCACCCGAACGCTCAGCGGCGTGATTGGTACGGACAATGTCAGCCTAGTCGGTGGGACGGCAGCCTTTGCTGACAAGTACGTAGGCAACGGCAAGACCGTCACGGCAACAGGCCTGAGCCTGAGCGGCACCGCCGCGGGCAATTATCAACTCGCCTCGACCAGCGCCAGCACAACAGCGGAAATCACGGCGCGGGCGTTGTTGGTCAGCGCCACGGGCATGAACAAGGGCTATGACGGAACGACCGTCGCAACTGTTACACTCTCGGATAATCGCCTGGCAGGCGACAGCCTCTCCACCAGCTATACCAGCGCCAGCTTTGCCGACAAAAACGTCGGCACGGCCAAGACAGTCAATGTCAGCGGCATCTCCGTGACCGGCGCGGATGCGGCCAACTACTCGGCCAATACCACCGCGAGCACGACCGCGGACATCACCGCGCGCACTCTCACAGTGAGCGCGACGGGCGTGAACAAGGTTTACGACGGCGCCAGCGCGGCCACAGTGACTCTCTCGGACGACCGGGTCGCAGGCGACAGCCTAAGCGCCAGCTATACCAGCGCCAGCTTTGCCGACAAAAACGTCGGCACGGCCAAGACAGTCAATGTCAGCGGCATCTCCGTGACCGGCGCGGATGCAGCCAACTACTCGGCCAATACCACGGCGAGCGCGACCGCGGACATCACAGCGAAGGGCTTGGTGGTGAGCGGAGTGATTGCCAGCACCAAAGTCTATGACGGAACGGTCGCAGCGACAATCAGCCTCGATGGCGCGACGTGGACGGGCTTGGTGAGTGGAGACGCCGTAGCGCTCAACACCAACGCGGTGGCGGGCACATTCGCCAGCGCGGCCGCGGGGACGAACAAGCTGGTGACGGTGAGTGGTCTGACTCTGGAAGGCGCCGACGCGGGCCAATACATCCTGATGCAGCCGACGACCACCGCCGACATCACCCCGGCGGCCCTCTTCGTGGCTGCCGACGACAAAACGAAGGTCTATGGCGAGGCCAATCCGCCGCTCATCGCTAGCTACCTCGGCTTCGTGAACGGCGAGGATGCCAACGTGCTGAGCGGCAGTCCTGAGCTGAGCACGCCAGTGGCCACCGACACGCCGGAGGGCACTTATCCAATCACGGTGACCCTGGGTTCGCTGAGCGCGACCAACTACACCTTCACGCTCCAGGACGGCCAATTCACGGTGATGGGTGCAGCCCCTAGCGAAGCGAGCACCCAAATCCCCTCTGGCGAGGAGGCCCTGACCATCGCCCAGCCCGCAACTCTCACGGGCATCCAGGTTGTGCCGAACGGAATCAAGATCAGTTTCACGGGCAGCGCAGGTCAGACCTATCAGATCGTGCGCGCTTCGGCTCTGCTCAACAGTGGGACGGTCTGGACAAACATTGGTTCCGCCACGACGGATGCCGCCGGCAAAGGTGAATTCACAGACACCTACGCGCCCCCGACGCACAGCTTTTACCGGGCGGTGTCACCTGACCCGCAGCCTGCGCCCGCAAGATGAGCCAGGAAGATGTAATTAGATTTAGTTCCCTAAAACAACGAAAACAACGAAAACAGAAAATGAAGATCAAGACATACACACCGGGGCTAACCCAGCCCCGTTCCGAAATGCCTCCTCTCACTTCGGCAGGGAGATCGGCGGTCAGTCTCGGGTCATCCGCAAGAGTCCGGCGCGCTTCGGCCTCGGGCTTTACCCTGGTGGAAACCCTCGTGGCTACCCTGATCGCAGGAATCATGTTGCCGACCCTGTTTACTGGCCTTGCCAACGCTTTTTCGACTGTGCAAGCGACGCGTGAGAATCTCCGAGCCACGCAGATTATTGTTCAGCGGATGGAAGCTGTTCGACTCGCTCCCTACAAAACACTCCAGGATCCGGGAGCATATCCGACCAACTACACCGAGTATTATTGCCCCAGCGGCCAGACCAGCGGCAAAGGGACCGCTTACGCCCTCCAGTATAACTGGGCCCCTGGACCCTCAAGCCTGCCGCCTTCTTATCGGACCAACATGCTGCTGGTCACCGTCACCGCTTCTTGGAACTCCGGCAACGTCCAGCGCACTCGCTCCATGCAAAGCTATGTCGCCCGATACGGAATCCAACGTTTCGTCTCCGGAAACTGATCTCCACAACCACGCTTGCCTATGAACCTGAATCGCTCACTTCGAACATACCAAAAGCTGAAACTTTACCCGATTGCCGACACATCATCCGGCCTAAAACGATTGGCGCTCGCCACTTCACCTCTTCCGGCTCATTCCAAGTCGGTTCGAGGCATGACCTTGGTGGAAATGATGGTGGCCGTCGCGGTCGGTTCGCTGATCTTAGCGGTCATCGCTACGGCGTCCATGACCTCCGCCCTTTGGTTTGCGGCCTTGGCCAACTATGTCGATATGGACGCCAAAAGCCGCAACGCCCTGGATCAGATGACCCTCAACATCCGCCAGGCCGGGGCTTTAACCGAGTTCAGCCCCACTCACCTTAAGTTTACCGCGCCGGGCCAGACCAATTCGTTCCTGGCCTACGATTGGGATTCGGCGACCGGCTCGCTCACGGAATGGAAGACCGGGGATTCGATAACCAATACCCTGCTGACGGGATGCGATCAACCCACCTTCTCGCTCTACAACGCCTCGTTCGCACCGACGACTAACCTTTCACAGTGCAAAGGGCTCAGTGTGAACTGGAAGTGTTCACGAACGGTCCTGGGCAGGACGACCACCGAGGACATGCAACAAGCCCTGATTGTCATACGCAACAACCCCTGATTGTTATACGCAACAAACCATTTTGAAAATTCACGCATTATGAAGATACACAGAAAAAAGACGCTCGTTGACCAGGGTAGCGCCCTGGCCGTTACTCTCCTCACCTGCATGATCCTGGGGGCCGTATTGGTAGCCTGCCTCTCTCTGATCGGAACGCAACAGTCGCTCGTCTGCCGTTCGCAGAATTGGAACCAAGCCATCGTCGTCGCCGAGGGCGGCGTCGAAGAGGCCATGGCGCTGCTCAACAGCGGCGTCCAGGCACCGAATTTTGCGGTCTTCCCCTGGACCAGTATCGGTGGGGGGAAGTTCAAAAATGACACTAACAGACCCGCGAGCAAATTCGGCACCAGCTACTATGAGGTCTACATCACCAACGGCTTTGTGGGTACCAACCCCGTCATCATTTCGAAGGGCTACGTTCCCGGGCCGGTCAGCTCGCGCGCCCTTTGCCGGACTGTCCTCGTCCAAACCCGGCCCAGAGCGACTTTCCCCGTCAAGGGGCCGATGATCGTCAAGCAAACCTTTAACTCCAATGGGAATAACGTCGGCACGGATAGCTTTGACAGTACCATTGGACCTTATGATCCAGCAACGGCTGGCGGCAATGGCGACGTGGTGTCGCTCACGACCAATGCCAATTCCATTGTCATAGGGAATGGAAAATTGAAGGGCAACGTACGCACGCCGCCCGGCGGGATACAAGGCGTCACCGCTACCATCGGCTCCAACGGTTCGGTCGGTGATGACGCGTGGGTGGACGGCGGCAGCACCGGTTTCCAATCCGGCCATTTCAAGAGTGATTTTACGGGGTCCGATTTTGCCGATGCGACTCTGCCCAATGTGAGCGTATGGTTTACACCATTGGGGGGGACAGCTCCGGACGGTCTCATCTACGATAATCTGCTGACCAGCGGCAACTACCAACTGGCCAATCTCACGGGCAGCGTTTATGTCGGCCAGTCCAATACGGTGTTGTATGTGACAAGCAGTATTTCCATCGGCACCGGCGGCGGCAGCACCAAGAGAGGATACTCCCCACCGCAAATCCACATCGCTCCCGGCGGGAGCCTGACGATTTACATGGCGGGCGCCACCACGACCATCAGCGGCAATGGCGTCGCCAACGATACCGCCCAAGCAAAAAACTTTGCCTATTATGGCCTGCCCAGCAACACCTCGATCAGTCTCACCGGCAACGGTGCCTTTTATGGCACCATTTACGCCCCGCAGGCTGATTTCAACCTCAAAGGCAGTGGTAACACATCCACTGACGACTTCACCGGCGCTTCGATTACCAAAACAACTACGATGACCGGCAATTTCAACTTTCATTATGATGAGAGCCTAATCAATCTCACGACCCTGGGCGGCTACGACGCGGTATCCTGGGAGGAGATGTAGGCCGGTTGCCGAGCCCACGCGAGTGGATCGCTGGCGAAACGAGTGGTTATCCATCGGCGCCCTTGTCCTCTTCATGCAGTTAAAACCTGTTCGTAATGGAAAAGATCGCGGGATGCAATCGACTCTGTTCACATTTCGCCTTGGTCTGGTCTTGGGGTTGATCGCATTTTACTCACCACAACTGCGGGCCGACGTCGTCATCACCTCGCCAACTGGAGGGAACAACGTCTCTGCCGACAAGGCGCTCAACTCGACCAACGGGGCCGCGTTCACCGCGTTGGGCAGCCTCGTGATTACCGAAGGCGCCTCGACCGATTTCGCCGTCGGGAACAATCAGACGCTCACCCTGACGGTGCCAGACGGATGGCAGTTCAATCCCGGCGTCGGCA
>WNGA01019419.1_pt1 | contig 11192 bp, 11 predicted proteins | sample 5400061 | NCBI WGS metagenome assembly WNGA01 (sample SAMN13153366, study PRJNA577476) | soil metagenome | isolation source: 100 cm soil or saprolite under grassland replicate 2 | place: USA:California | collected 2016-06-15
CCAAATATGATCTGGGACCGGACAAATAATTTCCAGTACAGACCCCAGTTCTTGTAAGATGGCGCCAAGGGATTCGAGGCTGTTTCGGCCTGCCTCAGGTAATTTGACAGGATCATATCGATTTCCTGATAACGCAAATCATTAACTGCAGGCCGGATGGTGTTGTCTGGATGAACGCGGTATTCGTAGAGTTTTTCATCGAGAAATGAAATCTCCTCCACCAACAACGCCCGCAATACAAAATCCCAGTCATGGCAAATTTTGAGATCTCGAAAGCCGCCGATTTGATCTGTTAGGCTATGGTGCAAGAAGAAATTTCCGGTCGTAATGGCATAGTTATGGCGCAGGAATTCAAAGTTGGGAGAGGGATACAAGTCTTTACTTTCCAACGCTCGCTCGTAGTAGTAATTTTGCGGAGCTGATGGCGGAAGGGGAAATCCAGCCTGATTCATATAATGTACCCGGCTGAAAACAAAGCGGCTTTTGGCCCGGGATGCATGGTCAAGTAATCTGACAATCCGAAAGGGGGAGAATCTGTCATCTGAATTGAGAATAGTAATCCATTCTCCACGCGCCAGTGCTATCCCGTTATTAATGGCGGTATGTGCGCCCTGGTTAGGCTGGCGCACGATCTGAAATGGGATTTTTTGCCTTTTCAGTGTGTCTTCAGCTCGATCCGCAGTGTCATCGCTCGAGCCATCATCTATGAGGATCAATTCAAGGCTGGGATAATCTTGGTCGGTCACCGAACAGATTGCTTCGGTGATCAATGAGGCGTGGTTGTAAGCCGGGATGATGACAGAGATAAGGGATTGAGTCACAGGGCTATTCTACCTTTATGTAAGTAGTGAGATGAAGTAGACCTCTGAGCATGTAATGGTAATTCTGGGGAGCTTATCTTTGTGCCTGCCTATGATGATTTCGACGCAACTCGTAGACACATCAGTGTCAGTGATGCCAACGAGCAGAGGATCGAAAGCAGGGGGGGCCGTTGAAATCCCAGCAAAGATCGTTTGCTGGGTTTATACGGCAAGCCCTGAAAACCAGCGGGCGGGGCTAGCCAAAAACTATGTTCCATAGTTATCGTGATTTATCACCAATCAGCATCAGGAAACAACGTTCTTTCAATCAATTCCCTCTGATTGTACCAAGTGTAAACCTGTTTGGAGTGGTCAAATGCTTCCTGGGCCATTTCCGGGTAAGAATTGGTATTTAGTAAATTTATAACGTTTTGTATCTTTTCATACCACTCGAATGACTTAGACAGATAACCATTTTTGCCATCTGTGATTGATTGAGCATAAGCGTATGTGGGGGTAGCAATACTTACTGTTCCAACTATGCTAGCCTCGAAATATTTCAATTCGGATTTGCAGTTTGTAAACTCATTATCCTGAAGCGGAACAAGATTGACTTCCACCTGCCCAATCAAACGCTGAAGATTAATAAAATCCTGAATCGGATATTGCTCTATCTGTGAAATGTAATTCCTCAGAATACCTCGAATATCTATATATCCAACAATACGTAAGACCATATTAGGATTGTTCTGCAGAAGTTTGGTTAATGCATCTGACATAATTTCAAGATCTTTATTGTGAGATTGTGTTCCACTAAAGTATCCCAGGTAAACTCGATCGTTTCGGGCGAAACCCGATGCTTTTTTCTGACGAAAAATTCTCTCTGAGATTTCCACTTGTTCCCTGTTTAAAAAGTTCGGAATAACGGAAACCGGTTTTTCAAAATGAGGCTGTAGGCGGGCGGCCAGGTATTCATTTGTAGTAATTGCGCGATCGCATAGTTTCATGGCAGCGCCGATGCGTCCGACCAAGGCAAACCATCGGTCCAATACTTCCCTTTGCTACGTGCGTGGGTAATAGCATAATTTAGTTTCTCATTGTATTTTGAACGACCGACAACCAACACGTCGGCAATATCAACCACTTTTCCCAAAACATCCAGGTCATCGTGGGCAAAGTAAGCCGCAGACGTTTTGCTTTTTGATTCCAAAAGTGCTTGAATCATATTGTAAACACGGTAACGGAATGTACCATAATCTGGGTATTCAAAAAAATAAGCAACATGCCGGTCTCCTTTTTTGAGTGCCTTGATTCTTTCCTCAAATGGGACCGTCCATGGATCGATATAGGATATAGGTGGTTCGTTAAACAGAAACATAAGACAATCAATATTCTAATCTAATAAAATATCTTTGAAAGTTGTGTAGTGACCCCATAAAGTTGGACACTAGAGGGGCAGATTGCTATCAACTTTTGTAGCGGAGAGCCAATGGCTCTCGAACTCTGCCGGGGTCAGGTAGTTCAAGGAGGAATGCACACGCTTGCGCATATAGACATCTTCCAGGAACTGTCCAATTTGTTAGCAGGCATCATAATAATCTTGGTAGTCGGATAAATCAACCTCCTCTTCCTTAATGGTCCGCATCAGCCGCTCAGCGTAACCATTTTGCGTGGGTTCACCCACTTCCGCCATGCTGATCTGGATGCTGTGCTGCTTGAGTAAATCTACATAGTCTGTGGCAGCATATTGAAGTCCCTGGTCGGAATGATGGATTTCCGGGCAATGGGTTCTCAAAGCTTTCTGTAAAGCGGTGTGGGTCAAGCTCTAATCCAACGAGCGATCCAAATGCCAACCACGAATGGCAGGGGTGAATAGACCCATCAAGACAGCCAGATAAACAAATCCATGCTTCAGCCGAATATAGGTAATATCTGCCACCCAGACTTGATCGGAGCGCTGCATAACCAGGAACTCCACCAGATTGGGGTAGCGTGGAAAAGAATGGCTGCTATTGGTCGTCCTGCGCTCGCCAACCACCTTTTTAGCCTGCAACCCCATACTTTTCATGAGGCGCGCTACTCGTTTGCGATTCACACTCCACTCTCGCCGCCCCAGTTCCGCTGCCACTCGTCGATAGCCATAGCGCCCATAGCGCGGAAACTCTGCACAAACTTCTGTGATCGCAGTGCACAATTCGTTGTCACTAACCAAACAGGCTGGGTGGTAATGACTGCTACGAGCCACGCCTAGCACTCTGCACACCACTGCCTTCGGATATTGCTCCGCCATTTGCCAACTCAACTTTCGTTTTGTGTCTTTGCTCGTGGCAAGAGCATCAAGGCTTTTTTTGCGATTTCTAACTCCAGGCTCAGTTTGCCGGCCAGTCGCTCCAACTCCTGGATGCGAGCCTGCTGCGGATCCACTTCTGCGCCCTTCTCAAATACTTGTGCAGCATTCTTGAGAAATTGATTCTTCCAGTGTGAAACCAAATCCGCTTTTAGGTTATCTTCGCGGCAAACCTCGGCTGCACTTTTGTTTCCGCTGATGATCTCCAACACCACCTTGGCGTTGAACTCAGCACTGAAATTTCTTCTTGTCCGTGCCATCTTGCACTCCTTGTGAACACAGTTTAACTTGTTTTAGCCATGTGTCCAATTTATGGGGTGCACTACAAGGCGTCAGAAAGGGAAATAATGCAAAGAACATTCTATCTTTCTTTTACTCTCAAAGGTAAAGGAAGTCTATGGTAAATCGCCTTAGCCCAACTAAATAAACTGAGCATTTCTAAACACTCGAGGGATTAGTTATCAATGCACGTGGATTTCGCCAGTCTTCTCAGGATAAAGCTACAAGGAATTAATCAAACAATATAATATCTAAATATTAATGTTCTAACCGTAATACTCAATACAATTATCAAATAACCTGTTACCAGAATGCCTTTCCATTTCCCTGATACAGAAATAAAACGATTATTAAACAAAGGGACAAGAACCGGCATAATTGGAATAAGATATCTACCTTGAAATCCATCAATAATTTTATTCCCAACAGGAGTCCATGTCAGATATACAGAAAGAAGAGCAGTGAAAAGTGCAGCAGATGCAACAAGAAAGGAAATAAGCTTCTGCCAAAGCGTAAATATAATTTGCCTTTGATGGCCGATCAAACAAACCGATAAAGCCACCACTGGGTAGGTCACATATATATACTTGGGTAATACTACGTCTAACCAACCTAAAAGGCCAATCAAGCTGTACCAATAGGGAATCCGTAAATACTTTATGGATCGTCCCACAACAATTGGGAATCTAAAAGGATCTGCCAGCAAGAACTTCATCTGACCCATTAAATTGATGGATTTATTGGCAGTTACAATAGATTGATCATTTGTTATGAGATAAACAAAAGAGAACATTAGAAAGAGAAAGCTGATCCCGAATAACAAAATGGCAGTTCTTTTATATTGTTCTTGAGAGCCAAACTTAGAGTGCGGAATTATGAAAAACAACCCCACCAGAAAAAAATATGGCGGCTTTGTCAACGATAAAAATGCAGCTATTAATATCAATAATAGCCGCGCTTTGGAACTTAAACTTTGTTCTCTTAATGAATAATTGAGACACATACAAATCCAAAGGAAAGACAGAGAATTCGTTACAACATCTGCCGAATAGGAGCCTGCCTGGAACAGAGACATCGGTGTAAGAACAAGCAGTAAAAATGCCCATTTAAATTCAGGTAAGAATTTTATCCCGTAGTAAACCAACAGAATCCAGAAAGATAAATTAATAATTCTCCCAAAATAGAACAAATCAAATGTGCTTAGATTCAGGAGTCTGGCGATACCAATGCCAATAGCAACCGGTATGTAAGGGATTGGATTATATTTCCCTACCCCCTGATAGTTTGTGGGAACATTGTCATTCGGATTTACTGGACTGTTGATAAATTTCATAACAGCGACATAAGAGATTTTCGCATCTGGATGAGAAGGCAGGGAAGTAGTCATTTCCGCCAGATAATATATTGAACGAGGAATTACAAATGTATAACCATAGATTTTCCCCGTCGACACTGCGTAAGCATAATCAAAGTGCTGGTATTCATCCGGCACCTGAAAGGGTGGTGTAATTAGCAAAAATAAAAGCCCAAACAATCCGGCCAAAATTAGAAATACAATTTCTGGTCTTAAAATATCTTTTTCTTTAGTTTCTTCCACTTTTTCTAGATTCCTCAATCATCATATTTGTTCTTAAGATCGAGTTCACTCAACAACTTATGTTTTTTTTATAAAGCAATAAGAATTATTCAGTTCCATATTCCCCTAACTCAGGTCATTCTTGATATAACACAGTAATTCAGCGAAAAAATCTGTGCGCTGCCAACAGATGTAACCAGACAGTAAGAATTACACTGCTTTCAATTAACTCTGTTTTCTAAAATGCCCAATTTCATAAACAGATACACCTACCCCAATCGGGCCTTTCATTACTTGCAATATACCCGAGTCGAATACTTGCCTAGCTGCATCTGCGACATCTTTTTCGGTCGAAAAATGATGCTCTCGAATATTAACTCCAAGCAGTCTAAAAAGAAATACCATCAGAGGTCGCTCAATCGGAACACCATAAACGACTTGGCCTCCTGGTTTTAAGACACGCCATATCTCGCGGAAGGCCTTAATCTGCTCCTCAGGATTTATATGCTCCAAAATGCTGATAAGAAGAACGCTATCGAAGTAATTATCTGGATAAGGCATCAATTGAACACTACCATTTTGCAAATGAGTTTCAATCCCTTCCTTTCGAAATAATTCTGCAATTTCACTTGTGGATGCAGTTAGATCAATCCCCCAGATATCCTGGTACAGATCATGCAGATTTAAAAAACTCAATCCAGAACCAAAGCCTACCTCTAGAACCCGCTCGCCTCCGCTTAATTCATTGAGACATAACTCTACTCTGCGCCGGTAAAAATATCCAAATACAGTATGAAAATATAGACGAAGTGGATCGGCATCATTTACGCCAACGTATCTGTCCAAAGCGAGTAATTTCAATTTAAGATTCTTTTTCATCATCCGCCTCCGTTTTTTATTGTTATCGGTAAGACATTACATGTCACTCATCGTATTGAGAACAGTTCTAAACAAATTTGATTTTTCCAGCGGCAAATATCACCATCTTGAAAAGGAGCCAGCCATGCCTCCAACGCTGAATATTGGTCGTGCCATATGTACGCTCACCATAACGAATAGGTAGATCAGCAATTTTTAAACCAAGTCTTGCAGCGCCAAACAGAAGATCGAAATCGCCAAACGGGTCAAAGTTCCCGAAATAGGAACGATTCGCCACAATTAGATTGTAATCTCTCTTCCATAATACTTTTGTTCCGCATAAAGTATCTTTAATTGGCTGGCCTAAGAGCCAGGAAAATGCCTTGCTGAAAAACTTGTTTCCCAGGAAATTGAAGAAGCGCATGGCTTCTTTCTCCATCGGATAGATCAACCTTACCCCATTTATGAATTCACCTTTGTTTGTTACAATTGCGTGGTAAAACCTTGGCAGGTCTTCGGGGGAAACAGTCAAATCTGCGTCAAGAATCATCAGGATATCACCCCTTGCATATGAAAAACCTTTTCTTACTGCGTCTCCCTTACCAATCCCGTCCTGGCGAAAAAGACCACATGACAATTCGGGATGGCTCTTCATTACCTGTTCGATCATATGGTATGTGTCATCTTTTGAATTTCCCTCCACAAAAATCAACTCAGTGCCTGCCCCCATCTGTGGAATCTGCTTGAAAATATTTTCTATATTTCCCTCCTCGTTCCTTGCAGGAACAATGATCGAAACCGAATATTTATTTTCTTCCGCCTGATTTACAGCAACAGGCCGCGCTATCATGAAATTGGCAATTGCAAACGCATCGAATGGCCAGATCTTTACTAAAAACCGATTGAAAATCTGATCAATGATCGGGATAGGGATTGGAAATAATATCTCACTCCAGGTTTTAATAGCCTCAAAACCGGAGAGTTTCAAAAGGTTCAGCATATCATCTTTAGTAAGCCAGTTCTGTATTAATAGCGGTTTGGCTAATCCAACCTTCTGTGCAATGGAAAGAGGCAATTGCCAGAGGCGGCTGTAAAAATTTATAATGATGCGCGTATTTGCGTTGCAGTGTCGGTGGATCTGTTCAAGCACTGTTTGGACATCCCAAAGATCGTTTAGTAAGTCAGACAAAATAATGTAATCAAATTTTTCCTCCCCCAGAATTGTGTCCATTTCGTGGGCATCCACACAAATCGATCGCAGACCGGGATGCATGGCACTGGCATGATCCACCATTTTTTGAGAAAAGTCAACGCCAACCCCGTATGCTGGCTGTAAAGAAGCCAACAAATCTCCACTTCCACATCCGACCTCTAATACTTTAGAGTCAATTGGGATTAGAAACGAAAAAATCTTTTCCAGTCTTTTGTGGTAATAAGTACTGAATAGCGAACTTGACTGGTTATCGGCGATCCAGTTCCAACGAGAAAGGCGTTCTATTCTATAATTCTCGTTCCCTTTTTTTAAAGCTTTGTTTTCGATTAATAGTTCTTGATTATCGATCACTTAGGTTAGCCTTGGTTTACGACGAGATAATCCAGTTCCAGTATGTTCCAATTGCCTATGAGAATAGGTTTTTTTCCAGCAAGTCAACCTGGTTGTACCAGGCATATTTCTGCTCACTATCATTGAAAGCCTTCTCAGCAATCTCAGGATAAGAATCGAGTGAATCTAGAAGGATCTGAATTTTATCGCACCATTCAAAGGATGTTGCCAGATATCCATTCTGCCCATCTTGGATTGCCTTGGCATAAGTATAAATAGGCGATGCGATAGTGACTGTACCTACGATACCAGCCTCGAAGTACTTGAGCTCAGACTTGCAATTGGTAAACTCATTATCCTGAAGTGGAACAAGATTCACTTCCACCTCTCCAATCAATCGCTGAAGGTTTTCAAAGTCCTGAAGCGGATATCTCTCAATTCGCGAGCTGTATCTTTGAAGCGGTCCTCTGAGATCTATGAAGCCGACTACGCGTAGAGTTATTCTTGGATCACTCTCCATAAGTAAAGCCAATGCGTCTGAAACGACTTCCAAATCCTTGTTGTGCGAGGGCGTTCCGCTGAAATACCCTAAATGGATATAATTCGTACGTACAAACTTCATAGACTTCTTGCATTGAAAAATTTTCCTTGAGATCTCCATTTGTTGCCGATTCAAAAAATTTGGGATAACAGAGACGGGCTTATCAAAATGAGGTTGCAGGCGGGCAGCCAGGTATGGATTCGTAGCAATTGCTCGGTCACAAAGTTTCATAGTCGCACCAATACGCCCGACGTAGGCAAACCAGTGATCCCAGACACTGGGATGGTCAAGATCCTGATCAAGTGTATCGAGGACAAGATGAACATAAGCAGGATCGAACACGAGATCGTCAACATCGAAGAAAACCGGCTTACCTTTACTGCGCGCACTGGTAATCACACGGTTTAATTTGTCACTATATTTCGACCGACAGACTACCAACACATCAGCAATGTCTATTACTTTATTCAAAATATCCGGATCTTCATTGTGAAAATAAGCAGCTGATGTTCCATTTCGCGACTCCTGTAAAGACTGGATCATATTGTAGACACGATAACGAAATGTGCTATTGTCCGGATTCTCGTAAAAATAAGCGACTCGCCGCTGTCCCCTCGCAAGCGATTTGATCCTTTCTTCGTAAGGGATTTTCCAAGGATCTGTATAGTTTATTACAGGTGATATATTTTGCAGGAACATCCCATTCCTATCTTTCTAACTGAGCGAGAATGTCTTCGAACGAAGTTTTCCAGTTGCGGAGAATGCCATTCTTTTGAAAGTTCTTGAACCGTAGGTCATGGTTATTGGCAAGTATTACTCCTTCGGCTAACCCTTGAACAAGGCTGTCAACATCTAAATCGCGGCAAAGGATATTTCTTGAATAGGCGTCAAGATTTTGTTTTCTTCCAAAACGGTTAGTCACGACCACGGCACCACTGGATGCCAGATCTAAAGGTGGGTAGCTTGGATGAGAAGTATATATTAAGGAAAGCCCAAGATCGATTTTGCGTACCACAGATGCATACTCCGACCAACTAACATTCTGATAAAAATTGGGAATATACGAATTCGAAATCCGCACTTTTGGAATATCTTTTCCCATGAAATGGAAGTCCCATTCGTCTAAATCGAGGGTACCTTTTTGGACTGCCATATCTATCGTCTCAAGCCCTAGATAGAAAAGATTCCTCAAGTTTTTAGGACGTGCATAGAAAAAGAAGTTCTTTTTCTTGTCTTGCCTCCGGGTATCTGGGAAAAAGAGACTTTTTGGCCAAGAAGGTTCGAACCATAATCCATTCTTCTGGATGTTTTCAAAACCATCGGCAACAAGGTGTTCATAAAGCATCTTGGTGTTAATAACAAATCTTATATAGGGATTCTTCAAAAGTTCATTACAGCGAAAATAATCATCGCTATATGGGTAAAATGCTCGCTCGTCTTCTTGTAGCAAATAGATTATTCGATCAGCACCAAACATACCCAACACACTTTTGGTTGTCCACCACGAAGTTGTTAAGAAAATGTCGCCATCACCAACAGGCACCTCTGCTTTAGGATCATTTGGATTAGCAAGAAGAAACTCAACGTTCTTGTTCCAGGGAATCCCGTTTAGATCTAGAATATCACGAAAGTTTTTTTTGTTGGCTTGTTCTGTGCGAGTAATTATTCTTAAATCACATTCCCATCGCTCAGCAAGGAGGGCAGAAAAGATCATTGCTGTCGCGACACCACCAAAAAGGCTTCCTGCATTGATGCTGTCAGTTATCACATTCAAGCGCCGTTCAAAGAATGGCACAGAGAATGCGGGCAAGGGCAAAGTAGATGGAAAACGTTGGTAAATGGCCTCATCCAAGCTAATCGGACTTGGATCAAGTACCTGCACGGCCGGATTGGCAACTGCTGAGGGCGCAACGGGGGGCGCAGAAGTAGGAAGATCTGTAATGTTTTTTCCTTTTCCATCACCTGCGTATTCAGTATCTGTACTATCTGCTCTTTTCTTGCCACCTGCGACGAGAGGCCTTGCATTGCCTGCTCTTTCTCAGCTAATTGCGCTTGGAATGCCAGCACTGCCTGCTCTTTCTCATCCACCAGCTTGATGAGATTCTGGATGGATTGCTCGCGATCAGAGATGATTTGGGTAAGAGAATTCGTATGTGCTATAAGTTCAAACACATCAAGATTTACATCATCTTTAATGTCCATTGCCATATCTTGAATCGCGGTACCGTTAAGTTTTTCCCACCCAATTGTCACACGCCCATCCGTTCCGACAACAATTCGTTTGCCAAGCACGTTCTTGTCAGAGGACAATTTCCTAATTATGCATAGCGAATTTATAAATTCGATCGAATGAATTCTTGTTAAATCGAACTCGTCAAACTCAATACCGAATTCCATAACAAACTTTGTCAGTAAGATCCCCCTTGGTTTATTATTCCTCCAGTGTTCGTAATTAACGATATCCGCTAGTCGTTTAAAAAACGCCATTGCCGAGAGTGGATTATGGAGCCCACCTTCAAAATCTTCCCAATAACTGGAATGTAGGTCTTCTACCACATAAAAACCACTATCATTTAAGTGAGGAAAATAACGCGCAAATGAACGCACAATGTCACTGGACTTGTGCGAGCCATCGTCTATGACAATATCGAAAGTCGGCGCTTGTTGTACTATCTTACTCTCACCGTCATCTGAATTTGCATCACTTACAATGACTGTAATTCGAGTGTCATCATACCGAAGCTGCTCGCATTTTGGATCTATATCACAACCGACTATTTTCTCGGCTTTTGAAAAATACTTGCCCCAGACTTCCAGTGAGCCGCCATTTTGAATGCCAATCTCTAGAAGTCTAATTTGCTGGTCTTGATATGGTGCAAACAATTGATTCCATTCATCCAAATATAAAGACCATTTATCAGATACTTTGCCATTGTGTTCCTCGAACACTTGTTTAAGTGATTTATTCATAGGTTCTCTTCTGAGCCAAAGACCCATCTATGGCTAATGCAACTATAGCAGGTATCCTGCATATATCTAATACCCGCTGAGAAATATTCATGATAGACCGGGCAATTCCTATATACTAAAAGAATCCTAGAGTCTGGCCATAGCCAGGGACAATGACCCTTCCCAATCGGGCAAGCGCAGACCGAAACGGTCTGTAAAATTGCCGCATTCCAATGCCGAAAACAAAGGCCTTATGGCAGGAGTGGGGAAATCTGAGGTCCTTGCAGTCAAAAGTTCCC
>WNGA01012629.1_pt1 | contig 11191 bp, 6 predicted proteins | sample 5400061 | NCBI WGS metagenome assembly WNGA01 (sample SAMN13153366, study PRJNA577476) | soil metagenome | isolation source: 100 cm soil or saprolite under grassland replicate 2 | place: USA:California | collected 2016-06-15
CAACGCGGGCATGTTCCGGAAGTCGGCGGGGACCGGCAACACGAGTCTGTCCAGCCTCCTCGCTTTCAGCAATACGGGCAGTGTCGAAGTGCGCTCGGGTACCCTGGCCCTCGGCAATACCGTTGCGCAGGTTTCAGGAAACACGTTGACCGGTGGAACGTGGAGCGTGTTCGCCAATTCAACTTTGGTCCTGCCTGGCTCCATCACGTCGAACCAAGCGAACGTTAGCTTGAATGGCCTTGGATCGACACTTGCCGCGATCAATGGATTGACCAGCAATGCCGGTAGCTTGAGCGTTCTCGGCGGCCAGACTTTCACGACGGCGTCCTCACTTAGCAACAGCGGCAACTTAATCGTCGGACCGGGAAGCGCGCTGAACGTCACGGGCAACTACAGCCAGACGGCGCCGGGGACGCTCACCGTGCAGATCGACGGCCGACCTGCCAACGGGCGGTTCGGGCGGCTCGCGAGCAATGGGAATGCCGTGCTAGCCGGCACGCTCAACATCGTACTTCAGAATGGCTTCGGTCCCACGGCGGGCGACATGTACGCGGTGCTCACGTTCGCCAGCCACTCGGGTGCATTCAGCACGATAACGGGTGTTCAGCTGTTCAGTGTAGATCTGCAGCCGACGAGTCTGACACTCACCGCTCAGGCGAGCGGGGCCGATCTCGCAGTAAGGGCGGTCAATATCAACGCGACAGCGGCACAGCCCGGCCAGAACATCAGTATCAGCTATACGGTCAACAATCTTGGTGGCACTCCAGCCACCGGCGACTGGTACGACTCGGTGTACTTGTCCTTAACGCCTTTCCTTGACGCAAGTGCCGTCCTGCTGGGGACCGTACATCACGTTGGAAATGTTGCTGGGTTTGGTTCGTACAGCGAAACGTTGACGGCGCCTCTGCCCGCGTTACTTGCGGGCGGGTACCACGCGGTCGTCACCGCGGACAGTCGCAAGCAGGTGCCGGACACCAACCGTAGCAACAATACAGGCGCTTCATCGGGAACGCTCGCGGTGATGATTCCCCTGCTCAGCCTCGGGGCGCCACTCACCGATGCTATCGCCGCCAACCAGGATTCGTATTACCACCTGATTCTCCCCCCAGGGGCCGACGTAACGCTATCGGCGATGTACGCGGTCGCATCGCAGGCCGAGCTTTACGTTCGCTTCGGCGCGTTGCCGGACCGGACGACCTTCGATTTATCAACGCTCGGGGACCTCGCCAACACGAGCCCGACGCTCACGCTGAGCAGTACGCTGGGAGGCGACTACTACATCCTGGTCCACGGGCTGACAGCCGCGGGCGCGGGCCAGTCGTTTACCCTCACAGCCACCATTTCGCAGTTTGCGTTGATCGACTTTACACCGAAGATCAGTCTTAACCATCCGAACGAAACAATCAACGTGATGGGAACGGGATTCACGCCGGCGACCACGTTGAGCCTCATCGCCGCTAGTGGGACCGTGTATCGGCCCACTTCGGTGTCGTTCCTCAATTCGGGAGGACTCACGGCGACTTTTGATCTGAGTGTTGTCCCGTTTGGTAGCTATACGGTCCGCGCCGAAGATGGCAGCCAGATGTCAACGGCATCGACTCTTTTCAAAGTAACGGATGTCATTGTCGGTAACTTCTCATCCACTCGGATCATGACGCCAGCGCGTGTCCGCGTCGGGGGCCCGATTCCCATGTCGGTCGACATCCACGGTCTCATCGACAGCATTACGCCGGTCCCGTTTGTCGAAGTCGACTCGACCAACGTCGTTGCCGGGGAAGAGAAGGAGCAGTTCGTCGATCCGTCGCTGCCCGAATTCATTCCGCCCGGGGGAAGCCTGCAATTCGGGTTTCTCTACCGCCCCGACCCGAAGGCTGCGGGCGTTGTCAGCGGATTCGATCTTTCGTTGATTAGCCTGACACAGGCCATTGATTGGGACGGCCAGAAGGCCAGGCTGCGCCCAAACAACGTCCCGCCAGACGCGTGTGATGCTATCTGGGCAAATCTACGTCCACGGCTCGGAGGCATTGTAGGAGATTTCTATGCCCTGCTTAAGCGAGATTCGATAGCGTTAGGCGCGATTGGTATAGCGACCAATAGCGTGAATCGCCTGTTCGCATTTGAGCTACGGATGGCAAACGACCAACTGCCAATACCGAATGTGGCGACGGCTACTGACGTCGCGTTTCCAGCGCCGGGATTGCCGTTGACATTTGGGAGGACTTTCCTGAGCTCGTCGATTACCGGGCGGTTCCGGCTCGGGCGCCTGGGGCGCGGCTGGGTCGACAACTTCGACGTCACAGCGACTACCGACCCCAGGAACGGGTTTGTAATTATCAGCAATGGGCTTACGACGCGGATCTTCGTTAGCAAGGGCAATGGCGTGTTCAGCGGATTCCCGGGAGATTCCGGTTCGCTGACACAGGCGGCGGGCGCCTATCAGCTCCGAGAGATCGACGGCGAACTGATGGCATTTCGTCCGGATGGGTCGCTGGACTACATTCAGGACGTCAATCACAACCGCATCACGGGCGGGTACACGGGAACCCAGCTCACTAGTCTGACTCACAGCAACGGTAGCAGGCTGACGATCACCTACAACGCCCAAGGCCGAATCAGTCAAGTCACCGATCCGGCTGGGCGCGTCGCTACCTATGTCTACGACGCTCTTGGCGAAGAGCTACTGAACGTCACCACCTCGGGCGGCACTACTGGATATAGTTATACCACTGAGCGTATCGGTCCCCACGCGTTCGCGCTAGCGTCGATCAGCACGCCGGCGGGCAGACACCAGTTCTTCGACTATGACAGCCAGGGACGCCTTAGGTCACAGCAACTCGATGGCGGCGCCCAGGCGCTGACCTACAGCTACGATACGGCGACCATTCGTTTGACTGACACAAACAACCATGCGTCGACGATCTCTTACGACGATGCCGGACGAATTGCGGTTACGCAGGATTCGCTGAATCACGTGCATGTTTTCAAGTTCGATGACTTGAACCATGTCACGGCAGTCGAAGCGACGGGTGGTAGTATCGCGAGCTTCAAGTATGACATGCAAGGCTATGTCAGCAGCGTCAGGGATCCGGTAGGGGCGGAGCAGACACTGACATACGAGCCAACCTTCCATCATCTGGCCGGCTGGTCCGATGCGCGCGGCAACTTCACAACGTTTGGCCATGACGCCAACGGGAACCTGACGTTGAGTGCATACCCCGATGGCAGCTCGAATCAATACAGCTACGATGCCAGCGGCAATCTAGTGCGCTCGGTGGACCGCAACGGTCGCGCGACTGTCTACACTTACGACAGCCTGGGGTTGCTAAAGAGCCGGCAACTGGCTGACGGCTCACTCACGACCTACGCCTACGACGCCCATGCGAATCTGATTTCGGTCAGCGACGCAAGAGGCACGACGACTCTGCAATACGACTCAGCAGACCGGCTCACGCGAATAACTTACGCTAACGGACGCTTCCTGAGTTACAGCTACAACGCCGATGGCAACCGGACGCAGCTTGTCGATCAAACCGGCTTCACAATCAATTATGCCTATGACCCCGCTGGGCGACTGACAACTTTAACTGACGCTCTAAGCAACCGAATCGTCGAATATAAGTATGACTCGGCGGGGCAGCTTATCGAGGCCGATGCCGGCAATGGTACTTACACACGCTACGACTACGACCCCGATGGCCAACTGCTGCACACAACTAATTTCGGGCCGGGCAACGTAGTCAATTCGCGTTTCGATTATACCTACGATGTTCTAGGCCGCCGTAGCAGCGTAACCACGCTCGATGGTCTAACCACCTACGGATATGACCGCGACAACCGCCTGACTTCCGTAAACTTGCCCAATGGTCGCTCTCTAACGTACGTCTACGACGCCGCCGGAAATCGAGTCGGGGTCACCGACAATGGGGTGCCTACTGCTTACCTCACCAACAATCTCAACGAATACACTGCCATAGGTGCCACCAGTCAATTCTTCGATCTTGCCGGTAATCTGACTTCGTCGTTGGGCCCAGCCGGAAACGCTTCGTACATCTATGACTCATTGAATCGCCTCGTCGGCATGACCAACGCGCTGGGGACCTGGACTTACGAATACGACGCTCTTGACAACCGCGTTGCAACCACGCATGGCGGTCAGCGTACCGAGTATTTGGTGGATCCCATCGGACTGGGAAACGTGGTGGCGGAGTATATCGGGTCAGCGCAATTGCTCGCGCACTACACCTATGGACTCGGTCTCACTAGCCGCGTCGATGCAGCGAATGCGGCCAACTACTACGATTTCGACGGCGTCGGCTCGACCGTTGGCATGACGGGCTCGGGCGGCGGCTACCTGAACCGCTATGCCTTACTACCATTTGGCGAGATATTGCTGCGCTCAGAGACCGTTCCGAATTCATTCCTCTTCAGCGGCTTCTATGGGGTTCAAGATGACGGTTCCGATCTGAACCAAATGCGGGCGCGGTCCTATGACCGGAATCAGGGGCGGTTTACCCAACCAGACCCGATCGAACTAGCAGGCGGCTTCAACTACTACGAGTACGCACTGAACAATCCAACTAAGTATGTGGATCCGAGTGGCCTCATTAGAGTCCCAAAAGGTCCTGGCTATGAAGATCCGACTTATCAGTCCTTCAGATCGGGTCAATCAAAAGGACCGGGAGGTACCTACAACATTGATATAGATACGTATCCAAGACAATTGGCGGAGAAACTAAGCGCAGAGAGGGCTGCCAAGATAGCAGCAGAGCAGGCTGCCAAGGCAGCAGCAGAGCGAGCGGCCCTACCATTTTACGCCCGTCCATTAGGGGGCGGCGCTACCTTTGGCGCGGGTGTCGTGGCCTCATTGGAAGCCTTCTACCTTTTCGATGCCCTCGCCGCCGGTGGCCAATACTTGATATTCGGAGATCTTCCGCTTTGCATCGGTGTTCCATTGGAACAAAGATTTCTTCTCTGTGAAAATCCAACCACTACTGGACAGGTCGGCGGGCATTCCGACACCGTGCAAGTCGATCCAGTTGATCCGAACTTCATCTCAGGACCCGCTGGATTCGGACCGCAGAACTTCATCGCCGGCGATTCAACGATCCCCTACCTCATCGGCTTCGAGAACAAACCGACGGCAAACGCACCGGCCCAACAGGTCGTCATCACCGAAACGCTCGACCCCAACCTGGACTTGGCGACGTTTCGCTTTGGCGACATCGGTTTCGGCGACACGGTGGTGCACGTGCCTGATGAGGACCGACAGGTCTACAGCACACGCATCGACGCGAGTACGCCTCTCGGCATCTACATCGACATCAACGCGGAGTTGAATCCGCAGAGTGGGGTTGTTACCTGGACGTTCACGTCGATCGATCCCCACACGCTTGAACCGCCGCTTGATCCCGGTATCGGTTTTCTGCCTCCAAACCAAATACCTCCCCAAGGCGATGGTTGGGTCACGTATTTCGTAAAGCCAAAGCCGAGACTCGCCAGCGGCACGCCGGTAACCGCACAGGCAAGTATCGTGTTCGACACGAATGCCCCGGTCGCAACCAACGTGTGGGTCAACCTGCTCGGTACGTCCGATGCTAATGTGCAATTCAGCGCAGGCAGCTACAGCGTCGGCGAAGCCGACGGCATTGCTACCATCACCGTCACGCGCACGGGTGATACGTCGGGGACTGTGGCAGTCGACTATGCCACCAGCGATGGCACCGCGAGTCAGCGTGGAGACTACACGACCGCCACCGGCACACTTATCTTCAACGCAGGTGAAACTAACAAGACATTCGGCGTGCTGATCGTCGATGATGCTTACGTTGAGGGCAGTGAGACTTTGAGCCTGAAGCTAAGCAACCCGACCGGTGGTGCAGTGCTGGGCGGCCTTAGTACTGCCACGCTTACAATTACCGACAACGATTCTGGCCCGCCCGCTGCCAACCCGATCGACCAGGCACGATTCTTCGTGCAGCAACACTACTTCGATTTTCTCAGCCGTGTACCCGATGCCGGCGGACTGGATTATTGGACGAGTCAGATCACGCAATGCGGCTCTAATGCGGTATGCATTCACAATAAGCGAGTTGATGTATCGAATGCCTTCTTCTACGAGTCGGAGTTTCAGCAGACTGGGGCCTATGTTTATCGTCTCTATCGTGCCGCTTATGGCAACGATCAGCCCTTCCCAAATCCCGATCCCGGAAATATCACTGAGGGGAAGAAGATCCCTAACTATGATGTCTTTGCAAGAGATCGAGCGCGCGTGATTGCAGGACCAAATCAAGCGCAGGCCCAGTTGAATTTGGCGACTGAATTTGTTCAGCGCCCCGAGTTTCTATCGAAGTATCCTGCCACTCTCGGGGGGCCCGAATTCGTTGATGCGTTTCTCACACGTATCAGGAATGACAGTGGCGTGGACCTAACTTCGCAACATACCGCGCTTATTAATTTGTTCAATCAAGGGGGCAGAGCAGCGGTTCTGTACAGGTTAGCCGATGACAACTTGCAGACTAATCCAATTCTCAATCGATCCTTTATCGACGCCGAATACAACCGGTCATTTGTCTATACGCAATACGCAGACTATCTGCGGCGCAATTCCGACATTGACGGATTCTTGTTTTGGCTTGGTAAGGTGAACGAGTTCTCGGTTCGCGACGCTGGTATTCAGCACGTGATGGTTTGCGCATTCATTACGTCGCGAGAATACCAGCAACGATTCAGTCCAATCGTGACTCGATCAAACGCTGACTGTGGACCGTAGCGATTTAAATGATTATGTGCAGACTTCGAGAGCAGTACGGTGACCGGGCTGTGAATTACCCTTCTTTCGCCGCCAGAGGACGTTCCGTCGCTTTTGGAAAACGTCGCCAGTGTAAAGCTCCGCTCACATCAAGCGACCGATTCGGCGTGAATTAATAAAGAGCGGTCGCGTGCTTACCGATCGTGAGCTTAATCTGCTACAGGAACACTGACGCGTTACACCGCCAAGGCAACCACGAAAAAACACAAAGGCACAAGAGAATCAACAAGACATCTTTTGTGACTTTTGAGCCTTTTGTGGCCAGCTCCTTTTTGAAAGGCAGAGCCACAAGAAAGCACAATGACACCAAGGAATCAACAAGACGTCTCTTGTTATTTTGAATGATGCAAAAATGTGACGGAGATCATGGAAGCGGAAGTTTTCTGCTTCGCGCTATCCGATTACTGCATTAGCCTATTGCGGCTTTGGCTTATGAACTCTCTCTATTTATCAAGGCCAGGCAAAATCCTTGTTGATGCTTGTGATAGAGCCCGCTGTAAAAAACCAACTGTTTCTTGTCGGCTTCGGCGACTACTCAAGGGCACTTGCCTTGTTAGGCGCTAACGCAGCATAATTTTTTCATGACTGAGAAGGAAATGGTGCTGAAGACGGTTCGCGAGTTACCGGACGATTGCTCTATTGACGAGATCGCCGACCGTATTGAGTTTCTGGCAGCAGTTCAGAAAGGCCTCGATCAGCTGGACCGCGGTGAAGGCATTCCACACGACGAGATCAAGAAACAGTTGGCCTCATGGCTTACAAGTTGATTTGGTCTCCGGCCTCCCGTGACGACCTCCGCGACATCGTGTCGTTCATTTCACGAGTCAGCGCGCCGAAGCATTCGCCTACCGACTTATCGCAGAGACAGACAAACTTCAGAGTTTCCCGGAGATCGGTCGGGTTGTCCCAGAATACGACATCCCCACGCTCCGTGAGATTATCGTGCGAGCGTATCGAATTGTTTGTCGCCTCGATCATGAGGTTTGCCTCCGCGCGAGCGTTAGGCTAAAAGGACTATTAATATCCGGACCAAGGTTCTCGGGCTGCCCCCATGAAGCCGACAAGCTTGAGCGATGCGAAACCCAGATGTCAACAAAGCCGATGTTTCCCACCCGAGCGGACCCAAAATACAGGGACATTCCGTCGGTAGCGATAGAAGGCGAAAATTCTCCGTGTGTTATCGGATCGCGAGTGCCGGTAAAGATAAGTGTCCTTTCATTGGCCAACATCCCGGAGTGATGTACACAACTTCCGCAGTTGCTTGGCAATGAGATCGATGGTTCGACTTTCGAAGAAGCGGTTGTTCGACCTGCGTTCGCGTGTGTCCAACCTGCTGCGATTATGAGCAGCACTATAGCCACGACCGCCACCTGAGTTGCCTTATTTTTCGCTTTCATGTTTCGGTTCCTCCTCCTTTGAACTATCAGGAAAAAGAAATGTAGAACTGTCATCTGACTGCAGAGACTCGTGCAGCAATTGCCCGATTTCCCAGCCGTGACCACATGCTTCGCATCTAACAAGCGACATATGGTGACGAGTGATTAGCAACCGCCTTTCCGTCTCAACAATGACGCGTGTTTTTCGTCGGAAACTCTTCATCGTCCCGATCTTTACTTATCGTTACTTGGGTTGGTCGCGATAAAGGTGGTTCGGCCAGTTGCGTTGTCGATGACTTCAATAGAGACGTGAAGGTTTTTTGTGTCCGGTCCGCCTAACGCTGTCACCACTGCCCGCAACTGAATTCGCCCGAAGCTGTCGCGGCCTGCGGCAAGCGCATCGCCGTCCAAATCAAAAGACCTGAACTGGTCGGTAGGGATTAAGTGTGGCTGCGGCCCTTCAAATACAACGCCACCCATAGTGTCGAGGAACTTCCAATCAATTATATAGCCGCGCTCTTCACCGCTGTTGAGTACATTAAGACGGACCGTTTGACCCCTGGCCAAGCCAAATGGGGCTGGTAGACTTTCGGGATCCTCAACAGCCGTTACTCGGTTGGCGAAACAAACCACCAAAATCGCCAACGTCACAACCGTGGTAAATAAGGCGATCGCCTTCATGTGAAGATTTTGCTTTTCATGCCTGGCCTCCCTTCAGAGACAACGCGTCTGTTCCGCCGGGTTCGAGTTAGAGTTACCCACCCTCGATGGATGTTCTTCAGAGATTGTTCTGGCAGAAGACAGTGGTTTTGCCTGTCGTGTTGTCGATGACTTCAACTGACACCTTGAGGTTCTTCTCCTCGGGGTTGCCTATCGCAGTTACCACGGCCCGCAGCTCAATCCGACCAAAACGGTCGCGTTCGACATCGAGCGAATCGCCGTTCACGTCAAACGACCTAAACTGATCGGTGGGAAGAAAGACACGTCCGTCGGATTGCGCAATTACGCGACCCATACTGTCGAGAAACTTCCAATTGATGACGTAGCCACTCGCTTTGCAGTTATTTACTCGGGCTTGAATAACCGTGATGAAGCGTTCAAGTGGTTGGAAAAAGCATTCGAGGAGCGACAGCCATATCTGACGCATCTAAAAGTGGAGCCAGTCTTCGCAAACCTCCGCCCAGACTCTCGTTTCAACGATCTAGCAAAACGCATCGGCCTCACCCGCTGAAGTGAGATTTGCCTCTGGTTAGAGCCTTTGTGCAAAACAAACCTGAAACAGGACCACTTCCCCCCTTTAGTTGAAGGAAAGGTTTATCAGCCTGGTGGCCCAGCTAACAACGCCAACGGTGGATTCATGTGGTTTACCATTCGTGACGGTAAGTCCGTTAAGATTGCAGAACCCGCTCAATAACGCAGGAACGACATTATTTTCGAGACCTAGCTCACGGGAAAGGTGTGGCGCAAACACACTTCCCTTCATTCTGAGGCCATGCGGGCAAGTCCAGAAGGCGGACAACGGAACCGGGGTTGAAGCTCTTTGACTGCTCGTAAAGATCGCCATGGCGCATTGGGCACCTGAGGTCACGGTCTTCCTGCCCAAATTGAGTTTCTGGCAACGACAAGGCAATAGCGCAGTTTTGCGCCTCTCAACGAACAATCAGCTGCGAGTTCTCGATGCCTCTATCGTCGTGCACCACAGTCGGATTGTGCGGGTCGACTAACCAGTTCCCATCGACTATGAACTTGTACTGATACCTTCCAGGCGGCAAACTAATTCGGCAGATCCATTCGTTGCCGGCGCGCTCAAAAAGATACTGCGACTGGTTCCAGCCATTGAAACTCCCCGCTACGGCAACAATGCGTGCGTCTGGGAAGTCGTTGAGCTTGAAAGTAATGTTCCCCTCTCGACTGGGCGCCGGTAAAACCAGGCGCAAGGCGACAATCGTTGGCCCCCAACCCCGTAGCTTAAGGCTTTCGATGTTCCCTGTCGGATCAAAGGTAAAGCTGATCCGGGTATTGGGAGATCCGGAATCCAAATAATCCACGACCGACTGGGCAATTAGCCGCCGCTTGCCTGCATGTGAAGGTTTCAACCAGAGCTCGCCGTCTTCCAGGCTCACATCCAGAACAAAATTCTCCATAACGCCAGGGTCGACAGCGTACCGGCCGACAAATTTTTTCAGATCCACCGCGTGCGCAGATTGAATGACGGGAACTTGTTCAAGAACCGGCTTGGCCGCAGGCACGTCGGAAACGGCGGTTGCAGGTTGCTCATTGAGGTGCGCAATAGCTGCTGTCCCTGCCTGTAGTGGAGCATTAGGATCGGAACGAACTACAACGTGGCCCAACTCGCTTTCGGCCGCAATTGCAGTGCTGGTCGGGGGTACACACTTCTTAACATCCGGTTCATCGCACACCTTGCCTTCACGAGGGACCCTTTGCTGCACGAGACCGTTGGCGGCTTGTTGCAACACGGTGTTGGTCTCCGCCACGACTTTTTCAGCTGGTGGCATTCCGGCTATAACAGAAAGGATTACGCTGCCAACAATCACTGTGACAACAAGCAGCTTGTGCGCCAGAGAAAACCGCTCGCCAGTGCGGTTAGCCATAACGCGCTCGAGCCTGTGCTTGAGCTTGGAGCCGCCGGCTGCAGACAGACCTGAGACTCTCGAGCTGAGACAAAAGCGGTAAATCTTCTTGATGCTCGGACGTGGGCCATCTCATGCATCATCAGGGTTTCCAGCTCTTCATCGTTGAGTTGACTGCTGATCGCCTCCGGCAAAAGGAGAATCGGTCCAAACACACGCCACACGCCCGGCTCTTTTACTTCCGGCGTAACGATCAGGTCGATACGCCGCGTGATTCCCAGCCACGATGTCACTTTCGTGAGAGCTTCCCATTCTCTCCCGGCACCTATGATGCGACCAGCTTCAATCGCTGAGGACACTTGCCGTCTTCTTTTCAACCAGCTGTAGAAGAATGAGGCGGCGCCCAATAGCCAAAC
>WNGA01012079.1_pt1 | contig 11190 bp, 6 predicted proteins | sample 5400061 | NCBI WGS metagenome assembly WNGA01 (sample SAMN13153366, study PRJNA577476) | soil metagenome | isolation source: 100 cm soil or saprolite under grassland replicate 2 | place: USA:California | collected 2016-06-15
GCTACCCGATCGACTATTTCGCTCAACTTCGACCGAGCCTGCACGAACGTCATGACTTTTTCTTTGGCTATGGTTATCTCCTTGTGTACACATTAAATGTACACTAAGGCATGAATCGCGTCAATTTGCCTGGAAGTCGTTGAGTATGTTCTGACCGCTCGCTGGCGTTCGACGGTTCAGCGGACCAACGGTAATTCGAAATTAGGGTAACGGCTTAAACGGCTTGAACGATTTGAACGTTTGGAACGCCCAAATCGTTCAAGCACGCTGATTGGCTGGAGATTGCGCAAATGATGCAGCTGTCTAACGCAATCCCGGGGGCTTGGTTTTATCGTCGTAGTATTCCTGACTAAATTCCGGTTTGCGTCTCTCCGCGAAGGCCGCTGAGCCTTCGTCGTAATCCTTGCTCTGGCGCAAGTGGGCGTAGAACTCGCGGTGGATGTCGAAAGCTTTTTCCCAGCCCTGAATACCGTACAGGAGTTTGTCCTCGATGTATTCCATGGTGTGCGCGGCGATGAGGCGGCCGTTGCGGTTGATCGTCGTGCACAGCTCGACGCAATCGTCGAGCAGCTTATCCGGCTCGCAGATTTTCTGCACGAGGCCCAGACGAAAGGCGGTATCCGCGTCGATCATCTGGCCGGTTAGCGCCAACCAATAACCCCAACCCGTTGGCAACTGACAGAGGTAATGCGGCCAGGCCGCCATGTGCGACCAGCGGACTTCGGAGCAGCCGAACTTCGAGGCCGGGACGCAGTAGCGAATATGACACGCTAAGGACAGACTAAAACCACCGCCCACCGCGTAGCCATTGATCGCGGCGATGATCGGTTTGTGCATTTGCAGCATGCGCGTATTCGAGTACGGCCGCGGGCCGGAGCGTGGTCCTTTCATCTCGCCCTTTGCAAAAGCGAGATTCTCTTTCAGATCGCCGCCGACGCAAAAGGCGTCGCCGCTGCCGGTAAGGATGATCGACCAAACGTCATCGTCATCCTTGGCTTTGTGCCACGCTTCATCGAGCGCCCAGTAAAGATCGCGGCTGATCGCGTTCTTTTTCTCCGGGCGATTGAGCCGAATAATCGCGATGTGGGGGTCGCGCTTTTCGTAAACACATAAAGATTGTGGTTCGGTCATGGGTCCTCCTGGTTTGTAGTATTCAGAAGTCAGCAGTCAGAATTCAGAAGGGACAGGAGGGACTCCTGAGCTTTGATTCCTGGATGCTGAATTCCAGTTTTATTCCTAGTACAAGACTTTCTCTTCATCCAAATTCTTTATTTCTGCATCCGATAGACCCAAAAGATTCCTGGCGATCTCGTGGGTATGCTCGCCCATAAGAGGCGCGACGCCACGGACCTTGCCTGGAGTCGCCGATAGGCGCACGGGAACATTTTCGGTCACCATGTCACCCGCTTCGGGCTCGGTTAAGTTAACTAAAAATCCGGTCGCCGCATATTGCTTGTCGCGTTTGAATTGATCTTCCACGTCTTGCACGACGGCCGCACAAACGCCGATGCTTTGTAAAGTCTCCATCACTTCGTAAGCATCATACTGTAGCGTCCAGCTTGTTACCCACTTGTCCAATTCTTCTTTGTGGCGCACGCGCTGCAAATGCGTTGAGAACTGTGGGTCGCGCTTCAGTCCCGACTTTTCGAGCAGCCTGACAAATCGTTCCCATTCGTCATCGTGGTAAATGGCGATGACGCACCAGCGGTCGTCGCCTTTGCACTGGTAGGGGCCGTACGGCGCGGCGATCAGACTGCGGTTGCCCTCTGGTTTTGGCTCCCGTTGGTTGACGGTGTATTCCAAATATTTCGGCCCGAGCAGCGACGCGCCAATCTCCTGCTGCGCGCTATCGATCCATTGGCCAAAGCCGGATTTTTTTCTTTGGATCAAGGCCAAAACAACGGAGAACGCTCCGGTGACGCCGCCCATGAAGTCCGGATGCTGGGTGCGCGGCTCAGCCGTCGCGGTTGTGGCATCTGGATAATTCCAGAGGTACGTCGTGCCCATGGTATTGCCGACGTTGGGACCATAGGTCAGATCTGCTGCGTGCGGGCCGGTGCAGCCCATGCCTTTGACGCGAATCAAAATAATCCGAGGGTTAATCTCTCTGAGCTGCGGCCAATCGAGTCCCCATTTTTCCAAAATGCCCAAGCCGAAATTCTCCACGAGCACGTCGGATTTCTTCAACAGCTCTTTAACCAGTTCGCGCCCTCTGGGCGTTTGCATGTTCACCGTGAACGATTTCTTGCCGCGCTGGAGTTTCATGAAGTCGGGTTTCTTGTTCCACAGCTTGGGATCTTCACCGCGGTGGCCGTCGCCGCGCAGACGAGTCTCGCAGCGGATGACTTCCGCGCCGAACTCACAGAGCACGCGCGCCACGGTGGGACCAGCGGCGCCGGTGGTCAACTCGACAACCCGAATGCCTTCTAGAGGAAATTGGCTCATAGATGTTTGCCTACCCTTTACATTGACTTGGAGCGATGGAGTATTGGAGTGATGGAGTGTTGGGACGCCCGAGAATTCCAGCACTCCAATATTCCAGTATTCCATCACTCCATTTTGTCTTCAGATCACCCCTTCGGCTCGAAGCGCGACGAGATCGTCGTTGTTCATGCCGAGCTCTTCGACGTAGATTTCCTTGTTATGTTCGCCGAGCAGCGGGGCCGGCCGGTAGATTCCTCCCGGGGTTTCCATCAAGCGCGGTACAACGCTGAACTGCTTGTACTTGCCGATCACCGGATGTTCCATATCGACGAAGAGTTCCCGCGCCTTGGTTTGTTCCATCTCGATGAATTCGCCGGCGGTATTGATCGGCGTGACGGCAATGCGACGCTTCTGTCCTTCTTCGTAAAGCTCTTCTTTCGTATACTTCGCGCAGAATTCCGCGATCGCTCCCACCACGATGTCCGGATGCTGCCGCCGATAGGACATCTTTTCGAACTCCGGCCCGGCGATAGACACTGGACGCCCCATCCAATCGACCAGCCGGCGCCACTGCTCGACCGGGATGATGAAGATGCGCGCATAACCATTCTTGGTCGCATAAGGATCGTACAGATCGGTCTCTTCGCCTTTGCGGGAGGCGCGCGCGGGCTTAGCGCCGGTATAACCGTAAGTGGGAATAAAATAGCCGGCGATATGGCCGGCGCACTCGTGCATCGACACGTCGATGTATTGGCCGTTGCCGCTCTCTAATCGATGGTAAAGCGCGACCGCGATGCCAAACGCGCCGTAGGTCGATGCCATACCATAGGCGATTTCGCCGGGCGGTTGCAGTGGCGGCTCGCCGGGTTCGCCGGCTAAATACAGCAAATTGCCGAGCGCGATGCCCGCCATGTCGTTCGCTTTGTAATCGCGCCACGGGCCCGTTTGGCCGAAGGGAGTGATCGACGCGTAGACGAGCCCGCGATGTTGCGCGTGCAAGGTTTCGTAGCCGATCCCCAACTCATCCATTCGCCCCGGCCGAGCGGTTTCGATCACCACGTCGGCTTTGCGGGCCAGTTCGATAAAGATGGCGCGGCCGTCGGGCTTTTCGACGTCGAGAGTGACGCTGCGTTTGTTGGTATTGAAATGGAGACAGTAAAGGCTCTTTTCCGGATGTGGCGTGTCGTCTTTAAAAGGCGGTATGCGCCGCGATTCATCACCCGATGGCGGTTCGATCTTGATCACGTCGGCACCCATGTCGGCCAAAAGTTTCGTACAGTGGAGACCGAGCGGTCCAGCGAGATCGAGCACGCGATAATCGGACAACGGGCCGATTCTGGTAACTTTGTCCATGAAATTCCTCAGAACAGGAGGCAAACTTGTTTCGATGGCGATTCTTACTTGGACGTTGCGATCGTGTCAAGGCGCGAATCCAGATTTACTAATTTGTCGGAACGCCCTCTGACACAAGCAGCGCTACCGGAAAATGTTTAAGCGCGCTGGCGAGAGATATTGCGTGGCCATTGCGAAGGAGATGACCGCTGATGGTGTCGCGCCAGGAAAAGTGCGCTTCTTCTGGAAGCAAGATCTCCGTATCTTTCCAGACTTCCGCGCCGAGGGGAAATTGCTTGTCATTGACGAGGCGCGTCAGCATGCGCGGCGCAACTGCGAGGGCCCAGCTGTTATGCTCGCGGCGCGCGAACGCAATGACGTGATCTTTCCAATGGCCGCGAATCGCCAGAGGGATATACTCGCCGGATTGAAAAAGCGCCGGGCTCCGCTTTCTCGCGTCGAGCGCCCGTTGAACCAATAACAACTTCACATATCCGTCGTGTTTTCTTGTGAACAGTTCGGTCAGGACGGCGTCCGGGTCACACGCGGCGTGCTTCGCGATCGCGCGAGATAGTTTCTTTCGGGTTTCAAAGTCCACGGGACGGCGATTGTCAGGGTCGACAAAACTCAAATCCCATAGCTCGGTTCCGCGGTAGAAATCCGGCACGCCGGGAGAGGCGATTTTGATTAGCGTTTGCGATAGCGAATTGAGGATGCCGTAGTGCGCAACTCTGGCAGCGAAGCTGGAAAGGTTCTCCAAGAAGCGGTTTGTTTCCGATCGGTCTAAAATTTTCTCGATGAAGCTCGTGAAGGCGTCTTCGTACGCTAAATCGGGCTTCAACCATTCGGTGTAAACCTTGGCCTCCCGAACGGCCTTGACGATGTAGGCTTTAAGTCGATCGAGAAATTCCGCTTCCGGTACGAGAGGAAAGGCGCCGATCAGCGTTTGATAGAGGAAATATTCATCGTTTCGATCAGGTGCTTCCATTCCCTTGAGTTTGGTTTTTTTCGATCGGTTGAGCTTGCTCCACAGCTCGATGCATCTTTTCCATTCGTCCGGCACTTCCGACAATACGTTGATCCTGGCCGAGGCATCTTCGCCACGCTTGGTGTCGTGGGTCGTTGTGGTGTTCATCGCGTGGGGCCAGCGGTCGCGGCGTTGTCGATTGAATTGATGAAGCTCGTCCGGTGACATGCCGAACCGGGCCGGATTGCCGCCGACATTGTTGAGCGACAAGAGCCGGTTGTAGACATAAAAAGTGGTATCCTCGAAGCCTTTGGCCATCAGCGGAGCAGTCAGCTGCTGAAAGCGCATGACGAAGTGCAGCCAGCGCTTTTGCTCCTCGTCGGGGGTATGATTGTCGAATTCGAGCAGCAGAAATCGGGCGATGAAGTTAATTTCGAGAAGAAGTCCGGGATTGGCCAGCCTGGCCTTGTCGATAGCTTCTTGTAACAGCAAACGGTCTTGTGTCGCGAAGTTTTGCTCGCTGACATAGCTCCGGTAGACGGGGAAAAATGTCAGCAGCTCCACGAGCGCTCTTTTCGAGCCGTAAAGCGTGACGTCCGCGCCATGGCGGTCTCGACTCGATATGCTCTTGAGCAGATGGGCCAGGCTTTCGATATCTCCGGCCATGTACTTGCCGATGATGAGTCGTTTTTTTTCAATCGCGATCTGCGGACAAGGAGTATCCATGTCACTGAATCGTGCGTAGGTCTGAGTAAATTTTTTCTCGTGCCGGCGATCGCAGAAAATGCCGTTGACGTAATTCAAGAAATCGTAGCCAGTAGTGCCTTGCACCGGCCACGCCGGCGGCAAGTGTTCCTCCAGGTCGAGAATCTTTTCGACCACCAGGTAAATATCGCCCAGCTCTTGGCGTAGTCGCTGCACGTATTTGAACGGATCGTAAAGCCCATCGATGTGGTCGATTCTAAGACCGGTGAATTTTTTTTCGCGGACAAGTTTGAAAATGAGCTCGTGGGTATGGCGAAAGACTTTCTCGTCTTCCATCTTTAACGAGATTAGCTCATTGATGTTAAAGAATCTCCGGTAATTGAGCTCTTCCGCCGCGACTTTCCAAAAAGACAAGCGATAAAGTTGTTCTGACAGAAGCTGATCCAAGAGATCGAAACTTCCGGGGTCGCCTTTCGTGCCGTTGTACCTGGCCACGTTGGCGTCGATAAACTCCTTGATCTCCGGACTTCCCGTGTAGAGTTCCCACAGCATGCTTTTGGTAAAAATCACCTGGTCGGCGCGCTCCCGAGTTTCTTCTTTGGGCGGTAGGTTCTTGAGCACGAACAAAACCCCGAGCAACTTGACAAAGTCGGGATGCTTGCCGCCGAGCTTTCTACGCAGCGCGGCCAACCCGTGCGTAAAAACGTTACTGTAGGACTCGATAATCACCGGAAGCTTCAAGTCGAAGTAGCTGATGCTCAGTCCGTTCGAATCGTAGTGAAGTTTTATCTCCGCGTTTTCGAGACACTCGCCATAAAATCCGCCGAGAAACGGCGCAAGGATTTTCCCCCTGATGCCTTCGTACGGATGATTCCAGTCGATGTCGAAATAGTGGAAGTAGGCCGAGGCCGGCCCGTTTTCCAGCACGTCCATGAGCATCCGATTTTGACCATCGTAGGCCATGTGGTTGGGCACGATGTCCTGAATCCATCCCATGTCGCGGCGTCGAACTTCCTCGATCAACGCTTCGAATTCTTCGACCGTGCCCAACTCCGGATTTAACTGATTCGGATCGACGACGTCGTAACCGTGCGTGCTACCTTTTCTCGCTAGAAAAATGGGCGACGCGTAAATGTCGGAAACGCCGAGCCCGTGAAGGTAGGGCACGATGTCTTTGGCCGCTGAGAAGCCAAACGCCGGGGTAAACTGTATTCGATAAGTCGCGAGTGGAATTCTCATAACGTGACGGCATACTCACTGACGGAATTCTGCGTTTTGTCGCTGGCGGCGTGACGGTGAATTGATCACGCCATTTTCCTCCTCAGATTCGTGGTTACGAGGCAGCCGCAGAAGTGCGAGCGAGCGACCGTGCAGCAGATACGGCCGGGCGCCGCGCAATAGACGTTGCTCGCGCCGGGTTATCGGTTCACTGGTGTCGAGAATCACCCACCAATGCAGCTTACGGCGGTGCGCCGGGAGCACGAACGATACCGTCTCATGATGGGCATTCAAAAGAATCAGTAAGGTATCATCCGCCACGCGGTTGCCCCGGCCATCGACCTCCTCGATGGCGTCACCGGCGAGTCGCAAACCAAAACTCCTCATCTCAGGATTAGCCCAATCCTCATCGGTCATCTCCTTGCCATCCGGACGAAACCAAGCGAGGTCTTTGACTTCCGAGCCGCGGATCTTGCGGCCTTGAAAAAAGTGGCCGCGGCGCAGCACAGGGTGTTGATGAAAAAGCTGGATGAGTAGCCTGGTAAATTCCAACAGCTCTCGGCGCGATCTGTCCCAATTCCAATCGACCCACGAAATTTCGTTGTCCTGGCAATAGGCATTGTTGTTACCGCGCTGGGTGCGGCCGAATTCATCGCCGGCAAGCAGCATAGGCACACCCTGCGATAATAAGAGAGTCGCCAAGAAATTTCTCTTCTGGCGCTCGCGCAGAGCGAAGATTGTTGCGTCGTCGGTTTCCCCTTCGGCGCCACAATTCCAACTGAGATTTTCATTATGGCCGTCGCGGTTTTCTTCTCCGTTGGCGTTATTATGTTTATCGTTGTAGCTCACCAGATCGTGCAGCGTAAATCCGTCATGGGCGGTTATGAAGTTGATGCTCGCGTAGGGCAGGCGGCCGTTACGCGCGTAGAGATCGCTGGACCCGGTGAGGCGGAAAGCCAGAGCCCCCACCTGTCCTGCGTCGCCTTTCCAGAAGCGACGCACCGTGTCCCGATAGGCGGCGTTCCACTCGGCCCAAAGAACCGGAAAATTGCCGACCTGATATCCTCCGGGCCCAAGGTCCCACGGCTCGGCGATGAGCTTCACCTGGGAAATCACCGGGTCCTGCTGAATGATATCGAAGAACGCGCCAAGCCGGTCGACATCGTGGAGCTCGCGCGCGAGGGTCGACGCCAAATCAAAGCGAAATCCATCCACGTGCATCTCCAACACCCAATAGCGCAGGCTGTCCATGATCAGCTGCAGCACCCGTGGATGGGTCATGTCCAGCGTGTTGCCGCAACCGGTGTAATCCATATAGTAACGCCGGTCGTCGTTGACGAGACGATAGTACGAGGCGTTATCGATGCCGCGGAAACAGAGTGTCGGGCCGAGATGATTGCCTTCGCCGGTGTGGTTGTAAACCACGTCCAGGATGACTTCGATGCCTTCGCGGTGCAGGGCCCTAACCATGGTTTTGAACTCGACCACCTGCTGCCCTAACATGCCGCTGCTCGCGTAGGAGACTTCCGGAGCAAAAAAGCCAATGGTGTTATATCCCCAATAGTTAGTGAGCCCGTGGTCTTTCAAATGCCGGTCGGCGACGAATTGATGCACCGGCATCAATTCGACCGCGGTAATGCCCAGGTTCTTGAGGTAATCGATGACCGGCGGACAGCTGAGACCGGCGTAGGTGCCGCGCAGTTCGGGCGGCACCTCTGGGTGAAGCTTCGTATACCCTTTCACATGCAACTCATAGATGATCGTCTTGTGCCATGGTGTATTCGGCAGCGTGTCGTTGCCCCAACTGAACGCCGGATCTATGACGACGCACTTGGGCATCCCGCCTGCGCTATCCTGATCATTGATGGAAAGATCGGCTTTGGCATTTCCGACCGTATAACCGAACAGAGCATTGCTCCACTGAATGCTGCCTGCAATGGCTTTGGAGTAGGGATCCAATAGGAGCTTCGCTGGATTGGAACGAAGCCCGTTGGCGGGCTCATAGGGACCATGCACCCGATAGCCGTAGAGTTGTCCCGGGCGAACTTCCGGGAGATACGTGTGCCACACTTGGTGGGTTTGTTCGATGATTGGAATGCGGGTTTCTTTATTGGCGTTTGCGCCTTCGAACAAGCACAAGTCGACTTTCGTCGCGTTCTCCGAGAACAATGAAAAGTTCACACCGGCGCCGTCCCATGTGGCGCCGAGGGGATAGGGTTTTCCCGGCCATATTTTCATTCGCGTGCCCGTGGGTGATCCCTCATTCGGCGTGGGTGAAGACGACGGCTGATCGCGGCGTGAGGGAAAGCTTGATCGCTGCCGCACAATGCAATTCTTGAGGGACCGAGCTACCGTTGCCGGCCCATTTCTCATTCGTTGAATCGAGCATCTTTCGCCAGGAACCGGACGGAATGGGTAGAGTGATGGATATGTCGGCGTGGCCGAAGCTTTCGACGAGGATCACTTGACCAACTTCATTCCAGCGATGGACGAACAGCACCTGCTCGTTCTCGTAGCCGCGCACATTCATGGTTTCCTTGTTCAGATCGGCCAGCGCAGGAATCGATTTGCGCAGTCTAAACAACTCCCGATAAAAATTGTACAAGACTCGATGACGGTCCGACTCACACGCGTCATGATGGAGCTTCGCTTGCAAGAATGTCGCTTCGTCCTGCGGGTCGGGAATCTCGCCTTGCCAATGGAAGGCGGCAAATTCCTCGCGCCGGCCGCGGCGCACCGCCTCGACCAGGTCGGCGTCCGAATGGCTGATGAAAAATGGAAAAGGCGCGGTCTCGCCGTACTCTTCGCCCATAAAAATGAGTGGAATAAAGGGCGACAGGATCACGGTTGCGGCGGCAAGCTTGAGCGCTTCGAAACAGACACTGTCGGTCAAACGATCTCCGCGCGGGCGATTTCCCACCTGATCATGATTTTGCGAAAACACGATGAAACGTTTAGCCGGGATGTCTTTGGCGGAGCTACCGTGCCGGCGCTTACGAAATCGAGAGTAGGCACCGGAATAGGCGAACCCTTCCCGGTAAGCATCAACGAGATGCTTGAGCTCGCCATAATCTTGATAATAACCGGTTTGATCACCGGTCAAGAGGGTGCGCAAAGCGTGATGAAAATCATCGCTCCATACCGCATCCAGGCCGTAGCCGCCGCGCTCCCGCGAACGAATCAGCCGCGCGTCGTTGGCGGCACTCTCGGGCATCAACAGGACTCGACGATTTAGCTCCGCTGCGAGCTTGTGCACTTCCGCGCCGAGCTCTTCGAGAAACGGCTGCGGAGAGTGATCAAGAATCGCGTGCACGGCATCGAGACGAAGCGCATCGATGTGGCAGTCGGCGATCCAGAAGCGCGCGTTCTCAATGAAATAATGTCTGACCTCATCGCTATAGGGTCCGTCGAAATTGAGCGCCGACCCCCAGGGCGTCTTATATCTTTCCGTGAAATACGGTGCGAAGTCGGCGAAATAATTTCCTTCCGGGCCGAGATGGTTGTAGACGACGTCGAGAATGACCGCCAAGCCGATTCGGTGACAGGCGTTGACCAGTCGCTTCAACCCTGGTGGGCCGCCGTAGGAATTTTGCACGGCAAATGGATAGACGCCGTCGTAGCCCCAATTTCGGTTGCCGGGAAATTGCCCGACCGGCATGATTTCCACGGCGGTGACACCGAGATTTTTGAGCTCTTGAAGATGGCGAATGACCGCGTCGAAGGTGCCCTCTTTGGTGTACACGCCGACATGAAGCTCATAGATGACGACGTCATGCAGAGGGAGACCGTTCCAGCCATCGTCTTCCCACTGGAATTTGGCATCAACGACTTCGGAGGGACCATGCACGCCTTCGGGTTGAAAACGCGACGCAGGGTCGGGACGTTGGGTGCCTCCATTCAAGCGATAGACATACCGGCTTCCCGGGCCCGCGTTTTCGCTCGCGCCAAGGTGGTAGCCCATGTCGTCCTTCTTTAGCGCCGAGCGCTCAACCCTGGGCGAAATGAGTTCGACTTCTATCTCTTCGACATGGGGCGCCCAGACGCAAAATTGACATCTCCCGTCGGCGAGATAGGTCGCGCCTAGACTAGGACGCCGAAGAATATCCATCGTCACTCACTTGCGTGCTTTAGAAAGAGCAGGCCCAGTGGCGGTAAAGTGAGCGTCAGCGAGTGGGGACGACCATGCAAAGTTACCGGGCTCGCTTCGATGCCGCCGAGGTTGCCATGACCGCTGCCGCCGTACAGTGTCGCATCGCTGTTCAAAGCTTCCCGCCAAAATCCTCCTCTGGGCGCGCCGATCCGGTAATTGGTGCGGGGAACCGGGGTGAAGTTGCTGACGACGATGACGGAAGCCGTGGCGGATTTGTCCTTTCGCAGCAGGCTAAATACGCTCGCTTCCGCGTCGCTGCAGTCGATCCACTCGAAGCCGGTCGCATCGCAATCGGTTTCAAACAGTGCCGGTTCGTTTCGATAAAAACGATTGAGGTCGGCAAGCCAACGCTGAAGGCCGGCATGGGGCGCCAAACCCAACAACTGCCAATCGA